>Ga0302326_10011329_pt1 | contig 19227 bp, 17 predicted proteins | sample Palsa_T0_3_FD_202264 | JGI IMG/M metagenome (GOLD analysis project Ga0302326, IMG submission 202264) | Peat permafrost microbial communities from Stordalen Mire near Abisko, Sweden - Palsa_T0_3 | ecosystem: Environmental > Terrestrial > Soil > Palsa > Peat permafrost | place: Sweden: Abisko...
CTGTTAATCAGCGGGTCGTTGGTTCGAGTCCAACTTCGGGAGCCACGTTTTCATGTTGAAAAACTCCGCGGCCGCGGAGTTTTTCTTTGGCCGTCGCGCGGGTTCGTGCGTTCTGGGAACGGTCCAAGCGTATTCTCACCGGGTTTTCATACTCTGCGGTGGACGGATGCAACGAGAGCGACGCGTTCCGGGGTTTGACGTGACATGAAGAATTTTCTGGCGATTCTGGGGGCGGCCGCGGTGCTCTCGTTTGCGGCGCCGGCCCAAGCAGTCAACACCTCGGTCGCCGAGCCGACCACCGGCACGACCTTTCATACGGCGCTGCTCGCAGAGCAGCGTTTTGAAGCCGGGGAGATCAGCGGTACGATGCACGTCAGCATCTCGCCCGAGGGCATCGTGCAAGGCTACTATCGTTCCGACGACACGGGCAGGATGCAAATGGTTGTCGGCGGCGTCACGGGACGGGATATCTGGCTCGACATCGGCGGCGCACACGACATCCACATCGAGGGCACCTATCTGAACGGAACGATCGTCGGCTACACGTACCTCGACCAGCAGTACAAGTTCGAGGCGACGCCCACCTACGGCGTGTAGCGGTTACTGCGCGGCGGCAGCGCTTGTGACGCTGGCGTCGCCCGCGCGCGGGACGAGCTCGAGCAGACCGCGACGGTAGTCGAACGTCACGACGAAGTGGTCGAGCAATCCCGTGCCGACGTGGCCGTTGTACGAGATTTTCTTCGTCGCGCCGATGCGCTGCCGAGCGACGTCAAACGCCGCGATGCGCACGTGCGGGATCGTCCCGCTGACGCCCTCGCTGTTGCCGCCGATGCCGTTCACGGCCGTCTCGCCGCTCGGCGTGAAGAGCGACTGGTGCGCTTCGTAGTAGTCGTAGGCGAGGTCGATCGTGCCGTCGTCGCCGGTGTCGATTTGCAGCGGAACGGTCGCGCCTCCGAGACTGACGGGCACGACCGGCACGAAGTTCTCGAACGTAAGCGCGATGCCGGAGTCGTCGCTTCCGCCGCTCGGTGCGATCTGGACCTCGCGCTTCCCGAAATCGAGCGTGATTCGCGCGTGCGCGAAGACGTCCGCGCCTAAAATCGCATCGCATCCATATTGCGCGAGGTCGTGCAATACGACGTAATTCGCTGCCGGATAGACGGCGCCGCCGACGGTTAGCGCCGGTGCGCGCACGACGCCGGTCACGTACTGGCCGATCCCGTGGACGTCGTACGTTCCCGCAACCGGCTCGATCCCAAGTTTTTCGGACAACTCGAGGCTCATCGATAAGCCCGAATCGCCCGTATCGAGCAGGCACGACGCCGCTTGACCGCCGATCGTGCACGCTACGACCGGCTGCGCGCCGCCGCGAACGAGTTTCTGCATCGGAACCGTCGCTTCGCCCGCGGACAGGTCCGGGACGAGCCCGGCCGGGGCTTGGAGCGGCCCCTCGACGATCGTGCGCTCGACGTACTGGGTAAATTTTTCGCCGTTGAGCGAGATCGCAAACGGTAAGGTGACTTTGCCGCCGATCTTGCGCTGATCGCCGAACTCGAAAGCGTACCTATGTTCGTCGGAGATGACCCCGACGACGAGCCCGCTTGCCGGATCGATCACCACGTCGAGCAGCGCGCCTAACCGCGCTGCCACCGAGATGCGGCGATACTTTTGGCCGTCGCGCGACACGGGGTCGCGTTCGACGATGGTTCCGCCGTTTTTGCGGAAGGCGGGATCGGTGAACGCATACGAAGCGATCGCACGCAACGTCAGCTGCAAGCCGTCGACGCCGGACGTGAGCGGCAACGCGGTATCGTTGAAATTGGTTTCGTAGCTGCGCTCGCCGTCAAAAAAGAACCCGGTGCAGATGTCTTTCGCGCAGCTTCGCGCGTGATACTTAAGCCCTTGCGTTTCGGTCGTGACCTCGAAGGTCGTTCCGTCATGCACCTCGAGGGAGCGGCTCACGATGTGGAAACGATACGGGGCACCGCTAGCGGCGCGGGCTTTCGCGAGCAGTCCGTCGAGCGCGCCGTCCGGCGCGGGCGCGGCATCGCCCAGAGCCGCACCGGCAACGAAAAAGACGGCAGCGAGCGTCATGGCGAAGCGCATGGGCATGGCCTTCGAACTCGTCGACCGCTATCTTCTCGGCGAGGCCGTCTCCAAACCGGACGTGGTGGCGGCGATCCTGGCGGAGCGCTCGACGCAGCCTGCGGCGGCTCCATTTTATCGCGCTTTCGAAGCCGTCGGTGCGCGCGCTGCCGACGAATCCTTCATCGCTTTGCGTCTTGTTCTGGCCGGCAAGGCTGCCGAGGACGGCGCGGTCCGCCGGTTGCGGGCGCTGACCTCAATCGCCCGGGCCGGCCGTGCCGGCGATCGCGCGGGGCTTGCTTTGGTCCTTAAGCGCGATAGAGCGCTGCTTGAGGATTTGCCGGCGGCCTCGATCGATGTCCCCGAGGAGCGCGAGCGGCTGATCGCCGCCGCCAGCGCCGCGTATCGCGAGGCGCTCGCGTGACTGGGCGTGCCGACCATTCAAAGGTCAAAAGGAACGTCGGCTTCGACCAGCTACGTTACAGAGGCGCCATGCCTCGGTTATCGCTCGCTTTTCTCGCCGCCCTCGCCGTGCTCGCCTTTGCCGGCGCGTCGTCGACGAGAGCGGTCGTGCCGGCGGGTCCGGCTGCGACGGCCGTTGCGAGCGCCGCGCTTCCAACTTCGAGCGGCGACGATGCGCTGTTCGCCAAGAACGCCGGAACGATCCAGGGCCGGATTACGAGCATCGACTACCACACCGGCGTGATGGCGGTCGACGTCACGGGGGGCGGTGCGAAGAAGACCTACGACGTGCTGGTTGTACCGGGTACGAACATTCAGGGCGCGAAGGACTTCCACACGATCGCCGATTTGAAGAAGGGCGCGCGGGTTGAGGTGCTGATGAGCCAGCACGGCACGACGTACACGGCGCAGATCATCCGCCTCTTGTAGTGCAGCGCCCGGGCCGAATCGCGGGATCCGAGCTCGAGCGCCTTGCGGGCTCCGTGTTCTGCGTCGGCCTTCCCGGCGATCGCCTCACCGACGACGATCGCAAGAGCCTGGCGGCTCTGGGGCCAGGGGGGATCGTGCTCTTCGGACGCAACGTCTCGACGCTCGTAGCGACCCGAGCGCTCCTGCACGACGCACGCGAAGCGATCGGAGGCGATCGTCCGGCACTCGGCTGCGTCGATCAGGAGGGCGGCCGCGTCGTGCGCTTGCGCTTTGCCGCAGAGGCGCTGCCGTCGATGATGGCGCTCGGGGCGGCGGACGATGCGGAGCTCGCAGAACGCGCCGGCGGACGGCTCGCGAACGAATTGCGGGCAATTGGTGCGAACGTCAATTTCGCTCCGGTGCTCGATCTCGCGCTCGAGCAGCAGAGCTCGGTCGTCGGCGGCCGGGCCCTCGGGAGCGAGCCGCAAGCGGTCGCGCGCTTGGGTGCGGCGCTGGTGCGCGGCATGCAACGGCGTGGGGTCGTCGCGACCCCCAAGCACTTTCCCGGCCACGGCGCGACCGCCCGCGATTCGCACGTCGAGCTGCCGGTCATCGAGGCGGATCTTGCGACTTTGCGCTCGCGCGAACTCGTGCCGTTCGCCGCAGCGTTTGCGGCGGGCGCGCGCGCGGTGATGAGCGTGCACGTGGTCGTGCGGGCCTTGGATTCCGAACGCCCCGCGACGCTTTCACCGCGTATTCTCACCGTCTTATTGCGCGGAGAAATGGGGTTCGAGGGCGTCTGTTTCACCGATTGCCTGATGATGGACGCGATCGCCGGAACCGTGGGCACCGTCGAGGGAGCGGTGCAGGCGTTTGCCGCGGGCGCGGACGTTGCGCTAATCAGTCACGATCTTGCCTTGGCGTGCGCGGCGCGCGATGCGGTGGTCGCCGCCGTGTCGTCGGGAGTGTTGCCGCTCGCGCGATTGGAAGAAGCAGCGGCGCGGGTCGCGCGCTTGCAGTCGTCGGGGGCGGCGGCAGCACAACCGGTTGATTTTGTCGACGACGAGATCGCGCGCGAGATCGCGCGCCGCGGGCTACGGGTCGTGCGCGGAGAACCGCGGATCGACCGCGATCGCCCCGTGACCGTGATCTCGTTTGAAGGAGACGTCTCGGACGGGATCGCCAAGAGCAGTTCGCAGCGGCCCTCGCTCAGTCTCGCGCTGCGGCGCCGTCGCGCAAAAAGCGAACTGATGCGCGTGCCGCTTGCGCCGGACGACGCGATGCTCGAGATACTCCTCGAAGTCGCGCGCGCACAAGGCGACCGCCAATTCGTGCTCGTCGCACGGCGCGCGCACCGTTATCCGGCACAAAGCCGCGCGCTCGACGCGCTGCTGAGCGTCGCACCGGACGCAATTGCCGTCTCCGCGCTCGAACCGTTCGATCTTGAGGCCCTGAGCCGCGCGCACGCGCTCGTCTCCACGAACGGCGATGAAGCGGCGAACCTTGAGGCGCTCGCGGACCTGCTCGTTGGAAAGGCTCCCGAGGCCATGGGGGCGGGAAGGAGTCTGTAGCCTAAAAAGGCTAATATACCGGCCAAAAGGAGTCTCATCCATGGCACGTATGAATTGGATAGGCCGGCACGGCATTGCCGTCGCCGCTCTCGCGAGCGCGATCGGGTGTTCGGGTAGCCCGACTCCCGGAAAGGTCATTTGCCACGAGCCGTTGCTCCCTGTGGAGCAACTGCTGTATCCGATCCCGGGCGCTACGGGGGTTCCGACTGCTGCCGGCTCGCTCGTGTTCGGCGGGGCTCTTCCTGGGGGTTCGGTCGTACTGAGCGCAAACGGCGTGCAGACGAAGCTCGGGAATATGGTCGCGGCGCCCTCGCCGCTTCCGAGCCCGATGGCATCTCCGCAAGCCGGATGGGTGCTATCGTCGGCGCCGTACCCGGCGCTCGCCTCGGCAACGACGTACACCGTATTGGTCGTCCTTGACTTCGGCCCCGCGTGTCCGGTTACGGTTACTACCAAGGGCGAGTTTACGACGCAATGAAGATCGTAGCCGGAGTCGCGCTTGCGTCGGCAGCACTGACAACCGCGTGCTCGACACCGTCAGCAGGAATCGGGCCGCCGCACCCTTGTCCGGCGCTCGCGCTGGTCGCACCTCAGCTGCTCTATCCGATCCCCGGCGCAACCGGCGTTCCGACAGTGGCCGGGTCTCTCGTGGTCGCGGGCTCTTTGCCGTCGTCGATCGCCGTCGAGCTCGTTGCGCAAGGCGGCGTCACCCTCGATTTAGGCCCGCTGCGCGCCCCGCCCTCGCCGCTTCCGTCGCCGGAGGCGACGCCAACCAACCCGATGGCGACGCTCAACGGCGTCGCATATCCGGCGCTCGAGCCGGCGACGACGTACTCGGTTGCCTACCACGATACCGCGAAGGTCTGCCCGATACCGGTCGGCGGCAATACGGGGTCTTTCACGACGCAATAGGAATCCGGTCTGTCGTGGCCTGCGATGGGATCGTGCGCGCGGGGTTGGGAGAACGGTATACCGGTGCGGTGTTGCGCGTGGAGCGCGCAGGCGCAGCCGTTTTCGAGCGCGCGTATGGGCGCCTCGCCGCCGCGCCGGACGACGGCGACGTCGAGATAACGACGCGTTTCGATCTCGCCTCGCTCACGAAGGTCTTCGTTTCGACGCTCGCGCTGATCGCGGTCGACGAACGGCGGCTCGCGCTCGACGAACCGCTCGTTGCGTGGTTTCCCGATTGGCGCGGCACCGCTCACGAGCCGATCTCCCTGCGCATGCTGCTCGCGCACATCTCCGGCATGCAGTCGGGCGCCGACTATCGCGTGCTGACCTTCGAGAACGTGGAACGCTTCGCGCGCGAATGCCCGCTCGTTGCGCGGCCCGGCGAGCGCGTCATCTACAGCGACATCGGCTTCATCGTGCTCGGCGAGTTGCTCGCGCGTTGTTACGAGCGCTCTCTCGGAAGGCTCGCGAATGGGTTCGCGGCGCACTTGGGGCTGGAAGCGACTGCCTATCGACCGCGGAACGACGATCCTGCGACTTTTCCGGCGACCGAAGAAGACAACTGGCGTGGTCGCGTGCGCGGCAGCGTGCACGACGAAAAGGCGCATCTGATGAACGGGGTTGCGGGGCACGCCGGTCTGTTCGGGACGGCGCGTGACGTCGCCAAACTCGCCGAGGCGTACCTCGGCGTACTGCACGGGCGCGGCGGCGACGTCGTCTCGCCGGCACTCGCCCTCGAAGCGATCGTCGAGCACGGGGCGGACCCGGTGCTACGCCGCGGGCTCGGCTGGGCCCTCAAGACCAGCGACGAGAACTCGTGCGGTGCGCTGATGACGCAAGCGACCTTCGGACACACGGGCTTTACCGGCACCGTCGTTTGGGCCGATCCCATCCGCGACCTCTCCGTCGTGCTGCTGACGAACGCCGTCTACTACGGCCGTCGCGACCTGCGCGATCTGCGGGCAGCAGTCTGCGACGCCGCCGTTCGGGAGTTTGGCTAATGCGCGCGCTGGGCCTGATGTCGGGAACCTCGCTCGACGGCATCGATGCCGCGCTCGTCGACATTCGACCGCGCGGAGACGGCTATGCCCTCAAACCGATCCGTTTCGTCAGCGAGCCCTTCGCGCCCGAAATGCGTGCGCGTTTGCGCGCCGCGCTGCCGCCGAATGCGCCGCATCCCGCGGAGATCGCGGCGCTCGACGGCGCGCTCGGCGACCTCTTTGCCGCTGCGGCGAAGAACGCGGCGAACGGCGCAAGCGTCGACTATCTCGCGAGTCACGGTCTCACGCTCTTCCACCGCGGCGAAGCGGCGCAAACCTTGCAGATCGGCGATCCTTACCGCGTGCGCGATGCGTTCGGTGCGAGCGTCGTTTTCGATTTTCGTCGCGCGGATTGCGCGCTTGGGGGAAATGGCGCGCCGCTCGTGCCGTACGTCGACGCGCGCCTGTTCGCGTCTGCCCAGCGCAACGTGGTCGCGCTGAACCTCGGCGGGATCGCCAACGTCACCGTCCTGCCGCGCGGCTGCACCCCGCTCGACGCGATCGCCTGGGATACGGGTCCGGGTAACATGTTGATCGACGCACTACTGGTGCGTCGTACCAACGGTGCAGAGACGTTCGATCGCGACGGTGCGCTGGCCGCGCGCGGGAAGGTCGACGCGCGTGCGGTCGACGAACTCGTCGCGCGCGAAGCGTTTTATCTCGCGTTGCCACCGCCCAAATCGACCGGACGCGAACGGTTCGGCGACGGATTTCTCGAGGCGCACGCGGATGTGTTCGCGCGTCTCTCGCTCGAAGATGGGTGCGCGACCTTGTGTGCGTTCACGGTCGCGACGATCGGCGACAGTCTGGATGCGTACGGTCCGCCGAACGCGCGCGTGATCGCGAGCGGAGGCGGGACGCATAACGCGACCTTGATGCACTTCCTCGCGGAGCGCCTCGCGCGCAGCGGTTGCGACTTGGAGCGCAGCAACGCCTACGGCATCGACCCCGACGCAAAGGAAGCGATCGCCTTCGCCGTTCTCGGCTACGAAACGTTGCGCGGCCGCCCCGCGAGCCTCCCCGGCGCGACGGGTGCCCGGCACCCCGCCCTCCTCGGCGCGATCGCGCCCTCGGGGCTGGAAAAGCTCCTCGCGAAGATTCGCGAGGAATGTACGGCGAACGACCCGGGATGAGCGAACCGATCGCGGTCGGCGTGGACGCGGGAGGAACCGCGACCGTGGCGGCCCTCTCGCGCGGCGGCCGGTACGAGGCAAGCGTGAGCACGGGGCCTGCAAATCCGAGCTCGCGCGGGACATTCGCCGCCGCGACCGAGATTGCGAGCGCCGTTCGGCAGCTGACGCACGGAAGTGCCGCCCAAGCGCTGTTTGTCGCCGCCGCGGGTGCCGGGCGCGAAGACGCGCGCGATGCGCTCGTCGCTTCATTGCGGCTTGCGTTTCCGCAGACGCCGCACGTTGCGGTCGAGGACGACACGCGCGTCGCATTGCGGGCGGCTTTGCCCGAAGGCGACGGAATCGTCGTCATCGCCGGAACGGGCAGCGTCGCGTACGCCGAAAACGGTGCGCTCCGGACGCGCATCGGCGGTGCCGGGTATTTGCTGGGCGACGAAGGGTCGGCGTTTGCAATCGGTCTTGCCGCGACCAAACTCCTGGCCCGCGTTTACGACGGGCGCGGACGTCCCGACGAAACGACGGAAATGGCCGCCGCCGAACTCGATGCGCCCGATCGCGACGCGCTACTCGGCGCCGTTTACGGAACGCCGCTCGACGTCGCCCGCATCGCGTCGCTTGCTCCGAAAATCCTCGCGCTCGCCGGTGCGGGTAATCGCGCGAGCACGAAGATCGTGCAGGGTGCGGCTCAAGAGCTTGGCGATCTCGCACGCGCGGCGGCGCAGCAAAGCGGGTTGCAGGACGCCGAGCCGCCGGTCGTGTTCGCCGGCGGCCTGCTGCGCGAGAATTCGCTGCTCTCGTTTCTCTTGGAGACCCGGATTACGAACGAAATCCCGGGAGCGAGCGTCGTGCGCCTGCGCGACGAGCCGGCTCAGGCGGCGCTGCGATTCGCGGAAGAGCTCCTTTGACGGGCGGTCTTCCAAGCACGGAAACCGCCAATCCCGCGGCACGCGACCTCGATCTTATGGATAGTGAGGCGATCGTCGCGTTGCTCGCGCGCGAGCAATGCGCGGCTGCCTCCGCCGTGGAGCGCGCGACGCCGGCAATCGCGCGCGCCGTCGACGCGATCGTCGCGCGCCTGCGCGCCGGCGGACGCCTGCACTACGTCGGCGCGGGGACCTCGGGCCGCATCGCGACCCTCGATGCGGCCGAATGTCCGCCGACCTTCGGCACCCCGCCGTCACTAGTGGTCGCGCACGTCGCCGGCGGCGACGAGGCGCTCGTGCGCGCCGTCGAGGGCGCCGAAGACGACGGCGAGCGCGGCGTGCAAGCGATCCGTGATGCCGGCGCCGGGGATGCGGTCGTCGGCATCTCCGCGAGCGGCGGCGCCCCGTACGTCGTGCGGGCGGTGGCGGCCGCGCGCGAGCGGGGTGCGCTGACGATTGCGCTCACGAGCGTCGCTGCGTCGGCGCTCGCTGCCGCGGCCGAGCTCGCAATCGTCGTCGACACCGGAGCCGAACCGATCGCGGGCTCGACGCGGCTCAAAGCCGGCACCGCCGCGAAGCTCGTCCTCAACGCGCTCTCGACCGCAACGATGGTGCGGCTCGGCCGCGTTCACGACAACGTGATGGTCGACGTCGTCGCCTCCAACGCCAAGCTGCGCGCGCGAGCGATGCGTTTGGTGTGCGAGCTGGCCCTTGTGGACGAGCCGGCCGCGCACGAACTGCTCGAGGCTTCCGGCGGCAGCGTGAAAGTCGCGGTCGCGATGCATCGGCGCGGGGTTGACGCGGCGCGGGCGCGCGAGCTGCTCGCCCAGAGCGGCGGATTCTTGCGGCCGGTTCTCTAATGCGCCGCATCGAGCGGCTGCTGGTCGCCAATCGCGGCGAAATCGCGATCCGCGTACTGCGCGCCGCGACCGAACTCGGCATCGCGACGGTCTCGATCTATTCGCACGAGGACCGCTTTGCGCTGCACCGCTTCAAGGCGGACGAAAGTTATTTGGTCGGGGCTGGGCGTTCGCCCGTGCAGGCCTATCTCGACGCCGGGGACATCGTCCGAATCGCGCTCGAGGCGCGCGTCGATGCGATTCACCCCGGCTACGGGTTCCTCTCGGAGAATCCGGATTTCGCCGACGCCGTTCGCGCCGCCGGCATCGTCTTCGTCGGGCCGGCCTCCGCGACGATGCGGCGCTTCGGAAACAAAGTGTCGGCGCGCGCGCTCGCGCAGGAGGCGGGCGTTCCGGTCGTACCGGCGAGCGAAGCGCTGCCGCGCGACGAAACGGAGGCCGTGCGGGTCGCCGAGGGGATCGGCTTTCCGGTCATGCTCAAAGCGAGTTGGGGCGGCGGCGGCCGCGGCATGCGCGTGCTGACGAATGCGACGCAGATGCGCGAGCAGCTCGGCGGCGCGCGGGAAGAAGCGGGCGCCGCGTTCGGCAGCGACGAGCTGTTCGTCGAAAAGTACGTGGCCCGCGCGCGTCACGTCGAGGTCCAAGTTCTCGGAGATGGATTCGGAACGGTCGTTCACCTCGGCGAGCGCGATTGCACGGTGCAGCGCCGGCATCAAAAAGTCGTCGAGGAGGCGCCGCCGCGCAACTTGAGCGAGGAGCTGCGCGACGGGATGTCGGCGGCGGCGCTCGCGCTCGCACGCTCGGTCGGCTACGACAACGCGGGGACCGTCGAGTTTTTGGTCGACCTCGACGCCCGGCGCTTTTACTTCATGGAAGTCAATCCGCGCATTCAAGTCGAGCACACCGTGACCGAGGTGGTCACCGGGATCGACCTCGTGAAGGCGCAGATCCGGATCGCCGAGGGGGTTGCAATCGGGTCGCCAGAGAGCGGCGTGCCGCGCCAGGAAAATATCGTGTTGCGCGGGCACGCGATGCAGTGCCGCATCACGACGGAAGATCCGCTCCGCGGTTTCACCCCGACCTATGGGCAGATCACGGCGTACCGACCGGCGACCGGCTTCGGCGTACGGCTCGACGGCGGCACCGCGTATGCGGGCGCGGTCGTGACGCCGTTCTACGATTCGCTGCTCGAGAAGGTCACGGTCTGGGCGCCGGAGTTCGAGGAGACGCGCGCGCGCATGCTGCGAGCTCTGCGCGAGTTTCGAATTCGCGGGGTCACGACCAACGTGCCGTTCCTCGACGCACTGCTCGAAGACCCGGACTTTGTGAACGGCACGGTGACGACGCGTTTCCTCGACGAAAGCGCGGGGCTCATCGACATGCGCCGTTACCGCGATCGCGCGACGCGGATGCTGAGCTTCGTCGGCGAAACGATCGTCAACGGCAACCCGGAGGTGCGCGGCCGGCCGGCCGCCGAGGCCCGGGTCGAACCATCCGTTCCCCCGTCGCGAGGGCCCGAGCGTAAGCCCGGCACGCGGGACCGCTTGCTCGAACTCGGCCCCGAAGGTTTTTCGGCGTGGATGAAGGCCGAACGCCGCGCCCTCCTTACCGACACGACGTTCCGCGATGCACACCAATCGCTGCTCGCGACCCGCATGCGGACGCGCGATCTTCTGCGGATCGCACCGGCGTACGCTGAGTTCTTGCCGGAATTGTTCTCGATCGAATGTTGGGGCGGCGCGACCTTTGACGTCGCGATGCGTTTCCTCAAAGAGGATCCGTGGTGGCGTTTGCGCGCGCTGCGCCGCGCGATACCGAACGTGCTGCTCCAGATGCTCCTGCGCGGCGCGAACGCCGTCGGCTACACGAGCTATCCGGATAACGTCGTGCGCTATTTCGTGGCGCAGGCGGCCGAGGCCGGGGTCGACGTGTTCCGGATCTTCGATTCGCTCAATTGGGTCGAGAACATGCGCGTTTCGATCGATGCCGTCTTGGAGAGCGGCAAGCTCTGCGAGGCGGCACTGTGCTACACGGGCGACATCCTCGATCCGGCCCGTCCGAAGTACGACCTCGGGTACTATGTCGGGCTGGCCAAAGAACTCGAGGCGACGGGCGCGCACATTCTCGGAATCAAAGACATGGCGGGCCTGCTCAAACCCGAGGCGGCGCGCGTGCTCGTCACCGCGCTGCGCAGCGAAATCGGAATCCCAATCCATTTCCACACGCACGATACGAGCGGTAACAGCGGCGCGAGCGTGTTGGCCGCCCTCGAGGCCGGCATCGATGCCGTCGACGGTGCGATCGACGCGATGAGCGGGCTTACCTCGCAGCCGAACCTCGGCACGATCGCAGCCGCGCTGCGCTACGGTCCGCGCGATACCGGGCTCGACGCGGCCGCGATCTTCGAGATATCGACGTATTGGGAAGGCGTGCGGCGCTTCTACCGGCCGTTCGAGAGCGACATGCGCGCGGGCACGTCGGAGGTCTACGAGCACGAGATGCCGGGAGGACAGTACACGAACCTGCGCGAGCAAGCCCAAGGGATGCGTCTTGGCGAACGCTGGCCCGAGATCACCAAAACGTATGCGGCGGTCAATCGCATGTTCGGCGACATCGTGAAGGTGACGCCGTCCTCGAAAGTCGTCGGCGACATGGCGTTGTTCATGGTCGCGGGCGACCTGACGCAAGCGCAGGTCGAGGATCCCAATTTCGAAATCGCGTTCCCGCAATCGGTCGTCGAATATTTTCACGGCGATCTCGGTCAGCCGCCCGGCGGCTTCCCGCCGGCATTGCAGAAGAAGGTGCTCAAAGGGCAACCGCCGCTGACCGAGCGTCCGGGGGCGGCGCTTGCGCCGCTGGATCTCGCGGCTGCGCGCGCCGAGGCCGAGCATCTCGTCGAGCACGAGATCACCGACGCGGAACTGGCGTCGTACCTGATGTATCCGGCGGTGTTCGTCGAGTTCGCGAAGCATCGCGATACGTACGGCAACGTCGACAACCTCGAGACACCGGTGTTCTTCTACGGCATGAACGTCGGTCAGGAGGTCGCGATCGAACTCGAGCGCGGTAAGACGCTCTTCGTGCGCTACGCCGCACTCGGCGAGCCCGACGAAACCGGGCACCGCATCGTCTATTTCGAGCTCAACGGTCAGCCGCGCACCGTCTCGGTTCTCGACACGAGGCTCGTGGGCGTCAAAGCCCCCGCGCGCCGAGCCGAACCCGGAAATCCGCACCAGATCGGCGCTCCGATGCCCGGCCAAATCGTAAAAGTCACCACGTCAGCCGGCCGCAAGGTGCACAAGGGCGAGGCGCTGCTCACGATCGAGGCGATGAAGATGCAGACGATCGTCCACTCTTCCTCCGACGGCAAGGTCCGCGCCGTCCTGACACCGGTCGGCGCCCGCGTCGGCGCCGGCGACCTCCTCGTGGAGCTGGAATAGTCGCGGGGAGCCGACTGCCCGGCTGCTGCGTTGGTACAGCTGCAAGGATATTATTTTCAGACACGGGCACTACGCCTGAAACCAGTGTCCTTTTGCGCTGCTTTCGTTGCGAGGAGTCGGATGATGTTGTCTGCTAAACTTCGTTGGCGCGGTTGCTTGGCACGCGCGCTGGCCGCCGGAGCGCTTTCGTTTGCGACGCTCCACGGCGGGCCGGCCGGCGCAAGCACCCTCGTTCGCACGACGAGCGGCCCGGTAACCGGTTTCGTGTCGGGTAACCAGCTCAAATACTTGGGCATTCCGTATGCCGCACCGCCGGTCGGCGCACTTCGTTGGAAGCCGCCCGCCCCGGTCGCGCCCTGGAGCGCGCCGCTCGCGGCGACGCACTTCGGGCCGCACTGTCCGCAAGCCGCGAGCCCCTTCGGCAAGCCCTCCACGACCGAAGCGTGCCTCTTCCTCAACGTCTTCACTCCCGCTTCGCGTTGGTCGGTGCGCGCACGCCGTCCCGTCATGGTCTGGATACACGGCGGAGCGTTTGTCGTCGGCGAAAGCGACGACTACGATCCGGCGAAGCTCGTCGCGCGCGGCGTCGACGTCGTGACCCTGAACTATCGCCTGGGCGCGCTCGGCTTCCTCGCGCTTCCCTCGCTCGATGCCGAAGGGCATCTGTTTGCAAACTATGGGCTGCTCGATCAGCAAGCGGCGCTCGAATGGGTGCGGCGCAACATTGCGGCATTCGGCGGCGACCCGAACCGTGTGACGGTCTTTGGCGAATCGGCAGGCGGCGCCAGCGTGATGTCGCAGCTGGTTTCGCCGCTTGCGACGGGCACGTTCCAGCGCGCCATCATCGAAAGCGGTGCGTATGCGAACACGCCGACGCGGGCCGAGGCGGAGGCAACCGGAGCGGCCTACGCGACGGCTGAGGGTTGCGCGAGCCTGAGCGACGCTTGCATGCGCGGTCTTTCGGTGACCGCGCTCCTCGGCGACGAGCCAAGCGGCTACGTTCCGACCGTCGACGGGACGATCTTGCCCGTAAATCCGAAGGTCGCAATCGCGAACGGAACCTTCAATCGCGTCCCCGTGATCGACGGCTCCAACGGCGAAGAGTTCCGTCTCTTCACGGCCTTGGACTTCGATTTGGTTTCCGGCCCGATCACGGCGGCGACTTATCCGTATGCGCTTGCGGCGGAAGTCGGATCGGCCGCCGCGCCGCTGGTCCTCGCTCAGTACCCGGTGAGCGCGTATCCGACTCCGGATCTCGCGAACTCGGCCGCGCTCACGGACGGCACGTTCTCGTGCAACGCGCTATTCCTCGATCAGTCGCTCTCGCACTACGTGCCCACGTTCGCCTACGAGTTCTCCGATGTGAACGCCCCCGAACTGTTCCTTCCACCGGTTTCGTTCCCGTACGAGGCGGCGCACGCGAGCGAAATTCAGTATCTCTTCAACGTCGCGGCCGCATTCCCGCAACCCTTAAGTGCCGAGCAGATGCGTCTGTCGAACTCGATGGTGCAGTTCTGGACAACCTTCGCCGCGTTCGGCAACCCCGTCATCGCGGACGGCACGCTGTGGTTCCCGTTCGTGCGGCAGATCGGCAATATGGTCGACCTGAATACGCCGCACGATGCCAACTTCACGAGCTTCAATACCGAACATCAGTGCGCGTTCTGGAACGCGCTCCTTATGCCGCCGACGCCGATGGCCGTGCAGGACCCGCGGCATCCCATGGTGCGCGGACGGTGACTTCACGGCTACCCCTCCGCTGCGCCCCAGAAGGCACGCAAGACTTCGGCGGCACGCGCCGGTTCGTGCAGCATCCACCAGTGCCCGACGCCCTCGAACGTATGCGTCTGCATCCCTAAGCTCTGTGCAAATGCTCGGGAGGCGGCGTGGCTGCCATATGGATCCGTCGCTCCGCCGATGAAGAGGCCGGGCACCGCCGGAACGGCCTCGGATTTCCATTCTGCCGAAACGTTCGGCGCAGACCGATAGAGCCGCAGGATGCAATCGTCGCGGACGGGGTCGGGGTGCGCGACGTGACTCGCGTACTCGGGCGTCATCCCGGCGGCTACGAGCCGGGCGGCGCGCTCGGCGACCGGACGCGAGGCGTTCGCCTGCATGAACGCCTCGCCCGCACCCGGCGTCTGCCAGACCTTCGCAAGATCGTGCCATTCGTACTTGCCGCTCGAGACGCTAATCGTGTCGCTCGCAAAGGTGTGCATCAGATCGGGACGGGTGAAGACCACCCGGTCGACGAGAATTCCGCCCCAGTCGTGTCCGACGAGATCGAACGGTTTGGGAACGTTCTCGAGTTCCCGGACGAGCCACGCGAGGTACGCCTCCTTCGTGGCGGAAAAATCGCTCGGAATCGGAGTTCCGAACCCCGGCAAATTGAGCGCTCGGGTTTCGCGATCGGTGATGTGCTCGCGCACGCCATCCCAAAGCGTAGCGTCTTCAGGGACGCCGTGGACGAAGACGACGGGCAGGGCCATTGGTTCACTCCGGCTTTCGCGGTTAGCGCGTAGCCGATGGTTGCTCGGCTGCGTTCTTACGCGCAGCCCGTACTACTTGCCGGGTGCTACAAATGCCTCGACGCCTCGTTTGCCGCGGAAGGCGAAGGGTCGAGCGCGCTACTTTTCGGCGCGGTACTGGTCGTATGACGAAAGCACGTTGCGAACGTACGCGCGCGTTTCGGCGGGGAGTTCGTCGTGCGCTATTGCCTCGGGACCCGCATTATAGGCGGCAACGGCCCGCGGAACGTCACCCCCGAAGCGTTGGAGGAGTTGCGCGAGATAGCGCGTTCCGCCGGCAATATTTTGCACGGGGTCATAGGCATCGCTTACGCCGATGCCTGCCGCCGTCGACGGCATCAGTTGCATCAGACCTTGCGCGCCGGCCTGCGAGGTTGCCGCCGGGTCGAAGCCGGATTCGTTTGCGATGATCGCTTTTACGAGCGCGGGATCTTCGCCGTTCGCCATCGCGGCGCGCGCGATGAGGCTTTCGAGTTGTGCCGGCGGGATCGGACTCTGACCCGCGGGAGCGGGTGTCGCTTCATACGGCGCATTCAGCAACGCTTGGAACGCGGCAACGCTCTGATCCCCAGGGCGAATCGGGGTCCCCGCATCTTGCGAGAGCTGCGCGATGCGGTACTCGACCGCAGCGACGTCGCTCGGTGCCCCCATCGCGTCGCTCATGAGGCGCGCAAGCGCGCGGCGAGCGCGCAAACGTCCGCGACCGTCTCGGCGGCTCCGAATGTGCGCGTACCGTGGTGGATGAGCGTCTCGAGATGTTCTTGGAGGGCGACCGCGCGTTCGAGTTCGGGGTCCGGCTGCACGAAGCCGAGTTCGCGCAACTCGCGCGTTGTTTCGAGCTGCGCGAGCGCACGCCTGATCGTTCCCGCTGCGCGGCGATGCTCGGGGCTCGTCACGGAGTCCATCGTGCGGCTCGCGCTCCCGACGACTTCGATCGCGGGAAACAAGCCCGCGCGTGCGCGCTTATGACACAGGACGATGTGACCGTCGAGTACGGCGCGCGCCGCGTCGGCCATCGGCTCGCGGTCGTCGGGCCCGTCGCAAAGGACCGTCCCGACCACGGTTAGGCTGCCGCCGTGCACGTTGCCGCCGCGCTCGAGCAGGCGCCCGAGTTCTGCGAAGACGCTCGGCGGGTAGCCGCCGCGGCCGACGCTCTCACCGTTGCGGGTGGCGATCTCGCGTGCGGCCGCCGCAAAGCGTGCGATGCTGTCGATCACGACCAGCACGTTAAGACCGCGGCGCCGTAACTGCGCACCCTGCGCCATTGCGACGTGCGCGGCACGGACGCGTTCGGCCGGAGGCCGATCGCTCGGGGCGCACACGATCGTCGCGTGCGCTGCGATCCGCTGCATCCAAGCGGCGGCCTCGCGTCCGCGCTCGCCGATCAAGCCGACGACGATCGCATCGGCATTCGCACCGCGGACGAGCATCTCGATGAGGAGCGACTTGCCGGTGGCGGGGCCGCCGAAAAGGCCGATCCGCGCGCCGCGGCCGATCGTGATGAGCCCGTCGATCGCCCTGATGCCGGTCCAAAACGGCCGCTCGATCGGGGCGCGGTCCGCAGCGGAGATCGGCGCATCGAGGACCGGAGCGCGCCGGCCCAAAATTTCGCCGCGCCCATCGAGCGGCTCACCCGAGGCCGAGATCGCGCGTCCTAAAAGGCGCATGCCGAGCGGTAGCGTTCCCCCGAGCGGATCGCTTTCGACCTCGTCGCCGATGCCGATGCCGGCTTGGGCGACGTGCGTCGAGAGGGCGACGAGATCCCGCTCGACCCGCGTCACCGTGGCCGCAATTGCGCCCTGCGGCGGCTTGATCCGAACGGTTTCGCCCACGCGAGCATTCGGGAGCGTGGCGAGCACCGCGTTTTCCAGAGCCGCCGTAACGCGGCCGCGCCGCGTCGCCAGCATCATATTGCGACGCGATGCAACGCGAGCATCGTCTCGAGCCGAGTAGCGAGCGCGGCGTCGTAGTGCCCGTGATCGATTTGAACGGTGAAGTCGCCCGCGCGAAGGTTCGGATCGATTTCCAGCGGCCAGCGGTCGCCCAAACGAGCGGCATCGCTCTTCGAAACGCGAACTTTAAGACGGGTCCGGTCGGAGAACTCGTCCATCGCTTGCTCGATCAGCGCCTCGATGTCCGAGGGTGCGGCGCACAGCTCGCGTGCGAGCACCCGAGCGGCAAGATCCGCGAGCACCGTTTCCGCACTTTCTTCCAATCGTTCGGTTGCCCGTGCGCGTAAACGGCCGAGTTCTGCGACGAATCCGTCGAGCAGGTCGATGATGCGTTCGTCGGCGTGCTCGTCGCTCGCGGCCTTCGCTACAGCGCTCGGGGAAGGCTCGGCGTGCGGGGGCGGCGCCGCGCTCGGTTTCGGCGTCACGGGCGCTGCGAAGATCGAGGCGAGGCTGCGAAATGCGTCAGGCACGGCCGACCGAACCGGAAAGATCTCCCGCGACGTCGACGCCGAGTGGCGAGCGCGGACGAGCGAGCCGCCCAATAATTTCGCGACGAACCTCGGTGGGATACAAATCCAGCACGGCTGCAGCGGTCGGCGTCGGCAAACCGGCGATGACCGTCGCGGCGGTGTGCGGCGGTTCGCCGCAGAGAGCGCGATGGATCGATTCAGGCGGAAGCTGCGCGTCGACCGTGATTGGGGGGCTCGCGGGCGCGCGCGCGGCCTTCGCTTGGTCGACGAAGGAGAGAATGATGCGCGCGAGGGGTTTTGCCAGCAGTAACATGAGGCCGAGCCACGCCAAGGCGATGATCGCGGGCGGCAGCGCCGGCAAGTAGGTTGCGAGTAGTGAGTGCCAGGGCGAGCCCGGTTGCGCCGGTGCGACGGCACTGCCTGCGTTCGCCGCCAGCGTAATCGGCTGCACGGTGACCGTGTCGCCGCGCGCGTAGTTGATGCCGGCGGCCGTCTCGACGAGCGCACGAATCTGCGGTATTTGCGCCGTCAGGCGCTGATCGAGGAACACGGCGACGGACACCCGCTGGAGCGTGCCCGGGGCGCTTTGCGTCTCGCTTTGGACGACATCGCTGCCGGCGTCTGCATTCGACTGCACCTTCGAGTACTGCTTCTTGCCGTTCTGGTACCGCTCGTTGACGCTCGAGTTCGAAATCGGTTGAGCGAGCGCCGGCGTCCGCTTCGTCTCGAGTTGCACGTTCGTACGCCCGTCGACGTCGACGTGGGCGCGCACGATCGCGTGGCCCGCGCCGAGCATTTGGTCGAGTGCGCTTTGGATCGAACCCGCAAGCGCGCTCGCTTCGCCCTCACCACTGGTCGGCCGGCCGCTCAGCGCAACGCCGCGATCGTCGAGTACCGCAACGTGATCCGGGTCGAGCCCTGGGACGGCTGCGGCAACGAACGTTTTAATGCCGTTGACGGTCTCGGGTGAAAGGACGACGTTCGGTTCGAGGGTGAGGCGAACGCTCGCGCTTGCCGCGTGCGACTGCTGGTCCGCGAAGTATCCGGGGCTCGCCGGCGCGATGATGACGATCGCATCGGAAATCCCCGTGATCCCGCGCAAGCCGAGCTCGAGATCGCCGGCCAGCCCGTCGCGGCTTTGCGCGTCGAGCACGGACTGCGGGGTCAGCGCACCGACTTTGGCGAGCGTCTCGTTGGAATCGGCGATGTGCGGCCGCGGCACGCCCGCAAGCGACAGCCGAAGCAAAACCTCGTTGCGGCTCCTCGAAGCGACGCGCACGTTGTCGCTCTCCGCGGTATACGGAACGTTCCAGGCGGCCAAGTGCGTCTCGACGTCGGCGAGCTGCTCGGGAAGCAGCGGACGGGCGAACAGCGCCGACTGGGCATCGCGCGAAAAGAAAAAGACCG
>Ga0302326_10011332_pt1 | contig 19225 bp, 15 predicted proteins | sample Palsa_T0_3_FD_202264 | JGI IMG/M metagenome (GOLD analysis project Ga0302326, IMG submission 202264) | Peat permafrost microbial communities from Stordalen Mire near Abisko, Sweden - Palsa_T0_3 | ecosystem: Environmental > Terrestrial > Soil > Palsa > Peat permafrost | place: Sweden: Abisko...
GATTACCTTTCTTGCCACTGGCGCGTATGGGTATGTCTCGAACAACCAAGAAGAAGCCGAACTGAACGATGCCGTCTGGCAATTCACTGTCGACCCAACGACCGGCGCGCCGAGCCTTGTCCCGGGCGGGTTTGTCGCGGCAGCCTGTCAGTTCCCAGGTCCGGTGACCATCGATCCGAGCGGGCAATTCGCGTACGTAACTGCGGCGGCATCCGGCACAACCGAGGCGATTGTTGGCTTCCAGATTGACGCTACGACCGGCGCGCTGACGGAGGTGCCCGGCAGTCCCTTCTCCACGCCGGGAGTGCCGGCAAACTCGGCGAACGGCTCACCGGTAACGATCGATCCGACGGGACGGTTCCTCTATGCCCCCGTCTATATTGCTCCCGTATCCGGCTCGCCTGCTCTCAGCCGGATTTACGCATTTGATATCAATCCAGCCACCGGCGCGCTCACGCCGATCGCTGGCAGCCCGTTTGCGATCGCGTCCGCGCCGACCGCTATGTCCATCGCGCCGGGGGGCAATTCGGGTATGTCACGCAGGGCAGCGGTTCCGACTACGCCGTCTACACTTACGCCATCAATGCAACGACTGGCGCTCTGACCGCTACGGGGCGAGCACGGTGCCTGCGGAGGCGGTGTACCAGATGGGGCTGCAGATCGACCCGAGCGGGCGATTTGCGTACATCCCTGCCGCGGTAGGCACCACTCAAACTGGCGTGTACGCCTATACCATCGATGTCGACACTGGCGCGCTGACGGCAGTGCCCGGCAGTCCCTTTGCAGCAAGCGCTGCTCCAGGCAATCCGGTTGCTGTCACGGTGATCAACTAAGCACCTGAGCAGGCCAGCGGCAGGCGCAGGCCGCCCTCTCTAGGGGCGAAGACCCCGCGCTTTCAAGCAAATTCCGCGAACGCGGCCATGGGCGCGATCCAGGCCCGCTGGCCGGGCACTTTGTCCCTTCCGATAATGCCCACTGGGGGGCATAGCCGCATTCGCGCTCACTGGAGGGTGATGACGATCGAGCCGTCACCCCCATTAACCCCAGCGCCGCCGCTGTTGCCCGCGGATGCATAGGTCGTTCCCACCGGCCCCGTGCTGCCCCCTGCACCACCGCCGCTTAGTTCGGTGCCGCTGCCCCCGCCGCCATAGCCTCCGCCCCCGCCACCATTGATGCTGAGGTTCTGATTGCTGGCCCCGGCCCCGGCGCCGACACCGCTGCCGAAGCTGCCGCCCGGGATGTTGAATGGGCCGTTGCCTCCGCCATCGCCGCCCGGACCACCGTTGCCGTTGCTGCCGCCGAGGCCTGAGGCACCGTAGCCGGACCCCGCCGTGCCGCCGATCCCGCCACTGCCGCCACCGCCGCCAGCCCCAAAACCACTTGCTCCCCCGTTGCCGCCGGCGCCTCCAGCTCCGCCACCGTTACCCCCGGCGCCACCGCTATCGCTGCCACCACCGCCACCGCCCCCGGCAATGATCTGGAGATTGCTGTTGGCATCGACATTGCTCGACCCGCCACCGCCACCGCCACCGCCGGTGGCGTAGTAGTTAGTGACGAAGAACCCGTTACCGCCGGCCCCGCCGCCACCGCCCACCACCAGATTGAACACCTGGCCGGGCGCGACGCTCAGGGTGCCGGTGACAACTGCGCCGGCGCCGCCCGCCGGAATCGGGCCGGAACCGGTCGCACCGCCGCCGCCACCACCGGCACCCGTCGCCACGATGGAGATGGAGGTGATGCCACTCGGCACCGTCCAGAGAATAGTGCCGGGTGTGGTGAAGGTCACGGTGTTGGCCTGGCAGGCGATGCCCACGTTGGTCACGTTGGCGGAGACCGATGAGCCGCCGCCGTTGCTTACGAGGCACACGAGTCCCGTCGGCTGCGTGCCGACTGTGACGGTGTACGCCCCGCCGTACGCCACTGGCGTCGTGAAGGTGAATGAACCGTCGACCGTGACGGTGAGTGCATTACCGCCGTTGTTGTCGAGCGTGACTTGCTGGCCGGCACCCAGCCCGGACACCGAGCCACCGATGGTGTAGGTGAACGCGGAGCAGGTGACCGTGATGTTCGTTACGTTCGCAGTCACCTGCGTGCCCTGGCCGTTGATGACCGAGCAGGTCTGCTCAACAGGTTGTGTACCCACAGTGACGTTGAAGGCACCGAAGTCGGCCACCGGAGTGGAGAAGGTGAACGTGCCGTCGGCGCTCAACGTCAGCGGATTTGCGCCGTTGTTTTGGAGAGTGACCTGCGTGCCGTTGCCAAGCCCGTTAAGCGTGCCGCTGAGGGTGAAGGTGATGAGCGAGCAGGTCACCACGATGGAGGTGACGTTGGCGGTCACGCCGGCACCGGTGCCGTGCTGCACGGTGCAGGTGGCACCCGCGGGTTCAGTCGCGACCGTGACGGCATAGGTGGCATCGAATGCCACTGGGTTTACGAAGCTGAATGAACCGTTAGCGGCGAGCGAGAGGGTGTCAGCGCCGTTATCTTCGAGCACGACGTGCGAGCCCGGGGCAAGTCCGTTGAGCTTGCCTGAGACCGTGAAGCTGATGCGCGAGCAGGTCACCGCGATGGAGGTGACGTTGGCCGTCACGCCGGCACCGGTGCCGTTCAGCACGGTGCAAGTGGCGCCCGCGGGTTGAGTCGCGACCGTCACGGCATACGGGGTGTTGAATGCGACTGGCTTTACGAAGCTGAATGAACCGTTAGCGGTGACTGTGAGGGTGTCAGCGCCGTTATCCTCGAGCACGACCTGCGAGCCTGCGGCAAGTCCGGTGAGCTTGCCCGAGACGGTGAAGGACTCCGCCGCGCAGGCAACCTGCACGTTGGTCACATTACTCGAGCTCGCCGCGCCACTGCCGTGCGTCACGGTGCACACCTGGCCCTGCGGCTGGGCAGCGACCGTAACCGAGTAGGCGGCACTGTTGCTCAGGCCGACCGGGAAGGTGAACGTACCCGACGAACTCACCGTGATCGGGTATTTTCCGTCCAACTCGAGCCGCACGCTCTCGTCGGATGCGAGTCCCGAGACCGCCCCGGAGACGCCGTGAATGCTCGGATCGCTCGAGCTGGAACCGTCACAGGCGGCAAGCCCCAGAGCGGTCACCAGCAGCACCAGGGAAAGGACGAGACGACTTGCCCGCGAGCAACACATGAGGCAGTACCTTCTAGCCATGCGACCTGCCGAGAAACTCGGCGAGGGTATCGACCGTGTAAGTGAGGTCGCTGTGCAGATGCACGGCGAACCCAACACAACGGACAAGCATTTGACGGTCCGCCGCTCAAGCGGTCTGTACGCTCTCGAACACGGCAGTTGGATATCTGTCATGGTGTTGGTCTGATTTCGCTCGCCTCCCGTACCAACATTCCATAACGCCGAACATAACGTGATGTGCATCTCACTAAACGCACATGTCCATGAGACAAGCGACTCTCACGGACCTGGAACTGGAGAGCGCCGCTTCTGATCTCACGCACTTACTCCTCGCGAACCTAAAAACCAGTGCCTCCCTCGCGTGTAACGCTTCGCCACGATGTTCGCGGGCCATTCCCCAGGTGTTGCGTCTAACCATTCGCGACGGTTCGCCTTGCGATCGAGGGACGGTCTGAGCTGCAAACCGTGCAGGGATCCACGCAACAAAGGCGGGAACTCAAGTTGATTGAGGCTCTCCCGCTGGACAGGGGGCGAAACTGCGCGCTACGCCGATTTGTACTTGGCCAGGCAGGGCGCCCGAGAGTCGATCGCACTACGCTTTGTGCGTTGGCCTTTGAATTTTTTTATTGACCGGGCCACGCGCACCATATGAGGGTGCGCGCCTGGGATGCTTTAGGGCTTCGCTGCTGTGCCCCCGCGCGTCAGCGGTAGACCGGCGTTACCCAGGCCTCCGCTCAGCACATACGCATCATAGCCGCGCTCGACCATGATGTAGGCCGCGGCCGAGCTGCGGCGCCCGGTGTCGCAGTAGACGACGTAGGGCTTGCCGCGATCGAGCGTCGAAAGCTTCAAGCGCACCAGATACAAGGGCACGTTGAGCGAGCCTTCGATGGCGAGGTTCTGATGCTCACTCGGCAGGCGCACGTCTAGCCAGCGGCCGCCGCGCTCGATGAGCTCGCGCGCCTGCTCCGGAGTCACCCACTGCAGCAGCGGCTCGTTCATCAGCTCGCGGAAATCCTGTTTGTTGAGGCGCATCAGCACCCCATCAGTGAGCATGGTGACGGTGGCGTTGCGCTTGGCTTCCGCAATCAGCGCCTCTTCACCGAAGGTGTCCCCGACGCCGAGCTCGGCTAGCTTGATGCCCTCACGGCTGAGGGGCGTCTCGCGGGTCACGACGCACTTGCCGCTCACGATGATGTAGAAGTAATCCCCCTCGGCGCCCTGCTTGATCACGCCCTCGCCCGCCTTGAAGGGCGTGCGCTGCAGGCGCTGGAAGATGGCCTGGATGTTCGCCGGCGGTATGCGGTGAAAGGCGTTGGTTTGCAGCAGCGTCGTCATCCAGTCATCGTCACCTGCGCGCTCGAGCTGCGTCTGCAGCTCCGCAACCTCGTAGCTGCCGGTCTGATCCCAGGTGATCATGACGTCGAGCAGGTCGCTGTCGATGGATAGGTAGCTGATGTCGTCCACGGCTCGCACGGTGGCGCGGCGCGGCAGCTGGGGGGACAGCGGGCTGCGCGCCTCGGGCGTACCGCTGCGCACCAGCCCGGTGTGGCCGCCGTCGTCGGTTTCCACCACGCCGCTCACCAGCCATATGGTGCGCTTGTCGGTATCGCCCTTGCTGAACAGGGCGCGCCCCGCGGACAGCGCGCGCACGCTCACCTTCTTCGAGAGCGCAGCCAGGTTCTCGCGCTTCATGGCGTCGAGCGGCGCGAAGTTGCGCAACAATTCAACCGACGCAGCTTGCTCTTCGGACATTTTCCAGATAATCCGCGCGCTTGCGCGCTGCAATGTTTGATGGTAGCACAGCGCTTTAAATGCGCCGGGGACCGGTCACGGTTTTTGGGTGTCCGCCACGAGGTTCCACCCACTGTCTGGCGCAAAGCGCTCGCCGTAGCGTGCGGCCAGTTCTGTGAGCCGCGTCACGACCGCGGACACGCCGCGGGCGCGCGCGTAGCACAGCGGGCCGCCGCGGAAAGGCGCAAAGCCGGTGCCGAAGAGGACCGCAGCATCGACTAGATCCGCGCTCGCGACGATGCGCTCGCGCAGGCAGGCGACGCATTCGTTCAGTAGCACCAGGATCATGCGATCGGTGAGGTCCGGCGGGGTGCTCGCGCCCGGCGAGGAGCTCTTCAGCGCCTTGCCTTCGCGCCAGAGGTAGAAGCCCTCGCCGCTCTTCTTGCCCAGCTTCTTCGCAGCGATCAGCTCGTTGAGGCGCGTGATCTGCGTCACCGGCCGCTCGAGCTGCTGGGCGATGATCTCCCCGACGTGTGCGGCGACGTCCAGTCCCACGACGTCAGTCAGCTCGAGCGGACCCATGGGCATGCCGAAGTGCACGGCAGCTGCGTCGATGACCGTGAGCGGGATGCCCTCCTGAGCTGCGAGCATCGCCTCGTATAGATACGGGGTCAGCACGCGATTGACCATAAAGCCAGGCGCACTGCGACAGGCGATCGGGAGTTTGTCCAGGCGGCGCGCAAAGCCTGTGGCGCCCTGCACCGCGGCCGCATCGGTGCGCTCGGCATGCACGATCTCGATGAGCGGCATCTGTGCCACGGGATTGAAGAAGTGCAGTCCGACCAGACGCTCCGGGCGCTCGAGTTTCTGCGCCAGCGGCTCGAGCATGATGCTCGAGGTGTTCGTGGCGAGCAGCGCAGCGGCCTTCATGCGCGGCTCGAGCCGCGCGTAAAGCTCCTGCTTGGCGCTGAGATCCTCGAAGATGGCCTCGATGATGACATCCGCGCCGGCCACGCCTGCGCCGGCCACGTCCGCCGACAGCCGCGCGCGCGCGGCGGCGTTCTTCGCCGGGTCCCGCAACCGCCGGTCGAACAGCTCCTGGGCGCGCTTGAGCGCCGGCTCCACGTACTCGAGCGTGCGATCCTGCAGCGTCACCGTAAAGCCGCGCAGTGCCGCCCAGGCAGCGATATCCCCGCCCATGACACCGGCGCCGACGACGTGCACGTTGCGGATGTCGGCGCCGCTCTTGCCGCCGCTTCCTTTGAGCGAGTCCTGCAGCAGGAACACGCGCACGAGATTGCGTGAGGTCTCGGTGGTGAACAGGTGCGCGATCGAGCGGGCCTCGGCCTCAAATGCCGCCTCGCCATGCGCCCCGTAGCGCGCCCACAGGTCGATGATGGCGTAGGGTGCGGGGTAGTGCGCCTTCGGGGCACGGCGCGCGACCTGGGCGATCAGCGTGCGCCGCAGCAGCGGGCGCAGCGGGGCGGCGCTCAGCAGCCGCTCGAATAGCGGTGCACGCCGCGGCGCCGGGGCCTGTGCCAGAATCTCGCAGGCCGCCGCGCGCAGCTGCGCCTCCGGCACCAGACGGTCGACCAGGCCTGAGCGCAGCGCCTGCTGCGCGCGCACCGGCTTGCCGGTAAGCATCATCTGCATGGCCGGGCGCACGCCCGCCACGCGCACCGTGCGCACCGTGCCCCCGAAGCCCGGATGGATCCCGAGCAGCACCTCGGGCAAGCCGAGCGAGAGACGCTCGTCATCGGCCGCCACGCGGTAGCGGCAGGCGAGGGCGAGCTCGAGTCCGCCGCCGAGTGCGAACCCGTGCAGCACGGCCACCGTCGGGCATTTGAGCGCCGCCAGGCGCGCCATAACCTCCTGGCCGCGGTGGATGAGCCGGTAGCCGCTAGCCTCATCCGCAAGGCTGGTGAACTCCTTGATGTCGGCGCCCGCCACGAAGCCACTTTTCTTCGCCGAGATCAGCACCACCCCCTTGGGGGGCTCGCGCTCCAAACCCCCGAGCAGCTCATCGAGCTCGCCCAGCACGCTGCCGGAGAGGACATTGGCGGAGGTGCCCGGCTTGTCGATGGTGAGCCAGGCGATGCCGCCCGCATCGCGCTCGAGTTTCCAAGATGAGGTGAGGCTGTCGCTCATCGGCGCCTCAGGCCGCAGACGCGGCGCGCGCCGCGCCCGCGCGCACGCGCACATCGCACACCAGCGGTCGGTGATCCGAGAAGCGCACGTCCGGCACACGGAAGTCCGTCACCTCGATACCTTCGCTCACCAGGATGAAATCCAGCTCGATGCGCGGCACGCGCGCGGGGAAGGAGGGCAGGCCTGCGGTGTTGGCGCTGCGCAGCCCCGCGGCACGCATGAACAGGTAGATCTCGTGCGTGCCCCAGAAGGTGTTGAAGTCTCCGGCCACGATCACCGGTTTGGCCGACTGCACGATCAGGTCGTGCAGCGAGCGCAGCTGGTACTGGCGGTGGCGGAACTTCACCGACAGGTGCACCAGGAAAACGCACACATCGGAGAGCTCCAGCTCGATGATCAGCCGCTTGATGCCGGTGTCGAAGTAGTGGAAGCGCTCGCTGTGCACGCTGGGTGCGGACAGGAAGGCGTTGCCCTGCTTGCGTACGATGGGCATCAGCTGGTTGATCGAGCCGGCCCCGTACTTGCACTGGAAGGTCGTGTAGTGGCCGAGCTGTCCGGCGATGTGCTCCGCCTGGTTCAGCATGCCGGTGCGGATCGAGCCGGTGTCCACCTCGATCAGTCCGACCACATCGGGGTGCTCCGCACGGATGAACTCCGTGATGCCGCTGAGCACCTTGCGGTTGCTGCGCAGATAGCCCGCCCCCGGCAGCGGCAGATGAAACGCCGGTCCGGTGCCGGTGGCGTAGCGGATGTTGTATACGAGGAGTCGCACCTTCGGAGAGCAACCTTGATGCCGCATTGCGGGGCGGTCATTCTATCGCGCTGCGTAGCGGCATGCGGCCCTGGCCGGCGGGAACGGCCGCGCCGCCGCATTCGGTGCGCCGCCGCGGTATCTTCGCCGGCGGCCTTATGCGAGACTTCTGCGCATGTCCCAGGCCAATCCGCTTCGCCTGTTCGTTACGCACGCCTGGCAGACGAGCGATGACTATTTGCGCGTATTCGAGTATCTGGAGAGCGCGCGCAACTTCTTCTACCGCAACTACAGCACCCCCGATCGGCCGCCGACCGAGGAGCGGGAGGCACAGCGTGAGGATCTGCGCCGTCAGATCGCGCCGGCCGAGGCGGTGATCGCGCTATCGAGCCTGTACGACACGCACCAGGACCTGCTCACGTTCCAGCTGCTGTTTGCGCAGGCGAGCAACAAGCCCGTGGTGCTCATGAAGCCCTTCGGCGCGGCCCGGGAGCTGCCGAAAACCATCCTCGATCTTGCAACCGAGGTCGTCGACTGGGATGAGCGTGCTCTGGTGGATGCAATCCGCCGCGAAGCGCGTCACGAGGAGACGACGCGCTGGGATACCATCGAGTTCAAGCTCGACTGAGAGCTATGCCTCGGCGGCGTAGAGCGCCACCACCTGGGGCACACTCTTCAAGGGCTTCAGCCGCGCACCGCCCGCAGCGCTACCGTTCAGGAGCTGCTCGGTCAGCGCGGCGGAACTCTCACGTACGGCCTCACGTGCCAGTGCCGCGAACATGCGCACGACACTGCAGGCGATCTCGGTTGCCTCACGGTTGGACATCTTGCGCACGGTGGCGCGCACAGCGTCCTCCCCCCGCAGCGGCCGCTCGCGCGTCAGTGCATCGTGAATGCCACAAAACTCCTCACGCACGACCTCGGGAAGATCATCCGCACTGAGCAGCGCGAGGTGATTGCGGTACGCATCGGTGAGGCGTTCCTTAATGCTGCCCGAGCGCGCAAGTGAAAGTGCCGCGCCTTCGAGCTGTTCCCATGTGGTGCTCATCGTTGCCTCGGCGGGACACCGTCTTATCTCCTGGCTCGTCCGGTTCGAGCCTCAAGCGGCGTCACTCGTTATTGTTACCGGTAGTTATTGGAATCCCAGTCCGCTCAAGCGGCTGCACACGAAATATAGCGCAGCCTCTAGAAAAAAAATACGCACAGCGCACGAATCGGCCAGAAACCGGTCGGCGCAGGCCCAGACCTCTTACAGCACTTCAATGAAAGGAGATAAGTATCTGATAGATAGCGTTAATTCGACCAGCAATACGCCGTGTTGAGGGTGCCGGCCGAATTGAACGCGAACTGGGCGCCGGTGGAGTCGACCCCGAAGGTCGCACAGTTGGTGTCTTTCGCCTGAGTGGTGCCCGGCACGTAAGTGGCCGTGAGGTAGAACGAGGGGCCGGCCGGCGCGTTGGCGTTCGTGTCACAGGCCAGGCCCGTGTTCGGGGCCGCGATGCACGGCGTATTCAGGTAGTAATACCCCTGTCCGACGGGGTTTCCCGCGCCAAACCCGGGATAGCCGAGGTTGGCGGCAGTGGCGGTGTAGCCGGTGGGATTGGTGGTGAGAAAGCGCTCTTCACGCCCGGCCAGATCCAGCAGCGCCGTACGCGCATCGGTGCGGCGCGACTGCATCACCTGCTGCTTGTACAGCGGGACGGAGATCGCCACCAGGATGCTCGCGATGACGACCACCACCATCAGCTCGATGAGCGTAAAGCCCGCCGAAGCGCCTCTTGCAGTCTTGGGTTCCATGATGCCTCTCTAGCTTTCCGTACTCAGCGGCGTTCGATCCAGCTGATGCGTTTGCCGGTCGTATTGGGCGGCACATTCACGCCGATGGGCGCCCCGGTGGTGTCTCCGGTGGAACTGCCACCGCTTCCTGACTGGTTGGTCTGGAACACCAGGTAGGGCGTCCCGGACGCGTTCAGGATCACGAACGAGCTACCGGTCGCGTTGGTCTCGATGGCCGCCGCAATCGGGTCGTTGTAAGCGGGGTTATTGGCCACGCTCGCGCCTGCCGCTCCCGGGGGCAGGAACACCGCATTGAAGGCGCCTCCGGTGAGGGCTGAGATCACGTAGGTGAATCCCTCATCGCCGAGCTGCGTGCAGGAGCTCGGAACGTTGGCCGCCGGCTGGATCGTGTTCACCGTGAGCGCCTGCGACACCAGCACCGGGCTGAAGATCACCTGCTCCTGCGATCCTGGCAGGTTCAGATACCAACCGAACTGCGCCGAACTGCCCGTGCAACCGGTGGTACCGGCCCAGCAGACGATGTTGTTGGTCGCGATCTCGCGGTCCTGCGTCGAGGCGTTGATCGTGACGGTCTGATAGGTCAGGTTCGCCGGCCGCAGCGTGTAGTTGCCGCTCAAGCCCGAGTTCGCACGCGTCAGGCTTGCGTACTGCGCCGTCGTCGACAGGCCGTCCCAACCAGCCGGGTTGCCCGTGCCCGGGCCAAGCCGCCCGCCGTCGGTGCTGCTCAGGTTCCAGTCCCATACCCCGTAGAGGCTCTGCGTGCCCGCGGCGTAGGTCGTCGGCGTGGTATTGGTCTGCGAGAACTTCTGACCGGTGCCGAACATCACCATCAGCTGCTGCTCCGCACCGGTGGTGACGCTTCCGGAGGCGACGACCAGCTGGGTCGTGATCGGCTGCACGGCCGGAGTCGTGGTCGTGACCGCCACCCCCGCCGGCTGCGTCGAGAACAACGGTCCGGGTGAGACCACCCAGTTCCCCTCGGTGCTGCTGGTCAGATCGAAGCGCCAGATATTGCCCTGTAGATCGCCCGCGTAGGCGTAGTCGGTGATGTGATCGCCATCCAGATCGGCCGGCGTCACGTAGGCGATGCCATTCGGGCTTGTGGCACTGCCGGTGTGCGTGCTCAGGTAATAGAAGGTGAGGGTGGCGGCCGGGTTCCCCGTGGCGCCACTCACCACACCGACATAGATCCCGGCATCCCCTGAGGTGCTGCCGAATCCATTGCCGAACAGGATGCCCCACTTGCCATCATGCAGGCGGCGGATCTGCGGCGTGCCGTAGGTGTTGCCGAGGTTCCTGCCACAGTTGGTCACGCCGTTGACGGCCGCGCAGGTGATGGTGGCGGAGTTCCACTCGCCGATCACCATGCTGGCCGCGTTGCCCTCGGTGAAGGCGCTGTAGGTGGTCCCGCTCGCCGCGCCAGTCAGCCCCGGGCTGGTCACATCGAGCGCGAAGATGGCATTGCCGCCGGCGCCCAGGCCACTGACCACCCAGGAGTGCCAGATACCGTTGTAGAAAATGTCGCCGGTGCCTGGAGTCGCATCCACGAAGTAGTTATGTCCGTAGTTCGGGTTCGAGTAGTCGACGGTGGCGTTGGCCGTGCCGGTCTGATGAATCAGCTGCGCGGCACTGCCGGATATGGTCGAGCCGGGCATGTACGCCAGGACTTCCATGCCATCGTTATTGCATGAGGAGTCGGTTGAGGACTGGGAGCAGAAGGTGTTGCTCGAGTCGTAGTAGCCCGAGCGGAACCCGTGCAGCATGCCGTCGTTGGCGCCCACATACACGACGTTCGTGCGCGTTTGCTGGCCGCCAGTGCCGCTGCCGGCGAATGCCGTATAGCTCTGTGCGGTGCCGGCGTTTTCCGTGAGCGGGTCAGAGGTATTGATGCGGTCAGTCCAGATCGAGCTGTAGGGTGCGATCGGCGGACCAATCCACACCGGGCTCGAGTCGACGATGTCGGCCAGCACGCTCTTGCGCACGCGGTACAGACCGACGCCGGTGGTGCTGATCTCGCAATTGCGGACCCCGCGCAGGTACAGCAGCCGGTCACTTGTCTGATAAGAGGTGGGGGCGGTTGCGCACACGCCGGTGGAGCTGTCGCCTGCGGTCAGCGCAGTCTGCTGCGCTGAGGTCAGATTGGCCCACTCGAACGGGACGCCGCTGCTGCCGTTCCAGGTGAGAATCACGCGGCTGGTCGGCGCCTCGGGAGCGGTTGGGAAGGCCACGCCGGTGCTGGCGCAAACCCCGGTCGAGGCGGGCACACCGGTCAGATCGCACGACGAGTCCCAGTTGACGGCGGCATCGATGATGACGTTGCCGTTGGTATCGAAGCTGAGGTAGTTGGCGGTGACGCGCCCCGTCCAGTCGTTCTGAGGGTTGTAGTAGGCGAAGTAGGCCTGCACGCCGGTCTCGAGCTTCGCGGACTGCTTCTCGCTCGCGCCGGCGGAACTGGAGGAGGAAGTGGCCGGCGCGGCCTGGAAGCACAGGATCTCGTGAATGTTGGTATCACCACCAGTCGAGCCGGCGAAGCCGAACAGGAAGTTCGCCGGCATCGCGCCATTCGCGGTGGTGATGCTCTCATCGGTCAGCACCTGGAAAGGGCCGCTGCAGTTGCCCGAGGTCGAGGGCGGGCAGGAGGAGTACGAAAGGCTCAGCAGCCCGTTCTCGCTGATCTTCAGGTTGTACAGGATCACCGTCGCCTGGGGGCGCGACATGGCCGCCTCGTTGGCAATCTGCAGGCTCGAGCCGAGCTCGACATAGGCATTCGGGATCGGCGCGTAGTCCGCGACCGCGACGGTGGAGCCCCTGATGTTGGCCGGCTGGTTGGTGGAAGAGTTCCACACGTAGCCGCTCTCGCAGGTCGACTGCACGGCGGCCTGCTGCTGCGCCGTGTTGAAGCTGTTCGGGTAGTAGGTCGGGTAATTGGCGTTCAGCCACGCCCAGGAGACGTTGCCGGCTCCGCGCAGCCCGATGCGGTCGGGCTTGTAGCCGTAGCCGAGGGCGGTGTTGTCGCCGCTCGCCTGGTTCGTCCCGGTGTAGCCGGGCATCAGGTTCTCGCCGTTCAGGAAGTTTCCGAACTCATCGATGCCAAGGCCCAGGTAGGCGCCCACCATGCCGGTATAAGGCGTGTTGGAGTTGGAACAGGTGTACCCCAAGCTACCACCCCAGGAGCCGATGTTCGGCACCTGGGTCGCATCCATCAGGAAGAAGCTGATGCCGTCCGCGCCATCCCCGCCTGCGCCGCCCGAGTCACCGCGATAGGTCACGGTCTTGAACGTGATGGCAACACCTTGCCCGGTCGGGAAGGGCATGGCGGAGATGATGGCCCCGTGCTGCGCGTAACCGTATGGATAGCCGTTCGTGAAGCGCAGCGCGCCGTAGGTCTGCCCGGTGGATGAGGGCTGGGGGTCCGGAAGGGTCTGCGCAGTGCCCGCCACGCCGTTATAACCGCCGACCAGATTCTCCCCGTATGAGCTGGTGCCGTTGACGACGCAGCCGGGGATCCTGCCGCCGGTTCCGCCACCTGGCGGGGCGGTACCATTGCTCTGAGTGGAGGGCTCAACTCCCGCAGCCGCGCTGGCCGTCAGACACGCGTTATAGAAGTAATACCACTGGTTGGTGGTATTGGTACCGGTGAAGTCCTCGCTGATCGCAGTTTGTGCCTCCACGACGAGCGGCGCAGCCAGCGCCGCGAGGGCGCTGAGTGCTGCGATCAAGCTCTTGCGTTTCATCACAAGCCACCTCTGTTAATCAAACCTTGCTGAAGTTCGTAGACACTTTCGACCACGGCGACAGTGTTGGTCGTCGCCCCGTAGCTGTACGCATCGATCTGGTAGGCCTCGCCCTGGCCATCGCCCGAGGGTCCGACGTCCGCAATGTAGAAAGCGGGGGTCGCAGCGTAGGGTGGATCGTTGTTGGTGCCGGCCGCGCCGCCGACAATGCCCATGCCCGTGGGCAGGTATGTGACGTAGAAGCCCCAGGTAGAAGGCTGCGCCACCGTATAGCCGGCCGCGAAGGGGGTCTGGTTGCAGATCTGCCCCTGATTGTTGTTGGCACTCATGGTGCTGCCGGAAGCGCAAGTGACCGCGCCGCCTGAGGTGTTGCCGGGCTGCAGCAGCCACCACTCGGCGTACTGCTCGGCGCTCACCGCGGCGTGGAACGCACGCTCCTTCTCGCGCAGGTTGCCCGCGATGTGCTCCTGGGTCGCGAAGCCACGGAACATACCGAGCGCCAGGAGCGTGATGATCATGAGCAGCACGATGCTGGTGACGAGCACGAAGCCGCGCTGCGGATCCGGCTTAAAATGCTGCGCACTCACGTGTAGTTTCCCCCGCGTCCCATCACCTGCACGACGCGCTCGATGGTTATGTATTGGGCCTGCCCCGGCTGTCCGTACAGTGGGTTGTTGAACTCCAGCTTCACGCGCACCGCGGAGATGTTGTTCCAGTCATTGCTGTTGCAGCCGGTGGAGCACATCTGATCGGCGGTGAGATAGGTGTCGACGTTGTAGCTTGAGGTCGGTGCGGTGCGGTTGACCCCGTAGTAGATGGTCATGCTCTGCACGCCATACACCAGCGGCACAGCTGCGTTGGCATTCAGTTGGCATTGCAGCGTTCCGGGAATGTTGCCGGCCGGCGGCACGACGGAGAACTGGTTGTTGTAGGTCTGCACCGCGCCGGTGGTATTGGTGCTGCCGTCGCAGAGGATCACGCCGTCACCGCTTGCGGTCATGTAGCGCACGCCCACATTGTCCGGTTGCGGGGTAGGGTGGTTGCCGAAGAAAGGCTGCCCGGCCGGTGCGCTCTCCCAGCCGTTAGGTCCGGTGTAGGCAGGGAGCGAGGCCCCGGTGTAGGTCTGCGGATCAGGGAAGTAGCCGCCGGCCTGGATCACATCCGTGAGCACGGTAAAGGCGAAGCGCTGCTGATCCTGCAGCAGCGATAGGGCCGACGCATTGGCGTTCGCGCGGCGCACGTTCTGTACGACCGTGCCGAGCCCAAACAGGAGGAACACGGCGATGGCGACGGCCACCATCAGCTCGACCAGGGTAAAGCCGCGCGCGCTGCGCGTGGCGCACCCGAATGTGCGTTGTCGTGAGGCGCTCATGGCTCTACGTAGAGAAGGTAGGTGGGGATCTCGAACTGCGCCGCGCCGGCGGTTTCCTGCTGCTGGGCGGCCTGCTGTGTGATCGCGACTGCAGTCTCGCTCCACTGGATCTTGATGGTGCAGCTAGGCGGGGTCCCGGTGACGTTGCTGGCACAGGCGATGGAGGCGGCCGGATTGGGCAGCACCCCGGCTATGTCGTTGGCCCAGTTGGCGACGTCATAGGCCGCCAGCTGCGCCGGGGTGCACTTGGCGACGCCGTTGCTGGTGCCGACGCAGGCCGCAAGGCCTGCCGCACCGCCATTCACATCCGCGGTCGCCGTCGAGGCGAGGGTGCCGTCAGTGGAGGTGATGAGGATCGGGCTGAAGGCCACGCCGGTCGTGGCGGCAGCCGTGGGCACGGCCCAGTAGGAACGATTCGAGTGCATCGCCGATGCGAGGCTCGCCGCCTCGATCGCCGCGAGCGCGCGCTGGCGGGAGGTGTTCATGTTGGAGAGCGCCAAGGCCTGCATCTTGGCGATCCCGAGGAGGCCTACACAGATCACGATGACCGCCACCATGACCTCGACCACCGTGAAGCCCCGTTCCCGGGCGGTATTTGGCAGCCTCAGTTGCATGCGAACCCCGAAAAGTTGTTGGTGTTTGTCTGAATCGACGCGGTGCCCTGGGAGGTGATCCACAGGCAGCGCGTGTAACCCGTGCTCGGCGTCGGCTGGTTGTGCAGCGTGATCAGCGTGCTCGCAAAGCCGGCCGCGGTATTCGCAAAGCCCTCCCGGCTGTAGCTGATCGCGCTGATGTTGTTGCTCGCGGTGAAGGTGTCCGGGTGGGCCCCGGTGAAGGCCCCCTGCACGTGCAGGATCGTGCCGGCCGCCGGAACGGAGTTGGTCGGCACCGGGTTCGAGAACACGATCCAGCCGTTCTGCCAGCTCGCCAGGCCCGAACATTGGGTGGCGGCGGCATTTGCCACACACACGGTCACGTACTGGCCCTCCCTGAGGGCCTCGCCACGGGCGTACTGCAGGTCGCCCAGGAGCGAATTGATCTCCGAGGACATGCGGTACGAGTTCGTGATGTTCGTATAGGCGGGCATGCCGATGGCCACGAGGATGACGATGATCGCGAGCACCACCATCAGTTCGACGAGCGTGAGACCTGATTGCCGTTGCATGGCGCGCACTTTACCGGGGCAGGAGCCCGTCAATGCGGAATTGGGTCACACGCGGCCGGCGAGCCGACGGACGGCGGGCCGGGGCCTATGGGCGGTCGACGGGCTGCCGAAGCTGGGGGAGTAGCGGGGCGAGTTGTCCTGGAATGTCCGTGTGACGCGAATCGAGGTTGGTCGCACACGGAGCGCAAGCCGGGAGGCATTCTCGAACGCCACCCGGATAGGTGAGTGTCCGGGACAGGGGTCTCAGAGGTTCCGGGTACCTCTTGCCCAAGACGGATTAGCCGTCGAAGACAGGCCCGCAGCCCGGTCGCACGGTAGGCTCACCAACGCCTGGGTCACTGCTTGGGTTTTGCAAACTTAAGCACAAAATTATCGGCCTCGCCGACGGCGACATAACGTGCGCGGTCCTTGTCGCCCTGTGACAGGGTCGGCGGCAGCGTCCATACCCCGTCAACCCAGTTCTTGGTATCCCTGGGATTGGCGTCGATCTCGGATGTGCCCACCAGGATAAAACCGGCCTTCTTGGCAAGGGCGATCGCATAATCCTGGCGAACGTAGCCATCCTTTGCCTTCGGGTCCTGGGCCTTATCGTTGCTTCCGCGGTGATCCTCAATTCCGAGGATCCCGCCGGGCTTGAGTGCGCGGTAGCACGCCTCGAGTGCCCGCTGCGCATAGCCGCCATCCATCCAATTGTGCAAATTCCGAAACGTGAGCACGACGTCCGCCGAGCCCGCCGGCGCAATCTCGAAGTGCCCGGCGCCCAGTGTCGTCTCGTGCAGCGTTCCCCATCGATCTTTGTGTGCCGCGACGCGCACGCGCCAGGCGGCAGTCTCTTTTTCTTCCTCTGGGTTTCCCGGGGGGTTGAGGGCCACATAGTAGTTGCCCGACTTGGCCAGATAGGGTCCAAGGATTTCGGTCCAATATCCGCCCCCCGGCCACAACTCGACGACCGTCATGTTCGCTTTGAGGCCGAAGAAGGTCAGTTCTTCGAGCGGATGGCGTGCCGCATCGCGGCTCACAAATTTGGCGGTCCGCGCAGGATCGGCAACCGCAGACTGCAGCGCCGGATCAGGAGTGATCGCTTGCGCCGCGGCACCGAGCCAGAGCGTGATGCATACCAGAAACGGCAGACGCGCTAAAAAGGGCTTCATAGGTCTTGATCTTCCCCTGGTTGAGTTTCAATGCCGCCGCAGCATCGGACGCCCTTACCGCAGGCTCCGCACGCCGCTCGATCCGGGCAGCGCCAACGTCTGCGAGCATGCGGCACGCTCTGCCATCCCGCAACGGCTCGTGCACGTCGCTATCGCCATACCCGCTAGCACCCGTCGTGGCGGCCACCGTAAGCGCCTGTACTATGGGGCACGGCAAAGGCAAGAACTGCTGGCTAGAGGGCAGCTCAATTCGCAGGAGGAGGGGAGCCGCTGTGGGTCGCCGGCAACCGCTGAGGGACGCGTCCCGGGGATTGTCATTACTTCTAGCGTGCTGGTGCGTGGCCTGCCAGGCGGTGCAGGACCCGCGCATTATCGCCGCGGTTCCCGCCATCACCGGCAGCATCGCAAAAAGCGGGGCCGATGTGGCTGTCGCGTTCCGCACGCTCGACGGCAGGACTGAATGGCTGTTGCGCGCGGACGAGTCCTTTCACGCTGCCAGCACCATGAAGGTAGCCGTCTTGATCGAGCTCTATCACCAGGTGCGCCAGGGTAGGGTCCGGCTGGACGAGGCGCTCCCGGTCAGGAACGAATTCCACAGTCTGGTGGACGGCTCGCCATACGTCCTGAATCCCGACGATGACTCGGAGACGGAGCTGTATCAGGTCATCGGAGCCACACGCACGGTCGAGCGGCTGAGCGAGCTCATGATCACCGTGAGCAGCAACCTCGCCACCAATATCTTGATGGACCGTTTGGGGGTCGACAGCATCCGCGCGGGCGTACACGCCCTCGGCGCGGATGGCATGGACGTTCGGCGGGATCTCGAAGATACGAAGGCCTTCCGCCAGGGTCTCAACAACACCACGACGGCACGCGCGCTGCTGCAGCTCATGGGGGCGATCGCCCGCGGCCGAGCCGTGGATAAGGCGTCCTCGCGACGGATGATCGAGGTGCTGGACCGCCAGACTTTCAATGATGGCATTCCCGTGGGCCTGCCACCCGGCACGCGCGTGGCGCACAAGACCGGTGAGATCACTCGCATTCAGCACGACGCCGCGATCGTCTTTGCACCGCGGCCGTTCGTGCTGGTCATCCTGACGCGTGGGCTGGACGACGCGGCCCAAGCTTCTGCCCTCATCGCCACGATCACACGAGAGCTATATCGGGCGACCCAATAGCGGCGGCCTCTAGTCGCAGGGAAGCGTGTCGTCTTGAGGTGGGCGTTCCCAAGGCGTGAGGCTGACGAAGGGCGTAACCACCTTGCGCGCGCCCAAACGTCTTCGGCTGATACCCCTCAGCATTGACCATCAATCCTGACAAAGACATATAGACGCATTTAAGCGAAAGAGTATGTGCCGTGACTAAGAGTGCCAAACTAACCGTTCAGCGATGGGGCAACAGTCTGGCCGTGCGAATCCCATCTGCAGTGGCGCGATCTGCGCGCTTCAAGGTGGGGCAGCCCGCGGAGGTCTCCGTGCACGATTCGAATGTGCTTGTCAGGCCAATCGGCGAGCCGAGAGCGACTCTTACTCAGAAACTCGCCGCCTTCGACCCCGCTGTGCACAGCGGCGAGGCTATGGCAACCACTCCGGTCGGCAAAGAGCTTGCATGATGAGGACGCCATGTCCGTCGCCGCGTCTGTTTCTGGCACTCCAGTCAGGAAAATCCTGGCCGATGCAGGAGCACATAGTCGTGGCGGCCTTAGTTCTCCGGCACACGGAGGGTTCTGACCGCGACTGGTCGCCCCGCCCGCACGCTGCGGCTACTGGCGATTATGTACTTGAGAAAAGTAGGCCATTGGGGGTACAAAGGGCTAGATTCGGTGCGCCCGGTCACTTCCGGGCGGAAGGATGGATCTATGGCAACGAAGAAGCCAGCAGCGCAGGACAACGATACGCGCCCGCCCGCCGAAACCTCCCGGATGGCGCGCCACGTCATAAGAGTCATGCTCGAATCCGCGCCAGCGCCGCACGACGCGGTGCAGCACCGTGTTAAGAGCGCTCGCAAGAAAGCCTCTGCCGCCAAGCGCGGAACGGCCAAGCGCTGAGAGCCTAACCTCCGATTTCTCGATCTCGGTCCGAGATCTTGTCTTCGATTGCCTACCGGTTACGGCGTATGGTTCGCGCGGGACCCCCTACACAAGATGGATCAAGGTAGGTATGCCGCGAATTAGCAATCGCATTCTGCAAAGCGTTTTCTACCTATATGAGTCAGAACAAGAC
>Ga0302326_10011333_pt1 | contig 19224 bp, 26 predicted proteins | sample Palsa_T0_3_FD_202264 | JGI IMG/M metagenome (GOLD analysis project Ga0302326, IMG submission 202264) | Peat permafrost microbial communities from Stordalen Mire near Abisko, Sweden - Palsa_T0_3 | ecosystem: Environmental > Terrestrial > Soil > Palsa > Peat permafrost | place: Sweden: Abisko...
GATCCATGCTTCGCTGGCGGGGCTTTCCTTCAGGCCTTCGCGCAAAATCGAATTTGTTGAACCGGTTCAACGTGATTCCACCTGTCCAGTCCCATCTCGAAAAATTTTCCGCTTCGCCGCTGACCCAAATCACTTCTTAATTCACCACATCCCGTCCCAACAGAGGGGCGTTTCGCGATCGTCACGGACGTGGGGCGGGATGCGGTGGACGGGGATGGCGCTGCTGACGAGAGCGCCTGAGGCGGACGGAGAAGTCGTGTGGTTCTGACACCCCGATGCTGGCGTCAAGTTCTTGAGAAGCAAGCTTCTCAGGGATGACGGTGGCAACAAAGCCGGTCGCCGGGAAGAGCACGAAGGAAGCCGTTAAAACCATTGCGCGGGGAATGCCGGGCTAATCCGGTGTGACCTGACTAACGCGGGTGCTTTTTACTTCCTGCCATCGCACTCGCGGCGGCGGGCGCATCGGGCGCCCGGCATTCCCTGCGCCCTCTGTTCTCGGAGGGCGGAATGTTCAAAGCAAAACTCGCGCGCAGGCGCGGCGAGATCGCGGAGTTATGTCCGAAAGGGATGGTTGTTTGAATTTTATGAGCGCGCCGCGCTATTCGTCGTCCCTGCGCACGCGGGGACGACGTTGCTAATCAAACAGACTAGACACCGACTCTTCCGACGCGGTGCGCCCGATGGCTTCGGCGATCAGCGAAGCGATCGACAGCGTGCGGATGTTTTCCGCCTTTTGAATAGCCTCGGTCGGCAGGATCGAATCGGTAATCACAAGCTCTTTCAGCCTGGAGCCGGCGATGCGGGCGGCGGCGCCGCCGGACAGTACGCCGTGACTGATATAGGCGTAGACATCCTTGGCGCCGTTGGCGAGCAGCGCGTCGGCAGCGTTCACCAGCGTGCCGCCGGAGTCGACGATATCGTCGATCAGGATGCAGGTGTAGCCGGCGCAATCGCCGATCACGTTCATGACCTCGGATTCGCCGGCGCGCTCGCGGCGCTTGTCGATGATCGCCAGCGGCGTGTTGATGCGCTTGGAGAGGCCGCGGGCGCGCACCACGCCACCGACGTCGGGCGATACCACCATGACATTGGCAAGGTCGAAGCGTTCCTTGATGTCACGCACCATCAGCGGCGAGGCGTAGAGATTGTCGGTCGGAATGTCGAAGAAGCCCTGGATCTGCCCGGCATGCAGGTCGAGCGTCATGACGCGGTCGACGCCGGCATGGGTGATCAGATTGGCGACCAGCTTGGCCGAAATCGGCGAGCGCGACCCGACCTTGCGATCCTGCCGGGCGTAGCCGAAATAGGGAATCACGGCGGTGATGCGGCGTGCCGAGGCCCGGCGCAGCGCGTCGGTGATGATCAAGAGTTCCATCAGATGGTCGTTGGCCGGAAACGACGTCGACTGGATCACGAAGACATCGGAGCCGCGGACGTTTTCCTGGATTTCGACGAAGATTTCCATGTCCGCAAAGCGGCGAACCACGGCCTTGGTCAGCGGCAAATGCAGCCAGTCGCCGATTGCCTGCGCCAGCGCCGGATTGGAGTTGCCGGCAACGAGCTTGATGGAGCCGTTCTTGGCCGACATCGAGGCTTCTCCCCGCGCCTTGCTGGAGACAATGTTCAGCATATCGCAATACCCACGGAACCAGCGCGTTTCGATGAGCGAGGTGATATCAAGGAGGGACCTCGGCTGGCAACCCGTCGCCGCAGGTTTTCCTGCGCAAATTCAGCGTCCAAGGACTATTTTGCGTTAATGCTCGCTGTAACCGAGGGCGCTGACGCTGAATTCGCCCGACGCACGCAAAGGCAGGTCCGCGCTGGCGACCGCGGGGCCCCGTTTGCCGGTCGGTGCGGGAGCCGGGGCGGACGGCGGCGTATCGGCGGGGCCGGTTCCGTTGATCATGGCGCCGAGCCCGCTCAATCCGGCCTGGGCGATTTTCCGCAACACCAGATCGTCGGCCGCGGTCCAGGGATCGCGCCCGGCCTTGCCCGCCGGTTCCTCACCGGACAGGCGCAGCGCCCGCTGCTGGTCGCGGTCATAGACATCCCAGACCCAGGCAATCACGGTGCGGCCCTGGTTGACCTCGGCGGCCAGATAACTCTTCACCCGGTAGGTGGCCGAACCTTCGCGGGAGACGATCAGGAGGTTGCGAAGCTTCGACTCGCTGTCCAGCACATTGACCATCCGCTCGAACACCTGCGGCGGCGGCCCGTCGATCGATTCGAAGGTAACTGTGGGACCGCCATTGCCGGCCATCGCAAACGAGCCATTCACGGCGGCGCCGCCGGCGCAGCCGCCGAGCCCGCCGGCGATCACGAGCAGCGCTGCCGCGGCAACGGCGCGCGCGGCGCGCCGTCCGGCGGTTGCGGCCTGAAACAAAGTTGCTGACGTGTCCCTCATCACGCCCCGAGCGATATCGTTAAAATGCGTTAAGGTCTAGGGCAGGGAAATTCGGTCAAGATTCCAGCACAATGACATGCACATGGCGGCCGTAATCCGATTCCCTGCGATGCACCGAGCGGCGATAGCTGAAGAAGCGCTCGTCGGAATAGGTATCGACGCCGATATCGTCGATCATCAGCACCCCGGCGTTTTCGAGCCGCGTCCGGATGAAGCCGGCCAGATCGAACATCGCATGGTTTTCGCGCGCGGCAGGCATGAAGAACCGCGCGTTCTCCGCGTCGGCCTCCAGGAACCGCTCGACGAATTCGCCGCCGACTTCGTAGGAAGGCTGGCGGATCAGGGGGCCGATTGCGGCGACGATGCCCGAGCGCTCGGCACCGAGTTTTTCCATCGCCGTCACGGTGGATTCGACCACACCGGTCAGCGCGCCCTTCCAGCCGGCATGCGCCGCGCCGATCACCCGCGCCTTGGGATCGACCAACAGGATCGGCCCGCAATCGGCCGCGGTGACGCCGATGGCAAGGCCCTCGGCGCGGGTGACGAGGGCGTCGGCACGCGGCCGCGACGCGCTCTCCCATGGTCCGGTCGCGACCACGGCATCGGGGGAATGAACCTGATGCAGGCTGAGAAAATGCGTGGGCGCGACCCCCATCCGTGCCGCCATCCGGCGGCGGTTTTCCGCGACATTAGCAGGGTCGTCGCTGGAGCCGAGGCCGCCATTGAGGCCGGCATAAATGCCCTCGGAGACGCCGCCCTCGCGGCTGAAGAAAGCGTGACGCAGGCCCGGAATGGCCGAGAGCAGCGGCGATCCGGTGATCATGGCGCCACTGTTCCGCTGTCTTGCCCGGTGGGCTCGCCGTCGTCGCTGAACCCCGCCAAGGAGGTGAGATTGGGTTCCGAGATCGCCAGCACCTTGAACATCTGCCCCATGCCGCCGCGGCCGCCGCCGATCAGTCGTTTCAGCGCGCCGGAAATGTCCTCGGAAATCTCATGCGTGGTTTTCGCCATCAGGGTCAGGGCGCGGGTTTCGATGCCGAGGCGCTTGAGAAATTCGCCCTGCGTTACCGGGCCATGGACCCGCGCGCCGAGATCCTCAGTGGCGCGCACCAGGGCCTGGAAATCGACATGGGCGGTGACGTCGGCCAGACCGGGGTTTTTCAGGGGATCGGTGAAGCTGTGACGGGCGATGGCCTGAAACGTATCGCCGGCGTCGCTGCGCAGATGACCGTAGTCGATGATCAGCGCGGCACCGTCCTGGTCGCGCACCCGGCTGGCGATCTTCATGACCTCGGCATCGGGCCGCCACTCGAACACGGCGCCGACCGGGGCGGCGCGCACCAGCGGCGGCAGCAGGATCTCGAAGCGCGGGATCGGCTCGGGGGCGGATCCGAACTCCAGCCTGCCGCTGCCGTCGATCTCCACGGTGCGCTCGTGCCAGCCGGTCGGGCCCTTCACCACCTGGTGGACCGGCAGCACGTCGAAATATTCGTTGGCGAGAATGACCGCGGGGCCGTCGGGAATGTCGTCGATATCATCGTGCCAGGCGATGTTGCGCACGCCCGACAACGTCGCCTTCTGCTTTTCGCGCAGCAGCGGATTGATCTCGACCAGATGAATGCTCAGCGACTGATAGAGCGGCGGCAGCACCCGCAGCGCGCGCAAAGCATCCGCCATCATGGTGCCGCGGCCGGGTCCGAGTTCGATCAGCCGCAGCAGCGATGGCGAGCCGATCGCCTTCCATACCGACGCCGCCCACAGCCCCAGCAATTCGCCGAACATCTGGCTCACTTCGGGCGCGGTGGTGAAATCGCCCTCGCGTCCCAAGGGATCGCGGGACACGTAATAGCCATGCTTGGGATGGGTGAGGCACAGCTCCATGTACCGCCAGACCGGCATCGGGCCCGACGACTTGATCAGCTTCTTGATTTCGGACTGGAGCGGTGAATATTCCGTCACGACGTTCCCTGAACCGGTTTCGCCATTGGCTGTGGCGGCTTGCGGCGCCATGCCACCACAATAATGATCGCTCCTGCAATAATCATCGGCACCGACAGCAACATGCCCATGGTCAGCCCGCCCCACAAAAATCCAAGCTGGGGGTCGGGCTCCCTGAAGAACTCGCTGATGATACGCGCAAAACCGTAAATCGCGATGAAACTGCCGAGGACCAGGCCCGGCCGCTTCAGGGCGCCGAGGCGGATCATCACCGCCAGGATCGTAAACAGCACAATACCCTCGAGCGTCGCCTCGTAAAGCTGGCTGGGATGGCGCGGCAGCGGCCCGCCATTGGGAAACACCATCGCCCAGGGCACGCTGGAGTCGGCCGGCCGGCCCCACAGCTCGCTGTTGATGAAATTGGCGAGGCGTCCGAGAAACAGCCCGATCGGTCCGACCGCGGTGGTGATGTCGCCGAGCGACAGGATCGGCAGCTTGTTCTGACGACAGAACAGGATCACCGCGGCGACGCAGCCGAGAAAGCCGCCGTGAAACGACATGCCGCCTTTCCACAGTTCGAAAATCTCGGCGGGATGCTGCACGAAGAACGGGAGATTGTAGAACAGCACATAGCCGGTGCGGCCGCCGAGGATGATCCCGATCGTGACCCAGAGGATGAAATCGTCGAGCTGCAGCAGCGATATCGGCGCCGGTCCGCCCCAGAGCCTATCATTCTTGACCAGCGCACGCGCATAGATCCACCCCAGCACGATGCCGCCGATATAGGCCAGCGCATACCAGCGGATCGCGATCGGCCCGATCGCCACCGCGATCGGATCGAACACCGGAAAGGTGATGGTGAGAAAGGGCATCGCGCCGGCTTACGAGAGGTTGCGGCGATAGAGCGCCAGCAGCCGTTCCCAATGCCGCTCGGCGGCGTCGCGATCGTAGACCGGCCGCTTCGGAAACGCGAAGCCGTGATGGGTGCCGGGATAGATCTCGACCTCGGCATTGGCGCCGTCTTCCTGCATCGCCCGCCTCACTTTTTCGATGGTTTCCATCGGGGCGTAGATGTCGGTTTCGGCGCAGCCGAAATAGAGTTCGGCTTTGGTCTTGCGTCCGGCCAGATGCGGACTGTCGGGCTGGTCGGTGGCCAGATGGGTGCCGTAGATCGACGCCGCGGCCTTGACGCGGCCGGGAAAATGCGTCGCCGCGTTGACGGCGTATCGCCCGCTCATGCAGTAGCCGACGGTACCGACAACGTCTTGGCGCGCGGCGGCCTGGCTATCCGCATAGGCCAGCAACGCACGCGTATCTTCCATGACCAGGGGAATGTCGATCGAGGCCATCAACTGGATCATGCGCTTGCGCTCGGGCGCTTCCGGGTCCGCCGGCAGCGGTCCCAGTTCCATGACACCGGAGCGGTAGTAGAGATTCGGCAACATCACATAATAGCCCGAGGTCGCCAGCCGCCGCGCCATGTCGCGCAGTTCCTCGCGGATCGCCGGCGCGTCCATGTAGAACAGGATGACCGGATGCGGGCCGCCGCGCTCGGGATGGCTGATGAACGTGGTGATGTGGCCATCCTTGGTCGGAATCTCGATCTGCTGGTCGATCATGGGACGCTGCTTCTCGCTGGTCGATTATGTGTTTCTTGGTCTTGCGACCAGATACGATTGCAAGGAAACCGCACCATGACAAGGCGAGCGGCCCTGGCGGGGATCAACAGCGGCCTTGAACCGCGCCGTCCGGATCGCCATTGTCTCATTCTGCGGACCAAGCGCAGCCGACGGGAGCTTTTGAGATGACCCAGACCAGCAATCGGTTTTTCGATGAAATCGGGCGCCTGATGAACGATGCCGCCGGTGCCGCCCAGGGCGTCAAGCGCGAGGTCGACACCGTGGTGCGCAATCAGGCCGAAAAAATCCTGCGCGACCTCGACATCGTCAAGCGCGAAGAGTTCGAGGCGGTCAAGGACATGGCGCGGCTGGCGCGCGAGGAAAACGAGGCCCTGAAGGCGCGTATCGCCGTACTGGAAGCCAGGCTCGGCACGCCATAGGCATGGCCGGCGGCCGCCCGTGGAGGCCGCGACGCCCCGCCAAAACCGTAGAAAAATCCCCGCATTTCCTTGTCATTTCCGCCCTTTGGGGCTAGAACGCCGCCACGTCCGCAGCCCCCGCACCCCTGGAGGCTTGCTGTGGAGTGTAACCGGGCCGCGATGCGGCCTTTAACTTTTTAGAAAACAAGGACTTAGGCAAATGGCGACCGTCAAGGAATTGAAGGCGACCGCACGTCCGGCAAGCGGCAAGGGGGCCGCACGGGCAGAGCGTCGCGCCGGGAGAGTGCCCGGAGTGATCTATGGCAACAACCAGCCCCCCGTCACCATTTCGGTCGACGATGCCGAACTGCGCCAGCGCATCCTGGCCGGCCGGTTTCTGACCACGATTTACGACATCGATCTGGAGGGCAAGAAGCACCGCGTGATTCCCCGCGACTTCCATCTCGATCCGGTGCGCGATTTTCCGCTCCATGTGGATTTCATGCGGCTCGGCGAAGGCGCCACCATCCGCGTCAGCGTTCCCCTGCACATCCAGAACGCGGAAGCCGCCCCCGGCGTCAAGCGCGGCGGCACCGTCAACATCGTCACCCATACCATCGATCTGGAATGCTCGGTCGATAACATTCCGCAATTCGTCGAGGCCGATGTCGGCAGTCTGGAAATCAGCCACTCGCTGCATCTGTCCGATATCAAGCTGCCGTCCGGCGTGAGGTCGCTGTCGCGTGAAGACGTGACCCTGGTGACCATCGTGCCGCCGTCCGGTTACGCCGAAGAAATCAAGGCGGCCGCGGCTGCCGCTGCGGCCGGTCCGGCCGCTGCGGCTACTCCCGGTGCCGCTCCGGCGGCGGGCGCGGCGGCTGCGCCTGCGGCTGGCGCTGCTGCGGCGGGTGCGAAGGCGCCCGCGGCGGGTGCCAAGGCTCCGGCGGCCGGCGCGAAAGCGCCCGCCGGTGGCGGCGACAAGAAGAAGTAACCTGTATCCCGAATTCGAAGTTCGCCCGCTCTGGCGGCGACCTCTTTGCGAACTTCGAATTCGAAAGGATACTGGTAGTTTCAAGTTTTCTAGTGTGATGGTTCAGAAGTTCTCTTGATGGACTCGCGGCCAAAGTGAAGAGAACTTCTGAACCATCACACTAGCCGCGGGATGCCGCGTCATGCTGCTCTTTGTTGGACTCGGCAATCCCGGCGCGAAATACGCGCATAACCGGCACAACATCGGTTTCATGGCCGTCGATGAAATTGCGCGGCGTCATGGTTTCCCACCATGGCGCCGCCGCTTTCAGGGCGAGACCACGGAAGGCTCGCTCGACGGCGAGCGGGTGGTCCTGCTTCGTCCCATGACCTTCATGAACGAGTCGGGGCGCGCGGTTCAGGAAGCGGCGGGCTTCTTCAAGCTCGCGGTCGGCGAGGTCACCGTGTTTCAGGATGAGCTCGAACTGCCTGCGGCCAAGGTGCGCGTCAAGGTCGGCGGCGGTATTGCCGGCCACAACGGCCTGCGTTCGATCTCCGCGCATATCGGCAACGACTATCGCCGCGTGCGGCTCGGGATCGGTCACCCCGGCGTCAAGGAACTGGTGCACGGCTACGTGCTGTCCGATTTCGCCAAGGACGAGCGGCCCTGGGTTCAGGCGCTGTGCGAAGCGATTGCCGAGAGCGCGGGACTGCTGACGACGGATCGCGATTCGACGTTCCAGAACAAGGTGCATCTGGCGATGCAGGCCAAGGGATTTTTCGACAAGGACGATGGCGACGCTCCGTAACGCGGGCCGTGGCGAACAGGCTTTTCAGGACACATCATGGGATTCAAATGCGGTATCGTCGGACTGCCCAATGTCGGCAAATCGACGCTGTTCAATGCACTGACCGAGACGGCCGCGGCGCAGGCGGCGAATTATCCGTTCTGCACCATCGAGCCGAATGTCGGCGAGGTCGCGGTGCCGGATCCGCGGCTCGACAGACTGTCGGCGATCGCGAAATCCGCGCAGATCATTCCGACGCGGCTGACCTTTGTCGATATCGCGGGCCTGGTGCGCGGCGCGTCGAAAGGCGAGGGCCTCGGCAACCAGTTTCTCGCCACCATCCGCGAGGTCGATGCGGTCGCGCATGTGGTACGCTGCTTTGAGGATTCCGACATCACCCATGTCGAGGGCAAGATCGCGCCGCTGGCCGACATCGAGACCATCGAGACCGAACTGATGCTCGCCGATCTCGACAGCCTGGAAAAGCGCGTCGACAATTTGACCAAGAAGGCCAAGGGCAACGACAAGGACGCCAAGGAGCAGCTCGACCTGGTCAACCGCGCGCTGGTGCTGCTGCGCGACGGCAGACCGGCGCGGTTTCTCGCGCGCAAACCGGAAGAAGAGCGCGCCTTCGGGATGCTTGGATTGCTGACCTCCAAGCCGGTGCTTTATGTCTGCAATGTCGAGGAAGGATCGGCCGCCACGGGCAACGATTTCTCCAGGGCCGTTGCCGAACACGCCAAAAAGGAAGGCGCCGTCGCGGTCGCGATATCGGCCAAAATCGAATCGGAGATTGCGACGCTGTCACGCGAGGAGCGCGCCGAGTTTCTCGATACGCTCGGGCTGGAGGAAGCCGGTCTCGACCGCCTGATCCGCGCCGGCTATCAGCTGCTCGACCTCATCACCTATTTCACCGTCGGCCCGAAGGAAGCGCGGGCCTGGACCATTCACCGCGGCACAAGGGCGCCGGCCGCCGCTGGGGTCATCCATACCGATTTCGAAAAGGGCTTCATTCGCGCCGAGACCATTGCCTACGCGGATTACGTCGCACTCGGCGGCGAAGCCGGCGCCCGCGATGCCGGCAAGCTGCGGCTGGAAGGCAAGGAATACGTCGTCGCCGACGGCGACGTCATGCATTTCCGGTTCAATACCTAGTGCCCGGCGCCCTGGTCGCGGATCGCGCCGAGATGCTCGTTGATACGAAATACGATCAGAATGAATTCCGCGGCGATGCGCGAAAATACGATTCCGACGACGACGCCGGCGATCGAGGACAACAGCTGGATGAATCCGCCGAACGGGCTGATCGCCATCGTGGCCAACCCGGAAAAAATGCCGGCGATGCCGAACAGTCCGATCAACGCGATCACCAGCCAGTAAAACGTCTTGATGATGGTGGGCGTGATGAAGCGGTCCCACTGAAACAGGTCCCGAAATTCAAACATCGATCGTTCTCCCGGCAAAATCGAATATCGGTGGCGTCCAAAACTGGTACTGACCGCACAGGGCCTAGCCGCGAATGGTGTCCCGGGCAAGATCAGCGGCAACCCCGAACAGGGGTGTTCACCGATAAAGCACGAGCCATGCGAGCGGGCGGGTTGAGATTGCCACAAATAGCGGCCACAATCGGGCCTGTCCGCTGGCAATCCCCAACATGATGCTCACCTTCGACGATTTTCCACCCGGCCATTTCGGCAGCTTCGGTCCGCGCCGCGTCACACGCGAGGAAATACTGGCATTCGCCGCCGAATTCGATCCGCAGCCGATGCATCTCGACGAAGACGCCGCGTCGCGATCGATGCTGAAGGGCCTTTCCGGCTCGGGCTGGCATCTTTGCTCGATCATGATGCGGATGATGTTTGACGGCTTTATCGGCCGCACCGCGTCGCTGGGCTCGCCTGGCGTCAACGAATTACGCTGGCTCGCGCCGCTTCGGCCGGGCGACGATCTCATGCTCGACGTCGAGATCGCGGAGGCGCGGGTTTCCCGCAGCCGTCCCTCGACCGGCATCGTGACGTTCAAGGCCATGATACGCAACGCGGCGGGGCAGCTATTGTGCGAGATGATCTCGCCGATCATCGTGGAGCGGCGCCCCGAACCCGCCATGGGGCAGGCGGGCTGATGCGTTTCTTCGAGGACATCGAAATCGGGCAGCGGCGCGAATTGGGATCGTTCACCTTCACCGCCGAGTTGATCAGGAAATTCGCGGCCCAGTTCGATCCGCAGCGCTTTCATCTCGACGAGGAGGAAGGCCGCAAATCGCTGTTCGGCGGGCTCGCGGCGTCGGGCTGGCATGTCGGCTCGGCCTGCATGAAGCTGATGGTGGCCGACGGTCAGCGCCAGGCCAGGGAAGCGGCGGCGCGCGGCGAGAAGGTCGCGATCTGGGGACCGTCGCCGGGCTTTCGTGAATTGCGCTGGATCAAGCCGGTGCTGGCCAATGACATCCTGCATTTCGCCAGCGAGGTCGAAACCAAGCGCTTGTCCGAGAAGCGCCCCGAATGGGGCATCGTGCAGGCCCGCAATACCGGCACCAACCAGCGCGGCGAACTGGCATTTTCGGTACTGGCGACCGCCTTCGTGCCGCGGCGCAATGCCGGCTGAGATGTTGAGCCGAATAAATTTTCATGTGGCGGCCGCGCTTGGCGCGAAGCCGCCGGCGCGCCAGCTCGGCGGCGACGAAGGATGATTATGGTTACTGATTCACTTTCTCATTTGCATTTCGAGGGAACGAATTTCCCGCTAACTCATTTTGAACCTGTGTCTGTCAAATAAAAACCGGGACAGAATTCCAGGGGATGATCATGGCAGACCGTGCCGGCTTGAAATTGGTGGGCTTTATCTTCGCGACCGTCACGCTTGCAGTGATGCTGGCCACCGGGATGGTGGTGAAGGGCTATGCCGACGGCGCCTATTCGCTCGAAGGTGCGTCGATCGCCAGCCGATAATTCAGGGTTCGCTAACCATAGCAGCGAAAGCACAGCAAGCCCGCGAAGAAATCAGCGGCTCCAGATCAGCGCCAGGACCACCACCGCGGCCAGCAGCAGCCCGACAAACCGGATCATGATGGTCCCCATATTGTGCGGCGAACTGCGCAACGGAATGGGATCGGTATTGTCTGGCCGAATGCTTTTCATGCAGATGTTTCCCCCGAACTTGCCGGCGATATGACGGTGCCTGCTCTTGGTCGCCGCCCGGACCCGGCAGGTTCAAAGCCAAACAAAACCGCCGCGCTCCTTTGGAGGAGGGCGGCGGCGAGGCTTATTGGAGGAATTCCCGGAAGAATTCCGGATCGATGGCTGGTCAGCTGTTGCGGAGGCCGTCCGCGGCGCGCTTCCACTGCGTGACATTGTCGGCGATCATGCGGGTGGATTTCATCGCGGCCTGGCTGAGCTGGGCATAGCCGGAGATTTCGCGCTGGACGCGCTGGCCTTCGGCATGCAGCAGGTCGCGCAGGCTTTCGAGTTCGGAAATCAGGTTCTCGATTTCCGCGAGCGAGGTTCCGGCCACCCGCTGGATCAGCGAGTTGACGTTGTTGACGGTGGCCTCGCCGTTCGGCTCCAGCGCGGTCTCGGTGCTGGCCGGCGTGCCTGGACGGCGCAGATAGGCGACGTCGTTGCGAACGAAATCGCGGATGCCGGCCTCGACTTCCGAGACCGCCGCGAGATTGCTGTCGTCTTCAGTTGATTCAATTTTCTCAGAACGAATGACATTCATCGGCCGTTTCCCTGTTTCGCGTTGAGCGAGCGCGGATGTCCCCCGCACGACGAAAGTAAAGCAACGCCATCAGGGCTTCCGATTTTGACCGGATCGGGGCCAATATGCGGCAATGCGCGATCTTTCGAAGGAATTGTCGAATGTCGCGACATCCGCAGTCACCAGCTTTGCTTGAATCCCGCGGTGAGACTCTTGTTGGTGGTGCCGAGCGCGGTTTCGCCGATCGAGCCGGATATGCTGACGCCGCCGAACAGTTTCTGCTCGGCGCCGACCTTGCGCAGCCATCGGTCATCGGCGGATGACAGCGTCTGGCCGGCGCTGAAGCTGGTGCCGGTGTCGGCAATGCTCAGCTTTGCGGACTGATCGGTTTCATAGTTGCGCGACGGACGCCCGGCGATACCGGGTAACGGGACGATGCCTTGCTGGATGACGTTATAGCCGTTCTGCAAAGTGAGCGAATATTGCTCGCCAAGCGGCAGCGTCTTGTTCAGGGAGGTGCCGAGCTTGCTCTGCTCCTGCGCGGGATCGACGCGGGCCTCGATCGCGGTCTTGTCCCAGATCACGTTTACGCCGGGTGCGGTGACCGCCGCCCATGCCGTGCCGGAGGATTGCGGCTCGCTGCCGCCATTGGCGACTTTCTCCGCCAGCAGTTCGGACATCGTTGTGGGCTGCCTTGTGACGGTCATGTCGGCCCCGATCCGGGCATCCCAGAGCGGCGACAGCGGCTGCTTCACCGACACCGCAGCCGAGCCGTTCGGCCTGTCCTTCGATGACCACGACATCTCGGTGCCGGCGCCCGCTTGTGAGGCAAGACGCGCCTTCGATGCCGGACTGGTGGTCAGGGTGGAAGCGTCGACATCGAGCAGGCTCCAGTCCAGCTCCAGATCCTTGAGATCGGCATCCTCCGCCTCGGCGGTGTCATCCGCTTCCACGGCAGGAGTGTCTGCACGGGTGGCCGGACTTTCGGTTGCCGGCACCATCTGCGCCTTGGCCGGCAGCGACGCCAGGCCGAGGCCGGCCGCCAGCATCAGCAGCACCGTCCGACGATAGCCTGTCCTGGAAATCATAACCCTGCCCGCATGCCAGCGGTCTGACGATGCGCGTCTATCGGCGCAAAATTGTGGCGGGGATCTTTGGTCCCCCCGCGATGGCGGTCCCGAACTAGGACGCGACCTTGGGCAGATGAATCGGGCGCCCGAGCGCCTGCTCCACCAGATCGAACGTATCGACCAGAATGCGGATGCTGGTCAGCTGGCTGGCCTTGAACTGCGCGAACTGGGCAAGCCGCAGGCTGATCGGCTTGTTGGAGTCCAGCGCGGTCAGCGAGTAGCGCATCATCGAGGCGGCGGAATCCACACCCAGCATGACCGACTCGCGATCGAAGCGGTGAACCCGGATGTTGTCCGCGATCTGCTTGACCACCTCGAGCACGGCGGCCTTGCCGCGGCGCGCGCCGAAAAACGGAAACATGTCGATCGGGCCGTAGATCGCCCAATCGACATACTCATCGATCAGGGCTTCGAGATCGTCGAGCTGGCGGTCGTTGATTGCACGATGCAATGCACGAGAGAAACGCCAGAGACTGTGCTCTGTCATGATATCTGTTTCCTGAAACTGGATTGGCTTGTCAGCGACCGGCCCTGATGGACGTCATTCTTGACGCCGTGCCTGGAGGCTGAACCCTTGTTGAAGCCTCAACTAGAGGCATTTGATTAAAACGCAATGTGCATTTTTGCATTGCACAAATGCGGACTGCCGGAATTACCGATCGGGGCGGCCGGCGGGCTCCCGGCTGATGGCGATTTCGCTGTCGCGGATCGCGATCACGCCGAACAGCAGCGCGCCGCCAAGGCCGCCGATCATGGCGCCGAGCGGCATGAAGGTAAAGAACACCAGCATGCCGCTATAGCCTTCAAAACCAGTGGTTTTGAAGATTTCGACCCAGGCCAGCCCGGCGCCGACGCCCAGCGCCGCACCGCCGAGCGCGCCCAACATCAGACCGAGCAGGATCAGCAACGCGATTTTCATGTCTGTTTCGCCCAAGGATTCCGGCCAAGGATGCCGGCAAGACCTGTTGTTGGTCGCTGCGGGGCGTCGCATGGTTCAACGCCGTGGCAGCCAATGACGGGTGCCCGACTTATAGAGCCTCGGGCTTGTCCGCCGCCAGAACGGAAGCGACGTCGCGCTCAAGCACCTGCTCGACCAGATCGAAGGTATCGAGGATCTCGCGAATCCTGGCGATGCGACCGTCGCGAAGGGTATAGAACGCCGCCATATCGAACTGCACCATGCGGTTGTTGCTGCTCTTGCGGAAGAACACGCGGATATTGGCCGCGACCTTGTCGGCTTCGGCGATCAGGATCGGGATCTCGTAGCGCATGCCGGAATAGCGGGCGTGCACCGTCTGCCACATCGCCCTGAGCTCGGTTTTGCCGTGGTGGCGGCCCATATGCGGCAGGATGTCGATGGGGGCATTGGCGAAGAATTCGACATCGTCGGTGCAGCAGGACAGGGCGCCCTCGATGTCGCCGGAAGCGAACACATCCAGAAAATTCAGCACGTGCTGCCGGTGAGTATCATCGACCATTTTCTGCTCCGCCGGCGTTGGGCCCGGTCAGCCTTTTGCGTTTCCGGTTTCATTGTGAACCGAATTGCGCGGCGTTCAATCGGCAAAAAATTCCCAGCCCCCTGAGACGATTGGTTTTTGTTTTGTTGCCGCAACATCGAAAAAGGTTCGCAATAAAAAGGTTCGCAATCATGAGATGTATTTGCGACCACGTTTCGCGGAAACGTCGACGGCGCGCCGATCGTGCTTCGCCGGGTCCGCCATCATCGCGACGGGCAATCGCGGCCGCCGCGCGGCCGCGCCGCTTCTCGTCACGGCAACGCGCTGCGCGACGCCGCCGTCCTGCCGGGGCAAGTGCCTCGGATCAAGTGCCTCGGTATCAAATGCCCCGGAATCAAATGCCGCGGGATCAGGCGAACGCTCGTTGTCGCCGGGTGCGCTGCAATACGCGCACGCCGTGTCGCGTCCGGGGCAGGCCCCGGATCAGGTCCGGGGCAGGCTTTCGCGCGAGAACGCCTCAGTTCTTCTTGCTGTTGGGGCTCTGGCCGGCGGGCGTCTTGCCGGCCGCGAACGGATTGACCGGCGCCGCGCCGCCCTTCTTGAGGTTCTTGTCGGCCTTCGGTTTCTTCTTTTCCTTGTTGCTGCGCATCTGACCCTTGGCCATGGTGATCTCCCTTGCGCGCGGTTGAAAAGATTCGGCGCCATCCAGCAGTAGCAAATCGGCAAGCGCTTGTATGCAGGCGGCGGGGTTGAGCCGGCCTTGAAAGGCTGGCGCGACCGCTTACCTGCATCGTCGCCAGGGTGAGATGGAACGGGACCGCCGGACGGCGGTTAATGGATCACGCTGTGGTCGAAAGCGTTTTCGAGCGAAGTGGATACCGGTTCGCGTGAAGAAAACGCGTCAAAACAAAAGATCAGTGATGCCAAGCCATTTGAAGGGACTGCCGTCATGAAAACGATTGCCACTCTGCTCGCCATTGCCGCGCTGACGCTGGCTGCGAATACCGCCGACGCCAAGGGCTGCATCAAGGGTGCGGTGGTCGGCGGCGTCGCCGGTCACTATGCCGGCCATCACGGCGTGCTCGGCGCCGTCGCCGGCTGCATCTACGGCCGCCGCCACGCCCGGCAGCAACAGCTTCAACAACAGCAAGGCCAGGCACCGGCCGGGCAGGAGAAGATGTGAGGCGAAGCGCCTCCCATCTCTCAACGTCGTCCCTGCGAACGCAGGGACCCATACCGCGTGATTTCTCGTTTTGAACAAGGTGTCGATCCCGTTTGTCTGCATGGACGCCGGTGGTTATGGGTCCCTGCTTTCGCAGGGACGACGCTTGATGGCGCGTTCGCCCTCGATACTTCGCTTCGGATTTCACGTTTCAAACAGCCAAATAATTCCAAACGCAAATCCGCATTCCCGCGACGCGATGCGCCCGGGCTTTGCAGGAAATTTGTCCCTCAAGGAAAATGAGGGCGCAGGGAAAGCCGGGTGCTTGGCGCACCCGCAGCCCCCTGTGCAACAAAAAAGCACAGGGGTAGAAGCCACAGGTTCGCCGGAACATCCGGCCTTCCCTGCGCAATGGTTTTAACGGTTTCCTCCGCGCTCTCCCTGGTGACCGGGCTTGTTTGCCACCATCGCCGACGGAAGAATTCCGCCGACTTGACGCCAGCGTCGGGGCGTCAGGACCACACGACTTCGCCGTCCGCTTGAGCGCCATTCGTCAAAGGCGCCGCCGCGTCCACCGCATCCCACCCCGCGTCCGTGACGATCGCGATACGCCCCTCTGATCGGGACGGGATGGCGGCATGTTGCCGGTGATTTGGGGGCGAGATCAACGACGTCGACCCGCGGCAGATTGGCACGACGGGCAAATCAGCTTTCTGGATGTCGTCTTCCGCAGAAGTAAAGGCCTCGCCGTTCTTGCTCATGGTAAGGAGCCACCAACGGGTCGCGCGAACGCGCGCCCGATGACAGGCTCCGCGGCGTCGCCGGACGATGCTTCGCATCGCCTTGAGAACCATGAGGCCACAGGAGAAGCAGCAACGATTCGAGTGAAGCGGAAAACACTCTATCGTGTGGACGCGGCCGGAGGCGGGGGTGGTTGCCCCGGATCGGGGAATACCGATCCCGCGGCCGGCGGTGCCGCGGCGGGCTTCGGCTTCTTCGGTCGCGCCGGCTTGCGGGGCGGTTTCGGCGGCGGCGCGATGGGCTGAAGTTCGGCGACCACCGGATTGGGTTCGATCCGCGTCGTCCCCGGCGTCAGGAAACCGGCCGGATTGCCGTTGACCCGCACCGGGACCGTCACCGGCTGGAAATCGTTCATTGTGTAGCTGACCGAGAAATCGGCCTCGGGCATCGGCACGTTGACGGCGCAAGGGGTCCTGCAACTCTGTCCCGTGGAAAGACGGGCATCGGCTCCCGGAGGGTTCGACTCCAGCTGAATTTCCATGACCGGCACCCGGTTCGGCGCTGACGAGCAACCCGCGAGACTTAAGCCGGTGACGGCAATGGCGATGACACGACGCATGATCGATACGTTACTCTCGATAGGGTGTGATTGGGGTGAGCGGATCATGATCTCACGTGCGGGCATTTTGCGAGCCGCTGGAGTGGGACGATTGGGATTCTTCGAAGCCGAGTTTCATCAGGCGAGCGTAGCTCAACTCTCTCTAATTGCCAGCCGTAAACAATCGCTGCGATTTCAAATCAAATCGTTGATCACCATCCAGCCCGTCAGCCACAGAGCAAAACCGGCGACCGCGCCCAGCAGCGCGCCGGCGAGGCGATGCCTTCGCCACAATAGCGCGCCGGGAATGGCGCCGAGCAGGAAACCCGGGCTGCCGAGGATCAGGGCGATTTGGATCAGGCTGACGGGATCGTTGAGAATGCCGATGTCGGACACTGGCCGCACCCTCTTCTTGCTCTGCCTTCCGGCGCTAACGCGACGTCGAATGCGCGATCAGGTAGCCCGCCAGCACGGCGAAAAGGAAGAGGTCGCTGGCCATGGCGATGGTCTGGTTGCGGGAGCGATTCCGCTCGGCCAGGTGTCGTATCCCGGCGACGCCGTAGAATATGCAGGCGGAGATCGCGACCGGCACAACGAAGCTCGGGAACAGCAGCGAGAGCAGCCCCACGGCGGCGGTCGCCACGTTCGCCACGCCGAGCTCGCGCACCAGCGGCAGCACCTCGTCGCTCATGTGGAAGATTTCCTTTGCCGTGAAGGTGGGCTGAAAGAACTGGCGCAATCCGGCCAGCGCCAGCCTGACACCCACGCTCCAGAACACAAACCAGCGGCCGACCAGAAAGATCAGGGACTCCGCTGGAATCAAGGCGTGCTCGATGACAATGGAGGCGACCGGCAGCAACAACATCGTCAGCGCGATCACCGCGAGATACATGCTGGCACCTCCGGCCGATGTCTGACACCGGCCGTTATCGCTTCTTCCACCCGCCCCTGTGCCCCGGCGCGCCGCCGGAGGAGCGGGGGGCGGGGCCGAATTCGGGGCCGGACTGGCGCGAGTCGGTGGGCTGGAAGATTTTGCTTCCGCTGCTCGCGCCGGCGTCGTCGGGCGAGGGGGTGCGTGAAGGCGTGCGGCCGGGGCGGTAGGGCAGGGATTCCGGGCCGTGCATTTCGTCGAGATGGGGTTTGTGGACGCGGGAGGCGGAGGCACCGCCGCTGCCTTTCACCCCACCCCGCGCGCCTGCGGCGCGCGACCCCAAGAGCGAGCTTCGCTCGTCTCGACCCCCTCCAGGGGAGGGTGAAGAGGAACCACCGCGCTTCTTCAGCGAGGCCGCCGGCAGGTTCGCGGCTTCGCCGTATTTCTTGGTGCCGGCATAGGCGCCGGCCTTGCCTTGCACCGTGCGCTGCTTGGCGGTGGGGTCGTCGACTACGGCCAGTTCGGTGGCGCGCAGGCGCTTGACTTCGTCGCGCAGGCGCGCGGCTTCCTCGAAGTTCAGATCGGCGGCGGCTTCGCGCATCCGGGTTTCGAGGTCGGCCAAAACCGTTTCGAAATTATGTCCGATGCTGATCACATCATCGGCCATGCCGCCGTCGCCGATTTCCACCAGCACATGGTCGCGCTCGTAGACGCTGTTCATGATGTCGCCGATGGATTTCTTGATACTTTCGGGCGTGATGCCGTTGGCGGTGTTGTATTCGACCTGCTTCTCGCGGCGGCGATCGGTCTCGGCGATGGCGCGCTGCATCGAGCCGGTGATCGCATCGGCATAGAGGATCACCCGGCCGTCGACATTGCGCGCGGCGCGGCCGATGGTCTGGATCAGCGAGGTCTCGCTGCGCAGAAAACCTTCCTTGTCGGCATCGAGGATCGCGACCAGCGCGCATTCGGGAATGTCGAGGCCTTCGCGCAACAGATTGATGCCGACCAGCGCGTCGAACGCGCCGAGCCGGAGATCCCGGATGATCTCGATGCGCTCGATGGTGTCGATATCGGAGTGCATATACCTGACACGGATGCCCTGCTCGTGCAGATATTCGGTGAGGTCTTCCGCCATCCGCTTTGTCAGCACGGTCACGAGGCTGCGATAGCCGGCCTGCGCGGTGGCGCGGACCTCGCCGACGAGATCGTCGACCTGCGTGCGCGCCGGGCGGATATCGACCGGCGGATCGATCAGCCCGGTGGGGCGGATCACCTGTTCGACGAACACGCCGCCGCTCTCGTTCAGCTCCCAGGCGCTCGGCGTCGCCGACACCGCGACCGATTGCGGGCGCATCATGTCCCATTCCTCGAACCGCAGCGGGCGGTTGTCCATGCAGGAGGGCAGCCGGAAGCCGTATTCGGCCAATGTCGC
>Ga0302326_10011334_pt1 | contig 19223 bp, 23 predicted proteins | sample Palsa_T0_3_FD_202264 | JGI IMG/M metagenome (GOLD analysis project Ga0302326, IMG submission 202264) | Peat permafrost microbial communities from Stordalen Mire near Abisko, Sweden - Palsa_T0_3 | ecosystem: Environmental > Terrestrial > Soil > Palsa > Peat permafrost | place: Sweden: Abisko...
AATACCTGAGTTTCGTTCGCCCGCAGGAGCAGGCGTCGAGGCTACGGCTCTCGCCGCTCCTGCTCCGGAACGCACGCGAGTGCGTACGTACGTTCGCCTTGAATACCGCGATCCCAACGATGCAGGTGTCTTGCTGGCGCGTGGCCCGGCCCTCGTATTCACCAGAAGCGGGTCGCTCTGGATCGGCCCAGAAAGCGCGGCTCTCCGCCGCACTCGCGCCTTCAGCCCGCGCTCGCTCAGCGGACCAGCTGCCCCGCGGCGGCCACGGGTTTGTTCTCGACAACCAATTCGGAGCTCCTCGGAGCCTTGCGCACGAGTTGCCGCTTCGCCGCTATCTCAGCCACATGCCGCGTGGCTCCGACGTGACTGGTGTTCTCCAGGAGCGGCCACGCGAGCCGACCCCGGACGCTCGCTTTCACGATCCGGCCGGTCGACGGTGCGCGCGTGCTTTGGCACGGATCCAAGCGTCCGCGCCGTCGGTGCCGCGCTTGCGGTTTCGCCCAGAAGCGCGCGTCGGGACGGCTGCCCATCGCGCGCCCGCGTGGCCACGCACACGGGCATCGAGCCCGCGCCAACGACGCCCACGAAGGCCCGGGCGCCTTTGGTGCGCGGTCACAACAACGCGGGCCCGCATGTGAGATCAGCAGGTGGCCCCTTCGCGCGAGCAGCAGCCCTGCGACGTCGACGTGCCCGCGGACTGCGTGTCTCCTTTGTCGCCCTTCCCGCCACGAGCACCAAACTTACGCTCTCGGTGAAATGGGGCCGTCGTGGCAGAGTCCGCCGTCTGCGTGCTCGACCCGCGAGGTGCCGCCGCCAACGACGGGCTCTGCTAGCGGAAGACTTCCGGCTAAGGACAGCTGCCGTCCTCCTACGACTGGTCACGCACGCACGCGCGACGACGGGGGGCGCTCGTGCGCCTGACCGCGGGCGACTGGCCTCCGCCTGCGCCGTAAGCGGCGTCTACGGAAGCTGGAGGGCGGCACGGACGGCAGCCACCAACCAGATCGTCCGGGCTGATAAGGATCGACCGTCGCCAGAGCGTCGTTCCTGACGACATGCCGCCAGCCGGGCGGGAGCCATTGACCATCGCCGTCGAAGCTGATACGGCCGTTCACAAAACGACTACGCAGAGCGGGATTCAGGGTCGGAAACGCTGTATCTAGAAGGCAGGTGCCTTCCGGAGGCGATTGAACGGAGCGCAGTGCCGTGACCACCCAGATCAGCGAGCTCGGCCGACCGCAGCGCCGGTTACGGGCCGCGCGGCAGTCAGCGCGGTGGAGCCAGTTCTGCGGATCGCGCCGACTCGGCACGATGCGTGTGCCTCACTCGCATGTGGCAAGGAGTTCTGCGTGGGAGCGCCTCCGGTACACACGCGGGTGGTGCGCCAGGGCCGGACGCGGCTGTTCCGACTCGACGAGCCGAGGCGTGCGTTGTACGACGTCGCGGAGTAGGCCATGTGTGTGGGTTTGAGGGGCCGATGGACGATCCCGATCTGACCGAGCGGCTCGATCGTGCACGTGAACGGTCGCGCGACGGTCACCAGACTGTTGCTGATCCGCTACTCGACGCGAATGATGCGGCCGCCGTCCTTAAGATCAGCGCCTACACCGTCAGGCAGCGGGCGCGGCGCAGGGAGATCCCGGCGATCCGCCTTGGGAAGTTCTGGCGGTTTCGCCGTTCTTCGCTCGATGCGTGGATCGCCGACCAGGAACGGATGCAACGGTGATTACGATTGTTCCTCGTCATGGGCGACAAACGCGAGTACGGCACCGGGACCCTCTACGTCGGCAAGGACGACTGCTGGTGGGCCCGCTGGCGCACCCGTGACGGTCGCCGGCCGCATCGCAAGCTCGGAGCAGCACGCACCTCCGGCCGGCGGGACGGGCTGACGAGGAAGGAGGCGGAGGCGAAGCTTCGCGAGCTGATGCTCGCGGACAACGGCGGGGAGCGCAGCCGCAACAGGGCAGCGCCCACCGTGCAGGAGATGGGAGACGCGCTGATCGCACGGATGCACCGCGATGACCTCAAGAAGAGCCACATCGAAACGGCCTCAGGGCATCTGCGCAAGCACATCAACCCCCTGCTCGGCGACATGCTCGTCTCCGAGGTCGTCGAGCACGACACCGAACGGCTGGTGACTCGGCTGACGAACGCCGGGCTCGCGCCGAAGACGATCCACAACTACATCGGCACCTTCCACTCTGTGATGGGTCTCGCCGTGCGTGGGCGCCACATCGAGCGCAATCCGGCGGCGATGGCCGAGCTCCCGAAGGTCCGCAAGTCGAAGACGTTGCGGTTCCTTGACCACGACGAGCTCGAGCGCGTCGTGTCCACTCCGCTGCCCGAGTCGGATCGGGAGCTCGTGGCCGTGTTCCCGCCGAGCCGGAAGAAGGACCGCACGAGCGAGTTCGGCGGGCCGCAGGCCGTTCGGGACTGGTGGCCCGTCCTGCGCATGCTGATCCTGATGGCGGCGATGACCGGCATGCGCCTCGGCGAGCTGCGGGCGCTGCGCTGGTCAGACATCGACTACCGGGCGATGAAGATCCGGGTCCGGCGCGAGTACGTCCGCGGTCAATACGACAACCCGAAATCACTCGGGTCAGAGCGCGGCATCCCGCTCGCCGCCCGGCTCGTGACCGAGCTCGACGAGCACCACCAGCGCACTGTCTGGAACCAGGACGACGACCTGGTGCTCGCCCACCCACACACCGGCCGTCCGCTCGACCACGGGCGCATCGGCCTGCACTACCACGCAGCTCTGGTCCGCGCCGATGTGCGCAAAATCCGGGTGCACGACCTCCGGCACACGTTCGGTACGACCGTGGCGGCCTCAGGCAAGGTCAGCCTCCGCACCCTCCAGGAATGGATGGGCCACGAGGACATCCGCACGACCCAGATCTACGCCGACTACATGCCCGGCGAGCGAGAGTCCGAACTGATCGACGACGCCTTCGCCCCGCGGACCAATCGCGGACCAATTCTTGCAAAAGAACCCCTCCGAGACCCCCTGGAACGCCTATAAACACTCGATTCCCACTGGTCGCAACGCTCGGCTATCGGGTTCGAATCCCGGTAGCGGTACTTCAGAACCTCCGTGTTGACGGGGGTTTCGTCGTTGTTGGGCTCGTGCGCCACAGTCTGCGCCACAGTCGGTATCGGCTTAGGAGGGTTTAGGTAGGCGTCCAGACGCTCTCTGGCCTGCTCTTCACCGCCCGGGACGAGGTGGCCGTAGCGGTTCCAGGTCTGTCTCACGTCGCCGTGCCCGGCCCAAGTGGAGATCTGTTTCCAGTCGAGGCCGGCAGCGATGAAGTAGGAGATCGCGCAATGGCGAGCCTCGTGCGGCGTGATCGGTTCGAGGCCGGCTTGGGTCCAGGCCTTGTTGGCGCGGGCGCGGATCGTGGAGGCGAAGAACGCCTCGGTCTTGGTGCGGCCGAAGACGAGGTCGGGTCCGTCGCGTTGGGTGCGTTGCTTGTGGGCCATGAGTTCGCGGCGTACGACGAAGGCCATCGGCACGGCGCGGCGGCCGGCGCCTGTCTTGACGTCGACCGGACCCTTGACCGGATCCCAGGAACGCTCGACGCGGATCACCCCGTTCTCGAAGTCGACGTTGGTCCACTGAAGTCCGCGCAGCTCGCCGCGCCGGAGACCGCAGAAGAGCGCGACGGCCCAAAACGCCTTTTCGTTGTCTGGGAGAGCGGCGAGCAGCTCGTGCGCCACCTCGGGCGGCTCGATCCGGTCGCGTCGTCCCCGGATCGCGGGAAGGTCGAGGTTCTCGGTCGGGTCGACGGCGACCTCGTCGCGGCGGATCGCCCGGCGGAAGATGACGCGGAGCGGATCGAGGATGTTCGCGATCGTCGAGGGGGAGAGGCCCCGGCTGCGAAGGCCGTCGACGAAGTCCTGCACGTCGCGCCGCTGCAGCTCGGATAACTTCCAGCCGCCGAGGGCGGGGATGACGTACGCGTGGAGGAGCTGCTCGTAGCCACGGGCCGTCGACGGCTTGTACGGCTTCCCGCCGCGGTCGAGGATCGTCCCGTCGTGGGCGCCCTTGATCAGGACCTCGGCCGCCTCGGCGATCGTCTTCGCGGTGGGCGGGCGCATCGTTCCGCGGCGCAGCGCCACCTGCGCGTCCTGCCGCCAGAGCTTGGCGGCGCTCAGCGTCGGGAAGGTCCGCCAGACCTGCCGTCCCGTGCGGGTGTCGTAGGCCTGCGCTTGATAGGTCGGCTTGCAGGAGCAGCGTCCACCCTCGCTCGAGGTGCAGTTACGAGAGTGACGGACGCGGATCCCGGTAGCCATAAGGACCGCTGATGCTAGGCCCGGCGCGGACGTCTGAACACCGACTCGGCGCTCTCGTTCGCCCAACGCTCCAGTTCGGCGACCGGGACGAGGCGGAGCTTGCCCCGCCGAATCAGCCGCAGCTCGGGCTGAACGTGCCGCTCGAACGAGTCCAGCGACATCCCGAGCGAGAGCGCAGCTTCCTGGCGGCTCAACGCAACCCGGGGGACATTCGTTGGCGAGGCGCTCATGGCGAGAAATCTTAGCGCTGATCGCTCCGATAGCGCTAATATTAGGGAAATTGGCCTCTGCTGACCTCCACTGTCCTCTGATGTCTCGTGGCTGAGCGGGTACCCGACGCGCTGACCAGCTCGCCGGACGATCCCTGGATGACCGTCGCGGAGTTCGCCGAGGCGATGCGGATGCGCCCGGTGACGGTGCGATCGTGGATCACGAAGGGGCAGCTGAAGGCGACGCGGGCCGGGCAGCGGAAGTGGCTGGTGCGCCGGTCCGAGCTGACCCGGATGCTGGACGTCGGCGATGCGCCCTCCGTCCCCCCGCCGACCGTGGCCGCTTTGGAGGATGGCTGGCAGTCCGACGCGACGCCACCACCGCAGTCGGATGACCTCGCGTACGAGCAATGGGTTGAGCGGCGGCGGGAGCGATTGGCGACTGACGTTTCGGTGGCCGCCTACGAGTGGGAGATTGCGCTGGAGCAGAGCCGGATGGCTCCACCGGACGCGCGCTTCGCGAGCCGCATCCGTCACATCGCTGCGGCCGCGGCGGCGCGAGCGATCACGATCAAGGACTGCATCGACGAGCCGGGGTTCGAGTGGAGGCCGATCGCCGGGGCAGCAGGGATGACGCTCTCCTACGAGCTGCGACCCGGCGGCAATCGGCCGGGCCCGAAGGACGCCTGGGACCGCTTCGACCGAGTCGTGGCCCGGCTCGGTGGGGTGATGGAGGGATCGTCCGCGAGCGCAGTTGCCGGGGTGCTGGAGGACCTGTCGAGCGCGATGCGCGATCTGGCGAACAGCCTTGAGAACCCCCCTCTCCGGGCTTCTGGACTCGAGGTCGGGGGCGGTGCGGCTGCCCCCTCGGGGGTGGACGGAAGTGTGGACGGATGGGTGGACTCCGAGTCCACCCTTTGACCCGGCTCCGCCCCGCCGCCATTGGGGATCTTGCGCTCCGGCGCGCCAGACTACCCGCCCCCCACGTATGAAATGAGATGGGTGGGGTTCGGGTAGTCTGGCGCTTGTTGCTTGGATCACGGCAGCGGGGCGGATGCGGCGCAAGCGATAGACGAGGGGGCAGCTGTTCGATGGCGAGCAGGGCACCGATTGCCGGCCGGGGGAGGCTAGGCGGCGACCGGTCGTGGGGTGCGGCTGAGGTAGTCGTCGCCGAGGGCTCGGACGTGCTTCTTGTATTCGGCGTCGGTGAACAGCTCGGCGTTCTTCTTGACCATGCCGTTGATGACGACGATGTGTGGCCTATCGAAGCCGAGGGTCTTGAGGTCGTCGGGGGTGCCGTTCTCGAGGCGGCAGAAGAGCCGGTAATGCAGGCGGCCCGGGCCGGTGCCCCGGATCTCGTAATAGCCGGCCATCGTCCCGTGCATCGCCTCCCACTTTCCACCGCCGCTGAACGCCGGCGGCGGCGCGGCGCGCACAGCCTCGAGCACTGCCGCGAAGTTCGCGTCGACCTTCGTCGGGCACGAGTCGAGGAAGTCAGCGGCCGGGATCGTCCCGTCCGGCGCCTGGTAGTACGCGACTCCCCACTGCACCCGCGCGACGATAGCCCGAGGACCTGATGGCTCGGGTTGAGTCAGGCGGCAGCGGAGGAATTGCGGCGGCCGCGGCGAGAGCGGGGCACGATGACGACGTCGGCGTCCAGGGCGTCTGCCATCGCCACGATCGTCCTTAGCTCCGGGTTCGCCGGAGCGGTGAACAGGCGGCGAACGCTCGCCGGGTTCTTGTCGATCTCGCGAGCGAGCTCCGCCTTGGTCATCCCATGCGCCTGGCGGAGCCCATCGAGCTCGTTCACGATCGCATCGATCGCCTTGAGTTCGCGGCTCGCCTTCTCGAACTCAGCCCGGAACTCGGGATCCTGGAGACGGCTCGCCAGGCGCCGGTCGTGGTAGCTCGAGGCAGGGGAGGTGTCCGTCTTCTTCATGGCGCTGAACAGCGTAACACAGGTGGTACGCGACGCGTAACCTCAATGTTACGCGCATGCCAAAGACGACTCGCGGAAGCCCGGCATCGAATGCGATAACAGTAGTGTTATCGTGGGCATGCACCCATGAAGCTGAGCGAGATGAAGACGAACGACGAGCTGATCGCCGAGCAGCTTCGCACCGACCCGCGGTTTCGCGCCGAGTGGGAGCGGACCGCGCTGGCACGCGCGGTGGCCGTCGCGATCGTTCGCTACCGCGCCGAACACGAGCTCTCGCAGCGCGATCTCGCCCAGCGCCTCGACATGAAGCAGCCTCAGGTCGCCCGCCTGGAGCTGGGCGAGGTCAACCCAAGCATGGACACTCTGATGCGGATCGCATCACGGCTCGGGATCGAGTTCACGATCGACGTTCGCCCAGCGAGGTCGCCGGCCCGCAACATCACCAAACACGCGCAGGCGAAGAACCTCGTCGGGTCCTTCCGACGCGACGACGCCGAGCTACTGGTCGTGGCGCGATAAGCCCTGGGGACCCGTCGGCTTCTGTGGGCGAAACGGGGTTCGCAGGAGACCACGTGTCAGCCGGCCCGCTGGAGTGAATGCCTAGGTCAAGGGGTCCAAGAGCTTCCCCCACATCGGTTGCTGGGGAGACGAGGTAGTAAGCCGCGTAGCCGTCCGCCAGGCGCGTGTCGTCGGGAACCAGGTGCGGCTCCAATCACTCGTACTCTTGTGGCAGCACTGAGAATCCAGCGCCGCCCTCTCGCTGCCCTCAGCGCCGAGATCCGCGCGGGCCTGCGAGTCGCATATCTTCGCGGCGGCAGAGTGCGTGATCACGCAGGACCCGTATACGCACGTCGGGCGCGATCGCCGGGTGACGGCTGCGCGCCTGTTCAGCGCGCACATCGAGGCTGCGGGCGGCGCCTTGCGCGACGACACGTACGCGCAGACGATCGATTCGCCCGGCACGATCAGCCACGGGAGGCCCGTCCGGCTGTTGACCGCCATTGCCTCCTGAATCTCCTTCATGTGCGCGACCACGTCCTCGTCAGACAGTTCGTCGCTCTTGACGGTGTGGTCGGCAGCTGTGCCCTTGACGATCACGTTCACGATGGGCATGCGGCTAGCCCTTCGCGTCGACGCTGTGGATCGACTGGTAAGCGCCGAACCAGCGTTTGCCCTCGCGATCCTCTGCGATCACGAGCCCGTTGGGCGCCTGCTCGTCCATCGCCTTCTTGAAGTCGGCAGTGTCGATGTCGATCTCCATCTCGATCGGCTCGCTGTCGGGGACCTTCAGGCGGACGATCGTCGTGAGCGGCGGCGGTCGGAATTCACCGAGCGGGGCGTCGGTCACAGGTTCGGCTCGATCCAGCCGGTCACGATGTCAACGCCGCTACACGTGATCCAACTCAGCTCCAGGGCGTCCGGACGCCCGATCGCCTCCCTGATCGTCTTCAGCTGTTCCTCGGCTTCGTGCTGATCGACTTGGGGGCTCTGAAACGAATGGTCCGTGTCGGTGCCCTTGATCAGGATGCTCACCTTTGGCATGGGAGCGAGTCTAGCTCCGCGCCACTCTCGTGAGAGTGAAACCTGAGTGAAATCGGTCGGCGGCGCGGAGCGGTCCCGAGCAGCGGTCAGCGGTCGCGATCGCCCTCCGCCGCGGGAAGCGCCCCGCCAACACCGGGCGTCGTCGTGCTTCGAATCCCGGGCGGTAGCTCAGAAGCCCTGATTCTTCTCGTTCTGGAGCTCCGGCACCACAGTCGGGGTGGGCTAAGAGGGGTTTAAGTAGGCGTCCAGACGCTCTCCCGCTGCCTCTTCGCCGCCGGGAACGAGGTGTCCGTAGCTGTCCAGGTCTGGCCAACGTCACCGTTCCCGGCCCACGTTGAGATCCGCTTCCATCGAGGCCGGCGGCGATGAAATGGGAGATCGCGCAGTGGCGTGCCTCGTGCGGCGTGATCGGCTAGAGGCCGGCTGCCTCCCATGCCTTGTTGGCGCGGGGGCGTCCCACGAACCTCGCAGCGGGGCAGCCGGGCGTAGGGGCGACGACCGCGAGCAGCCCGGCGGTCGAGCGCTGTCCGACGCCCTATCTATGTTTTGGGTGTGGCCCTGCCCCTCAAAACGACTGCGGACGACGTACGAGACATCGTTCGCTACCTCAAGACGAAGCCGACCGGTGCCACCGCCACAGAGGCTAAGGCGGCGGTCGACAAGAAGCTCCTCGACCCCCGCAAGCTGTCCGCGTATCGGTTCTGGGGGATCATCGCGCGAGGCGAGGACCGGCTGAAGCTGACGGACCGAGCGAGGCTGATGGCCCGCGATCCGTCTAAGGAGCAGCAGGTATTCCGCGAGATCATCGACTCGACGTCGCCGTACCGCTCCGTGCTGGAGTGGGCAAATCATCAACAGATGGCGACCGTGACGACGGTCGACGTTGCCGTGCACTGGCACGAGCACCACAAGCAGGCGGTCGGTGACGCGAACGACAACACGCTGCGCGAGAACGCCGTCTGTTTCTTCAATCTGATGCAGGCCGCGGGATTCGGCAAGATGACGATTGGCCGTGCTGGCAAGCCCACGCGCCTCGATCTGGCCCTGGACATTCTCCAGCAGCACATCGAAGCTGGGCCAACATCGCCGCCGTGGGATCGCGATCCCGAGCCGGAAGCCGAAGACGATCAGACGGCCGACACAGTCGAGGACGTCATCGTCCATCAGCCGCCGGCTCCGACAAATGGCGAGACGCCCGGCGCACCTGACCCGCCCGCCAAGCAGCCCGTTAAGCCCGAGCCGCTCAGGGTGTTCATCGCCCACGGCCAGAACAACGAGATCGTCGAGCAGATCGAAACGATGCTCGGGCTCGCGGACTTCGACAGCGAAGTGGCCGAGAACGAGGAGACCACCGCGATCCCGGTGCCGAACAAGGTGCTGGATGCGATGCGGCGTTGTCAGGCTGGGATCATCGCCGTCACCGTGGACGAGGGTCGCAAGGACGGCGACGGGAAGTATGTCCTCAACGAGAACGTGTTGATCGAGATTGGTGCGGCGTTCGTCCTCTACGAGCGGCGCGTTGTTCTCGTCTGGGACAAGCGCCTCAGCGTGCCGTCAAACCTGCAGGGGCTGTATCGATGCGAGTTCGAAGGCGACGAACTGTCGTGGAGCGCCGGCATGAAGTTGATGAAGGCGATCCAGGGGTTTAAACCGCCCAAGCCGTAGGCTCGTCGGCACGCCGCAGCGGGATCACGGTGGCGGGTGCGGCGTCGGAGGCTGCGCTCACCGGCTCTCACGGACTCGGCGGTGTGGCCCGGGCGATTGTCAGCCCGGAGGGCGACGAGCATCTCGGCAACTGAATCCGGGAGACGGGCGCTATCGGCGTCGATAGCCAGCGGTGAGACCCTCTCGCGGGCATCGGTGCCACCACGTGCACCATGGCGGCTACGAACGTGATCCGCCCCCGAGACCGCTGAGCCATTCCCGCTGTTCTCCCTCGGGGATCGAACTGAGCCGCATCAGACGGTGGAGGGTGTCGCCAGGCGGCATGAGGCGGCCTTGGCCATATGGAAAGTCGGTCATCGCGTTGCCACCGACAAGTCCCGCAGGGTTGCGCGGGATGCCGTCAGTTGACTCGATGCCAAGCAGTCCACGCATCGCGAGGTCGTTGAATTCCCAGGCGAAAGCTGGGTCGATGCTCGCGCCCTCATCGCGTGCCGCTTGCGCCCGCGCGAGATCCATGACGTACCGCTCCGCGCTGGCAAATACCGCTAGGCCGATGAGCTGTCGATATGTCAGCTGATCCGCCGCTCGCACTAGGTAGAGGCCATCGGCTGCGGCAACGCTCTCGTCGTGCACGACGCCGTCGTATAGATGGGCGAGGTACGGCAGCTTTTTCTCCTCATAGGTATTGGCTGCGACCAGCAGCACGCCTTCGAGAAGATCCTCCGCCTCAGGACGAAGCTCACCTCGAGGGTCGAAGTACCCATCGCTGCGTGGTGGCTCACCGTTCTCGCGGTGTTGTTCGGCGTCCGTCTCGATCACCGTGATAGCAGCGCCGACGCGCATCGCACCACGGTCGTCGAGCCGTTGGACGACAGATCGGCCAACGCTGACGAGAGCCTCCCCAGCAGCCCAACCCGCGGCGGCCCCGCCGAGCGCTCCGGGCGGACCGCCGACAAGACCCACCGCACCGCCAACCAGCGATCCGACGAGTCGCGCGCCCTTTTCGACGGCACCCGAGAGGCGGTCGACGTTGTCGTCGTCAGTCATGGGACGCGTCGCTCACAGCGAGGTCGCGACCATGACTAGCGCCCCTCATCCCGCCTCGTTCCCGTCCTCGTCTGCGTCGTCGAGCTCGATGGTGGCGAGCACCTCATCATTCGGCCCGTAGATCACAACCTCGCGCGGCTCGCCCGACGGAGGACGTCGCAGCCCACGGAGGGTTCGGCGTACAACGGGTACGAGATCCGAGAGGCCTTTGGCGGCTGCTCCAAACTCGCCGAGATGGATGATGATGTGGGACGCGGTCTCGAGTGCTCCGCGCCGCTCCCACAGTTCGATCTCTGTATCGAATCCGAGCTCCTGAAGCTCGATGACGAGGCGGTCGTACTGGTCCCTGTGGATCGCGAGGTCGCGAGGCCCCGCCGGCTCGATCTTGGCCGTGGTCATCGGCCAATGATCTCAGGCCCCTATGCGGCGGGGGGGGGACAGTCTGGTGAAATCGACGGCGGAGCCAGCCTGACAGCATCACAGCAGCCGATCTCTACAGCGCTGCGTGAGCAGCCGAAGCATGCATTTCGTTGGCCGGGGGGGGCACAGCCAAACCCTCAGCTGCTGGGGGCGCCGGGACGCGCGACGGCACCCGCGGGCATGCGGTGCTCCTGGCCATCGTGCGCCACAGTCGCGCCACAGTCGACCCCGATCGAGAGCGGTTTTGAGCCCCTCGGCAGCGGTTCCTGCCGAACCGCGAAACCGACTATTTGCAGGCAGATCAGGTGGATCTCATTCCTCAGAGGTAGGCTTCGAATCCCGGTAGCGGTACTGAGGAAAGCCCTGCGAATGCGCGAAGTCTTTGCTCTTTCGGCTGACCGCGCCAGCACGCCACCCACCCGTCGCCGTTGCGGGCTCGCTTGATGCTCACTACGGGTGCACCCGGATCGAGCGGACCTCCACGGACAGGTCGAGCTCGAGCCACGGCTGGTCGGCTGTCAGCGCGGCGGTACCAAGCCGCTTTGCGAGCGCGAGGCACGATCGATCCCCGAGGGATAGCCCGGCCCGGGCGGTGAGCGGCCGAAGCCGCGCAGCCTCGACCGCGTCGGCCAGCGTGAACGGCTCGATGGCGACTGGTCCGCCGATAACTCCACGCTCGGTCATGGCCACCAGCGCGGCGGCGGGATCGGCACCCCTGATGGCGATCGCGCTCAGCACTTCGGCGAAGTTGACCGTGGAGATCGCGGCGCCATCGGCAATCGCGCTCTCGACGACGTCCGCGCCGGGCTCGTTCTGGAGGAACGCGAGCAGTGCGGAGGCGTCGAGGGTCAGCTGGGAGGGCACCTATCCGTCGCGCGCGGCTTCGGCACGTCGTTCCGCGATCAGCTCATCCGCCAGCGAGACCCCCGGGGCGAGGTCCGCGAACATGCCACGGGCCTTGGCGGCAATGGCCCGGTAGGGACGGAGTCGTACCGAGCCGTCATCCTCGGTGGTCGCCACCATTCGCGTGCCGGGCTTCAGCCCAAGCTCATGTCGAATCGAGGCCGGCAGCACGACGCGGCCCCTGTCTCCGACGGTTACCTCTTCAGAGTGGGACATACGTGAAGCGTACCACTCGACAAGAACGTCCCACGATCGCGTGGGACGTTCCAGGTCGTTGGCAACGGGACACTGGTTTGCGTACTCTTCTTCCGATGGACTCGCCGGGTTCGAGCCTCGGACGCGCCGCCTGCCGCATGGATTCGCGCTCAAGCGCCTTCCTGGCGTGCAGGGCTGGCAAGGGCCGGGCCGCATTCCTGCCGCGGTCGGCGCGGCTGCTGACGCTGGTGTGGCTGGCGCTGGTGCTGGCGCCGCTGGCGACGGTCGGGGGCCCGGCGCTGATGCACGCCGCGCTCTATCTGGCCCCGGCGCTGCTGTTCCTGGTGCCGCTGTGCTTTAACCGTGATCCGGCGGGACGTCTGCTCGTTTCGCTCGCGCGGCCGCGCCGGCGGGTGCGAGCGATGGAATCCGGGGCGGCTGGCAGCCTGCTCGCGGCGGTGCGCAACGCTGTCGTCTGGACGACGCGCGGCGGGCTGCTGATCGGGCTGGCGCATGCCGGAAGGGCTCCTCCCGCGGCGCCGCTGCCGGCGGTCCTCGCTCGGCGCCGCTAACCGGCACCCGTCCGATCTGGCCTGCGCGGCTCGTGTTTCGAGTCGTGGACTGTGGTGTTGAAAGCGCGCGACGAAGCGCGGCACGAATCGCCGGACCACGCAGGCGCGCGCCCCTCTCGGCGCGCCCACAGCCAGCAGGCCCAATCGGTCCAAAGGAGTGACTATGAGCAGCACCGATACATACACCGCCGGATCAGCCCGAGCGCGATCATCATCCGTCGATCGTCTCAAGGCGTATTTCTTCTCTGATCTCAGTCGCACGATCCAGACTGTGCTCGGACTTATCTGGCTGCTGGACGGTGGACTCCAGTTCCAGTCGTTCATGTATGGGAAGGGCTTCATTCAGATGCTGACGGGAATGGCTCCCGCCCAGCCGCATTGGCTCGCAAGCACGCTCCTCTGGGGCGCGCACACCATGCAGCACCATCAACCGCTCTACAACACGCTCTCCGCATTGATCCAGCTCGCGATCGGTTTCGGGCTTCTCTACCGCGGGACGGTCAAGCAGGCGCTCGTGGTCTCGTTCGTGTGGTCGCTGGTGGTGTGGTGGTTCGGTGAGGCCTTTGGGATGCTGTTCATGAACATGGCCAACCCGCTCACGGGTGCGCCAGGAGCCGTCATCATCTACGCGTTCATCGGCGCGATCGCGTGGCCGAACGGACGTCCCGGCGGGCTTGTCGGTGTGAGCGGGGCGCGGATCCTGTGGGCCAACCTGTGGATCCTCATGGGCGTGCTCTGGCTGCTGGCGGTCAACTCGAGCGCCAATGCCACCTACAGCCTGATCAAGGCGGCCCCCGCCGGCCCGGCCTGGCTTGCCACCCTGCAGGACGATTTCGCCAACGCGACCAAGGGTCATGGTCTGATCATCTCCGTAGTGCTCGCGGCCGTCTCGATCACGATCGGTCTTGCGGTCGCGTACAACTGGAAGCCGAAGACGTTCCTGTGGATCGCGATCGTCCTGAACCTCGTCTACTGGGTGGTCGGCCAGGGCTTCGGCGGCATCCTCGCCGGCGGCGCCACCGATCCGAATGCCGGACCGCTGTTCGTCTTGCTGTCCGTTGCGATGTACTCGCTCGTCCCGTACCGGGCTGGAGTTCCCGTTCGCGAGGCGCATAGCGTGCCGAGCTCGACCGCCGCTGCAACGGGATAGCGATACGTTACGGCGGCGCGGCTGGTCGCTAGTTCTCCCGTCTGTGGGAGCAAGCGTGAGCACGCCGATAAGTGGTGGTCATCGGTCGGTCGCGGCGGGTTCACCGCCCAAACACTCCTCTGGGCCACCGACCGGAGTAGCGGAACCTTTCCCTTGATAAGTTGGCGTGTCCCGCGGCTGTGGCGGAATCGGTAGACGCGCAGGCTTCAGGTGCCTGTGTCCTTTGGGACGTGGAGGTTCAAGTCCTCTCAGCCGCATTTATTCGGGGACTCCCCGCCGCGCAGGATCAATTCGGCGGCGGCGGGGGGCCACTCGGGTTGGCCTCGTAGACCGTGTTCCAGTAATCGCCCTGGCAGCTGCCGGAGATCGGCGCAACGCTGCCGCCGCCATGGAACATGTCCGTCAGCATGCCGACCGCGCCGTACCCGCTGCCGTCGGCCTTGGGGTCGCCCGGAATCGTGTACACCCCGTAGTACGGTGGCCCGTTCAGCGTGCTCGGAGACGTGGATGGCCCCGGGCCGTCGTCGAGATTGTCGACGATCACGGCCGCCACGTTCGGCATCCCGAGCGCGAGCTGGTAGCCGCAATCTATGTATGCGGCCTGCTCGTCTGGAGTCATCGGGTTGGGGCACTTATCGGCGCTGTCTGCGGTGCAGTACCCGAACTCAGTGATCCATACCGGCAAGGTTGGCTTGCCGGCGTTCGCGTCCGCGGTGTTCGCGTCCTGCACGACAGTCGGCAGGTCGCTGCTCGCGGCGCTGGGGTCACCGGCCGGGTAGGCGTGGACGGCTACCGCGTTCATGCAGCTGCCGGCTCCCGCTGCGTAGGCGTCACTGAGGAACGTTGGGATCGGGATGTCGTTGAGGGCCTCCGCGGAGACGTTCGCGAGTCCCCCGAAGATCACCGGGATGGACGGGTTCACGCTTTTCGCCGCGCTGTAGATGGAACACAGCAGGTTCGTGTAATCCGTCGCGTTCGGTCCGAGCGTCGTTGGCCAGAACGGCCGGACGTTCTCCTCGTTCCATGCCTCGATCCCGATGATCTCCCCGGGGTCAAGGCTGTCGTAGCGCTGCAGAACAGATTCCACCATCGACTGCAGGTAGCCATTGCCGGTGGAGTCGTCCGCCGGAGGCATCGCGATGCCAGCCGGAGAGCTACCGCCGGTGCCTGTGGGCGTGTCGGCGCAGTAGACGCCGCACGTCAGCGGATTCCACGCCCACACGGGCGAGCTGACGATGTTGAGCAGCAGCTTGACGCCGTCCGCCCTCATATGTGCAACCACTCCGTCGAGCAGGCCCCAGTTGAACGCCCCCGGTCCGCCGGGACAGACGCCGACGATCGTGAGTGCGGCGACCTTGCAAGTCGGCTGGAGCGCCGCCCAATTCAGATCGAATCGTTCGACGGCTGCCGGATCGATTGAGCTCTCCTGCTCAGCGACGTTCAGGGACGACGGCCATCCGCCGTAATCAGCTGCCTGGCTGAAGCCGAAGTAGATGCTGGATCCTTGGCCGACAGCAGGCTGGGCCGCGGCGAGCAGCAGGTAGCCCATCACGACAGCCAGCCTCAGCATCGTCCGCCCTCCCACCGCAGTCCAAGTACGCACCGACAAACGTTGCCCCATGCCCGCATCCTCGACATCCCCTTTGCGCTACTACAAAAGTCTGAACGCGGGTCGCCGAGCTGTCAAGCAGTTGCCGAAGCGAGTGTCATCCCCAGAGCCATAGCACCGGCTACGGTCCGCTGTTCCAGCGCTCGATAACCTCGGTCTCGCGCTCGTATCCGAGCACGCCGACGCGACCAGCGGAGAGCGTGAAGCGCGCACCCGCGGCGGGTGCCATCGCAAGCCAGCGCGCGGTGAGGACACGGAGGACGTGACCGTGGGCGAAAACGAGCGCGTCGCCGGTCTGGGATCGCAGCCGCTCGAGCACCAGGTCGACGCGCGCGCCAACCTCAGCCGGGGTCTCGCCACCCGGGCAGCCGTCACGCCACAGCACCCACCCCGGCCGCTGCGCGCGGATCTCGTCGGTGGTCAGCCCCTCGTACTCGCCATAGTCCCACTCGCGGAGGTTGTCATCGATGATGGGGTCCTCGAACCCCGCGAGCTCGCACGTCTCTCGAGCGCGTCGTAAGGGACTGCACAGCACGACTGCGTAATCCGCGGCGAGCTCGGGGGCGAGCGCCTGAGCGCGGCGCCGGCCTGCCGGCGTCAGCGGCACGTCGGTCCGGCTGGTGTGCTTGAGCGCAACGCTCCACTCGGTCTCGCCGTGACGGACGATGACGATTCGCGGTCGGCCGAGGACCAGTCGATTCGAGGCGCGGTGGCTCACAACCGGGATTGTCACCGTTCGCTGCTGTGCGGCGCAGTGCCGGATAGTCCACCAAGCCGGTAACCTTTATGGAGCATGCCTGCGGCTGGGGCTCTGGCGCTGCGACGCCTGCGTGCCGGGCCATTCGCCCCGGCTGCCGCGTGCGCGGTGCTGGCACTTCTGATCGCTGCCTGTGGCGCTGCGCCCCGTCCGGCTCGGTCGCCGGCCGAGACACCGCTTCCGCCGGACTACCTGCCGCTGACGCTCGGTCCGGGCCCCCGGTACCGGCCCGCCGCTACGTCCGTCCGCGTTCGGGCCGCGGCGCCGATCGACGGCCAACGCTGCACCCGGCAGGTAGGCGAGCGCTTCGGCGCCCACCTCGAGGTGTTCGCCCATCAACATGTGGTCGCGATTCCGGCGGGGATCGGCATCGCGCCGCCGCTCGCGCTCGGCACCGATGCGACGGTGCTCGGCGGGCGCTGTTCATACCCCGCCAGGACCACCGACCCCACGGGCGTGATCGACGTACGCCTGGGTGACCGTGTGACGCTCGGCGAGCTGTTCGACATCTGGGGACAGGCGCTCGGAAAGCGAGTGATCGCCCGCTTCCGCGCGCCCGCGGGATCGGTCATCGTCGCCTACATCGACGGACGTCGCTTCACGGCAGATCCCCGCGTGATCCCGCTCGTCCGCCACGAGCGGATCGTGCTCGAGGTAGCGAGCCGCGTGCCACCCCACCGCGTCTACCTGTTTCGGAAAGGGCTCTAACGGCGCTATAGCAGCGACGGCACGCCCGGGCCGGTCGAGCGGCGGCGAAGCACCAGGAACCCGCCGCCGGCGACCAGCAGGACAGCAACGACAGCGGCGAGCAGCAGTCCGGTACTGCCGCCGCCGGACGCGCCGAGCGCGGGTGCGGCGATCGGATGCCCTCGCGCGGCCGCGATTCGCTCGACGGCGAGCACCGCGGTACGGGCCAGACCGGCCGACTGCTGGTGGGCGTCGACTGTCAACCCGGCCAGCGCGCTCGCCGGTCCCGCGGCTTGCAGCGAGAGCCCGTCGGGCATCACGACGAGCAGGGGCTGCGGCCCGCGGTAGGAGATCTCGGTCTCCAGGAACGCCGCATAGCGACTGACCTGGCCGAACAGCTCCGGGATGCCGCCAAGGTCGACGGGGCTGCCGATGATGGCGACCTTGAGCTGCAGCCCCGTCGCGTGGATCTCCGTCAGCGCCTGATCGAGCGCCTTCGCCAGCGCCGGCGGTGTCGCCGGTTGATATGGGAGGAAGGCGTTCTGGACCAGGAGGACGTCGCTTGCGGGGTCCGCGTCGGCAGCGGCCAAGGCGGCCCGGACCGAGCAGCCCACGAGCACGAGCAGGACCACCAAGAGCGCGCGCCGAAGGCGGATGGAACAAATCAGAACCATGCGGAGCCCGATGAGCCGCAGACGTGCAGTCCGAGCTGCCGCGCCGCGGACGTGGCAGCGGTGGCGTCATGCGACGAGCGAGCAGAATCCGCCAGGTCCCGAGCCTCTACCTGGGCGCCAACCGTTTCACTGGTGGAGCTCGTGCGCGTCTGCGCCTCGGCGAACGCGATAACCGAGGCCACGGTCATGGTGGCGAAGCGCCGCAGGCCAGGCGCCTCGCTCGCCGGCGGCGAGAGCTCGGTCAGCGCCTTGGCCGACTGCTCGGCCGTCGCCAGTAGACGCGAAAGCTCCGTCTCCTGCGTGACGAGCGTCGTGGCGCCGGCCCCGATCGCTCGCGCCCGGCTGCGGAAGCTCCGGCAGATCGCGTCGGCCGATGAAATGAACGCCGTCCGCGACTCGCTCCCGGGTGCGGCGAACGCAACCTTGGCGACGGGCAGGCCGCCCGAGCCGGGCGTTGTCTCCACTCGAACCGAGCTCGTCGCCCCCGCGGCGTGCTTTCTCTTCGCGCGTGCAGGGCCCGACGTAGAGCGGCCGGTGGTCGAACCCGCGGCAGTCGCGCTGCCGGAGGACGGTCCTGCCGACGCGGTGGTGCTGACCGCCGGCACGGAAGCGGCGCGTTTCGCAGGCTGCGGTGAACTCGAGCCGCCACAGCCCGCGATCGCCGGCAGCGCAAGGGCGACAGCGGCGATCAGCGACGCGCGGTTGTGCGGGAGTGTGATCACTTCGACGTGGTCTTCGATGTCCCGGTCTTGCCGCTCGTGCTGCCGGTTAGGTTGATCGGCAGCGGCGAGAATAGCTCTGGCGACGCAGGCTCCCACGCTCCGTCGGTGAAGAACTGGCCCTCGTATGGCTCCGATGCAGCGCCACCGGCACCACTCGACGGGATCAGGTTGTCAGGAAGGAACTCGGCAAGAACCATGCGAAAGATCAGCGTGCCGGCCGCGGGGTCCTTATCGTCCCAGGGGGAGGTGGCGATCTTGCTGAACACGCCCGGAGCCCGCAGCCGGTTCGCCATGTCCGACGGCGAATCGCCCCCGATCAGGCCGTATGCGAGCGCCTGGCCGGCAACGAAGCCGCTAAGCCCTGGCACCGTCGCGAGCTCGCCGACGATCTGTGGCGCGAGGTCGGCGTACAGGTCCGCGTCGTTGCTCGTGGGGTCAACGTCAGTGACCGCGCGAATCTGGCCCTCGACCCCGAGATCGCCGCTGTCGATCACGAAGCGCTCGCTGGCGAGACGCTCGGAGACGATGATCGGCGTCGGATTGATCGAGTGAGCCGTCAGCGCCCCGACGGTCCGCATCGCAGCCGTCAGCTGATTGAAGTTGCCATCGACGTAGAGGCCGAGCCACTGACCGGCGGGCAGCAGCGATCGGATCCGTGCCGCCAGCCGGGGCCCCCCGGCAGGATAGGCGTAGACCTTCACGTGGGCGGGCCTGAGCGCGGCCTCGAGGCCGACGAGCCGGGCCTTCGAGTCTGCGTTGTTCGCGATCAGCGCCCCGACACGATGCGGGGCATGTGGCGTCGCCGGCAGCCCCACCCTGACGATGTACTGGCCGGCCGC
>Ga0302326_10011337_pt1 | contig 19217 bp, 10 predicted proteins | sample Palsa_T0_3_FD_202264 | JGI IMG/M metagenome (GOLD analysis project Ga0302326, IMG submission 202264) | Peat permafrost microbial communities from Stordalen Mire near Abisko, Sweden - Palsa_T0_3 | ecosystem: Environmental > Terrestrial > Soil > Palsa > Peat permafrost | place: Sweden: Abisko...
GTGCGGTGACTGATCCGAGTGGAGCTGTGGTCGCAGGTGCGCAGGTGACTGCACACAATCTCGACACCGGTGTGGATACCTCCGCAAAGACCAACAGCGATGGGGTCTACCACATCGAGTTTCTGCCGATCGGACACTACCACGTCCTTGTGCAGGCATCCGGATTCAATCGGGAGTCGCTGCCCTCTCTCTCTCTTGAAGCTTTGCAAACCGCGACGCTGAACGTCACGCTTCACCTGGGCTCGGCTTCGACCACCGTGAACGTGTCCGGTTCGGCGCCAATTCTCAACACCGAGAGCCCCACGCTGGACAGCACATTCACGGCGAACACGATCGCAAACCTGCCCCTGAACGGTCTCGATTTTTCAGCACTGACGTTGTATGTTCCAGGCGCCGTCGACACCGCCGGAACCTCCGGCACAACCAGCTTTGAGCGCAGCACCTACTACACCGATACGCCCAACATGAACGGCAACCGCGCCCAGGCGAATAACTACACGCTGGACGGCATCGACATGAATGAGACGTATAACAACCTGATCTCTTACAGTCCTGCGCCGGCCGCTCTGGAGGAGGTAAAGGTAGTTACGGCCGATTCTCCCACGGACTACGGCAATGTGAATGGAGCCGCGGTCGTTAGCATCCTTAAGAGCGGAACCAACGAGTTCCATGGCTCGGCCTACGGGCTCCTGCAGGACTACCGATTCAATGCCAACTCCTATGGCAACGGGCAGAGCACACCGCCGACGCCGATCAACCCATTCTCGTTCGATCAGTTCGGCGGCACGATCGGCGGCCCCATTCTGCGGAGAAAGCTGTTTTTCTTCGGTGACTATCTCGGATCGCGTTGGCATCAGGGCGGGCTGGGAAAGGCGAGCGTGATTCCGGATGCCATGCGGAACGGCGATTTTTCAGTGTTGCTGAGCGGAACCAACCCCATTCAGCTCTACGATCCGGAGAATAACTTCGCGCCCTATACGAACAACCAGGGGGTTCCTGTCACCAATCCTGTGGCGAAGTATCTGTTCGCTCATCCGGAATACTACCCGGATTGCGGTGCCGCCACTCCTTCGACGCCCAGCAACGGCAAATGTATTGCACCGGCGGATGGCATCGCCCAGAACAACTACGAAGCGCCCTATCACAATTACAAAGGGAATAACCAGGGCGATGTAAAGATCGAGTACGATCCGCGGAGCAACGATAAGATCACCGGCTTTTACGCGATCTCGCACGCCTACGATGGCTCAACTCCAGTGCTGGCTATCACCTTCCCGGGAGTCAATCTGTATCCCACTTGGATTGTCGGCTCTAACTGGGTACACATGTTTTCCGCGTCTCTGGTTAATTCGGCGCGCGCCGGCTTTACCCGCACGGACTGGAACCAGGGCTTTCCGGAAGATCCAACCGGCGCTTTCGGGACCGGCGGCAACGCGAAGGTAGGCATTACGTTTCCAGGCCAAAAGTATAACGGATTTACCAGCCAGAGCCTCAATAATGGCTACACCAATCCGGGAACCCAGGCTTACGCCGCCGGAGTAATCGACAACACCTACAGCTACAGCGACGATCTGAGCTGGCAGCGCGGGCTACATTTTCTCAGCATGGGTATTCAGGCCACTCGCTATCAGAACAACTATCCCACCGGAAACAACGACGGTTACCTGGGATCCGAGAACTACTCGGGGGCTTTTACCGCCAACCCAAACGCGCCCAACGCGGGCGGCTATGGTCCAGCTGATTTTGTTCTGGACCGCGTGCAGTCGGTGGGCGTGACCCTGGGCAGCGTCAATGTCGGACAGCGCCAATGGCGCACGGCCGGCTTTGTGCAGGACAACTATAAAATCACATCGAGGCTCACTCTGACTGCGGGCCTGCGCTACGAATTCGATGAACCCTGGGTCGAACAGAACAACAAGACAGGAAACGTCAATCTAACGACGGGCCAGATCGTCTATGCTCACGCCATTCCGGCGGGCGCACCTCCGCAAGCTGGCCTGTGCAGCAACCGTGCCTGCTATCAGCCGAACTTCCACCAGATTATGCCTCATATAGGGTTTGCCTATGAAATCAGCCCGCGTGCCGTCGTGCGCGGCGGCTACGGCGCCAACAGCTTCTTTGAAGGTAACTCCTATAACCAGCGCCTGACTGCGATAACTCCATTTATCCAGGCGGTCAACATATCCATCAATGCACCCGCGCCCGGCGCCGTTACTACCCCCCGCACCGCGGAGCAGGGATTTACCGGCGGCACTACGAATTACAGTGGGTCCTCCTACTTCAGTGTCTATCCGCAGAACATTCAGCCGGCTTATATCCACGAGTGGAACCTGACCACCGAGTACGCGCTGACGAATACTGCTTCGGTGCAGGTGGCTTACATCGGCGAGACAGGACAGCACATTGAAGACTACGGGAATGTCAACGCGCCGCTGAACAACGCGGACCCGACCTCCGCGCCGTATTACAACAACCCGTACATAGGAATAAATGGCGTGGATTCTGCGCTGGGAATTGGTTCTAACTTCCTGCTGATTACCGAATCGCGCGCCATGATGAATTACAACGCGCTGCAGGGGGTTTTCCGGCAGCGCCTGACTCACGGACTGGAGTTCACGCTGAATTACACCTACGGCAAAGCGATGACTAATAGCCTTGGTAACTATGCCCTGGACGTCAATGGTTTCAGCGGCTCGTTTCAGGACTACTACAACAGCGCGGCGGACTACGGTCCGGCCGGCTATGACTTGCACCACGACTTCACCGCGACCGCTGTTTATGCTCTCCCCGTCGGCCGTGGGCAGGAATTCCTCTCCGGCAGCAATCGCGTGCTCGACGAAGCGGTCGGGGGCTGGAAACTTTCGACCGCGATCGTGGCCTATTCTGGTTTCCCGGAGACAATCACGGGCCCCAACAATAACTCCCAAAGTATTTCGGGCGTGTTCCGGGTCAACCAGTATCGTCCATTGAAGGTCGTGCACCGCACGAATGAAAGCTGGCTTGGCAGCGATCCCTCGGCGACGCCCTGCACAACGGCGGGCGTCGACAATGGAGTTTGCGCGTTCGGTGTACCGGCTCCCAATGCTTTCGGTACCGAGAGCAATGGCGCGATCCGCTCGCCGGGATTCTTCAATACGGATTTGTCGGCCTTCAAGGACTTCCATATCGCGGAGAAGCAACTGGTGGGGTTTCGCTTCGATGCCTTCAATGCCTTTAACATTGTGAGTTACGGCAACCCGGATACCGGAATCCAGGACACCAACTTCGGCAACGTCTCACTCCAGGGGCCTCGCTCCACGGAGCGCCACCTGCAATTCTCGGCACATTATCATTTCTAAGGCAGACGGCTGCTGCTAAACGGCGGCAGCCGTATAAAGGCGCGTGGAACGACGGGCCATGGCAAGATGGGATTCAGACCTTATGCAAGTTGAGATATGCGTCGATTCGGTGGAATCGGCGATTGCCGCGGAACGCGGCGGCGCGGATCGTGTGGAACTCTGCAGCGATTTACTGGAGGGCGGCGTTACTCCCTCCGCCGGTTTAATTTCTCTTGTCCGGCAGCGGATCGGCATCGGTCTGTTTGTCATGATTCGGCCGCGCGGCGGAGATTTCTGCTACACCGATCTGGAATTCGAGATCATGCAGCAGGACATTCAGCAAGCGCGGGACATGGGCGCCGACGGTATTATTCTCGGCGTGCTGGATCGAACCGCGCGCGTCGATGTAGACCGCACGCGGCAGTTGGTAGAACTGGCCGCTCCTCTGCCTGTGACTTTCCATCGCGCCGTCGACATGACTCCTGATCCGCGTACGGCTCTGGACGATGTGGTGAAGACGGGAGCAGCGCGAGTGCTGACTTCCGGAGGCGCGGCGAAGGTGACCGAAGGGCTCTCCACTGTGGCCTGTATGGTCAAGGCCGCGAAGGACCGCATTGCCGTGATGGTTGGCGGCGGCATTACGCCGGAGACGATTGTGAGCGTCGCCGAGGCGACGGGCGCGACGGAGTTCCACGCCAGTCTGCGAACCGCGCGCTCCGGCCCGATGGAGTTTCATCGCCAGGATGTGCAGATGGGAGAGGTGCGCGACCGCGAGTATCTTCGCTTTGTTGTCGAGGAAGAGAGCGTGCGCGCTCTCACTCTGGCTGTCCAGCGCATGATGGAAGATCGAGCGGCTGCCGGTCCTCGATGATTCGATGCCAATCGACGAAAAGCATGACGAACGCCCGCTATCGGCGATAATGGTTCGGCAACTCCATGTCTCTGAAAACTGAGCAAAGGGCAAAGAAGATTCTGCAGGTTCTTCTGCAGCACGGTAACGCTTCGGTAGACGAGCTGGTCGGCTATCTGGGCGCATCGGCTCCCAGCGTTCGCCGCGATCTGGCGCGTCTTGAAGAGCGCAACCTGGTGCATCGCACGCACGGCGGAGCGCGCCTGGCGGGGCAGATGCAGTATGAGCCGTTTCGCTTCGATTCTTCCTTTCACGTGCGCGAATCTCGCTTTGCCGACGAGAAGCGGCGCATCGGCATGGCTGCCGCGGAGCTGATTCGTGAGCACGACACGGTGGGCTTCACCGCAGGTACTACGCCGACCCAGGTAGCCCGCTGCATCCGGCATCGCAATTCCATCCACATCATCACAAATGCCGTGAACATCGCGATGGAGCTGAGCAATCAGCCGGCGCTCAACGTGACGCTGACCGGAGGAACAATGCGGTGGGCGGGCGCGTTCTCGCTCACCGGACCGACTGCCATCGAGATGCTGAGCGGCGTGTTTATGGATAAGACATTCATCGGCGCTTGCGGCGTGGATGCGCAGCGTGGCGTGACGACAATCGAGCCGGACGAAGCGGCCGTCTTTCGCGCCATGGTGCGTCAGGCGAAACAGGTGATTGTGGTTGCCGATTCGAGCAAGATTGGGATGGTTAGCCCTGCGCTGATTTGCCCCGCGAATGAGATTGATGTTCTGGTCACCGACCCCGGCATCGCGGCCGACGCGCTCGAGGCCTTCAGAGCCAACGACATTGAGGTGATCGCTGTATGAATCTGATGAAACGGCTGGTGTGGCTGCTTCTGGTTGCAGTACAGCCGGCATTCGCTGCTGCGCGGCCCGTAGCGCTGTTCTATATGACCAGCGACCCAAAGTCGATCCGTGACTTTTTTGCTCACTCATCGCAGATCGATCTTCTGGTGCCGGCCTGGTACCAGGTGGACGAGAACGGGCTGGTCACGGGAACCCCTGAGCCTGCGGTGTTGGCCCAGGCGCAAAGTGAAAACCTGCCGGTGATGCCGATCGTTGCCCTCTTCAACAAGAGAAACTTTCATCTGCTCGCTCTCAGCTCCACGGCTCAGGCGCAAATGAACGCGGCTCTGATTCGCGAGTGCAAGCTGCACGGTTATACCGGTTTTCAGTTCGATCTCGAAAATATCGATTGGATCGATCGCGAAGCGCTCTCCGCGCTCGTGGCCAACACGGCCGCGGAGCTGCATCGTGCGGGCCTGCAGCTCAGCATCGCCACCGTTCCCAACGCGCCCGGATATCCGGGAACTGGCGGTTTCGCAAAATGGATTTACACCGACTGGCGAGGCGCCTACGATCTCGCGGCGATTGCGAAATCCGTCGACCTGGTCTGCCTGATGACCTACGACCAGAACACGCGGTGGACGACGCCGGGCCCGGTCGCCGGCTGGCAGTGGACCGTCGACAACATGAAGTACGCGCTGCAGGTGGTCCCAAAAGAAAAGCTTTCGCTCGGCATTCCTCTCTACGGCTATCACTGGTACACGGGCGCGCCGACAATCACGCCGGCGGTGAGCGCGAGCGAGCAGCCAACCGAGAAGCCCAATCCGACCGCGGACTACATTAGCGCACCCGATGCGCTGCAGTTGGCTCATGACTGGAACGGAAAGATTCAGTGGGACGATGAGGATCACTCCGCGTGGTTCTACTTCTATCGCGACCAGATGCGTGAATGGATTTTCTATACCGATCTGCATACGTTCAGGGATCGTTACGAATTAGTGCAGCAGAACGGACTCCAGGGTTTTTGCTCCTGGGTGCTCGGTGAAGAGGACCCGGCGATCTGGACGTTTCTGCCGAAACGGAATCGGTAGCGAATCGCGTACGGCGGAAAACTTCGCCTCGAACCGGAGAGATGACGGTCATGCAGTATTTCCTTGGCGTGGATGCCGGTGGTACGAAAACCGAATTTGTGCTCGGCGACGAGAGCCGCGAACTGGCTCGCGTTCGTGCGGGGACCATCAAGAGGATGAAGGCCGATGCCGCAACGGCCGAAGAGAACCTGCAAACGGCATTGCGCGAACTCCACATGGCAACCGGCATTGCGCTCCAGTCGATCACGCGTTGCTGCATTGGAACCGCGGGTGAATCAGTCCCGCTGGTAGTGCATTGGCTCCGTGAAGCCTTCGCTCGGCATGTCGGCGGCGAGCTAATCATCGTGGGCGATGTCGAGATCGCACTCGACTCTGCTTTCCTTGGCGGGCGCGGGGTGCTGGTCCTAGCTGGAACGGGATCGAACGTCGCGGGCCGCGCCGGTACTGGAGAAATCGTGACTGCCGGCGGTTGGGGACCAGCGTTGGCCGATCAGGGGTCAGGACATTTTCTCGGACTCGAAGCACTACGTCGCGGATTTCTCGCCATCGACCAGCAACGGCCTACGCGCTTGCTGGATTCGGCTAGGGATTTCTGGAAGGTTAGATCGCTGGAGGAACTGATTGAATTCGCCAACGCAAATCCCGCGCCTGAATTCTCGAGACTCGCTCCGCTGGTCGTCGCAGCGGCGGAACAAGGTGATGTGGTCGCGCAGGAAGTCATCGCGCAGGCCGGATCGGATTTGGCTGGCCTGGCGGGACTCGTCGTCGAACACATTCGCTCTCTCGAGGCGCGAGCCGATTCGGCTTTTGAAGTTCCCGCTGTCGCCATGGCAGGCAGTATCCTGGAACGAGTAACAGCGGTGCGCGGTGCTCTGATTGCAGAATTGCGCAAACGGTATCCCAAAATTGCGGTGATAAAAGACGCCGCCGATCCGCCAGCAGGCGCGCTGTGGGCTGCGCGCCAAACCGGGCGACAGTCCCACGCCGCACTTTAACTCAGGACATTGATTCTGGACATTCTTTGGATTCTGGACATTCCTCGCGGAACATCGGACGATGGGCAGGTGGGTAAGTCTTCGTGCGCATTCCTCTGCCTGTCTCTTTTCTTTAGTTTTTGCTTCGCGCTGGCGGCGCAGGTCGCCGGTGCATCGACACGACCACCGCTAATTCCGCAGCCGCGTGAGTTTGCCGGACGAGACAACGTCTCCCTCGCTGGGGGTGTCCGCATCGTTGCTCCCGGGGGCGACCCGGAGGATCGCTTCGCGGCCGAAGACTTGCGGGTCGAACTGAAGGCCCGGGGTATCGAGCAGGGGACTTCAGCGACCGCAGTGCGCGTCTACCTGCTGCGTGACGAAACCCCTCAAGCGAAGCGCGTGCTGGGACGCGAAAGCATGGACTTCGATGAAGCCATGCGGCCCGAAGGCTACGTGCTCGTCACGGGCAAAAGTGGGGCGTTCGTCATCGCGCACACCGCAGTTGGCTTGTTCTATGGAGCGCAGACGCTGAAGCAGCTTGTGCGAGTGGATCCTACCCACTCGGTTCTTGCAGGTGTTGCGATTCGCGACTGGCCGGCGATGCGCTGGCGCGGCGTGCACGACGACTTATCTCGCGGACCAGTGCCGACGCTGGAATTCCAGAAGAAGCAGATTCGAACCTTCGCGGCGTACAAGCTCAACGTCTACTCGCCCTACTTCGAGAACACGATGCAATACGCGTCGAATCCGCTGCCAGCGTTGCCGGGTGGTTCCCTTTCCGCAGAAGATGCGAAGGCTCTCGTCGCCTACGCGCAGAAATATCACGTGACGATCATCCCGGAGCAAGAGGCGTTCGGACACCTGCACAAAGTTTTGACGTGGCAGCAATACGCGCCGCTGGCTGAGATTCCGAACGGTGCAGTGCTTGCGCCCGGACAGCCTGGATCAATGCAGATGATCACGCAGTGGTTCGATGATCTGGCGGGCATCTATCCCGGGCCGTTTCTGCATGTCGGCGCCGATGAGACGTTCGAGTTGGGCCAGGGCCAAACTTCCAGCGATGTAAAGCAGCTGGGCCTGGGGGCAGTTTACGTCGACTTTCTCTCCAACATTCATCAGGCGCTCGCGCCACTCCATCGTCAGCTCCTCTTTTGGGGAGACATGGCGATGAACAGTCCGACGCTGGTGCCGAAGCTGCCGCACGATATGATCGCCGTCGCGTGGCAGTACGATCCGCAGCCGCAGGGTTTTCAGCGCTGGCTCGATGCTTATACGAAAGCCGGTATGGAGACGTGGGTTTCGCCCGGAGTGAATAACTGGAATCGCATTTGGCCCGACTACGATCTGGCCCTGCGCAACATTCAGGGATTCGTCGCCGACGGTCAGACCGCCGGTAGCACCGGCATGCTCAACACGATCTGGAACGACGACGGCGAAGGGCTTTTCCTCGAGGATTGGTACGGGGTTCTGTTCGGTGCGGCGGCATCGTGGCAGTCGGGGAAGAGCGACATAGCGCAATTTCAGCAGGATTATGGCCCAGTCTTTCACGGCGACGCAAGCGGAAACATCAACGAGGCGCAGCGAGCGCTGATCGCGGCACATCAGGCGCTGGCGAAAGTTGGTCTGAACGACGCACGCGATTCGTATTTCTGGATGGACCCATGGAGTGCGCAAGGCCAGCAAATCGCAGCCAAAATTCGGCCGGTCGCAACTGAGGTCCGGCTCGATGCTGAGCATGCGCTGACATTGATCGCACAGGCAAAGGCCGCTTCTCCGCTGCGCGAAGCCGATGCGCTGGATGCGATGGACCTTGGCGCAAGACGCATCGACTTCCTCGCGCTGAAGTTTCAATTGGCGGATCAGATCGCCGACGCGTACCTCCGTTTGTATGACGGCCAAAAGACCCCGGAGATCTCGGCTCACACTTCGCGCGATCTTTGGAATCTTTCCGGCGTCAATGGTCTCTGCGAAGATTTGCGCGATGGCTATAACTATCTCGGGTCGCGCTTCAGCGATGTTTGGCTCATGGAGAATCGTCCCTTCTGGCTGAATAATGTCGCCGCCCGCTATTCTGCCGCCGCACAACTGTGGGTGGAGCGCAGCGACAAACTGGCCGGGGCGCGCGACCAATGGAACCAGCACCACACCTTGCCTTCACCGGAAGAGATCGGCATTCCCGCAATCGGGGCGGAACACTAGCCGCCCATGTCCGCACCCCTCGCACAGCCACTGCACCTGCGCACCGCCGACCTCGTGCTGGTCGCCGTGTATCTGGTCGGCATCACGCTGTTCGGGCTCCGCTTTCGCAAATCGCGCGGAAGTTCGCTGCGCTCCTACTTTCTTGCCGATCGCAATTTGCCGTGGTGGGCCATTGCGCTTTCCATTGTGGCTGCCGAAACCAGCACGCTCACCATCATCAGCGTGCCAGGGCTGGCGTTCTCCGGCGATTTCGGATTTCTGCAGCTCGCCCTCGGCTACCTCGTTGGCCGCATCGTAATCTGCATATTATTTCTGCCGCGCTACTTTCGCGGCGAGATGCTCACTGCCTATCAGCTTATCGGCCAGCGCTTCGGCCAGCGGCTGCATCGCTTCACCGCCGCATTGTTTCTGGTCATGCGCGCCGCGGCGGAGGGAGTGCGCGTCTTTGCTGTGGCCATCGTCGTCGGTGTCGCCATCGGAACCGGCGACGTCCTGTCCATCGCGATCCTCTCCGCGCTGACGCTGCTCTACACCTTTGAAGGCGGCATGACAGCGGTGATCTGGACCGACGTTGTTCAGATGTTCCTCTATGTAGGTGGCTCGCTGGCGGCGCTCGCGATGGTGTGCCACAGAATTCCTGGCGGATGGAGCGCGCTGATCGCGGGTGCATCCGCCGCGCATAAGCTCACCGTTTTCCACTTTTCGTGGTCGCTTGCCGAGACCTACACGTTCCAGGCGGGAGTGCTCGGGGGATCCTTTCTGACCATGGCCAGTCACGGAACCGACCAGTTGATGGTGCAGCGCCTGTTGGCCGCGAAGAACCTGCGCGAGTCGAGACTGGCGCTGCTCGTAAGCGGCGCAGTGGTTTTCTTTCAGTTCACTTTGTTTCTGCTCATCGGCGCAGGCCTCTTCGTTTATTACAGAACCGCAGGCACTGCGCCGAACCTGGGAGCTGATCGACTCTTTCCCGCATTTATTGTCCAGCAGATGCCGGTTGGCATCGCGGGGTTGATGATTGCTGCGATACTGGCGGCGGCGATGTCGAATCTGAGCGCGGCATTGAATTCGCTTGCTTCTGCTTCCGTGGTCGATTTCTATCTGCCGCGCTATCCCGATATTTCGAACGTGATGCGAACCCGGCTCTCTCGGCTGATGACGTTCGTTTGGGCAGGTGTCCTATTCGCCCTGGCGATGTTCTCGCGCGGCGGCGGGCATGTCGTCGAAATTGGGCTTTCCATCGCCTCGGTTCTCTGGGGCGCAATGCTGGGGGTTTTTCTGCTTGGCACTTTGAGCCGTCGCGCCGGCGAACGCGGCACGCTGGTCGGCATGGTCGCCGGAGTCGCGATCAATCTGCTGCTCTGGCTCCAGCCGCACGCGCTCGCGTTCTCGATCGCCGGCCGCGCGGTGGTTTTACCGAAGATTGCCTGGACCTGGTGGGTGCTCATCGGATCCCTCACGACCTGCGCCGTGGGCTACACCGCGAGCCTCGTCTTTCCTGACTCCGTGACTCGTACCGAGGAGGTTCTTCAGGGATGAAGCTCATTCGTCGCTCGGGCGCGCTGCTAGTGCTGGCACTTTGCTGCGTATTGGCCCACGCCCAGAGCGGTTTCGCCGCGATCGATCCAATCGTCAACCAGGCTGTCGACGAGCATCTGCTTCCGGGCGCGGTCGTGATCGTCGGCCACGACGGCAAAGTTGTTTTTCGCCGCGCATATGGAATGCGGTCGCTCGAGCCCACGCGTGAGCAGATGACGCTCGACACCATCTTCGATATGGCGTCGCTCACCAAGCCACTGACAACGGCCACCGCGATCATGCAGCTGTATCAGAAGCGGGAATTTGCGTTTGATGATCCGCTCGCGAAGTATCTGCCAGCGTTCGCGGCGAACGGAAAACAAGGCATCACCATCCGCGATCTGCTGACACATTACTCGGGTTTGCCGCCGGATTTGCCTCTCAGTGAGCCGTGGGAAGGAAAGGGTGAAGCCTATCGGCGCGCTTTTGCCATCGCGCCAATCGGTCCGCCTGGCACAACGTTCCGCTACAGCGACATCAACTACATTGTGCTTGGGGCACTGGTGGAGAAGCTCTCAGGCTTAACGCTCGACGAATATACACGGCGCTTCATCATGGGCCCTCTGGGGCTGAAGCACTCGCGGTTTCTGCCGCCGGAATCCTGGATTCCGCGCATCGCGCCAACCCAATATGAGCATGGGGCGGCTGCTTACGGCGTTCCAGGACTTGAAACCGGCGCCCAGGACGTGATGCTCCGCGGAATCGTACATGATCCGACGTCGCGTCGCATGGGTGGAGTGGCGGGCCACGCTGGCCTCTTCAGCACAGCGGACGATCTCGCCATCTACGCGCAGAGTTTATTGGATCGCCTCGCGGGCAGGCCGAGCAGGTTTCCTCTCTCACACGCCGCGCTGCGGAGGATGATAGAGCCGGAGCAGCCGGAGGGCGGAACGGCTCTGCGCGGATTTGGCTGGGATATCGATTCGCCGTATTCCAGCAATCGCGGCACGATTTTTCCCATCGGATCTTTCGGTCACACGGGGTTCACAGGCACGTCGATGTGGATCGATCCAGCCAGCGGCACGTATGTGATTGTGCTGGCGAACTCGGTTCACCCCAGCGGTCCAAAGAGAATTACAACTGTACGCGGCAAGATTGCCGATGCGGCTGCGGCGGCGCTCGGGCTTCGCGCGGAGGCAGTACCACCACCGCGCATCACGGGCGGCGGCGGTTCGGAAACCCATGAGCGCCGAGAGACTGCCCGCAACAGCGAGGTGAAAACTGGTATCGACGTACTTGAGGCCGATCATTTCGAAGAACTCAAAGAGATGGAGCAACGTCACGGCGGCAAGCTGCGGCTGGGATTGCTGACGAATCAAACCGGGATGGATTCAGCCGGTCGACGCACCATCGACGTTCTCTTTCTTGAAGCGCAGCGGGCCGTGCCGGGTCTCACGCTTGACGCGCTGTTTAGTCCGGAGCACGGGATTTCCGGCGCGCTCGACCAGCCCAACGTGCCGAACTCGACCGACATTGCAACGGGACTACCGGTGATGAGTCTGTATGGAGGGAAAGATTCGGAGCGGAGACCGTCGCTGGATTCGCTTCGCAAGCTCGATGCCGTAGCTATCGACCTACAGGATGTTGGCGTTCGTTTCTACACGTACGAAGCCGTGTTGCGCTATTTCTTGGAAGCAGCGGCGCAAACCGGGACGGAGATCGTGGTGCTGGATCGGCCCAATCCCATCAGCGCCTCGTTTGCGCAGGGCCCGATTTCCGACGGGGGAACCGAGAGCTACGTCAATTCCATTCCAATTCCGGTACGGCATGGTTTGACGATGGGCGAACTGGCGCGTTACGACAAGGAACAACTTCAGTTACAGATTCCGCTGTCCGTGGTCGCCATGCAGGGATGGCGCCGTGGAGACTGGTACGATGCGACCGGTCTGAAGTGGATTAACCCGTCGCCTAATCTGCGCGATCTGGAAGAGGCGACCCTCTACCCGGGTATTGGCCTGGTGGAAACGACGAATGTTTCGGTGGGGCGGGGAACCGACACGCCGTTCGATCTACTGGGAGCGCCGTGGACCGACGCACGCGCGCTGGCAGAGTTTCTCAATCGCCGCCAGCTTGCCGGGGTGCGATTCGTTCCCATTGACTTCACGCCGCAGAAGCCGTTTCCGTACGCGGGACAACTCTGTCATGGTGTACGCATTCTGGTGACGGAGCGCGATGCTCTCGATACTCCGGAACTCGGCGTTGAAATAGCCTCGGCGCTGCACAAGCTTTATACGGACCGGTTCGAATTGCAGAAGATGAACACCCTGCTCGCGAATCGCAGCGTCCTCGATGCCATTGCCGCCGGCGAGGATCCGCGGCGCATCGCGGAAGGATGGCGGGCGGAACTCACGGCCTTCTCGCAGAAGCGGGAGAAGGCGCTGCTTTACGCGCCCTGATGGGCGAGACTTCGGCGCAAACATTTGGGAGCTTGGCCACGCCACTCAGCCAGCGGCAGCGATCCATCGCGGCCCGATGATAGAATCCCGCAGCATCCCCCAATGCAGCAAAACGCGACTCCTATGGCGCACGAGGTTTTCATCAGCCATTCCGCCAGGAACAAGAGCACGGCGGATGCGGTCTGCGCGATTCTTGAATCGGGCGGCATCCGCTGCTGGATCGCGCCACGCGACGTCACGCCCGGCCGAGAGTGGGGCGAGTGCATCGTCGAAGCCATCCGGCAGACCCGTGTTATGGTGCTCATCTTCACCTCGGACGCCAACGCCTCGCCGCAAATTCGCAGAGAAGTCGAGCGTGCCGTCAACCACGGGATTGTCATCCTGCCCTTCCGCATTGAGGACGTCGCGCCCGCACCTGCGCTCGAGTACTTTATCGGCAATGTTCATTGGCTCGACGCGCTCACGCCACCGCTGGAGTCGCACCTTCGGAATCTCGCAACCACGATTCAAACGCTTCTGAACAAACCCGTCCCGGATCCTCCCAAACCACAACCTCCCGTCGTCACCGACAAACGAAAACGCGGCTCCTGGATATGGAGCGCAGTGGTCACACTCCTGGCCGCTGTCATTGTGTTTTTGATCGTGCAGCGGCCTCGCCCCGCGGCGGACCTCCCGTCGCTTTCGCCCGCCGCCGGAACCTATCCCGCGCCGCAGCCCGTCGTCATCGCCGACTCCAGCCCGGGCGCGACCATCTATTACACGCTCGATGGCTCACCTCCAACTCGTCGATCCACGGTCTATACGCAACCGCTCACCGGCCTGCGCAGCGGCGCTGTTGTGCGAGCCATGGCCGTTGCACCTGGTTTTGAAAGGAGCAGCGACATCACCGGTGTTTACTTATGGGCGCCCGAGTCAGCGCAGTCATCGCCCCCCGCTTCGCGCCGCGGTTCTCAGTCCCGGCCAGCTACACCCGCGCCGACGAATGACTCGGCGCCGCCAACCGGGGCCGCAAGCGCAACGCTATCCTTGAAAAATCCATCGCCGCAGTCTGCCGGCAGGCCCGCGGCATTCACAGGCGCCGGCCATCAACCGTCGAGCGCCAGCGACGAGCCGCTTTGCCCCAGTGGGGCGCTGTTCTCCTGTTCAGGCCTGCAGCACCACAATGCGCTGGTATGTGCTGATGCAAAGCTCGCCTCTACGCTTCCCCCTGCGCTTCCGCTTGCCGCCGACGATCAGGAGGGCGGCCGATGCTTCCTGGACAAAGAGCGCGAAACTCAGAATGCGATTTGCAGTGGAAACATGTACCTTTGCGGTTACGCGGCAGGAATGGGTGGCGCGAGCTTCGTATTGAACGGCAAAGCCTGGGGCCAAAATGAGGTCCACACGGGATCGCACGCCTACTTCACGAACCTCAGCGATCGCCCGACGAAAGCTGAGCTGGTTGATGCCATCCGGTCATGGCTGCAAAGCCTGCCGTCCGAACCCAGGGGTCCCAGGAGCCTCATCGCACAGTGGAAACGAGGTTTCAACGATGGTCAGAAAGCGAGATATCTTGCTCAACGCCCGCAGTGATACACGCACAACCAGCGACTGAGGTTTCGAGCCCGCTCCGACGGCAACAACTGTACAAGCAGGCGTCCGACGTTCGAGCTGCGAAACTCCTTGCAACCCCACAGGGCTTGCAATATGATGCCTCAACATCCCAGGCGTACATCTTTTTCCAAATCCAACTCCGGGTGCCGCGATGATCCAGGGACTGTATGGTTATCTCCCACGATTCATGTCTCCCTGCTTAACGACTTCGTTCCGCAAGAGGATGCGTCTTGCCCTCGTCGCCGGAAATCTGGCTCTGTTGGGTCTTTGCGGCTGCGGTCCGAAGCGTATCCGCGCAGACTACAGGAATTATGAAGCGGCCTATGCCTCAACCTCCAACAAGGAACTGCTGCTGAACCTGGCGCGCCTCGAGAACCACGATCCCGCTTATTTCTTCAAGCTGGGTCAGATCACGAGCAGCTACAGGATGCAGGGCACCATTTCCGGTAACGGGCAGTTGTCCTCCGCTAGTGGCGCTGTTCAGATCCCAACCGGCGGCGGCATCCCCGGCGTGACCTGGGAAAACGACCCCACCTTCCAGTTCATTCCTGTGAATGACGATACGAATGCGCGACTGCTTCTTGAGCCGATCCCCGCGGAGACTTTCGACGCTCTCTATCAACAGGGTTGGCGGATCGATCAGCTCTTCCGCCTGCTCGTCGACCGCATTGAGATTACGCGTCCCCAACTCATCGGCCCGGATGGAAAAGCGAGCAACGACTGCGAAGTCGAGACGATCCGGAATCTCCCTCCGTCCGCGATCGCCAATCCCCGTGCGCAGGACCTGGATGAGCTGAGCAGCTATGTCACGTTTCTCCGCGTCAGCGCGCTCGTCTACGATTTGCAGCGACAGGGGCACCTCGTGCTGGGAGGAACCGAAACATTCAAACCGTACAACAAGGATGCCGTGATTCCCGCTGGCCAGGGAAAGGATGCCGGTGCGCCGCCCAGCGATGCGGACAATACCGGAAAGCATGACAAGTCAGCTGATTCCGATGGAGGGCCGCCGGCTGCGAAAGATATGGAGGCCGCGGTCGAGAAGAACAACGTCTGGAAGATGACTCCTACTGGCTGGGTGCTGGGGCATAAGGTCTTTTCACCGGTTTTCTATTTGACCCCGATGACTCCCCTTGCATCGACCCAGGACGGCGAGCCGGTGACAACGTGGGTTGCGGATACGGATCAGATCAAGAAAGATCTCCGCATCAGCGCCGTGGTATCGGGGCCCGCCCTCGACAACGCGATGATAGTTCTGAAGAGTGGCTTCTCCATCGAGACGCAGGAAAGCCAGCAGGAGGTCGAAACCGACGTTTGCCCGAGTTCGTCCGGGGCGACTCCCACCATCGGCGGAACGCCCAGGATGTCCGCCAAGCTGATCCTGCGCTCGCTCATTGCCGTGATGGCGGGAGCAGCTCAGGAACAGAAAGCGTTTGACGAACTGGAGAGTGTCGATCCGATCATTCCGGACAGTAAGTTCGACCCTCCCCAACCCGGAACCACGACCGATACCACGACGGACCCCGAAAAGAATCATTTCAAAGGCGAGGTGCCGCGGCTCGAACAGATTCCGCTCCTGACACTCACCTGGAAGGATCGGGGCCAGCTTGCTGAATCGCCACTGGCGCAGGTGAGCTATCGCGGGCGCGACTACATGATCGCCGATCCGAACGATCCGGCCTCCCCGCAAAACCAGTACTGGAACCGCGACATGTTCCGCCTGATCAACGCCCTCACATCGCAGGTTACAGTGGATATTTCGAAATTCCCGATACCAGAGATTCTCCAGCTGCATTCGGATTGAGCCAGGAGCCTATACTGCATTCTTGCCGGATATGTCCTCGCGCCCGAATGACACCAATTCGCTGGTACGGCTGCCGGCCATTCTGGCGATCGGGTTCACCGGCCACCGCAAGCTCCCCGACGAAGTAAAGTCCCGGCAGCTGATCCGCGATTTCCTGGAGCAGCAAAAGTCGGCAACGAGGGGCATCGTCAGCGGCGTATCGTCGGCGGCGGCGGGTGGAGACCTGCTCTTCGCGGAGAGCTGCATTGAACTGGGAATCCCGCTGCGCGTGCTGTTGCCCATGCCCAGGGACGAATTCCGCAACGATTTCGATGCTGCAACCTGGCAGCGCGCGGAGCGGGTTCTATTGAGCGCGATCTCCGTCGAAGTCAAAGGCGACCGCGAACATCGCCGTGAGAGCTACTACGAGTGCGGGATCGAGACGGTGCACCAGAGCGAGATTCTGCTCGCGCTCTGGGATGGACAGGACGCGCGCGGCATGGGAGGGACCGCGGAAATCGTCGCCTTTGCGAAGGCCATTGGCAGGCCGGTCATTATCTTTCACAGCGAAAACGGCGAAAAGCAAACATTCAATGATGTCGCGATGAAAAGGCTGCTGCACGATCCGGAGATGGATTTCCTGAATGGCCTGCCCGACGCCGGCGTCGTGAAGCCCAACGGCGATGGCGAGGCACTGGCCCGTGCATGGTTCTCAAAACTGGACGAGAACGCCAACCGATTCGCGCCCCGTTCGCGCAAGCTGGCTTCCGTCCCGGTGATGTACACTGCGGCCGCTGCGTTATTCAGCGGAATTGCCACGCGCAATCCGGACGCGACCGCGTTGCTCGCCATCAGCGCGGGCCTCGGCCTTGTCGCTGCGTTTCTGCCACAGGTTCTGCGCCTGGATTACTGGCAAATGCGATGGGCGCGCACGCGCACCGCTGCCGAAGTATGCCGGTCGATGATCGCCTTGTGGAACACGCCCGCGGCTTACGATCTGGTAGGACCGGAAGTCATCCCTGACCTGGCCGGCGTGCTGACGTCGCTGAATTTCCTGCGCATGAACGATCGCTCCCGCAAAGATGCATCGCTCGAGCGGTTTCGGCACGCCTATCGAAAGGAGCGTCTGCAGGAGCAAATCTCGTATTTTTCTGGAAAGTCCGAACAGGCGGCACGCGAGGGGCGGCTGTTCCGCGCGATCGCGTGGATTAGTGGTGGTTTGGCGGTTCTAATCACCGTATGGTGGTTCGGAGGACGAATCTTCGGCGTTGGTCCGCACATACGCTTCGCTGGCCGGTGGATTCCGCTCGCGATCTCGGCGCTTTTTCAGTTAGCGACCGTTGCGGGAGCGCTGGTGGTGATCAAGGATTGCGATCGGCGCCAGCGCCGTTATCGCGAGTTGCAGCAGTGGCTGGAGAACTGGTCTCCGCAATTCGATGCGCTCAACACCTGGGGATCTGTGCTGCAGGTGGCCACCCGCGTGGAGCGGGCCCTGCTCGTGGAACTACTGGAGTGGCGATCCCTGATGCGGCACGCAAAGCTCCCGAGGAAGTAGCCCATGAAAAACATCCTCGCACTGGACGGCGGCGGCATTCGCGGCGTGTTTACGCTGGAAATCCTGGCGCGCATGGAGCAGATGCTGCGGAAGCATTACGGCCGCGACGACCTCGTCCTCCGCGATCACTTCGACTTCTTCGCTGGCACCAGCACCGGGGCTATCATCGCGGCCTGCCTGTGCTGGGGATATTCTGTCGAGAAAATCCTGGACCTTTACGTGAGTTACGGCAGGAAGATGTTTCAGCCGATACCCTGGTATAACCCAAGAAGATTTCTGGTATCGAGGTTCGATGCCAAGCCTCTGTCCGATATGCTGAAGCGCATTTTTTCTGAGGATGGCGACGGCAACGTTCCGGCCCTGTTGGGATCCGACAAGCTCAGGGCCGGGGATGGTCAACTCAGGCTTTTGATGGTGGTGGTGCGCAATCACTCGACCGGATCGGCATGGCCTCTGACTAACAATCCCGAAGCCAAATATAACAACCGCGAACACAAAGAATGTAACCTCGATATTCCACTTTATAAATTAGTGCGCGCCAGCACCGCCGCGCCAGTCTACTTCGATCCGGAAGTGATCCACCTCGGCTCGACCACCAGTATATTTGTAGATGGTTCGATCACGCCTTATAACAACCCCGCGCTGATTGCCGCGCTCACGGCGGTCCTGCCCTGTTACAACCTGAACTGGGAGACCGGGCCCGATAAGATTCGCATGGTCTCGCTAGGGACCATCCGTTTCCCATCGGGCCTGCCGAAGAAAGCTGGTAGCTTGTGGGTCGGCTACAACGCGGCGCGCATCCCGGCCGCGCTCATTCAGGGAGCTGCCTCGGAACAGGATTATCTCTGCCGCTGCCTTGGTGAATGCATCTACGGAGAACCGATTGACAGCGAAGTGAAAAACCTCGTCGGCGTGCCGCTCCCCGGACAACGCTGGTTCAGTTATGTGCGTTACAACCGCTCTTATGGCGCGGCGGAAGTAGAGGAGCTACTGTTGAAACATCCGAGCCTGGCGCAATTGGATGCGGTGCACGCCA
>Ga0302326_10011347_pt1 | contig 19208 bp, 19 predicted proteins | sample Palsa_T0_3_FD_202264 | JGI IMG/M metagenome (GOLD analysis project Ga0302326, IMG submission 202264) | Peat permafrost microbial communities from Stordalen Mire near Abisko, Sweden - Palsa_T0_3 | ecosystem: Environmental > Terrestrial > Soil > Palsa > Peat permafrost | place: Sweden: Abisko...
ATGCCTGGGCTTAATACAGAGTTCTCACGCAGACTCCTTAGCCCATCGAGGCTGCCAGGTTTACGTACGAGCTGAAGCTCGTATCCTTCATTCCTCTTAAGCCACCAAGCAGGGAGACAGGTATCATGTCTCTTTTAGATCCCAACTATGAAAATCATCGTACAGATCTCGCTGGACTTCACCTCCATCGCCAAAGCTCTCGAAACCGCACGGATCGCTATCCGGTCAGGGGTCGACTGGTTGGAGGCGGGTACTCCCCTCATTGTTTCTGAAGGCATGAACAGTATCCGTGCTCTGCGCGCCGAGTTTCCCGAAGTTCCAATCGTGGCCGACCTGAAGGCCATGGATGGAGGTTGGGGGGAAGCCCAGATCGTAGCGAAAGCGGGAGCAACCCATGTCGTCGTGATGGAGCGTGCACATCCCGAGACGATCAAAGTGATGGTGCAGGCGGGAAAGGATTTTGGTGTGAAGGTGATGGGTGACAATCTCGCCGCCGAGGACAGGGTCGCGGCCGCGAAGAGGCTGGAGGATTTAGGCTGCGATTTCGTCATTCATCATATCGGGTACGACGAACGCCGCGGTCTTGCGGCGATGGGAAAACCCTATCCAAGTCCGCTCGATCAATTGCGAGAAGTGGTTGGAGCGGTACAGGTGCCGGTGCAGGCTGTGGGCGGTCTTTCTGTGGAACAGGCGATCTCCACTCCCGAATTCGGAGCTCGCCTGGTGGTCCTGGGCGCTCCCCTTATCCACGCAGACACATCTAAAACTGGTGCCGGCAGTCTCGAGGATCAGCTCCGCCTGGTTTGCGATCGCGTTCATGCCTATTGACGCGGCAAGATTCGCAGAACCTGCCCCGCTCCACTCGCAGAAGCTTTTGCTTTGTATCAGGGCACGACTTTAGTCGTGCCGTAACGGCGCAGAAAGGGACGGGGCTTTAGCCCCTGCACCCTTTTACTTGAAGCTTCGCGCAGATTTTACGATGGCAGAACACGGAGATGGTCTCGATGAACCGATGTGGTCAAGTAGTCCGATTGAAGCGGGAGAGCAGAGAAGAATACATTCGCCGCCATCGAGCCGTCTGGCCCACCGTTCTAGCAACGATCGCGGAATGTAACATACGCAACTACTCAATCTTCGAATGCGGCGAGCTGCTGTTCGGTTATTTCGAGTACCACGGCAGCGACCTCGCCGCGGATATGTCGCAGATGGGCGGCCGACCCGGAAACGCAGCGCTGGTGGGCACTCATGTTCCCCATGCTCGAGAAGTTGCCACCCGAGATACCTGGACAGCGATGGACAGACCTGACCGAGATTTTTCATTTTGACGGAGTGTCCCCGGTTGGAGCAAAAATAGCCGCTCACGCGGAGCCGCAAACCTGAGAAACCTTGTGTCTCCTGTCATTTCGGGTTTGTTCGTAGCCTGTTCACGGGATTCGTTTCAGACGCTCGGCCACCTATGCTTGTGGAAGAGTGCCCAATTGCTTCTGGAACAAGAAGAGACCGCATATCTTCCTATCTGACGGCGATCAGCGATGCGACGATCGGGGCAGGCTCACCAGGAGGCAACCATGCCGACCAACGATCACGAACATCCTTCACCCGTTAGCTCTGACAGCGGGACGCTGCTTCTGGTCACTGATCCGGTGAAGGACAGCAAGGGTCTTTTGCGCCTCGCTTGCCAATTGGCGCGGAAACACCGGTTCCGTCTCGAGTTGCTCCACGTCGTCGATCCCGAGCACGTTTCATCGATGCCCGACGGGCAGATGGCTATTCTCCACCGGCTGGAAGAGCTGGCTCGAAGTATGAGAAGCCTGCAAAAGGGCGTGCGGGCGATTCTGCTATTTGGAAAACCGGAGCGCGTCGTTTCGGAGAGAGCGGCGGACGTGAACGCGACACTCATCGCGATTGCCTTGAATGGTTCGAACAGCGACCGCGTTCAGGAAAAGTTGGCTCGAGCCCTCGCCGGCAAGTGCGATTGTCCTGTGATGACACTCGCTCCCAGAACTCCGCGCAGAAGACGTACGATCGCTTTCGGTCCCGGCGGCCCGGAAACCGGGCTGGCCAGCTAGGCCGCGGAGCTGGTTTACGAGCAGACGGATGACCTTGGCGCGACGGCTGAAAGGTGCCGAAGATGCGAATCAAATGGAACCACCACGTCGAACGCGTAGAGCTGCGGCGTGGCGATGCGAGAACGAATGTGAACTCTTCCGTCAGAGAGAGTGAAAGCCAGCCATGGTTGAACACTTTTTTCGATGCGCGGATAGTAATTTCGGCCCTGGTTTTGGGATTGCTCATCGGCGTATGCGGCGTTGGCCTCGACCGCCTCGTGCATCATGCGAGCAGGATCTACGCGTCCGATCTGTACACCTGTGTTGTCGCCTCCATGTTTTCGTATCTGCTAATGATCTATGAAAAGCGGAGGCGTACGATCCTCGCGCGCAGGATGGCGATTGCAGCCGAGGTGAATCACCATATCCGAAATGCGCTTACGGCGATTGTGTATTCAACGTCAGTAAGGCGCGATCAGCCGCTGCAGTCTGTCCTGAAAGATGCGACGGACCGCATTGACTGGGTGCTCACTACCGTCCTGCCCGACGGGGAGGAAAGCCTCAAATGGCCGGTGCAGGCGCCGCAATGGCGCCCTGGCGAGTGGCGAGGGGGTGTCCCGGTTGACGATTCCGTGGGGGCAAGGAAGGACAGGTCTCTCTAGGTTTCGAGAGGTATCGGCAGGTCTCTCAAAATAAATTTACATGATGATGCATAACGTTGGCCCTTTTGATCGGTGGACTCCGCTTAACAGATTGAAGGCAATCAGAGTTCACCGCCTCATAGAAAGGAGACACTGTTATGAAACGCATCACAGCAATCGCACTCCTCGCCATCGCAAACTTTGCCTTGGCCGGCACGTCCTACGCGCAATCCACCGGAGTACGGGCGAAGGTCCCGTTCTCCTTTACCGTGGGCGACAAGGTGCTTCCCGCGGGTGACTACACGATCACATCGGAGACTCCGCAAGTGATCGTGATCAAGAACCACGATCATGCCGCGGAGGCAGCAGTCAGCCTTGTTATTCAGGCCAGTAACGCATCTCCAAGTGGGGGAAAACTGCTGTTCCATAGGTACGGCAGCCAGTACTTCCTGACCGAGATTCTCTGCAATCCTGCGGATATGAACTTGAGTATTCCTCCTTCAAAGAGGGAAGAAAGGGTTCAGCGCGAGCAAGCATCGCTCGAGAGGAGCACCACAACTCTCGTTGCATATCTAACGCGGTGATTGGAAACAAGAGGCCCGGAGCCAACCATCTTCGGGCCTCTTGTACGGGCATCGCGAAGAATATTGAAAGCCGGCGCGATACCTTTTGCTTGCTCCTGTGCTCGATCTACGAACGGAAGGTAAACGTGGCGGTGCTGTTTGCCGGGAGATGGTTGCCGGATCAGATTTTAGGATAGAAATAAGTGCACCTACCCAGTGTTGATTGGTATAGGCTGGGTGTCACAGCCAGCCATCGGGGGAATCATTTCTCACCAGGCATCTTTCGGAAACTCCCTCCGGTACCGGGGCTCTCGGTCGGTTTGATTCTTCCCACCTGCTCAGGAAATTGACCAGAAGCTACCCGTCGACAGGCTGTCATCAGGTACGCATCGTTCTGGGTGTAGGCCATTTCCAATGAATGTTTTGCAGGACTCGGGATTATGGCTAGTCCATCAGAATTCGTGGAGCAGGTGTTCGAGGCCGCGCTGGCGTGCGAGCCTGTTGAACGAGCGGCGTTCCTCGACGCGGCGTGCTCTGGGGACCCCGAGCTAAGGGATACAGTCGAAGAGTTGCTGGCCGCGGACGCTCGTGCGGGCAGCTTCCTTGAGTATTCGCCATTCGACTTCCTTGACCAGGCGAACGATTGCCAGCCTGGCGCCAGGACGACGGGTTCCATCCATGCGGATGAACTCTCCCCCGCGCCGGCTTCTGGGCGATTCACGCCTGGCCAGGTCCTGCTCGATCGTTTCGTCATCGTACGTTTTGTCGCGAAAGGCGGGATGGGCGAAGTCTATGAGGCGGAGGACACCTTCCTGCAAGGAGTCCACGTCGCCCTGAAGACGATTCTTCCTCACATTGCCGGTGACCCGGCCCTGCAGCAACGCTTTGAACTGGAGGTATTACTTGCGAGGGAAGTCAGCCACCCAAATCTTTGCCCGATCTACGACATCTTTCATTGTGCGCAGCCGCCACCTGACTTCTTGTTCTTAACCATGAAACTGGTTCGAGGCGAAACGCTGGCGGCGCGGTTGCGTCGCGCTACGCCCCTGCCGATTGCGGAAGGATTGGCAATCCTCAACCAAATGGCCAGCGGGCTGGCCGCCATCCATGCCGCAGGGATCGTACACCGGGATATCAAGCCGAACAACATCATGCTCGATGGCAACGGTTCGGAGGTGCGGGTCTGCATCACAGATTTTGGCCTGGCTCGCGCGCATGAGGCTGAGCCATCCGTGGCGGGCGCAGGTTTGGTGGCAGGAACCCCCGACTATATGGCACCGGAACTATATCAAGGGCGGCCGCCCTCCCAAGCCACCGATCTTTTCGCCTTTGGTGTTGTTCTGCACCAGGTATTTACCGGACAGAAGCCGACCTTTGTGGCGGAGAACTTGCCCGTCATTGTCAGTCCACGGTTTGGCAATTCCGGACTGCCTTCGTTCTGTGTGCAACTGATCGTGGGATGCCTCGATCGGGATCCGGAGCCAAGATGCCAGGCCTTTGAACGCGTACTGGACTCACTCCATCTCAAGCATCGACCCAGAGAATTGTGGTCCCGGCGGCGATTTGCGGGTGCAGGCCTGGCCGCTCTTGGTGCCATGGCCGGTGCCGCGTGGTGGAAAAAAGACGATCTGGAAGATCTGCTGCGCCCGCTCCCCAGCAAGCGTTTCGTCGCCCTGTTGAATTGGCCGCAGACTTCCGATGTCCATGTGACCCCAATGCTGACCAGTGTATTGAGTGCAATTAAGAGTGAACTTACACGCGTCGAGACCCAAGACCGAGATCTCTTTGTGATTTCGCCAGAGGATGTGAGCCTGAATGTAGCGGGGATGACCCATTTGAAAGAGGTCTGTGATCCTCTGGGAGCAAACCTGGTGCTCGCCGCTTCCGGTATACCTGGAGCTAAGCACATTCAGCTCTTCCTGCGTTTGCTGGACCCCTCTTCTACTGAGCCGCTTCGTGAGAAGAGGCTGACCTGCGCACCGGGTGATCTACAATCCCTGCCCGGAAAAGCCGTGCGAGCCGCGGCGTCCTTGCTGGATTTAGTCCCTTATCTAAAGAACGACGAGCGAGCAGAGATCGGGACGCAATCGCCCGCGGCCTTTACCGCATTTCAATCGGCCGAGACGCTCATGAAGCGACCAAACTACAGCGGGCTCGATGCGGCGATCGAGCAGTACAAACAGGCGACGGAGCTAGATCCGCGCTATGCAATTGCTCACGCGAGGCTTGCACTTGCGTATATCCGGCTCTATGCGATTCGACGAGCCCCCGAAGCTCTGGACCTCGCTTTTGGGAACTGCCAGGTTGCGCTATCGCTGGATCCTGAACTCGCGGACGGGCATCTGGCCCTGGCGTCGGTTTTCGAACAGACTGGTAACGAACAGGGAGCATTGAACGAGATTGCCAAGGCGCTCTCACTCGATCCTTCCAACGCACGAACATTGGTTTGGCAGGCGCAGATTTATGCACGTTTGAATCGTTGGGGGGAGGCTGAGAAGACTTTCCATAGAGCACTCAAAGAGCACCCCAACTACTGGTTAGCCTACAACGAACTCGGCTTTGCGTTACATGAGCAGGCGAGGTATCACGAGGCAATCCAGGCTTTCCGCGCCGCAAGCCTGGCCGCTCCAAAAAATTCGATGGCCATGGCTAATCTGGGTGGGGAATATCTCCAGATCGGCAAATTCCCCGAAGCTCTGGAGAGCTTGAAACAGAGCTTCGCCCTGGACCCTGCCTCCGACCTGGCCGCGACCGGCATCTCCCTCGCACTGCGTTACCAGGGCAAATACGAAAAGGCGCTGCCATTCGCTCAGAAAGCCGTGGAACTAAATCCAGCTCTCGATACGAACTGGTTGGAGCTAGCCGATTGCCACGCTTCGTTCCACAATCACCAGAGCGAAGCGAGAGACGCCTACATCCGGGCCGGGAAGGAGGCGGAGCATCATCTTTTGACCGATCCGACTGACGCTCCGAGTTGGATGCTGCTGGCTCTCTATAAGGTAAAGTCAGGCAGTCCACAAAATGCTCCTCTTCTTGTTGAACGGGCCGAATCGCTGGGGGCCCATGACGTCGACTCGCAGGTGTACAAAGCAAGGATATTGGAACTCCTCGGAAAACGTGAGGATGCACTGACCACGCTGGCGGCTTGTTTTCGCAGGGGAGCCACCGACTTTCAGGTCGTCGCCTTTCCCGATTTACAGCCGCTTCGAAAGGACCCCCACTATAGGCAGTTGGTCCAGGCGCAATCGATTACGGCGTCTACCACTCACTCGCCGGGTGTCGAGGGACTCTAAGGACTTCATGCGAGAGGCGGTGATTGCTATCTGAAGCGGGTGAGTCGGATGAGTTATGTAGCTATTGCCAAGCTTGCATGGTTATTATGTTTTTCCGGCCGAGGCATTTTGCTGAGGTAACTTCAACCCAAAACCGTTACCAGAAAGGGAGGATGCTATGAGTAGTCCAGTATTGTTAGCACCAAGAAAGGTTTCAGCGGATCCAGATGAAATTCCGCCGGTCGGAGTAGAGCCGGGCGGCACTCTGATATGGACAAACAGTTCTACGATTTTCACCACGTTCCGGATCGAGTTTGTTGGTGCCAATCCAGACAATCCAAGTGATGCCACTGGAGAAAGCCAAATAACGGTCCTTTTTCCAGCAGCTGGGACATTTGAATACAAAATTCGACACATCCGAGCCGGTGGCGGCCCCGATAAAGTATCAAAAACCTTTGCCGTTCGATCTTGTGTCGGTTGTTAACATCAGACCCAACGAGCAGGAGACCAGGAGGGAAAGACGAGACGTTGACCGTTCGCAGCGAAGACGTCTCGTCCACCCTCGCCAAAATGGTTTGACTGCCTGAACGATTGATCAACCTTTTTGAATCCCATACAACGCCTTTGCTCATACCTGGCATCCCTTCTAGAGTCGGGGAGGTTAGCCATGGATCCTAAGCAATTAGTTGTGATCGTACTAGCGTTCGCTGCGCTTCTGCTGATCGCGTGGGTGTTTGTGCGTAAACAACGAACGGCGAGCCTGCGTAGTCGCTTTGGGGCGGAATACGATCGCACCGTACGTGAGAGCGGTCCGCAACGCGCTGAATCGGTTTTGCTGGAACGGGAAAAGCGGGTGCAGAAGTTCTCGATCCGAGAGCTTTCGGCGGAGGAACGCGAGAGCTTCCTGACCGAGTGGCGCGCGGTCCAATCGCGCTTTGTCGATGATCCCCAGGCGGCTGTGGGAGAAGCCGACCTTCTGGTGGATCGACTAATGGAAGCTCGTGGATATCCGATGACGGACTTCGAACAGCGGACCGCGGATATTTCTGTAAGTCATCCCGCGGTAGTAGACAACTACCGCGCCGCCCACCAGATCGCGGTGCGGCACCAGCAAGGGCAGGCCAGCACGGAAGACCTGCGCAATGCACTTATCTATTACCGTTCGCTGTTCGACGAGCTGCTGCGCAGCGGGAACAGTGTGCACAAGAAGGAGGTAGCGTGATGACAGAGCTGAACAGGACGGAAGCAAAGTTGACGACCGCTGACATGGCGGCCAGGACAGTCACCCCCGCACCAGTGTCGCCATATCAGAACGAAGCTGTACGCGAAGAGCTGGAAGCGGAAAACTCGAATCGGCCAATCGAAGTGCGAAGCGCAAACACAAACAGGCGGGACTGGGACAATACCCCCACCATAACAGCAGATCAGAGGCCACAGGAGGCCGGTGTGGTTACGCCGCTGTTTTCCGACTCCGATGTAGGCGATCTACGCTCCCGTTGGAGTAATGTGCAGGCAGAGTTTGTAGACGAGCCGCGCCGAGCGGTAGAAGAGGCCGATCAGTTGGTGGCGACTGTGATGCAACGGCTGGCAGAGGGTTTCGCGAGGGAACGGGGCTCACTGGAAAAACAGTGGGAAAGCGGGGAGACAGCCTCCACTGAGGACTTGCGCATGGCGCTGCAACGCTATCGCGCATTTTTCAATAGATTGCTGAACGCTGCTTAGCATCGAAGAAGACTAGTCTGTACCAAAAGGGGCTGCCAATCCAGGCGGCCCTTTCGTTTGCCACCCCAATCAGAAAATTGCCGAGACTAGGAGAAGAACAAAACTTACGAGCCCAACAACGACTCGAATGAGATGGAACTTGACCCAGCGATCACGAAGCCGCTGCCAATTCGCCGGAAGGGTAGAGACCGTCCATGTAACGATTTTTTCGACGATAGGCACCTCTATCAAGACGGTGACCAGCAAAGCGATGAGAAAGAGGGCAAGTGCGATGGCATTTAGATAGAAGGTCCTCGGCTGCGCGCTGTAGGAGAGGAAAAGAACCGCAACGATCGATAAGAGGGTAGCCGGCATCAGGACAGTCATCAACGGCGCCATGTTGCGGTTCATCCGGTCGACGATCGCAAGAAACACTTCAGGCGTGAAAGTCCGCATGGACCTGCTCAGAGCAGCCCATGGCCCATGAAACATGCCCGCGACCAATGCCGAGCAAACAATGCTGATCAGCTGCCATGTCTTCAATGTCCAGACAGTCGTCATTAGCACCTACCTTGAGCGTCAAACCACACAAATCCCAGGCCACAGTCCTGCCAGGAGGCATGAATCAGTCTACATGCTCCTTTCGACCGGTTGCATGCGATACTAACTAGCCGAGATGCTGCCATGAACCAGGTATCCTCTTGACCGGGAAAGGACTGCTCGCTGTGAAGCAATTTCGTGCTTTATCGATCTTGATTTTGTTTCTCTTTGCTATTTTTGTGGCCAATGTATTTTCGCAAGTCTCGCCCCAGCGGGTCATCATTGACACCGATCCCGGTACGGATGACGCGATGGCGATACTTCTGGCCTTGAATTCTCCTGAACTCAAAGTGGAGGCATTTACGGTTGTGCCGGGCAACGTCGATGCACGCCAGGGATTGGAAAACGCGCTGAAGATTGTTTCGCTGGCGGGACGCTGCGACATTCCCGTCGCAGCCGGAGCGCAGCACCCGTTGGCTCAAAAGCTGATTACTGCGCAGTGGTGGCATGGAAAGAATGGTTTGGCCAACGTAGAGTTACCCCCTTCCAAATGCAAGGAGGATCCCCGATTCGGCCCGGATCTCATTATCCAGTTAGTCCACGAATACCCGCATCAGATTACCCTGATTCCGATTGGGCCGCTGACCAACATTGCGCTGGCCGTGTCAAAGGATCCTTCGATTGCAACTTTGGTGAAGAATATTGTGATCATGGGCGGTTCGATCGCGGGCGGGAACGTCGACGGGGCAGCGGAGGCGAACATCTATAACGATCCGGAGGCGGCAGAGATCGTATTCAATGCCGGTTGGATGGTGACGATGGTCGGTTCGGATGTTGGAGAGCGTACCTTGATTACGCGGAAGGATCTTGCAGAACTTCGCACGACGCATGGTCCGCAGAACGACTTTATCGCGAGCATTGTCAACTTTTATGTTACCCGCAGCGAGAAAAGCGGCTGGGGCGGGGCCGCGATGTACGACCCGTTGGCGGTAGCGATCGCCATGGATCCAACTCTGTGCACGCTCAAGGACATGCACGTCGATGTAGAAACGAAGGGGGAGTTTACCCGGGGAGAAACGGTGGCGAACCGCATGGGCTCAGACGAGAACAATGTTTTGCACGGAGATCACTACGAAATCGAAGGCGTCACCGTGCTCAAGCCGAATGTGCGAGTGTGCCTGGCTTCCGATCGCGATCGATTCATAAAACTGTTTCTGAGCCGAATTCAAGGTAAATAGAGGCGTGCTGTTGAATGTTTGCGGGTCCCGGTCGACCACTCACCAGACGCTGTTTGGTAGCGCCGTCCTCTCCTTTGTCATCCCGAGCGTACCCGGATTTCCTGCTTCACCGCTCCCACTGGCGACCACTCATGTGGTTCTCCTTAAAGAGAACCACATGCAGTCGACCGAAGCCGCAACTCTCGACTGGAAATCTGGGGAAGCCGAGGGATCTGCGGTTTTACGGACGTGTCCTGGAAATGTGTTTCGACCGAAGCGTCCGCGTAGCGGAGCCCGTTCGCACACAGACAGTCATTGTTTCGGTTGTCTCACTGCAATAAACGAAATCTGCTCGACATCCTCTGCCGTCAAGTCAAAGTTCTGTTGCAAAGTCGTTCGTGCCGGAAAACGGTTCTTGAAAAACTTCCCATAAAGATCCCGAACCTGGTCGTCGTCCTTCATATCACGCATATAGGTGGTTGAAGAGACGACATTCGAGAAATCCATATCTGCCTCCTCTAACCCATCCAGCAGGTTACGCATAGACAGCCGCACCTGCACCCCAGGATCAGTCGAAAAAAGCCCTAAACCCGGAACATACGCGTCTTTCGCTGAGAGATAAAGGGTATCCCCATAGAGGATACCGGGGCTTGCCGTGCGACTCGGCTTCTCATTCTTCGGGCGAATCGCTTTGCGTTTCGCCAGATCGGCACCCGCAATACAACTGAAAACGATGTGATTCTTATTGGGAAGATCCAACACCTGAATCGTTCCCCGTCCGGGAGTGTTTCCAAATTCAAAATAGGTTGCGTAAATCTTGTTCATCACATTTTCTGGAGCATCGGTGCTGCTCAGGTAAGGGTTCACCCAGATAACATTCGCCATGCTCATGTTGGCCGTCTTGGCAACCATGGCGACGTTATCGAGGGCCTGTTTCACCTCGCCAGCGAAGTCGGTGGCAACTTTTCCCGTCAGCGGATCGGTACCCCCTTGCGCCGACATGTAGAGAACATCATCCACCTGGATTCCAGCCGGGTCGACGTGTTGCCCCTCTGGCCAGCCCGGCGGATGGATCACCCGGCGAGTAGCGGCACTGCTCACCGCGATGCAGTTGATCTGAATCTTCTCTCCACTCGGCAGAGCGCCCACTACCAGAACTGTACGTGCGGGAGGATTCTGAACAATTGATTCCCAATAGACGCCGTTCATCGCATCGATATCCTGCGCATTGGTGACGTAAATGTTCATCCAGACCACATTGCCAAAATCCATGCCTGAGCCGCGGAGCACCGCGCGCACATTGCCTAACGACTGGCTAACCTCCTGTTGAAACTCCTTGGGAAGGCTGCCATCGGCGAGCCGGCCGTTTTGAGCGGCTACGTAAAGCGTTTGGTTAGCCAGAACGCCGGCACTCGACGCCGAGCCTGCATTCTTGCCAGCAATCGTGATGACCTTGAGCTCACCGCCCGCCTGCGCAAGCAGCTGCGCACTACAAGCAGCAAGCGAACCACATAAAGCGAGCTTGATCCAAAGTTTGGGTAAGTAGCTCATCGTTTTTCCAGGAACCATCAGACAGACTTTTTGCGTGCTTTGTCAAGAATCTGGCGGAAACGATTGCCGACGAGGAGGTCTTCCCCTGGTTGAATCTCCGAATGGGGAATACCAGCGAAGAGGCCCCGTCGATTCTTTGTTTCAGAGAGAAAGAAAGTATTAGGCATGATTCTACATGCCTTTCAAATGCTGTCAATACGAAGAGATGGGGGTTTGCCCGGAGACCACGGATTCGGACGAGGGTCAATTCAAAGTAAAGTTGAGCAAGCGGGTTTCAGCAACTTCAAGAGCGGTCTTTACGGCGCCCAGCAGCGCAGCATCTTTGCCACAAAGGCTTGGGCGCAATCGAATGCGACCCAAATCATGTTTTTGCAACCGAATCTGCCGTGTCACAGCATCAAAAAGCAACGGAGAGCTCCCGAAGGGGCCGCCCAAAACAATCATGGTTGGGTCGAGAAGAACGGAAATATTGGCGATCACATCACAAAGAGCTTTCGCTGCCGTCTCAATGACCTGGAGAGCCAATCTGTCCCCAGCCTCTGCAAAATCAAGGATATCGGCGGCAGTCGCAGATTTCCTGGCATTCCGGTTCTTAGACAACCGGCGCCATGTTTCCTCCATGCCCTTTCCTCCAGCCACCCGTTCTAACCTCCCCGGAAGCCGGGTGGAGAATGGACCACGCGGCGCACTTGGCACCTGCATGTATCCAATCTCGCCGGCACCTCCTGTCGCTCCCCGGTACAACATCCCATGAATGAAAATGCCTGCGCCTATGCCGTTTCCGACCTCCAGGAAAACGAAATGGTCTTCACCCTTGGCGGCCCCGTATGTCCGTTCCCCGAGCGCATGCAGATTCGATTCGTTGTCTACGATGACCGGTACTGCAAAGGCATTTTCCAACAACTGGCTGAGTGGAAAGTCGCCCAGGTCTTTGAGAAACGGCGCGAAGATGAGATTCCCGGTACTGACGTCTGTAATCCCGGGGGCTGAGGCGCAAATTGCATACAGCTTCCGCTTCGCGATCGAATGCTGCTTCAACAACCTTTCAACGCCGGCGACAAGTGCCTCGACAACCTTTTCGGGAGTCTTCCTTGACGGTAAGCGGGAACTCCACTGCGCAATTCGGTTCCCTTGTAAATCGGCCAACGCAACCCTGATTCCCGAATCTTTAATTTCGAGTCCGGCCACATAAACATATCCTTGGTTCAAAGACAGTTGATCGGGCGGCCTCCCGCCGTCCGACTCCCCAAATCCCAATGAAATAACCAGGCCACGCTTCTCAAGATATTCAATGGTTCTGGACACAGTAGGCCCGCTTAAACCCGACAGCCGCACGAGGTCTGCCCGGGAGCACGGGCTGTTTGCACGGAGCAGCAGATACAACTCTCGCGCATTGATATGGCGCAAGCTGGTGGGCCGTGGCGACGCTTTTGCGAGGCTCTTGGCTTTATGTTTAGGCACACTTCTTCTGGCCAAGCGTGTTCTCCCCTGTTGATGACCGGAACGGGACCTAAGAACCATAACAGAAGAGCTCCCAAACCGTTTTCGGGACCAGCCGAAACGGCGATCAAAGGGATAGCAGTGGAGCCGGATTTGGACAAGTTTGAAATAAACGTATTCCACTCAGGGGATGAGCTTTTCTTTTCGGAGACGATCGAACAGGCGGAAGAAACGCTCGTCTGTCGATTCGTAGTCCAGAAAGCCGAGCCTGCGACTCTTGGACATATCGGTAATCACCTCGATAGGGCGCCCGAGATCGGCATCCGTGTGCCACGGCGAAACCAGCACATTCAAATCAGGCTCCGCGAGGCGGTACCTCTCTGCGATCTCTTTCCAGATAGGAGCCGCATCCGCAAGTTGCGTCTCCAGCGGGGCACCTTTGCCTGTAAAGGGTGCCGCTTCAAGACCGAAGAACCCGGCAAGCTTGCTCCACATCCAGCTCCAGCGGAACACGTCTCCGTTTACGATGTTAAACGCCTGGTCACGGGCGCTTGGCGTGGTCGAGGCCCACAGCAGATGGCGTGCAAGAAGGCCGGCATCGGTCATGTCTGTCAGGCTGTTCCATTGCACTGCAGAGCCGGGAAACAGGAACGGTCGTCCGGTCTCGCGGCAGATGGTGGCGTACACGGCGAGCGTGACGCCCATGTTCATCGCGTTGCCGACCGCATAGCCAATGATTGTATGAGGACGATGCACGCTCCATCCGAACCCATCCCGTTGCGCGGCTGCGAACAGTTCATCTTCCTGCGCGTAATAGAAGTTTTCTACATCGAGGCGCGGCTGCTCTTCGCGGAAGGGTGTCGGCGGCAACGCACCTTTTCCGTACGCCTCAAAGGGTCCGAGGTAATGCTTAAGGCCGGTAACAAGTGCGACCTGTTGCACTGACCTGGACCTCGAAGTCGCCGCAAGAAGATTGCGCACCATCGCGCTATTGACCTGTATATTCTCAGCTTCGGTTGGCTGACGTAGCCATGTCGCAAGATACACGTGTGTCGGCGCGATATCTTTCAGAGCGCTGTTCACGGATTCAGCGTTCTGCAGGTCCGCTGACACCGGACGTACGCCTTCACGGGCAACGGCTTTGCGAGACAACCCGTAGACCTCCCAATCAGCCGTTGCTGCCAACAGGGAAGCCAGATTAAGACCCACGATGCCGGAGGCTCCTACCACTAACGCAGTCTTCTTTGACACGCCTGTTCCTTCCGCGGAAGTTCGGAATTCCAAACATTCCTGCACCCTATAGAGATGCGGCTAGTTGGAATCCGATGCCCGCCCGCCCAAGAGGATGAAAAACCCTTCTGCCGCCAAAAGAAAGGGACTTGACTGCGCTATTGCCAAGGCAAATCATTGGATTCGAGGTGAACCCGTGAATCCTCTGCTCCAGGACATCCATTACGACATCCGCTACGCTCTCCGCATGCTCGTCAAGTCTCCGGGTTTCGCGGTAATTATTGTCGCTACCCTCGCGCTCGGCATTGGAGCGAATACCGCACTCTTTTCGGTCGTCAATGGTGTGCTTCTCAATCCTCTGCCTTATCCCCACTCGGCTCAGCTCGTCGCCATCTATCAAAAAGACCCGGCCATGGATCAGGCGCCGGTCAGCTACCTGAATTTTCTCGATTGGCAGCACGCCAACCAGAGCTTTTCCTCGATCGCAATCTACCGTCACGAAGACTACAACCTCACCGGGAGCGTCCCGGCGGAACGCGTCAACGGCCTCATGGTATCCGCGGACTTTCTTGCAGCGCTCGGCATCCATCCCTCGCTCGGCCGGGACTTTCGTTCTGATGATGATCACATCGGGGCGGCTCCGGTCGTCATGCTCAGCGATGGGTTTTGGCATCGCCGCTTCGGCGGCGCGCCTGGCATCATTGGCAAATCCATCGACCTGAACGGCACGGATTACACCATCACCGGGGTCCTGCCGCCAAATTTCAGATTTTACGGAGTCGACCGCGATATTCTTTCTCCCATCGGCCAGTGGAATGATCCCTCTTTCCTCGACCGCCGCGTCGATCTCAGCTCGCATGCCTTCGGGCGGCTCAAAACCGGCGTGACCCTGGCGCAAGCCAGCGCCGAGATGAACTCCATCGCCCACCGTCTCGCACTTGCCTATCCCGAAGCCGATAAGGATATCGGTGTCAGCGTGCTGTCGATGAAACAGGACATCGTCGGAAAGGTGCAGCCCTTCCTTATTGTTCTCCTGGCTGCCGTTGCCTTCCTGCTGCTCATCGCGTGCGCCAACGTCGCGAGCTTACTGCTCGTGCGCTCCATGCGCCGCTCCGGCGAGTTCGCGTTACGCAGTGCCCTGGGGGCCGGCCGCGGCCGCATCATCCGCCAGTTGCTTACGGAGAGCGCGCTGCTCGCGGGCCTCGGAGGCACATTGGGATTTCTCCTTGCGTTCTTTGGCGCCAAAACCATCATCAATCTTCTGCCCAGCGAACTGCCACGCTCTGGCGAAGTGGCAATCGATGCGCGGGTGCTGCTCTTCACCCTTGTCATTTCGTTAGTGGGCGGAATCGGGTTCGGCATCGCTCCCGCGCTCAAGTCAGCGCGAGTCAATCTGGAGCAGGTCCTCCGTCGAAGCACGACAGGCGCAGGCGGCGCTCGCGTCCGCGTGCAAGGGCTCTTTGTTGCCGCTGAAATCGCCCTGGCACTCGTGCTGCTTGTGGGCGCGGGACTCATGCTGCGTTCGCTGCTGGGTCTATGGCGCGTCAACCCCGGCTACAATCCCGAACACGCCATCACTTTCTCACTGTCTTTACCTTCCAATGCACAAACCACCGAGGCAGAAACCCGCGCACGGCTGCGCCGCTTCGACGCCGAGATGCGCGCCATCCCTGGTGTGGAAGCCGTCTCCGTCACCCTCGGCTCTCGGCCCATGATTCATGATTCCTCCTTGCCCTTCTGGATCGAAGGGCAACCCAAACCGGCAAACTACACTGACATGCATCAGTCGATGTTCTACCTGGTGGAGTCGGGATTTCAGCCGGCGATGGGCATCACCCTCGAACGGGGTCGCTTCGTCAGCCCGCAGGACAACGAAAACGCCCGGCCCGTGGTCGACATCGATGACCAGTTCGCACGCATGTACTTCCCCAACAGCAATCCGATCGGTCAACACATTCATATTGCCGGCTTCGATGTGGAGGCTGAGATCGTCGGCGTCGTCGGACATATCCGGCAGTGGGGACCAGGCAACGACGCGAACAACGCCATTGAAGCGCAGTTCTACTATCCCTTCATGCAGATGCCTCCAAAGCTTATGCGGCTAGCTGTCGACGGAGTCGCCGTTGTCTTACGCACCCACGATGATCCGGTCGCCATCATGGGTGGAGTGCGAAAAGCTGTCTCGGCATTCGACCCCGGCGCCGTTGTGTACGCTGTCGAGACGATGAACGAAGTGCTGGCAAACTCCATGGCGGCTCGCCGTCTCTCGATGATTCTGCTGGCTGCCTTTGCCATCCTCGCGCTCGCACTTTCCTGCATCGGTATGTATGGGGTGCTCTCTTACTTAGCCGGCGAACGCACCCGTGAAATCGGAGTCCGCATGGCCCTCGGTGCGCAGCGTAGTGACATCCAGCGTCTTATCCTCGGTCAAGGAGCAAAGATGGCGCTTGCCGGTGTCGTCCTCGGTGTCTTTCTCGCGCTCGGCCTCACTCATCTTATGAGCAGTCAACTTTTCGGCATCACACCTCATGACCCGCTCACCTTTGCTGGTGTCGCTCTGATCCTGCTCTTGGTTGCCCTTGCCGCTTGCTATATCCCCGCCCGGAGGGCCATGGGTGTTGATCCCATGGTTGCTCTTCGCCACGAGTGACGTGGAGGATTCAGTGGATACCACAGCTTTGGACCTACGTACTTTTGACCCAAATTGGCTCGGCAACGGTCCTTGTGCTTTGTATCAGGGCACGACTTTAAAGCCCTGCCCTGACACAAAGCAAAAGACTTGTTGCTGAGCTGAGTTTGCGGAGACGTCCTCTCGAAAGCGTTAGATAGTGATGCGTTTTCTTCCGAAGATCTGGGCGTCGATGGACCAGGCACCGGGGCCGAGCATCGCGACGCTGATCGCCAGTACCGCGAGCAGCAGGTGATGTTCGTAACCGTCCGCGTGGGAAAGCGTCATCGTCAGCTCGGCGATTCCCTGAATGGCGCCCATGACCGGGGTCCAAAGGCCAATGCAGATGCAAACGCCGGCGCAGACTAAAAGGATGTGTGCCGCCCAGAGGGGAGGGGAAGGACTGGGCAGCATCATTGAGATCCGCTCAGTGATAAGAGAACCTCCGACAGCAAGCCGCAAGAGCAGCAGACCGAGGCCGGGCGGACCATTGGGGAAAGTTGAGTATAAGCGCTGCACGCGGCACCCCCCAGAACCTAAACCGTACCCCGGTCTCCATGCTCGGCGAATGACCAAAAGGAGCGGTCAGATCGCAGCTCTTTCGAGGGGCAAAGTGCTTCTACAGCCGGGTTATTCCGCGCTTGAGTCCGAGTCTGACAGCGTGCGTGCGATCGCTCGCTCCTAGTTTCGAAAGAATGCTCTTGACATGGCCTTTTACCGTATGTTCGGCGATCGAGAGCTTATCGGCGATAAGCTTGTTGGAATTTCCATCCCCCATCAACTTCAGCACTTCAATCTCTCGCTCTGTCAAACGATCATCGGCTGCATGATCTGCCAGGGTGACAGCTATCTCTGATTGGATATGCTTGTGGCCGGCATACACGGTTCGAATGGTAGTTAAAAGATCCTTCCGCACCAGGCTTTTCAATATGTAGGCGCGCGCTCCGGCCTTAAGGGCTCGATACGCCAGGGCGTCACCCTCGTAGGTTGTGAGGACGATGGCTCTTGCATCGGGGAATTCGCTGCGGATCGCGACAATCGCGTCGATGCCGTCCATATCGGGCATCTGGATATCGATCAGGAGTATGTCCGGTCGCGTGGCACGATAGCTTTCGATGGCTTCTCGTCCCGATTTTGCCTCGCCTACGATGGTCATGTCGGGCTGGGTCCCGACCAGCGCGGCAACCCCGGCCCGGATAAGTGGATGATCATCAACAGACAGAATTCGAATTATCTCGGAAGGAGAAGTCATGACTGCGATGTCCTTTTTCTACGCCAGAAGCGGAATTTGTCCGGTAAGAAGTCCTCGTAGGCGATCGATGCCGGAATGGTCAACTGTATCTCAGTACCGGCTCCGCTTTCACTCCAGACTTCCATCTGGCCGCCCAGGCTGAGAGCCCGCTCGCGCATGCCGGGAAGACCCCAATGCCCAGGCCGGCTGCCTTGCCCGAGGACATGAGATGCGATACCAACGCCATCATCCCGAATGCGCAACAAAAAGCGAAGGTCTTCATACGTAATTTCCACTTCTATATTGTGCGCCCGCGCATGGTTGAATGCGTTGCGTAAGGCCTCACGGGCAAAGCGGTAGATCTCATCCCGCAAAAGGGGATCAAGGTTCCGCGGCTTGCCTTCAACCATCACATCGAAACGCGCGGCGTTGTCATGAGCACCAAGCTCCTTGCCGGCCGCAGCCAACGCCTGGCCCAGGTCGTTGGCCATCACGGTGGGGGCGCGCAGGTCTTCTACCGCGCTGCGGGCATCGGCAAGCGCCTGATCTCCTTGATCCAGCGCCATATCCAGTGCCCGCTTTGCATCGTCCGGTCGCGCGGGCAGCATGTGCTGCGCAGCCTGCAGATGCAGCACCAGCCCCTGAAAGCCTTGCAGCAGAGAATCATGGAGTTCGCGAGCAATGCGCGTGCGCTCATTGGTGCGCTCTTCCACGCGCATGTCCAGTTGTCTTGCCATCTGGTGAAGCCGGAGACGATAGATGAGCCAAAACAGGAGCAGGAGCGAAAGCAGGCAAGCCAACTGAAACCACCATGCCTGCCACAATGCCGGCGCGATCTTGAAGGGGACGGTCGCTTCGGCGCCTCTCCATAGATCTGAGCCAGTGGAAGCTGCGACCCGGAAGCGGTAAGAACCTGGCCCGAGATTGGTGTAGACTGCTTGCCGGGTGATGACCGGTTCGCTCCACACGTGGTCGAAGCCATCCAGACGGTAGCGAAACCGGAGCTGGCCGGCAGCGGTAAGACTCAGCGCCGAGTAATCGATCACGATGCGGCGTTGCGTGGAAGGAATGCGTAGCGGACCCTGCAGGGAAATGGGATTGCCGTT
>Ga0302326_10011349_pt1 | contig 19206 bp, 14 predicted proteins | sample Palsa_T0_3_FD_202264 | JGI IMG/M metagenome (GOLD analysis project Ga0302326, IMG submission 202264) | Peat permafrost microbial communities from Stordalen Mire near Abisko, Sweden - Palsa_T0_3 | ecosystem: Environmental > Terrestrial > Soil > Palsa > Peat permafrost | place: Sweden: Abisko...
TCCGGGGATCAACCTGACCGATGCTGAAATCCTCAAGTTCTTTACCGACAATTCATTCCGATACACCGTACCGCCTCGCGTCTCGGTGGATTACGTCGACTTTCCCGGTGCTGAGTTCGCGGCGCAGGACGCCCCTACGGATGCCGAGGTCAGGGAATACTATGACGCCCACCCGGGAAAGTTCCCAAGGCCCCCTCCGGCGAAGGCCCCCTCCGTCAAGCCCGACGCGGCGGCCGATTTCCAGGCCGTCGAGCCGCAGGTGCGCGCGGCGCTCCAGCGCGAGCGCGCGGGCCGGAGCGCGGTCAAGGCGGCCTCCGACCTCGCGTACGCCCTTTATGAGGGCAAGGTCACTCGGGGCGCCTCGCTCGACGCATTCCTTGCGGCGCACAAGCTGAAGACGGCGAGCCTCGCACCGTTCACCCGTGATTCGGGGCCCCCGGAACTTGGCGGATCGCGCGAGATCGCGACGGCAGCCTTCGGGCTTAACGCGGACCGTTTCTATTCCGAGGGGATTCCGACCGCCGGGGGCGCCGTGGTGCTTTTCTGGAAGGAGTCGCTTCCCGCCCACCAGCCCCTCCTCGCCGACGTGCGCGACAAGGTTCGCGCGGACGCGATCGACGACATGAAGCGCAAGCGCTTCATCGAGCTCGGCACGACGCTCAGGGCCGCCCTCGCGCGCCGGCTGAAGTCCGGGGAATCGTTCGACAAGGCGGCAGCGGAGGCCGGCGGCGGCGTGAAGCTCACCGTGAAGACGTATCCCCCGTTCACGTTCCGCAGCCAGCCCCACGACATCGACCAGGCCGCGATCGGCGCGCTGGACCGTCTCGACAAGGGCGGCGTCTCGGAAATGGTGACCTCGGCCGACGGGAAGCTGGGTTTCCTGGTGTATGCCGCCGACAAGAAGGCCCCCCCCCTCGATCCGTCCAACGCCCGCTATATCCAGCTCAGGGACCAGCTCGCCATGACCTATGCCCGGACCGAGTCCTATTCGATTTTGGGCGAGATCACGGACAAGGAGCTGAAGCGGTCCGACACCTCGGCCAAGAAGGCCAATCCCTAGGCGCCGCTCGACAGCGGCTTTCGACCGTCCCCGCGCTCGGGCGCGCCGCACGTAGAAAAAAGAGTAACTTTCGGCCGTCCACCTGTGTTGATTCCTGTGTAGACGTACCATTTCTTACACCTAATGCCCCGATCCATCGCTCGCCTCGGTCTCGCGCTTCTCTGCCTTCTGTCGGTTTCATCGATCCGCGCCGCGGACGGCTACCCCCCGCTCCCGGCGTTCGGCGACACTTCGATCCCGGTGGACCTGTCCGGGCAGGTGACGCTCCAGAACTGCGTCGCACAGGCGCTAGGCAGGAATTTCACGGTCCGGATTCAGGAGTTCAGCGTGTTCGAGGCCGTGGACAGCGTCGTGATCCAGGAGGCGGCGTTCGAGCCGGTCCTCGGTTTCACGGGCGGCCGGACCGTAACGGTGACCGCGGTGAACGAGGAGGCTTTCGGCATACCGCCTAAATCCATCACCGATACCGGCACCCTGTCCGTCACCGACACCGTCGAGACGGGCGGGACCCTCGCGGCGAGCTACCAGATGGTCCGCTCCGACTACATCCCGACGTTCTTCCTGCCCAACCCCGCGTTTGGGAGCACGGCCTCCATTTCGGTGGCCCAGCCGCTCCTCCAAGGGGCCGGCACCGACTACAACCGCGCGGCGATCGAGAGCGCCAAGCTCGGCGTCAGGATATCCAACCTCAACTTCAAGAGCACGGTGCTCACGATGGTCTACAACGTGGAGACCACGTACTACAATCTCCTCTACCAGCGGGAGCAGTACAAGGTGCAGGAGGAGGAACTCAAGCAGGCCCAGCAGCTTCTTGATGAGAACACCATCAAGCGCCAGACCGGCGTTCTCACGGACCTTGACGTGATGCAGGCCCGGGCGGGCGTGGCCTCCGCCCAGAACCAGCTGATCCTCGACGAGCAGTCGGTCCAGAACAGCGAGGACGCGCTCCTGCAGCTGCTCGGCGACCGGCAGTTCAAGTCGGCCGTCGGCAATATCGATTTCCCTTTCATCGGCGAACCCGACGTCTCGTTCGACCGTTCGTACAAGCTCGCCAGGGACAACGGACCCAACCTCGCGGTCGCGCAGGCGACGATAGACCAGTTCAAGCTCACCGCGCTGAAGGCAAAGCGGAACACGCTCCCCGAGCTGAATGTCAACGGCGGCCTCGGGTATAACTCGTATGCGGCGAACGCCAGCCAGTCGATCATCGGCAGCTGGCCCGGGTACAACTGGAACGCGGGCGTGACCCTGAGCATTCCGTGGGAAATGCGCGCCAACAGGGCGATCTACCGGCAGGCGCTGTCCGGCGTGCGCAGCCAGGAGGTGGCCTACGACCAGGCCGACCAGAACCTGGTGGTGCAGGTCAGGGCCGCGGTCCGCAGCGTGCAGACTAGCGTCGCCAGCGTGCGCTCATCCGCCGAGAACACCAAGTTTGCCCAGAAGGCGTACGAGCTGCAGAAGGCCGAATTCGACGCGGGTCTTGCAACCAGCTACCTTGTGCTCCAAGCTCAGAATACTCTTGAAACCGCCCGCGTCAGCGAGTTGCAGGCGAAGGTCAATCTACTCTCGGCAATCGCAGACCTGCGCTTCCTCGAGGGCAGTTCGCTGCAGCTCTACCGCATCAACCTTCCGGAATAAGGAATCCGAGGGGGCCTCGGGCTTCAGCCTGGTCGAGCTGGGCGTGGTCGTACTGATCATAGGGATACTGGCTGCGGTGTCGGTGCCGGCGCTCATGAAGAGCAGGCTCAACGCGCGGTCGAGCGTGGTGATGAACGACCTGCGCGTCTACGCCGGCGCCTTCCAGGCCTACGCCCAGGAGCACGGCGACTGGCCGCCCGGCGGAGGGGCGCCCGGCACGTTTCCCGCGGGCATGGAGGGCTACCTGAGCCAGACCAACTGGTCGCGGCTGACGCCCATCGGGGGCTACTACCAGTTCGCCACCCAGAGCCCGCAGCTGGGCGGCCGCTATGCGGCCGTGATCGTCATCGCCACGGTCGGAAGCGACCAGGTCACATCCGACTCCATCCAGCTTTCCGACATCGACCGCAAGCTGGACGACGGCAACCTCAACACCGGCAATTTTTTCCTCGGATACCGAAACTACCCGGTCTTTGTGCTGGAGCACTAGATGTACCGAATCACGACATCCCACCTCGGGCCCGACGGCCGCAGGGCGAATCCGGCCAGCGAGAACGCGGACCGCGGCGAGCTCAGCGCGGCCGACCTCGCGGTGCTCCTGGAGGCGTTCACGGAGATCGACCCCGCGGACAACGAGGAGCACGACCCCCACATCCTAGCGACGGGGCGCGGCGCCAAGCTCATCATCAGGACAAGCAGGGGCCGGCTGCAGGTCTACGACGGGAGGGACCACGCGGCCCCCGCGGTCGAAATGACCGCGCAGGGCATCCTCGAGCGCCTCGACCAGGCGCCCGAGAGCGCCTCCCCCATTCCCGAGGACGCCGGGCAACCCGCCCCGTCGGCGCCCCACCACGGCATCGCATTCGCCATGCTGATCGTCGGACTGGCGCTCAACAGCTACATCCTCTACTCCGTATTCTACGTCGAGAGCGTCAACAAGAAGGTGGACGTGAAGCTGATCACCGACGCCGACGAGGTGAGATCGAGGCAGGCGGCGCTGTCCGGCACGTACATGACGGGCAACCGGACGGGCGACCGTGTCATCGTAATCGACGCCGCCGGGCAGGTGCGATTCTACGAGGTCGGCGCCAAGGGCCCGATCAACGACACCAGGGACACATACCGGGTCGGGCGCCACGACGGACTGCTCTGCCTCTCGACGGCGGACAGCGGCGTCGTGGACCTTGTCGGGGACACGATCGTCTACTACAAGGACGTCTACCAGAGAAGGCGCCCGTCACCGAAGGAATAGGCGCGACGCGTCCACGGGCTGCGAGGCGTCGACCACCCCGTGCGGCGGCAGCTGAGTGCGGAACCAGGTCCGCTGCTTCTTCACGAGCGCGCGCGTGTCCTTCGCGATGGCCGCCGCCAGGCCCGCCATGGGCGCCCGACCCTCCAGGGCCTCTATCGTCTCGCGGTAGCCGATCGCCCCGGCCGCGCTCGGGTTTGAGCGCAGTCCCATCCCGAGCAGGCGCGTCACCTCGCCCACGAGGCCTGATCGCAGCATGGCTTCGACACGGCCGTCGATCCTGGCCTCCAGGCCGGGACCCGCGCGGTCAAGGCGCGCGAGCCTCACATCCCAGCCGGCAAACGGGGGAACCGCGCGCGAGAATTCCTCGGAAAGGTCGGCCAGCGTCCGCCCCGAGGCGAGGCAGCGCCCGAGTGCTCCCGCGACCCTGCGGGGATTGGCTGTGTCCAGCCCTCCCAGCCCCCCGGGGTTGAGGCGCCCAAGCTCGCCGATGGCGGCCGGCAGGCCGCCCGCCTCCAGGATGGCGGCGACTCGGGAGCGAAGCTCTGCCGGCACGTGCACCTCGTCGGCGACGGGAGCGAAGAATGTCCTGAGGTAGAACCCGCTCCCGCCGACGACCAGGATCGCGCGCCCGCGCGCCGCGATCTCTTCCGCGGCGGCGCGGGCCATCGAGGCATAAAGCGCGGCGTTCATCGGCTCGCCGACGTCCCGGATGTCGATGAGGTGATGGGGCACGCGCAGGCGCTCCTCCGGCGACGGCTTGGCCGTCCCTATGTCCATCCCTCGGTAAAAGAGAAGCGAGTCACAGGAGATGATCTCCCCCGAATGGGTCTCCGCCCACCGGAGCGCCCACTCCGTCTTGCCGACCGCCGTGCATCCCGTGAGGACGTGGATCGTCCCTGCCCGCTCAATCCTACCGCTCACGACCCCTCTCGCACTTCCCGCGCGGAAACCGCCGCGCGCCGGCCGCGCTTCTTCGCCTCGTACAGGGCCCTGTCGGCGGCGGCGAAGAGCTCGACCGCCGTCCCCGCGTCGGAAGGAAACGCAGCCACCCCGGCGCTAGCCGTGACCCCGAGCAGCAGTCCGTCACCCACAGGGACCGGCTCCTTCGCCACCGCCAGGACCGCCCGGCGCGCCACCTCGAGCGCCGACGCCTCGTCGGTCTGGACGAGGATCAGGGCAAATTCCTCTCCCCCTATTCGCGCGACCCGGTCGACCGTTCGTATGGAGTCCCCTAGGCGCCGGCCCACCTCCTTTAGCACCGCGTCCCCGGCGGCATGGCCGTGCGTGTCATTGATGGCCTTGAACTGGTCCATGTCGATGATCGCGAGCCCCAGGTGAAGCCCGAAGCGCAGGGCTCGCTCATGCTCGTCGGCGAGTATCCGCTCGTACTCGCGTCGGTTGAGGAGACCCGTCAGCTCGTCCCTCGTGGCGAGGCGGCGCAGGGCGTCGAGCGTCTCGCCCAGCTTGAGCGCGTAGCGAAGGGAGCGCTCGAGCGAGCGCGGGGTGATCTCGCCCTTGACCAGATAGTCGATCGCGCCTGCCTCGAGGGCCTGGATGTCGACGTTTCCATAGGACTCGGCGGTGAGGAAGACGACCGGGGTCCGGCAGCCCTTTTCCGAGGCCTCGCGGAGCAGCTCGAGGCCGGTCCGCTCGCCCAGCCGGAAATCAAGGAGGCACATCGCGTAGGCTCCGGTGAGCAGCCGGATGAGGCCATGCTCGTAAGTCTCGGCCCAGTCGAGCTCGTACGCGCCGCTCCGGAAATTCTTGAAATGGGCCTGAAGCAGGCGGAACAGCATCCGGTCGTCGTCGATGACAAGCACCTTGATCATGTTCTTGCAGTCCCGGCGGCGAGATCGGCCACCCTGGCGAACAGCGCAGCCGCGATGCCCGCGCGCGCCCCGAGTCCGTCGCGGATCACGTTGACGAGGGCGCTCCCGACAACGACGCCGTCCGCGTGGGCGGCCGCCTGCGCCACTTGGGCGCGCGTCGAGATGCCGAATCCGACCGCAACGGGGAGCGCCGTGTGGAGGCGGATCCGCGCAACCGCCTCCGGAATGCCGCCGGCCAGCTGGTCCCTGACGCCGGTGACCCCCTCGCGGGACACGTAGTAGATGAAGCCTGTCGCCGCCGCGGCTATCCTGGGAAGCCGGGATTCGGGGGTTGTGGGCGCCACAATGCAGACGGTGGCGACGCCGTGCGCCCTGGAGGCCGCCGCAGCCTCGCCGGCTTCCTCCGGCGGGAGGTCAAGGATGAGCATGCCGTCGACGCCGGCCGCGCGCGCGGCGCCGAGGAACTTTTCGACGCCATTCGAGAAGACGAGGTTGTAGTACGTGTAGAAGACGATCGGGACGCCGCTTGACTCGCGGATCCTTCCCGCAAGCTCGAACACCCGCGCCGCGGTCATGCCCGACTCCAGCGCCCTTTGCGCCGCGAGCTGGTTGGTGATCCCGTCGGCCAGCGGGTCCGAGAAGGGAACCCCCAGCTCCAGGATGTCCGCGCCGGCCGCGATGACGGCGCGGCATGCCGAAAGCGACGTGTCAAAATCGGGGTCGCCCGCGCAAAGGTACGCGACGAAGGCCGCCCGGTTCCTGGCGCGGGCGCGGGCAAAGGCGTCGTCGATCCGTGACATGGGATGTCGTTTCAAGAGCAATTCGGCCCGTCACGCCACCGAAAACTCTACCATTACCGGGCGGTGGTCAGAGAGGAACGAGCGCACGACCTCGCTGCGAACCAGCTTGCAGCCCGGGGGGATGAACACGAAATCCAGGGCACGCCTGGGAAGGGGCGAAGGGAACGTGAGCCCCATGAGCGGATGCAGGGCGTAGTCGCCGTAATCGCTCAGGTGGCTCAGCAGCGCTGCCGTCGCGTCGTCGCGCGTGTCCGGGTTGTTGAAATCGCCGCACACGATGGGAGGGACGGCCCACCCACAGCCGCGCTCCCGCTCCTTGCCCCTCAGCCATGTCACCAGATGGTCGAGCTGCAGGAGCCGCTTGCGCCGCGAACCGAAATGCAGGTGGAGGTTTACCATCGGCACGATTCTGCCCCCCACGTCGATTTCAGCGAAAAGGAACCCCTTCTCGCCCAGCTTTCGCTTGCCGAATGCTATCGTCTCCGTCTCGCAAATCGGAAAGCGCGAAAGGATCGCGTTGCCGTAGCAAAGGTTGACGAGCCCCGCGCGCCGGTTGTTGATCCCGAATGCCGCATGGGGAAAGCCGGCGTGCGCGCGCAGGTAATCCAGGTGGTCGAAGCTCCCCGCCCATACCGAGCATTCGTCGATCTCCTGGAGCGCGACAAGATCGGCCCCGAGCGTGCCGAGCAGGTCCGCGATCCGCCGCAGGTTCATCCGCAGCTTGCGCAGGGAGGTCAGCCCCTGGATCGGGGTGAGCCCGCGCCCGTGCGCGATGTTGAATGTTACGAGGCGCAGGCGCTGCGAAGGCACGGGCACAGTCTCCGCCCGGCGCCTTCAGGACACAACCGGGAAACGGGTTGACAGGGCTTTCGGCGAGCGGGAATGTCACCCTTCCTCAACTTTACGGCGGTCATAGCTCAGTTGGTTAGAGCACAAGATTGTGAATCTTGGGGTCGCGGGTTCGAGTCCCGTTGGCCGCCCCATTTTAGTAATTTGAATCCCACCAATTCTAGGCGGGATTTTGACTTTGGCCGGGCGCAATGATCGGGACCGGGGTTCCATCGCTGCGCCGATAGATCATAAAGTCCCGCACGTCCAGAGTTACTAACTTGGCTCTTGGGTATAGTTCCGACAGCACAACAAGCGTAGCGTCCCCGAAATCCATCTGGGTGCAATCCGCCAACAAACGATCCATTCGGGCGGCTTGCCGTTGGACCAAAGGTTCCAGCACCAAAGCGCCCGCGTCGATCATCCTTAGGATTGCGGACAACGCCGGCCTATGGTCGCGCAGATGATAACACGCCTCGGCTACTGCAGTCTCGGTCGTTCGCATGGACCCAGGAACTGCACCAAGGGCCTTTCGGCTCCACTCGTGCCACTGGTCATCCGCGTCGAGCAACCCAACAAGAGGACCCGCGTCTAGAAGGTGACTAGGCGCCGAAACCTTCACGCCGCGAGAGGTCACTGCGGCCAGACTTTACCATGCCAGCAAACTTATCCGCCCAGGTTGCGAAAGAAGCCGAATCGCGCGCCACCGATTGCTCGGCTGCGTCGCGAAGAAACTTGGAAACTGGAACGCCTCGCTTCTTCGAGGCCGCACGAATGCGTTTCACAACCGAGCTTGGAGCGTGAAAAGAGACAGTGGGCATATCTTTAGATTTCTATAGGTCGCTATTTTGGCAACAGATACCAGTGCAACGGGCTCGACGCGTTCACAAGAATCTAACAGTTAACCAAATCCGCGTATTCTTGTGACTTGGCCTCGAGGCGACGGGAAGGTTCGCGCCCTGTTGGCCGTCCTTCGGACTCAAACAGCCTGGACGTATTGACGTGCTTGTGGCATTTGCCTACGAAACACGGGCTTTCCGCCGAAACTTTCAGGAATCTTAAGATTTCGCGTTTTCCCCGAATGTTGTAAGAATTGGCGCCTGAAGCGTGTTCCCATCATGATGACGCCCACGAATGATGAGCCGGTTTCGTCGTTGCACACGCGCCCGAGCCTCCTTCGGCGCATCCGGGTCTGGGACGACAACACGAGCTGGGGCGAATTCCACCGGCTCTACCGCAAGCTGATATATTCCCTAGCGCGCCGTTCCGGGCTGACCCACGGCGACGCGGAGGACGTCGCCCAGGAGGTCTTCACGCGGGTGGCCGAGACGATCGATACCTTCGAGTCGGATCCGAATCGCGGAAGCTTCAGGGGCTGGCTCATGAACCTGACGCGCTGGAGAATCGCGAACAAGTTCGCCCGCCGCCCGATGGACGAGAAGTTGTCGGGCCGTGCCGAAATCGCCGGCGATCCCGACTCGCCTACGATTGAGCGCCTGCCCGACGAGGCGCAGGCCGACGAGCTTTGGGAAAAGGAGTGGCAGCAGTACGTCCTTGAGGCCGCCTATGAGCGCGTGGCGAGGACTGCCACCCCACGCCGCTATCAGGTCTTCGACCTGTACGTGCGCCAGCAATGGCCAGTGAAGGACGTCGCCCGGGAGCTGGGCATCAGTTCCGCATCGGTCTACGTGATCGGGCACCGACTCACCAAGCAGCTTAAGTCCGAGGTCGCTAAGTTGAGGGGAAAGCTCGGCTGAGCACGGCATGCCCGCTGAGGGTCGGTTTCTGGTCGACCTTTGGGTGTGACTTCACCTGAATTTTGGGGTGAATGCGTCAGGGGAGTCCTATCGGCGCGAGCCGGGCACGCAGGGGGGCGTTGCCGTCTCCGCCGAAAGAAAGCCGACGATTTCGGACTTCACGCTCATTCGGTTGATAGGAAGGGGCAGTTACGGCGATGTGTGGCTGGCGCGAAGCCTGACCGGTGTCTACCGGGCTATTAAGATCGTCTTTCGCAACCGATTCACTGACGCGGCGCCCTTCGAGCGCGAGTTCAATGGCCTCAAGAGGTTCACGGCGATGTCACTTCCGGAGTCGGGCCACCTCGCGCTGCTGCACGTGGGACAGAACGAGGCCGACGGCTATTTCTACTATGTGATGGAGCTAGCAGACGACTTGGAGACCGGGCGCGACGTTGACCCGGAAACCTACCAGCCGCTCACGCTGAAGGAGCTCAGTGGCCGGAGGAAGCGGCTTCCGGCAGGCGAATGCGTGCCGATCGCCGTCGAGCTGACGAGGGCCCTGGCGGGCCTGCACCTGCGGGGCCTAGTCCACCGCGACATTAAGCCGTCAAACATCATCATCGTGGGGGGGCTTCCCAAGCTGGCTGATATTGGCCTCGTGGCATCATCCACCGACGCCCGAACCTTTGTCGGTACCGAGGGCTACGTCCCGCCGGAGGGCCCGGGGAAACCGTCCGCTGATGTCTTTGCCCTCGGTAAGGTCATTTACGAGCTGTCGACAGGCCTCGCGCGTGAGGACTATCCGCGGCTGCCAGTGGATTTGCGGGAACTTCCCGACCGACAGGGCATCGTCGAGATCAACGAGATCGTCTTGCGCGCGTGCGATCCGACGGAACGCGATCGGTATCGCGACGCCGCGGCAATGCTGGTTGACCTTTTGGCGCTGCAGTCGGGCAATTCGCTGCGGCTCAGGCGGTCCAGGGCGCGGCTTGCCAGGTTTGCTGGCGCGCTCGCGCTCGCCTTAGGCATCGCGGGAGGCGCTGTGTGGTGGAAGCTCCATCCGGCCGCACACGCTGTCGTCGCCCCGTCGGAGGCCACGCTGCTTGTCGCGAAGGCGTGGGAGCAGATGAGCAAGATCGATTTGGTCCGGGAGGACCTCGAATACGCGGACGCGTTTTGCAAGCGCGCGTGCAACCTCGAGCCGCTCGATGCTGACGCGTGGGCCGCTTGGTCGCAGGTGAATTCCCTCTACTGCAGCCAAAATATTGACACCAGTCAGGCGCACAAGGAGGCGGCCCGGTCCGACGCTGCGCGGGCCCTAGAGCTCGCACCCAATTCCACCGAGGCGCGTTTGGCCCAGGCCTGCTATCTCGCGCGCCTTGAGCAATTCTCGTATTTGCCGGAGGCCAGCCGCATACTGCTGCAATTGCTGGCGGAAAATCCGGACGAGCCCCGTTCGCTGGCCCAGTATGCAAGTGTGCAGGAACGGATGGAGCACCCAAACCAGGCATGGGTGGCCCTGAAGCGGCTCACACGGAATCCTCGTTACGCTGCGCGAGCATGGCTGATGCTCGCCTACCTGGCTGATGACTTCGGCGACGACGACAATGTCTTTTACGACGCACTCGATCGCTCGATCGCGGCGCAACCCATTCCGGCCAACCTTAGTCGCAAGCTCGAGACGCTGACGAGCCGGCTAGGCGACCTGGATGCCGCCGATAAACTGGTCAAAGGGCTGCCCGAGTCCATCGCTCAGTCGGATGCGATGATCGCGAGAATATTCAGGTTGTATTATTTCAGGAGGGAGCCGGAAAAGGCTCTTGGGTTTTTGAATGCCTTCCCGCGCGATTGGTTCACCTCAGGCGATGATGGCCCGATCGCCTATTTCAAGGGACAGGCCCACGAGATGGCGGGCCGGGCGGACGTTGCGCGGATCGAATGGCAAGCTGGTTTGAAACTCGTTGAGGACCGCCTGGCCGCGAACCCCACGTCGCGGCACCTCCTCTCGGTGAAGGCTCGCCTGCTCATCTTTCTCGGCGAGTATGCCGAGGCCGAGAAGGTCCTCCATCTGGATTCCGAGGCTGGCGAGTTCACCGACTGGGCCTGCACGTTCACGTTGAGGGTGGCCGAGGGCCGGCTTGATGAGGCCATGGATATCGCTGATCAGAGGCTGAAGGGTTACGTGCGGAGCGCGACGCTCCTCCGGTTGGATCCGCAATTCGATCCCCTGCGAAACAACGCTCGGTTCAAGGCGGAACTTGCCCGCGCCGAAGCAGATCCCGAGCGGGCACCGAAGCCTCACTGGCCAGATGCGCGGGTCCTGACCACGGGCAAATAGCCTGGAGAGGGCGCAGCGCGCACTTAGAACTCGAATTTGCCGTTCACGTAGAACATGCGGCCAATCGCCCCGTCATAGGCCCCGATATCTGCGTTCGTCAGGGGAAACACGTCGGGCGCGAGGGGCGGGGTCCGGTTGAAGGCGTTGTTGACACCCACGGTCACCTTCAGGCCTCGAAGCGACCAGTGATTATGGAGGTGGCTGAGGTCGTAGGAAAGGCCCAGGTCGTACTCAATATAGGCCCCCACGTGCTCGAAACCGTAGGGGTCGTCGCCTCCGGCGCCGACATCTGTGATGCCCTCCACGTAGGAAATGCCCAGGAATGCGTCGATCCCCCGGCTGGACCAGTCAATCGTCGAGTAGTTGGCCCATCTGGGGATTGTACCGACGGTTTGGGATACCTTTCCGATGTAGCTGTAGAAGGGCTCGCTTGGATCCAGCTGGTAGGTGAGGCGCTGGATGCCGGTCCACGTGGACGCGATGTCGAACTTGCCGATCCCCGGTAATGCATGGGCATAGTCGATCTTGATGTCCGTGAGGCACTCCGGCGACGCCCCGAGATTGACGAGCGTGCCGGTCACGTAAATCTCCTGCGGCGCATGGCCGCTGATGCCCCCGGGCGCGGTCACGGTCGGTCCGTCCGGCCCGTCGTAATGGACATAGGCTGCATAGGGGGAAGCGGGCCCCAGCGACTCGACGCTCTGGACGATGATGTCCGGCGGAAGCGTTCCCTCAAAGCCGCGGGCCAAAAGGTCCACGAAGTCTGCAGTAATCGAAAGGCCAGGGACCTTCTTGGGGGTGAGCACAAACCCGACGGACCACGTTTTTGCAGTGTAGGGCTTCAGTTCCGGGTTTGATCCGGAGGTGCCATTGAACACGCCTGTTTCTTGGGCACCGTTCCCATTGTAGACCGTGTAGGTTATGGGGGAGAGGACGCCCGTGCTGACGGGCCCGTACAGGGTGTAGAGCAGCGGCGCGACAAACGACGTGCCTGCGGACGCCCTCACCTTGAGCTGGTTGTCTATCGGCGCCCAGGCCACGCTCACCTCGGGGTTTGTCGTGGCCCCGACCGTCCCACTGTAACCGTCGTAGCGCACTGCGCCGTCGATGCTGAGGGCGTGCGCGCCCGGGATGGCCTGCTTCGGGCTCGTCACGGGGATTTCCAGTTCGGCAAAAGCCGAGGAGACGATCCTTTCGCTGCTAAAAGCGACAAAGGTGTACGCGTATTCCCAGCCCTGTGACTCGCCGACGGAGTTCGCCAAGCTGCCCGTGTCGGGCACCGCGGAAAGTCCCTCGCGAAGGTAGCTGCCACCGACCGCGAACCCAAGCGGGCCGGCGGGCAGGTCGATGAGGGTCCCGTAGACCTTGGCGTCGTAGGATTCCAATGTGCTCACCATGTTGACGAATGCCGTCCCCAGGACTCCATCCAAAGCGCCGGGGGCCTGGGTGATGGCAAACGGATTGATGGTGCCGTCGGCGATGCCCGCGTTGAAAGCGGATGCATTGATCAGGTTCGTGTTGGTGTAGGCCAGGGCATAACGGTCCAGGTTGGCGGCCATTTCCCAGTGGATGTTCTCGCCAATCTCGCCCCGCAGGCCGCCCACGACGCGGAACAAGTCCGAGTCATTTTGAAAGGGCTTGGGATATTGGGTGAATCGGCTGTGGGCTGTGATGATCTCACCGCTTTGGCCATCGGCCCCCTGGTCGACAAAGGCCTGGGAAAACGGGTTGGAAGGGGCCGTCACCGGAACTATGCTCGTGCCTGGTGGGGCGGGCGTGAATCCCCAGTAGAGATCATTGTCGACATACGCGTCCTGGACATAGGGGAAATTCGGCTGGCCGTCCTGTTCCGACCACGTGGAGGTGTGGGCCACGATCACGCTTGAAAACGCCACAAGGCGGTCGCCAAAGATCCGATGCTCCATGTTGGCCAAGGCGCTGTAGCGCTTCAGGTAGCCGATCAACGTGATGTTGTTGGACGCGTTAAACCCGTCCAGCACCTGGTTGTACGTCTTTGGGACGTACACACCCTTGGACACCAACTGGCTTATGGTGTAGGTAGCGCCCCCGGGAGGCGCGTTGACCCCCGGGGCAAGCTGGTAGAAATCGTCGCTTCCGGAGGCCACGTCATAGATATCGATGACGCCGCTGTAGTTGTAGGTGACATTCACCGGGGTCGTGTAGCTGCGATCCTTCAGGTAGATCGCGTCATGCTGGGCGAAGTCCAGGCCGATTGTGATCGACGTCGAGCCGTTGCTGACGCCCCCGACCAAGCTTGCCGACCTCTCGCTGTAATGGCCGGTATTGTCCGAATAGCCGAAGTGGGTCTCGGCCTCCCATCCGTTATAGTTTTTCTTGAGGATGATGTTGATCACGCCGCCGAGCGCGTCCGATCCATAGATCGCCGACGCCCCGTCCTCGAGCACCTCGATATGATCGATCATCGCCGGCGGTATGAGGTTGAGGTCGACGAACTGTCCGCCGTCGACCGCCCCTGACGGGTCATTCACGACTCGCCGGCCGTCAACGAGGACGAGAGAAAGGAGGCCGTTGACGGCGGCCCCGGCGCCGCCGTAGGTCCCGTTCCCTCCGTTCTGGGCGTTCTCCTCTCCCGTACCGCCAATGTTCGGGGACACTTTTCGGAGAATGTCCAACGTGTCGAAATTCACCCCGCTTTCCTCCATCACTTTGGAGTCGATGATGGCGACGGGCATGGCCAGGGCGTCCATCGCCTGCGGGAGATTTGATCCCGTCACGACAACATCGGGCAGGACGATCGCGCTGTCATCGGAGGCCGGGGGATTTAAAGGGCTGTTCACCTGCTCAGGCATCGGCAGATTCTTGTTCGTATCCTGTGCGGAACCTGTGGAGACCGCGGCGAGGAAAGCTGCGGCGCACAGCACGACCGACGACGCTCGCGTCGCCACGCTGTTCACTGTTCAGCCTTGGTCATTTCGTCTGGCGAAGCCCCAGCATCCGGGACGGCGGGACTGCCGATGGAAGAAACTCGGCTCCGATCCCCGGTAGGCCAGCAGGTTCCGGGCCTTTTCGCATCATGAAAGTCAACCCCAGCCGACTTCGAGGGATTCCTGCCCGTGAAAGTGATAAATGCTAACGGGCTCTGTATTTTGTGAATCGTGGAATCGCGGGTTCGACACCCATTCGCCGCCCGATTTTCCTCTCGGATACGAATTATCCGGACGAGGTCTGGTCTTACGGACCCGCCTCGACCGACGGCACCTCCTCGCTTGATCATTGGTTGCGCCGGATCCATTCATCGACGGAAAGATTCTGCATTTCGAATCGGCTTTATTACTAAATTCAACGGAGCCTCAATGACAGGAAGTCACTCAAGCGGGGAATATTGTCGATTTGGACGAGCGGATCGCAGCGTTCCCCGTGGCACTCTCCAGTTGGTGGTAAAAATGCAAATGCCATCGCATGCCGGCGGCGCGCTCCGCGGGTTTGCCATTGTCGTTGCAGTGCCTGCGATTGATTTGGCAACGGCTCCTGAGCCGGGCGACCTGCAAACGTCCGCGCGGGACAACCCGGACCGGCGCGCAAGGGAGTATATCATATTGCGATAGAGACGGTGGAATTCCTCCCAGCTCGTGTGATAGTCCCACACACCTGCACCCTGCGCAACAGGCTTGGACGCGTGCGCAATGAAGACACCGGTTCCTCATTCGAAGGCTTAATTATACTGTGAACACGGTTTCGGCGGTGATTCTTTCAAAAATCTTTGGAGTGAGAACCCATCGAACATTTTTGAAAGATTTGGGGCAGAGCGTGTGTTTCATAGGAAGAGCGACCGCTACGGCGGCATCCTAAAACTGTTTATTGGGGTGCCAAGTCCGATCGGGCGATCGTTCTCTCCGCCCAAATCCACAACCAAAGTCAGATCCAAAGTACCGCCATGAAGACAGAATCCTCAAGACCCAGTCGGTCGCTCCTCTCGTTGGCCACCGTAGCCCTAGCGATGGCTGCCGTTGCGGCGCACGCCGAAGTAACCTTTGAGCCGCTCGTGCCACCCCAGATGCCGGCAGGCGACAACTGCATTGCCTACGCCATCAACAATCTCGGCCAGATCCTTTTAGAAGCGTGGAGTCCAATCACCTTCGCGACAGACGGCTTCTACATCTACGACGGTCTCAAGCACGAATACAAAGTGCTACCCTCCGATCCCGATGCGATTCCAGGCCAATTTTCAATCTATAATGGGCTCAATGACCTCGGTGTGATGGTCGGCTCAGAGCCTTCGTCCACACGGGCGATCCCGGTCTGGGCCTCGACCCTAGGTTATTTGCCCTACACCTCGTTCGTATATTCAGACGAGACGAAGACCTTCACCAACTTCATGCCGACCACCCCCGGAGCGTTCGTCTCGGAGGCGGAAGCGATCAACGACGAGGGCGTGATGGTGGGCATCAACAACACGGGCAGCGGGGACCAGGGCTGGGTGTTGCGCGGACACAGCTTTACCACACTCGATATATTCCCCCCGGGACCGAACGTCGAAACGGGCATCCCGTCCGGTCCAACAACGGACCCCACGGCCATCAACAACCTTGGCGATATCGTGGGCTACTACTCCAACCCGGCGGAATCCATCGAATCGGGATCGTTCCTCTACGACGGCATCACGCACAAGGTCACCATACTTAACACGGGAGCTCCGATCTCCCAGGCTCTAGGGAACAACGATGAGGGCGAGATCGTCGGCTTCTCCACCAGTGATCCCACACAATCGACGGGCAATGGGTTCCTCATGAAAGAGGGCCATGTGACCACAATAACCTATCCGGGAGCCTCCTACACATCGGCTAATGCCGTCAATGATTTCGAACAGATTGTCGGCTTTTACTACGACTCGAGCGGGATCGCCCATGCCTTCCTGATCTCACCGAAGATTTTCTAACCCAGCGGGAAATCTCCGAAGCAATCGAACAATTAATGCGCTCGAATGAAGGCCCCCTCTCCCATTCTGGGGAGCCGGGGGCGGACGGATCGATATTTACGGAACCAGGGATCCAAGACTCCCTGCGAATGGCAAGATTCCGCGCCTCCAGGCTCGAGCCACACCGGGCGCGGGGCACAGGTGCCAACTGGGACCGTCGCGCAACGTTTCCGCTTGGCGCCGTTGGGGCTATTCGAGCAGCCGCGCTGCCAGGCGATCTAGGTTAACGCTTAGGGCGTTTTGGGGCGGCCACCGGTGGTGTGCCCTTCTTGAAACATGATTTTATCTCCCGCCTCAATACCTGCGTATCCTTGTATCCATGCACCGCGACAGCGTGCTGAACTGCGGCTACAAGCAGTTCCTTATCATTGTCAGCGCTTATCGCGATACTGCACTTAATGTCGCCGTGAAACTCACGGCAATCGATGTATTTGCGGCTCATATTTGTCCTTTTTTCGATGTTTGACCAAAGCGTGTATCAATTAAAACGGGTGGCGCGTGAAGCGGTTCTCGATGTTCCGCCCTCAATCCTAACGCATGAGTGCCGTAAGCCTTCCGCGCACGGAAACATTCAGCTTCTGGTAAATCGACCTAAGCTGCCTTTTCACCGTGAGAACACTCTTGCCCAGGCGCTTCGCCCCTTCGTCGTTGCTGCAACGCTGCCCCACGAGGCGCGCGACGTCGCCCTCCCGCGGGGGCTCAGACGCGTCAGGAGGCTCACCGTTGTAGACTTTTCACGAACGTCCGCTTGGCCGGCGTCCTCAGTGGACTCAAATCGGATCAGGAATATCGGCATGCTCAATAGAGCCGCGTCCAGCTGGAGCAGGTTCATCGATGCGCGCAAACCGGGTTGCGTTGGGTGGGGGAAATACACTCCTGAGGGCGACGTGAGCGGGCAAAGTCTATGGTTGCCCGGATTCCAATTCGCCTTGAAAGCCTCGCAATAGCGCAACACCGGCTCGGGCAAGCGGAGTTCATGCCCTGACTTTTCCCTCGCGGCACGTTCCGGGCCGAGATTCCAGATGGCGCACATTTCGACGGCCGATCGGTTGCGCAGCGTCACCTTCAGGTCCCAATCAAAAAGCACGGTAGCAATGGGGAGGTTGACGAGCAACTTCTCCAGCGAGAGCCGCACGGCACGTTCTCGGTGCAAACTCAGGGTACGGCGCAGCACGGTGTTAAAGTGGGGATGCAGCTCGGCAAGGAGTGCCATTTCAGCACCTGTAAAATCGTGCTGCGCCGTGGTGCGGTGCAGACCAATCAATCCCTGAAAGAGCGCACCGTCCCAAAAATTCAGGCATGCAAAATGGCGATCATTGTGCGGCCGCATGAAGGATCGATAAAACTCCGAGCGAAGCAGATCGCGCTGGGAAACAACATCGCTGATGCGCACCAGCATGGTCCCAGGGCGGGCGGACAAGAACGCCTGGCATTTAACGTGCCACATCGTGCCACATTGCCTTCTCTCCGTCAGAGTGGGTGGGCAAAAACGGTACTTTCCTAAAAAGCCCACTGTCAACAAGGGCATAATTTTGTGAATCTTGGGGTCGCGGGTTCGAGTCCCGTTGGCCGCCCCATTTCTTGACTTCCTCTCGGTCTAAATGACAAAGGTCATTTTGACCGGGATTCCCGTCGAGCCGGCAAATAAGGGCCGGTCTCTCGGATGGGGTCGCGGTTCACGGGCCGGAGTAACCCCCGAGCCTCCCCGCGCAGACGCGGCCAGTCCGGCCGCCAGGATGTTGAGCGCCGCATTGAGGTCGGCGCCGAGATCAATTTACACTTGAGTACCGCATTGCTACGATGCAGCATTGCTGCATGGCAACCACAATTCCGCTTAGCAAACGTGGCTCTCTTACGCTGCCCCCTGCCCTCCGACGCAAATTGGGTCTCGATAAGCTTAGCAACCCCATGGTTCTTGTTGAGGAATGCGAGGGAGGTCTTTTCTTGCAGCCGGCCGTCGCGATGCCCATGCGAGACATTCCCAAGGCTACAATTGACCGATGGATCGCCCGCGACGAAGCGGACATGGATACTTTTCGAGCTACTCCTCGCAAAGCTAAACGGTGAGGCTTTTCCTTGATACCAGCGTTCTTCTGGCTGCATCGGGAACTGGGCAAGGAGCTTCGCGGTTTTTGATACGCCAGGCCAACGCGCAAAATTGGGTATTGGTTTCCACTGATTACTGCGCCGAAGAAGCGCGGCGGAATCTGGCAAAGATCGGACATTCATCCGCGGAGGGCTGGAGTTCAATCGTCTCGCCCGCCGTAGAGTTTACCGCCGTGCGCGTCGCGCTCGACAGGCCCTTAGTTTTTCCAAAGGCGAAAGATCGGCCGGTCGTAATCTCGGCGCTTGCCGCCCAATGCGAATGGCTGTTGACGCTAGATGAGAAAGATTTTCAAGGGAATCTCGGTCACCAAATTTATGGGATGGCAATCTCAACGCCCGGCAAGTTTTTGTTGTCTCAGAGGGAGCTCGGAGTCCTCTGATTGATGTCCCATTTCTTGCCACAAACGTGCCACATCGTGCCACATGCCGTCCCTCTGCGCCCTTTGGAGAACACTACGTGTTCATCGCATAAGTCTTTGATTCATCGTAAGCGGTAACCCGGGCACAGGGTAGCCCGCGGGTCCGAGAGACTCTATACTCACGCGGATGAACCGATCCGCGAAAACCTCAGCGAGCGTTGAAGCGCTGCGGGGTGAAGTTGGCCGCCGTCATGTTGGTGGCGGCTGCGAGGTTGGGGAGCGCCCAGTTGAAATACGCCC
>Ga0302326_10011350_pt1 | contig 19205 bp, 14 predicted proteins | sample Palsa_T0_3_FD_202264 | JGI IMG/M metagenome (GOLD analysis project Ga0302326, IMG submission 202264) | Peat permafrost microbial communities from Stordalen Mire near Abisko, Sweden - Palsa_T0_3 | ecosystem: Environmental > Terrestrial > Soil > Palsa > Peat permafrost | place: Sweden: Abisko...
AAAGTCCCCGGCGCCGACGCCACGCTGACCACCACCATGAAATCCGTCGGCGAAGCAATGTCGTTGGGCCGCAACTTCATCGAAGCACTCGGCAAGGTGATGAGGTCGCTGGAGACCAGCCGCGCCGGCTTCTGGACGCAGCGGGATACCGACGGGAGTGCCGAGGACGCCCTCGAGCGCCTGCTGACACCCGCCGAGGGCAGGCTCTACGACGTCGAACTGGCGCTGCGACTGGGCACCTCGGTCGATCGGGTCGCCGAGGCGTCGGGCATCGACCCGTGGTTCGTCGCGCAGGTCGCCGAGCTCGTGGCATTACGGCAAGAGGTCAGCGATGCCGCCGTGCTCGACGCCGACCTCCTTCGCACCTGCAAGCACAACGGCTTGTCGGACCGCCAAATCGCGGCGCTGCGTCCGGAACTGGCCGGCGAGGACGGTGTGCGCTCGTTGCGGCGGCGGCTCGGCATCCACCCGGTGTACAAGACCGTGGACACCTGTGCCGCGGAGTTCGAGGCCAAGACGCCGTACCACTACAGCAGCTACGAACTCGACCCGTCCGCCGAGAGCGAGGTGGCGCCGCAGACCGAGAAGCCCAAGGTGCTGATCCTCGGTTCGGGACCCAACCGGATCGGCCAGGGCATCGAATTCGACTACAGCTGCGTGCACGCCGCAACAACGCTGTCGCAGGCGGGTTTTGAGACCGTGATGGTCAACTGCAACCCGGAGACAGTGTCCACCGATTACGACACCGCAGACCGGCTCTACTTCGAGCCGTTGACATTCGAGGACGTCCTCGAGGTGTTCCACGCCGAGAAACTTTCCGGCACGGGTGGTCCGGGTGTGGTGGGCGTGATCGTGCAACTCGGCGGGCAGACCCCGCTGGGGCTGGCGCAGCGGCTCGCCGACGAAGGTGTGCCGATCGTCGGCACCCCGCCGGAGGCGATCGATCTGGCCGAGGACCGCGGCGCGTTCGGCGACCTGCTGACGGCGGCGGGGCTGCCGGCCCCGCGGTACGGCATGGCGACGACGTTCGCCCAGGCCCGGCGGATCGCCGCCGAGATCGGTTATCCGGTGCTGGTTCGGCCGTCCTACGTGTTGGGCGGCCGCGGCATGGAGATCGTGTACGACGACGACACGCTGCAGGGCTACATCGCCCGCGCCACTGAACTCTCGCCCGAACACCCGGTGCTGGTTGACCGCTTCCTGGAGGATGCGATCGAGATCGACGTCGACGCGCTCTGCGACGGCGACGAGGTCTACATCGGCGGCATCATGGAGCACATCGAAGAAGCCGGCATCCATTCCGGTGACTCGGCGTGTGCGCTGCCTCCGGTAACGCTGGGCCGCAGCGACATCGAGAAGGTGCGCCGAGCGACGGAGTCGATCGCCCACGGCATCGGTGTGGTGGGCCTGCTCAATGTGCAGTACGCGTTGAAGGACGACGTGCTCTACGTACTGGAGGCCAACCCGCGTGCCAGCCGCACCGTGCCGTTCGTCTCCAAGGCCACGGCGATACCGCTGGCCAAGGCGTGCGCCCGGATCATGTTGGGTACCAAAATCTCTCAGCTTCGCGAGGACGGGATGCTGGCGGTAACCGGGGATGGCGCCCACGCGCCCCACAACGCGCCGATCGCCGTCAAAGAGGCTGTGCTGCCGTTCCACCGGTTCCGCCGCGCCGACGGTTCGGGCGTGGACTCACTGCTGGGCCCGGAGATGAAATCCACCGGCGAGGTGATGGGCATCGACCGCGACTTCGGCACCGCGTTCGCCAAGAGCCAGACCGCGGCCTACGGATCGTTGCCCACCACGGGCACGGTGTTCGTGTCGGTTGCCAACCGGGACAAGCGGTCGCTGGTGTTTCCCGTCAAGCGCCTGGCCGATCTGGGTTGGCGAGTGCTGGCCACCGAGGGCACCGCGGAAATGCTGCGGCGCAACGGGATTCCATGCGACGAGGTTCGCAAGCATTTCGAGCCCGCGCAGCCGGGACGCCCCGCCCAGTCGGCGGTCGATGCGATCCGCGCCGGTGAGGTCGACATGGTGATCAACACGCCGTACGGAAACTCAGGACCGCGCATCGACGGCTACGAGATCCGCTCGGCCGCAGTCGGAATGAACATCCCCTGTGTGACGACGGTGCAGGGCGCTTCGGCGGCCGTGCAGGGCATCGAAGCCGTGATCCGCGGCGACATCGGTGTGCGCTCGCTGCAGGAGCTACACAGCACGCTCAACAACGGCGGTCATTAGCGATGCCAGGGTTCGGCGCCAGGCTGGCTGACGCGGTGTCGCGCCGGGGACCGCTGTGCTTGGGCATCGACCCGCACCCCGAACTACTACAGGCCTGGGATCTACCGGTCAGCCCGGCCGGTGTGGCGGCCTTCAGCGAGATCTGCGTGGAGGCTTACGCCGGCTTCGCCGTTGTCAAACCTCAGGTCGCGTTTTTCGAGGCGTACGGCGCCGCGGGCTACGTCGTGCTGGAGCGCACCATCGCCGCGTTGCGTGACGCCGGTGTGCTGGTGCTGGCCGACGCGAAGCGCGGCGACATCGGGTCGACGATGGCGGCCTACGCGGTGGCCTGGACGGGGGACTCGCCGCTGGCCGCCGACGCCGTGACGGCCTCGCCATATCTGGGTTTCGGCTCGCTGCAGCCGCTGCTGGACAGCGCCGCGGCGCATGGTCGGGGGGTCTTCGTGCTGGCTGCCACGTCCAACCCGGAGGGTGCGACGGTACAGCGCGCCGAAACCGGCGGCTGCCCGGTCGCCCAGTCGATCGTCGACCAGGCCGCGGCGGCTAATCGCGCTCTGGGTCCCGGCACTGTCGGCGTCGTGATTGGCGCGACGGTGGCCGAGGTACCCGATGTCAGCCACCTCGGCGGCCCGGTGCTGGTACCCGGCATTGGTGCCCAGGGCGGGCAGGCCGACGCGTTACGGGGGCTGGGAGGGGCCATGAACAGCCATCCCGGGCAGCTGCTGCCCGCGGTATCCCGGGAGGTGCTGCGGGCCGGTCCGGACGTGACGGCCCTGCGTGCGGCCGGGGAGCGGATGCGCGACGCCGTGGCTTACCTCGCCCGTTGAGCCGCCGACGACCGCGCCGGGCGACACGCGCGACACGCCGCGACATTCGCAACCGGCGCAGATTCGCTGCTTTCGGCGGCGCCGGATCGGCCCAGCCGACCTCGCCCGGGCGGTCGGCCGACAGCGCCGCGATCGGGAAAGTTGCTGGTAGAAGTCATTTTCTTGGCACCGAACAGGTCGGAACGCGGTGGTGAATACGCGGACCGAAAGGTGCGTCGGCGGCGTCGTGGGCCGGCCCCGCCCGACCCCACAAGCTGGGCCTTTGTAGCTTCAACCAGGGGGGCGGGTTAGATTTCGTCTGCAGGCGTGGGTACGGTCGTCTCCGCTGGCTGGAGTAACCCGGCCGATACAAACAAAGATTGATAGCTGTTGATCATTGATACGGAGGAATCGTGGCCCTTCCCCAGTTGACCGACGAGCAGCGCGCGGCAGCGTTGGAGAAGGCTGCCGCCGCACGTCGATTGCGAGCCGAGCTCAAAGACCGGCTGAAGCGCGGCGGCACCAATCTCAAGCAGGTGCTCAAGGATGCTGAGACCAACGAGGTCTTGGGCAAGATGAAGGTTTCCGCGTTGCTGGAGGCGTTGCCGAAGGTGGGCAAGGTCAAGGCGCAGGAAATCATGACCGAGCTGGAGATCGCCCCGACGCGCCGTCTGCGCGGCCTCGGCGACCGTCAGCGCAAGGCCCTGCTGGAAAAGTTCGACTTCACCTCCTAGGCACTGTTCTGGAGGTTCGTTGAGCGCCGACGGGGGACCGGACGGCGACCGCGACGGCAGTCTTGTGGCCGAGCCGACAGGTCAGGCCGCGGGACGCGTCGTGGTGCTGTCCGGTCCATCCGCGGTAGGAAAGTCGACGCTGGTCCGCTGCCTTCGCGAACGGATCCCAGGCCTGCACTTCAGCGTCTCGGCGACAACCAGAGCGCCGCGGCCCGATGAGGTGGACGGGGTCGACTATCACTTCGTCTCGTTCGATCGCTTTCAACAGTTGATCGACGAGGGTGCTCTGCTGGAATGGGCGGAGATTCACGGCGGTCTACACCGCTCGGGCACTGTGGCGGGTCCGGTCCGCGACGCCGTCGCCGCCGGGCACCCGGTTCTTATCGAAGTCGACTTAGCCGGGGCCCGCGCAGTCAAACAGGCGATGCCCGAGGCGATTACGGTGTTTGTGGCACCACCGAGCTGGGAGGCCTTGGAGGCCCGCCTGATCGGTCGGGGGACCGAAACACCCGAGATAATTCAGCGCCGGCTTGCCACCGCGCGCACCGAACTGGCCGCTCAGCGCGACTTTGACCAAGTCGTGGTGAACAGTCAATTGGAAACTGCGTGCTCAGAATTGGTATCCTTGCTGGTGGCCAATACGCCGGACCCGGCGTGACCAGCTATCCAGACTCGATTCGCCACTCGTCACACACCTTTCTAGGCCGCCAGGAGAATATTTAGTGAGTAACTCGCAGACCGACGCGTCGTTAGCCGCCGTCCCCGATCAGTTCGATCCGTCGGCGGGTGGTATCAGTGCCTACGACACGCCGCTGGGTATCACCAACCCGCCCATCGACGAGTTGCTCGAGCGTGTGTCCAGCAAGTACGCCCTGGTGATCTACGCGGCCAAGAGGGCTCGGCAGATCAACGACTACTACAACCAGCTCGGTGAAGGCATCCTCGAATACGTCGGCCCGCTGGTCGAGCCGGGGCTGCAGGAGAAGCCGTTGTCGATCGCCATGCGCGAGATTCACGGCGACCTGCTCGAGCACACCGAAGGCGAGTAGCGGAATCGAGGCGGGCTTGCTGTGATCGGCTCCGGGAGCCAGGCGGGCGAACCGCAGACGGACCGCAAGCGGGTCGTCGTCGGCGTTTCTGGGGGCATTGCCGCATACAAGGCCGCCACCGTCGTTCGCCAGCTCACCGAGGCGAACTACCAGGTCCGCGTCATCCCGACCGAATCCGCGTTGCGATTCGTCGGGGCTGCCACCTTCGAGGCGCTGTCCGGTGAGCCGGTGCAGACCGGGGTGTTCGAAGACGTCCCGGGGGTGCCGCACGTGGCCATCGGCCAGGGCGCCGATCTGGTGGTCGTCGCGCCCGCCACCGCCGATCTGCTGGCTCGCGCCGCCGCGGGCAGGGCCGACGACCTGCTGACCGCGACGCTGCTGACGGCGCGATGTCCCGTGCTGTTCGCGCCGGCGATGCACACCGAGATGTGGCAGCACCCGGCCACCGTCGACAACGTGGCCACGCTGCGACGCCGCGGCGCTGTGGTGCTCGAGCCGGGATTCGGGCGGCTCACCGGCGCGGACAGCGGTGCAGGCCGGCTGCCTGAGGCCGAGGAGATCACCACCTTCGCCCAGCTGCTGCTGGAACGGCACGATGCGATGCCCTACGACCTGGCCGGCGTCAAGCTGCTGGTCACCGCGGGCGGTACCCGCGAGCCGATCGACCCGGTCCGCTTCATCGGCAATCGCAGCTCGGGCAAGCAGGGATATGCCCTGGCGCGGGTCGCCGCGCAACGCGGCGCCGAGGTCACGCTGATCGCCGGGCATACCGCCGGGCTGATCGACCCGGCCGGCGTCGAGGTCGTGCATGTCAGCACGGCCCAACAACTCCGCGATGCGGTGTCCAAGCACGCGCCTGACGTCCACGTGCTGGCGATGGCGGCGGCGGTCGCCGACTTCCGGCCGGCGCACGTCGCCACCGCGAAGATCAAAAAAGGCGCCGAGGAGCCGTCGACCATCGAACTCATCCGCAACGACGACGTGCTGGCTCAGACCGTGCAGGCCCGCACCGCCGGGCAACTGCCGAACATGCGGGCCATCGTCGGCTTCGCCGCCGAAACCGGCGATGCGAACGGTGACGTGCTGTTTCATGCTCGGGCCAAGTTGCGGCGCAAGGGATGTGACCTGCTGGTGGTCAATGCCGTCGGCGAGGGCAAAGCCTTCGAGGTGGACAACAACGACGGCTGGCTGCTGGCCGCCGACGGCACCGAGGCGGCGCTGCAGCACGGCTCCAAGACGTTGATGGCCAGCCGTATTGTGGATGCGATCGTTACGTTCTTGCACACCGGCGGCGGGGACAGCACCTCCTAGGGTCGGTGGCATCGGGTCGGTGGCATCGTGGACCGGCCGGTAACATAAACGCGCCAGCCGACATAATTTGTCTAACTAACGTTTTCAACGCGGACTTTGGAAGGGTGAGGGTGTGAGCGAAAAGGGTCGTTTGTTCACCAGCGAATCGGTGACCGAGGGGCATCCAGACAAGATCTGCGACGCGATCAGCGACTCGGTGCTTGACGCGCTGTTGGCGCAGGACCCACGCTCGCGTGTCGCGGTCGAGACGTTGGTGACCACCGGGCAGGTGCACGTGGTCGGTGAGGTGACGACGACGGCGAAAGAGGCCTTCGCCGATATCACCAACACCGTTCGCGAGCGCATCCTCGACATCGGCTACGACCACTCGGACAAGGGCTTCGACGGTGAGACGTGCGGCGTCAACATCGGCATCGGCCGTCAGTCGCCCGACATCGCCCAGGGCGTGGACACCGCGCACGAGACGCGCGTCGAGGGCGCCGCGGATCCGCTGGACTCCCAAGGCGCCGGTGACCAGGGCCTGATGTTCGGCTACGCGATCAACGACACCCCGGAGCTGATGCCGTTGCCGATCGCGCTGGCGCACCGGCTGGCACGACGGCTGACTGAGGTACGCAAGAACGGGACGGTGCCCTACCTGCGCCCGGACGGCAAGACGCAGGTCACCATCGAGTACGAGGACAATGTTCCGGTCCGACTGGACACCGTGGTGGTCTCCACGCAGCACGCCGACGGGATCGATCTGGAGAAGACGCTGGATCCCGACATCCGCCAGCACGTGCTCAAGACCGTGCTCGCCGAGCTGGCGCACGAGACGCTGGACTCGTCGTCGACGCGGGTGCTGGTCAACCCGACCGGAAAGTTCGTCGTGGGCGGTCCGATGGGCGACGCCGGTCTGACCGGCCGCAAGATCATCGTCGACACCTACGGCGGCTGGGCCCGCCACGGGGGCGGTGCCTTCTCCGGCAAGGATCCGTCCAAGGTGGACCGGTCGGCGGCGTACGCGATGCGCTGGGTGGCCAAGAACATCGTCGCGGCCGGGCTGGCCGAGCGGGTCGAGGTGCAGGTGGCCTACGCAATTGGCAAGGCCGCCCCGGTCGGCCTGTTCATCGAGACGTTCGGCACCGCGATCGTCGACCCGGTCAAGATCGAGAAGATCGTGCCGGAGGTGTTCGACCTGCGACCCGGCGCGATCGTCCGCGACTTGGACCTGCTGCGCCCGATCTACGCGCAGACCGCGGCCTACGGCCACTTCGGCCGCACCGACATCGACCTGCCGTGGGAGCGCCTCGACAAGGTCGACGACCTCAAGCGCGCCATCTAGCGGCGTCTGCTCGGGGCTAGGACCTAGCCGGTGAACCGGTAGTCGTCGAGGTCGAAACGCCTGCTGCGCCAATACACTTCGAACGTGTTCCCGGGCCGCAGTGCCACGTCGCCATTCTTGTCGAAGTAGTAGCTGTTGGCCGCCCGGCAGCTGTCTTGCCAGAACACCTGCCGCGGCCGGCGGCGCATCATTTCGTCGTAGTAGCGGGTGTTGGCTTCCTCGGTGACCTCGACCCGGGACGCGTCGCGCCTGCGGGCCCGTTTCAGGCAGCGCACGATGTGGCGGGTCTGCGCCTCGATCAGCGCGAAATACGACGACCCGACGTACCCGTACGGGCCCATCACGCTGAAGAAATTCGGGAAGCCCGGAACGCTGACGCCTTCGTAGGCTTGCAGCCGGTGCTCATCCCAGAACGTGGTCAGCGACAGGCCACCGCTGCCGGCGACGGCGAATGTCGGCATGCTGCCGGAGTCCAGCACCTGGAAGCCGGTCGCCAGTATCAGCACATCGATCTCGTGGTCGGTTCCGTCGTTGGTGGCCACCGCCGACGAGGTGATCTTGTCGATCGGTTCGGTCACCAGCGCCACGTTGTCGCGGTTGAACGTCGACAGGTAGCTGTTGTGGAAGCCGGGCCTTTTGCAGCCGATGGCGTAGCGCGGGGTGAGGTGTGCGCGCACCGCGGAATCCCGCACCTGCAGGCGCAGATACGCGCGACCGAGGGGCGCCATCCACCGGGCGAAGGGATACACCGTGAAGTACTGCGCCGGAATGGGAAACGTCACCTCAACGTAGGCCTGGCTGACCAGCCGGTGAATGGACGGCACGCCGGGCAGCCGCATCGCCCAGTGCGCAAGTTTGGGCAGCGGCACATCGAACTTGGGGAAGCACCAGATCGGTGTGCGCTGAAACACCTTGAGCTCTTTGACGATTGGCGCGATCTTCGGGATCAGCTGCACAGCAGAAGCGCCGGTGCCGATGACGGCGACCCGCTTGCCGGCCAGGTCCTCATCGTGGTCCCAGCGCGCGGTGTGCACGGTGACGCCGTCGAAGGAGTCGACGCCATCGATATCGGGCGGCTTGGGCACGGTCAGCACACCGCTGGCATTCACCACGAATCGGGCGGTGACCGCGTCGCCATGGTCGAGCTGCACCCGCCACAGTGCCCGCTCGTCGTCGAACTCCACGGCAAGCACCTTGGTGTTGAAGCGGATCTTCGGCCGGATGCCGTACTTGTCGGTGCAGTACTCGGCATACGCCTTCAGCTCGTTGCCCCGCGCGTAGGTCCGCGACCAGTTCGGTCGTTGCTCGAACGAGAATTGGTAGGAAAACGACGGGATGTCCACGGCGATACCGGGATAGGTGTTCCAGTACCAGGTGCCGCCGACGCCGTCGCCGGCCTCGACGATGAGGTAGTCGCCGAAGCCCTCCTGATCGAGCTTGATGGCGGCGCCGATGCCCGAGAACCCCGCGCCGACGATCAGGCAGTGGTAGTCGGGCTGATCACCGCTCATTAGTGCAGCGCCGCTTTCAGGGCGGCGAGGCCGCGGTCGGTCGCCTCGGCGGCAGCAGGTATCAGCAGCGCGAAGCTGACGTAACCGTGCACCAGGGTCGGCTCGTTACTCAATTCGGCGGGCACACCTGCGGCGCTGAGCAGTGCCGCATACAGGGCCGCGTCGTCGCGTAGCGGATCATGTTCTGCGCTGCCGATATAGGCGGGCGCAAGCCCGGAGAGATCCTTTGCGTTGGACGGCGCGAGGGTGGCCGGCAGCGCCTTGGGGTCGCTGATGTCGATCCCGGGGACGTACCAGGTCAGGAAGGCGTCGATGACGTCGCGGTCAAGTACCGGCGCGTTGGCGTTTTCGCTGAACGACGGCAGCGACAGGTCCGCGGTGATGCTCGGGTACCAGAGCAACTGAAATGCCAGTTTGACGCCGACTCCGTCTGCACTGACGGCACTGTCGCGGGCCAGGTGTGCCACCACCGCGGCAAGGTTGGCGCCGGCCGAGTCGCCGGCGACGGCGATCCGGTTCGGGTCGCCGCCCAATTCGGCGGCGTGCTCTGCGACCCATTGCAGCGCTGCCCAGCAGTCGTTCAGCCCGGCCGGGAAGGGATGCTCGGGGGCCAGCCGGTAGTCGACGGATACTACGATGGCCTCCGCGCCGACGGCGTGCGCGCGAGCGACCGCGTCGTGGGTGTCCAAATCACCGAGCGCAAAACCCCCGCCGTGGTAGAAGACGACAACCGGCAGGTTGCTGTGCTCGGCGACCGGCGGCCAATAAATACGGACCGGGATGTCGGTGAGTTCACGATGCCCGACGGTGCGATTCTCGATGCGCAGATTCGGCAGCATCTCCTCGGGGGCCTGCAATTGGCGTAGCCTCGCGCGCGCCACCTCGACGCCGTCGGCGGCTTTGAAGGTCATCGGGAACGCGTCGAGCATCGCCTTCAGCGTCGGGTCAATCTGTGGTCGGGCGATGGTCGGCTCCGTCATGGCACAACCGTACGCATTTGCCCGGTGACGATGCAGAGCGCGTAGCGCGATGAGGAGGAGCGGGCAATCAAATTGCCGCGCGGTGCAGCGCGGCGCGCAGTGCCGCCAGCCCGCGGTCCATCGCGGCGGTGGCCGCGGGTACCACCCCGGCGTAGCCGACATACCCGTGCACGAGCGTCTCGGCGTTGTGCACCTCGACGGGAACACCGGCGGCGGCGAGCAACTCCCCGTAGCGGATCCCGTCGTCGCGCAGTGGATCGAGGCCGGCGACGCCGATGTAGGCGGCAGGCAGATCCGCCAGGTTCTCGGCCCGACCAGGCGCCATGCCCGGCGGGGGATCGGACAGGTCGATCTCACCCGCGTACCAGCGGGTGAAGGCGGCGACGGCCGCGCGGTCCAGGACGGGCGCGTCGGCGTTCTCGCTGAACGAGGGCAGCGATGCGTCCCACAATGTGGCCGGATACCACAACAGCTGGAAGAGTAATTTGGGCCCGCCCTGATCTGCATTGTCACGCGACCGCTGTGCGATCACCGCCGAGATGTTGCCGCCCGCCGAATCTCCGGCCACCGCCAGTCGGCTCGCGTCAGCGCCGATCTCGCTGCCGTGCGCGGCAACCCACTGCGTGGCGGCCCAGGCGTCGTCGATGGCTGCGGGATAGGGATGCTCAGGCGCCAACCGGTATTCGACCGATACCACCACCGCCGAGGCGCCGACGGCGTGCTGGCGACAGGTCCCGTCGTGGGTGTCGAGGTCGCCGACGACAAAGCCGCCGCCGTGGAAAAACAGCACCACCGGCGGTGCGGCCTGATCGGTTGGCGGCCAATAGATCCGGATGTTGATCGGCCCCGCCGGCCCCTCGATGGCGCGGTCCTGCACCCGAAGCTCCGGATAAAAGCTACGCCGTGGCAGATCCCGCAGCTGCTGGCGAGCGGCCTCGATTCCGCCGTCGGCGGATAACCGGAACGGGACCGCGTCCAGTACCTTCTGCAGGATGGGATCGATGGCGGACCCGGTGTCGTTGGCGGTGGGCATTCAGACACCGTACGCACCGCGGGTCATGGTCGGTGCTTGGGTGGCCGCCGGCTGGGCCGGCATCGCCTACGGGGTGTTGTTGACCGTGACGGCGCTGCGGTCGCCACCGGGCGCGGACCTGACCGGACAGTGGACCGCCCAGCCGGCGTTGAAGGCGTCGATGGCGCTGTTGCTGGCGTTGGCGGCGGCGGCGCATCCGATCGTCCGGGAGCGGCGCTGGCTGATGCTGGCGCTGGTGTTTTCGGCGGCCGGCGACGCGCTGTTGGCGATTCCGTGGTGGGCGGCGTCGTTCGTCCTGGGCCTGGCCGCATTTCTGTTGGCGCACTTGTGTTTTCTGGGTGCGCTGGTGCCACTGGTGCGTGGGTCGGATCGTTCGCGTGCCCGTTGGTCCGCCGTTGCGGTGATGTGCGTGACGTGCGTGGCGCTGCTGGTATGGTTCTGGCCGCAGCTGGGTCGGGACGGGTTGACCGTTCCGGTCACGGTGTACATGGCCGTGCTGGGCGCCATGGTCTGTGCGGCGCTGCTGGCGCGGCTGCCCACGCTTTTCACGGCGGTCGGCGCGGTGTTCTTCGCGGGGTCGGACGCGATGATCGGCATCGGGCGGTTCGTGCTGGGCAGCGAGGCGCTGGCGGTGCCGATCTGGTGGACCTATGCGGCCGCGCAGGTCCTGATCACCGCGGGCTTCTTCTTCGGCCGGGTGTCGGCGAACCCTGCTACACCTGGCGAGTGACCACGCGGACTCGGCAGCCCGCCGCATTCGAACCGATCGCGCGCGTGCTGCCGATGTTGTCGGTGCCGCATCTGGATCGCGACTTCGACTATCTGGTGTCCGCGGAGCAATCCGACGACGCGCAGCCCGGTGTGCGGGTGCGGCTGCGATTTCACGGCAGGCTGGTCGACGGGTTCATCCTGGAACGCCGCACCGAAACCGATCACGTCGGCAAGCTGGCCTGGCTGGACCGCGTGGTGTCCGCCGAAGCGGTGCTCACCCCGGAGATCCGTCGGCTGGTTGACGCCGTCGCGGCTCGCTATGCCGGCACCCGCGCCGACGTGCTGCGGTTGGCGGTACCGCCCCGACACGCCAAGGTGGAACGTGAAGATCGAACGCCGCCAACGCCTTCCGCGATAACAGCCGTCGACCGGACGGGCTGGGAGGCGTATAGCCGGGGTGGGCAGTTCCTGACGGCGCTGGCCGAGTCGCGTGCCGCGCGCGCGGTCTGGCAGGTGCTTCCCAGCGAGCTGTGGGCGGACCGATTCGCCGAGGCCGCCGCGCAGGCGCTGCACACCGGACGCGCCGCGTTGGCGATCGTGCCGGATCAGCGTGACGTGGACATGTTGTGGCGGGCCGCGACGGCGTTGCTTAATGAATCCGGCGTAGTGGCGTTGTCGGCGGGCCTGGGTCCGGCCGCGCGCTACCGGCGCTGGCTGGCCGCGCTGCGGGGCAGCGCACGGTTGGTGATCGGCACCCGCAGCGCGGTGTTCGCGCCGGTCAGCGACCTGGGTCTGGTCATGGTGTGGGATGACGGCGACGACACGTTGGCCGAGCCACGGGCCCCGTACCCGCACGCGCGGGAGGTGGCGATGCTGCGCGCACACCAGATGCGTTGCGCCGCGTTGATCGGGGGTTATGCCCGCACTGCCGAGGCCCACGCGCTGGTGCGCAGCGGCTGGGCGCACGACGTGGTCGCCCCGCGCCCGGTGGTGCGCGCCCGCACCCCGCGGGTGGTGGCCCTCGACGACGGCGGGTACGCCGAGGAACGCGATCCCGCGGCGCGCACGGCGCGGCTGCCGTCGGTCGCGTTGCGCGCCGCCCGCTCGGCGTTGGAGGCGGAGGCGCCGGTGCTGGTGCAAGTGCCGCGGCGCGGCTACGTCCCCTCGCTGGCCTGTGGGCGTTGCCGGGCGATTGCGCGTTGCCGGCACTGCACCGGCCCACTGTCCCTGGACGACCGTGACGGGACGGCGCCGGTGTGCCGGTGGTGCGGCCGGGCCGACGCCGCGCTGCGCTGTGCCCGCTGCGGATCGGACGCGGTGCGCGCCGTGGTGGTGGGCGCCCGGCGCACCGCCGAAGAGTTGGGCCGCGCGTTCCCGGGTACGGCGGTGATCACCTCGGCGGGCGAAGCGATGGTGGCCGAGGTCGCGGATCGCCCGGCGCTGGTGGTGGCCACACCCGGCGCGGAGCCGCGCGCATCGGGCGGATACGGCGCGGCGCTGCTGCTGGACAGCTGGGCGCTGCTGGGCCGTCAGGACCTGCGCGCCGCCGAGGACACCCTGCGGCGGTGGATGGCCGCCGCGGCGTTGGTTCGGTCCCGGGACGACGGCGGGGTGGTGACGGTCGTCGCGGAAGCATCCGTCCCGACTGTCCAAGCGTTGATCCGCTGGGATCCTGTCGGCCACGCGGAGGCCGAACTGGCAGCCCGCACCGAGGTCGCCTTGCCGCCGAGTGTGCACATGGCGGTCCTCGACGGCGCCGCCAACGCGGTCACGGCCCTGCTCGACGAACTGCACCTGCCGGACAGCGCGGAGTTGCTCGGCCCCGTGCCGTTGCCGACGGGTGCCCGCCGCCCGCCCGGGATCGCGGCCGACATGCCGGTGACCCGGATGCTGCTGCGGGTACGGCGCGAACAGGGCCTGGCGTTGTCCGCTGAGCTGCGGCGCGGCGTCGCTGTGACCAGTGCGCGGCAGACCGACGAGCCGGTCCGGGTGCAGATAGACCCGCTGCAGATCGGTTAGGCGGCCGCTCGCGTTATTCGGCTGCGCGCCGTGTGTCGGTGAGCGCGGTCCACGTTTTCTGTGCGACGATGCGAGTGCTGGCCGAGCGCCAATGATGCCAACCGGTCTTTCTTTCCCGCGTCAAGGGAGGTCAGATATGGCGACAACCACAGACACCACACGAATCGGACGCTGCCTTGTTTTCGCGCGCGAGCACCTCGAGGAGGCCCGCGCTGCCGACGACGAGATCCGGGTCATGAAGTGGGACGCCGTCATGGACCAGTTCATCGACGCGTGGCCACGGCCGAAGTCGGCATGATCATCGAAACCGTCCACTGCACCGAGATCGGCTGTGCCTGTCCCGGTAATCGCTGGTGGACCGGCTGGATCGGAAACCGTGAGATCCACATTGTCCCGATCGACGATCTGGCGCCACATCACATCGAAGAATGCGGCTGCGATCCGCAGATCACGCTGAGTGTCGCAGCCGACGGATTCGCGTCGTGGCGGGTGTCCCACAACAGCTTCGATCGCCGCGAACTCGCGGAGCAAGCGGGTTATCAAACGTGACGGGCTGCTTCCTGGGCAAGCTGCACGCGGGAGGTCAGGCCGAGTTTGGTGTAGACATGGGTGAGGTGAGTCTGCACGGTGCGGGGTGAGATGAAAAGCCTTGTGGCGATGTCGTTGTTGGCCAGTCCCTCGCTGAGCAGCCGCACGACGTCGCGCTCGGTGGGGGTGAGTGAGGCCCAGCCGCTGGTGGGTCGTTTGCGTTGGCCGCGGCCGCGCTGCGCGTAGGCGATCGCGTCTTCGGTGGTCAGGGCTGCGCCCTCGGCCCACGCGGAGTCAAAGTCCTTCTGACCCATAGCGTCACGAACCGCCGCCACCGAGGCTTCGTAGCTAGCGTCCCAGACCTTGAAGCGGACCGCGCCCATCCCCTGCCGGATGGCCTCTGCCGCGCCGAAGAGGCGGGCAGCTTCGCGGTGACTGCCGGCTTCCACGGCCAGAACGGCGAGGCATTCGAGGGTGTCTGGAATGAACAGGTGCACCGCGCCGTCGGCCGCACGCGCGAGCGCGTCACGGGCGTCACGCTCGGCCTCCCCTGGCTCACCTTGCGCGATCGCGATGCGGGCGCGCGCCGTCAGCACCCGCGACGAGAAAAAGCCGGTCGCGATGGTGACGGCTTCGTCGGCCCAGCGGCGGGCCGTGAGCAGATCCCCGCCCGCCAGCGCGGCTTCCGCACTGTACAGACGCTGCAGCCCCGTCGTCTGGGGTCGGGCACCCAGGTGCGGCCAGGCCTCGATCGCGCCCAGCGCCGTCGCAGCATCCCCGGCGGCCAAGGCCGCGGCAGCCAACGCCGCGTAGCCCATGGCTGCGAAGAGCCCGCCAACCTCGGCGGCAGCCTCGGTGGCCGCGTCCGCAGCGGCCCTCGTCGCACCCGTGTCACCCTGGTAGGCCAGCACGACGGCCCGCATCGCGAGACTTTGCGCCTCGCGGAGCCCGTCGTGAGCCGCCTTGGCCTCTGCCGCCAGCTCAGCGAATTGTGCGGCGGCTCCGGCCAGATCTCCCTGATATATCTGCGCCCATCCGAGGTAGTAACGGCACTGGTGCGAGTCGTACCGGTCGCCGATCGCGTCGGCGAGGTCGCGTCCTTCTTCGGCGGGCGCGCGAGCCGCGATCGGGTCACCGGCCATGAGAGCTGCGGCGGCCTGAGCGGAAAGGATCTGGCTGAGCCGCCATCGGTCGTCCAAGGCCCGGGCCAGGCCGAGCGCCTCGGCGAAGTACGGCCAGGCCGGCTCGGCGCTGGCGACGCTGGCTATATAGCCGCAGGCGGTTAGTGCCCGCGCCAGCAGGGCCGGGTCCTCGATGCCGCGGGCGATCGCTAGGGCTTGATGAGCCTGATCTAGGCTGTCGGCGGCGCCCACCCCGATGGCGAGCACGGCCCGGTCGGCGAGCGCCCGCGCCCGCACCGCGGGCGACAACGCGGGGTGGTCCGCGTCGAGGTCGGCCAGTGCAGCGTCAAACCACACCAGCCCTTCGCGGAGGCGGCCCCGCGCTTGCCACAGCGGCTGCAGCGAGGACGCGAGCGCCAACGCCAGCTCGACGTCAGAGTTTTCCCGGCTCCACCCGAAGGCGGCACGCAGGTTGTCGATCTCGATGTCGGCCTGCTCGATGCGCTGCTCATAATCACCGCCTGCCGGGGCGTCGAGCAGAGCCGCCTGAGCCGTGTAGTGATCGCGGTGACGCGCGCGCACCTGGTCCGCTTCGCCGGACTCGCCGAGTTTTTCCAGCGCGTATTGGCGCACCGTCTCCAACAGCCGGTAGCGGGTTCGGCGCCGGCTCTCGTCGACGACTACCAGCGACTTGTCCACCAGCAGGGTGAGCTGATCAAGCACTTGATAACGCTGCATGTCGCCGCCGCAGGCGACCGTTTGGGCGGCGTCGAAGTTGAATCCGCCGAGAAACACCGCCAGCCGACGGAACAGTACTCGTTCGGGTTCGGTCAATAATGCATGCGACCAATCGACCGAGGCGCGCAGGGTTTGTTGGCGGCGCACCGCGGTGCGCGCCCCGCCGGTCAGCAACCGAAAGCGGTCGTGCAGGCTGTCCAGGATTTCGGTGAGCGATAAAGCGCGCACCCGTGCTGCGGCGAGCTCGATGGCCAGCGGCAACCCATCCAGGCGTGCACAGATTTCGGCCATGACTGCGGCGTTGTCGTCGCTGATGGCGAAGTCGGGCCGAGCGCGGCGGGCCCGGTCGGTGAACAGTTCGATGGCTTCGTCGGCCAGCGATAGCGACGGGACCCGCCAGCTGACTTCGCCGGCGACACCGATCGGCTCACGGCTGGTCGCCAATAGCGTCAACCCTGCAGCGGCGCCGAGCAGCGCATCGACCAGTGCCGCGCTCGCATCCAGCAGGTGCTCGCAGTTGTCCAGTACCACCAGCATCTGACGGTCGCGAACAAATCGCAGCAAGGTGTCCATGGTGGAGCGGCCGGGCTGATCTGGTAACCCGAAGACGCGCGCCACAGTCAACGGCACCAACTCGGGATCGGTGATCGGCGCGAGATCCACGCACCACACGCCGTCGCCGAATTCGCCGGAGAGCTGGCTCGCGAGCTGGATTGCCAGCCGGGTCTTGCCCGCTCCACCGGCACCGGTCAAGGTCAGTAACCGGTTCTGGGTCAGTAGCTCCCGGACCTCAGTCAGCTCGGCGTCACGACCCACGAAACTGGTCAACTGCCTCGGAAGCCGCTGGGAAATGACCGATTTGGAGACGCGCAGTGGTGGGAGCTCGTTGACCAGGTCGGGGTGACACAGCTGCACTACCCGCTCCGGACGAGGCAAGTCACGCAGCGGGTGAGTGCCCAGGTCGGACAGCCACGCGTCGGAAGGGAGCCCGTCGAGAACCAGCGCCTCCGTTGCGCCTGACAACAGGGTTTGGCCGCCGTGGCCCAGGTCGCGCAGTCGCGCGGTGCGGTTGATGGTCGGGCCGGCGTAGTTGCCTTCGTCGCGCAGTTGGATTTCGCCGGAGTGCACGCCGATCCGTAACCGGATCGGCGCCAGCGGGGCCCGCTGCATGTCCAAGGCCGCCGCCACTGCATCGGAGGCGCGGGCGAAGGCCGCCACGAAGCTGTCGCCCTCGCCCTGTTCGACGGGGCGCACCCCGTCGTGGTCGGCGATAATCTCCGACACCGTCTGATTGAGCCGAGCCAGCGCTGCGGTCATCTGCTCGGGTTGGGTTTCCCACAGCTGCGTGGAGCCCTCGACGTCGGCCAATAGCAACGTCACGGTGCCTGTGGGTAACAGCCCGCTCACGCTCAGCTCGCTCCAGTCCACCAGCGGTGCATCCGCAAGAGGATCGATTTCGCTCATGCTAGCCAGCATGCTCGAAGCGCGTACCCCAAAACATCAGCGGAAACGCGTAGATCGCTGTTCGCGCATCGGCGTTCAGTTGTGACGGGCTGCTTCCTGGGCAAGCTGCACGCGGCTGCTGAGGCCGAGTTTGGTGTAGACGTGGGTGAGGTGGGTTTGCACGGTTCGCGGTGAGATGAAAAGCCTTGCGGCGATGTCGCTGTTGGCCAGTCCCTCGCTGACGAGTCGTACGACGTCGCGCTCGGTGGGGGTGAGTGAGGCCCAGCCGCTGGCGGGTCGTTTGCGTTGGCCGCGGCCGCGCTGGGCGTAGCCGATCGCCTCCTCGGTAGAGAGGGCCGCGCCCTCGGTCCACGCGGAGTCAAAGTCGATCTCTCCCAGCGCATCTCGCAGCACCGCCACCGAGGCTTGGTAGTCGGCGTCATAGATCTTGAACCGGACCGCGCCCATGCGGAGCCGGATGGCCTCTGCCGCGGCGAAGAGCCGGGCCGCTTCGCGGTCACTGTCGTCCTGGCCGGCCAGAGCGGCGAGGCATTCGAGGACGTCGGGGATGAGCAGGTATGCCTTGAGTTCGGCGGCGCAGGTCAGCGCGTCGTGGGCGTCGCGCTCGGCCTGGTCTGGTTCACCCGCCGCGATCGCCACCCGGGCGCGGACCGTCAACGCCATCGCCGAGTACCAGCCGGTTGTAATCGAGACGGCCTCGTCGGCCCAGCGACGGGCGGCAGCGAGATCCTCGTCTGCCAGCGCGGCCTCGGCATTCCAAACGCGCTGCAATCCCGCCGTCGCACCACTCACGACAATCATGTAGTGGAGGGCGGCCTCACGCACCTCGTGCGCCGCTGCGCCATCCCCGGCGGCCAGGGCCGCAATTCCCAACACCGTGTGCCCTAGTACCGCGTACCTCCCGCCAAGCTCCGTGCCGCCCTCAAGGGTCGCCTCGGCCGCCGCCCGGGCCGCCGCCGCCTCACCCTGGTAGGCGAGTGCCAGGCTCTGACCGCTGAGGCTGATCACCCTCCAGATCTCGTCGTGAGCCGCCTCGGCCTCGGCGGCCACCTCGCCGAACTGCGTGACCGCTCCAGCCAGATCGCCGCTCATCATCTGCGCCAACCCGAGACTATTGCGACACACACGCGAGTTGGACCGGTCGCCGATAGCGTCGGCGAGGTCGCGTCCTTCCTTGCCGGCCGCGCGCACACCGAGGGGGTCACCCGCGATGAAGGCGCCCTGCGCCTGCAGGGCGAGGATCTGGCTGAGCCGCCACCGATCGTCGGTGGCACGGGCCAGGCCGATCGCCTCGGCGAAGCATGCCCGGGCCACCTCGACGTTATAGCCCGTGCCGGCGACCATGCCGCAGGCGGTCAATGTCCGGGCCAGCAGGGCCGGATCATCGACGTCTCGCGCGATCGCCAGGGCCTGTTGGGCCTGATCTAGGCTGTCGGCGCCCAAAACAGCATCGAGGACGGCCTTGTCGGCGAGCGCCCGGGCGCGCACCGCGGGCGCCACCCCGGGGTGCTGCGCGTTGTCGTCGGCCAGGGCGGTGTCGAACCAGTCCAGGCCTTCCCGGACGCGGCCCCGCGCCAACCACAGCGGCTGCAGCGACGACGCCAGCGCCAGGGCCAGTTCGACGTCGGAGTTTTC
>Ga0302326_10011351_pt1 | contig 19203 bp, 13 predicted proteins | sample Palsa_T0_3_FD_202264 | JGI IMG/M metagenome (GOLD analysis project Ga0302326, IMG submission 202264) | Peat permafrost microbial communities from Stordalen Mire near Abisko, Sweden - Palsa_T0_3 | ecosystem: Environmental > Terrestrial > Soil > Palsa > Peat permafrost | place: Sweden: Abisko...
TCAGCGTCGCCCCGGACGTCCTGTGGGCGCGCGGCGGCGCTCGTCCCCCCTTGCCGCCCCTCGCCGGATGGCGCCAGGATGATTTGCCAATTGTGAATTCGGCGACTCGCGTCCATGACCACCAAGGCCCTCAGCGGCGACTACCCGTCCGGCTACACGCTCTCGACCAGCTTCTCGGCGGTCAATCTCACCAGCGGCGCCTACGTCCAGGGGACGGGGTTGGTCCTGAACGCCGTGACGACGGTGACCAACGCCGGGTCGATCCGCTCGACCCTCAGCTACGGCCATGCGGCGATCGACCTGACCGATGGCGGCGTGGTCACCAACAGCGGCGCGGTGCGCGGCGAACTCGGCTCGCGGGGGACCAACTCTACGCGCGGGACGTCCGGCGGCGCGGCGACCGCGGCCCTGCTGGCCGGAGCGAGCGCCACCGTCACCAATACCAGCAGCCTCTACGGCGGCTACGGCGGCGAGGCTGGGAACTCCACCTCGTTTCTCCTCGGCGCCTCGGGGGGCGCAGGGGGCGCGGCGGTCGACCTCGGCGCCGGGGGCATGGTCACCAACACCAGCGGGACCATCCGCGGCGGCCACGGCGGCCTTGGCGGAGAGGCCAGCGTCGGGATCGGCGGCCGCGGCGGCGCGGGGGGCGCCGGAGTGTTGCTGGCGTCGGTCGGAACGGTCATCAACAACGGCGGAACGATCATCGGCGGGGTCGCCGGCGGCGCCGGCTTCGGCGAGGAGGCTGGCTCGGCCGGCGCGGCCGGACAGGGCGTGTTGCTGGAGGCCGGCGGCGCGGTCGTCAACCACGCCCTGATCAGCGGCGGCTACGGCGTGCTCGTCCTCTCCGGAGCGGCGACGGTCACCAATTACGGCACGATCTCGGGGACCACGGCCTCGGTGCAGTTCGACTCGGCCGCCGACCGGCTGATCGTGAGGTCGGGATCGACGCTCGTCGGAGTGGCGGAGGGCGGGGGGGGAACCCTGGAACTGGTCCCGCCGGGCAATCTCACGCTCACCGGTCTTGGCGCAACCGCAACCCTCTCCGGTGGCGCCGCCGGGACGTTCAGCGGCTTCGGCACGTATGTTGTCGACTATGGGGATTTCCTCACCTTGGCCGGGAGCGACAGCCTGGCGGCGGGGCGCAGGCTGACGAACGGCGGGGCCACCCTGCTTCTCAGCGGTTCGCTCGCCAACAGCGGCGCGATTGTCTCCAGCTCGGGCGCGGGTCTGTCCTTGAGCGCCACCGGCGTGGTGACCAACGAGTCGAGCGGCTTGATCGAGGGGAACACCGGCCTCTACGCCTTGGGCGCGGGGACGGCGACCAACTTCGGGACGATCGACGGGGCCGGCGGGGTGGCCGTTCTCTTCAGGTCATCGGCTGACCGGCTGATCGAGGAGGGGGGCGCGAGCCTCGTCGGCAAGGTCGAGGGTGGCGGCGGGACCCTGGAGCTGGGGACCGGAACCGGCGCGCTCGCGGGCCTCGGGACCAACGTCACCGGTTTCGGCGCCTACACGATCGACGCCGGCGGCGTCTGGACGCTTTCCGGGGCGAATACACCGGGCGAGGGTCTCGCCGTCGCCGGATCGCTGATCAACACCGGTTCGATCTCGGTCGCAACGGGCGATGCCGTGACCCTGAGCCCCGGCGGCGCGGTCACCAACGGCGCGAGCGGGAGCAGTGCGGGGCTGCTCAAGGGGGTCGTGGGCGCCTACGCGGCCGGGGCCGCGACGGTGACCAACTTCGCCTCCATCGATGGGACCGGCGGCGTTGCGGTGGAGTTCAAATCGGCGGCGGACCGTCTGGTCGTGGAGGCCGGCTCGAGCCTCATCGGGACGGCGCAGGGCGGCGGCGGGACGCTCGAGCTGGCGGCGCCGACTGGGACGATCGGCGGCCTCGGCGTGGCCGGGACGCTCTCCGGCGGACAGTCCGGAACCGTCAGCGGTTTTGGCGGCTATGTGTTCGATGCGGGGACGACCTGGACGCTCGCCGGCGGCGCCCTCTCGGCGAAGCAGACGCTGACCAATCGGGGAACGCTCTCAGGGACGCTCGAGGCTGCCGCCGGCTCTTCGGCGACGGTGACCAACTTCGGCGCGATCGACGACGCCGGCGGCGTCGCTGTGCAGTTCATGTCGTCGTCCGATCGCCTGATCGACGAAGCCGGGTCGACCTTCACGGGCGCCGTCATGGGCGGCGGCGGGACGCTGGAGCTGGCGACGGGATCGGGAAGCATCGCCGAGGGCGCAACGAGCTTCAGCGGCTTTGGCGCCTATGTCGTCGACGCCGGCGGTGACTGGACCTTGGCGGGCGCCGGGACGGTGAGCGCCGCCGCCAGCATGATCGTGGCCGGCTACCTCCTGACCATCGACGCAATCACCGGCGGCTCAGGCGGGGCTGGTTCTGGGTCCTCCAACGCTGGCAACGGCCTCGTCGGTGTCGCTCTGGTCGGGGCCGGCGGAACCCTCGCCAACGGCGGCGCGATCGGCGGCGGCGCGGGCGGAAACGGAAGTGGGAGAGACCTCGCGGGTATCGGCGGCGTCGGCATCGACCTGGCGACCGGTGGCGCAACCGTGAACAACAGCGGCACGGTGAGCGGCGGCGTTGGCGGCGGCGGCGGCTTCTACTACAACGGGTTTAATACAGGACAGGCTGGAAACGGCGGGGCCGGCAGCGCGGGAGTGGATGCCCAGGTTTCGTCCAGCATCGTCAATTCCGGACTGATCCGGGGCGGCGCCGGCGGAGCGGGCGGACTTCAGACGGAGGGCACCGAGGTCGACCAGGGCGCGTCCGGGGGAGTCGGCGCCGCCGGCCTGGTCATGGCCTTGGGTGGCAAGATCACCAACGCCGGGGGCGTGATCCTGGGCGGCGCCGGCGGCGCGGCGACCGGGACTGCCGCCCCCGTCCCCGTGAACGGCGTGGGTGGCGGCGCGGGCGTGAGCCTTCTCGCCGGCGGAACCCTTGTAAACAGCGCCGGTTCGATTGTCGGCGGCCAGGGTAGCGCGGGCGCGTTGTCCGGCTACAAAGGCGGCGGCGGCGGGTCTGGCGGCGCCGGGCTAAGCGCCTATGGCGCCGCCAGCGTCGACAACGCAGCTCTGGTGCGCGGCGCGGCCGGCGGGACCGGCGGTTACGGACGCTATTTTGGCGGCGGCGGTGGTAGCGGCGGGACTGGCGCGCGATTGATGGCTGGGGGCTCGCTGACCAATGCCGGCGGCACGATCGCCGGCGGGGTGGGGGGCGCTGGCGGCGCCTGCTACTTTAATGCGGCAGGCGGCGGCGCGGGCGGCGATGGGGTCGACCTCGGAGCCCTCGCCACGGTCATCAACAGCGGTCAGATCGCGGGCGGACAGGGCGGCGCGGGCGCCACCAGCCTTAAGGTCAACGGCGGCAGCGGCGGCGCCGGCGGTGTCGGCGTCTCGTTTGCGTCGATCGGCACGGTCATGAACACCGGCCAGATCGTCGGCGGCGCCGGCGGGGCGGGTGGTCCAAATGGGGAATTCAGCAGCAACGCGGGGCCCCTCGCCGCCGCCGGTCGGGCCGGGAACGGTGTCGACCTGGCGGCCGGCGGCGTGGTCAGCAACGGGAGTTCGACGGCGACGACGGCTCTGATCAGCGGCGCTATCGGCGTCTACACCGGTGCCGGCGGGACCGTCACGGTGACCAACTATGGAACCATCACCGGCACGACCGGCGTCTCGGTCCAGTTCAAGTCGGCGAGCGACGAGCTGGTGGTGGAGGCGAACGCCGTCTTCGTCGGGACGATCCAAGGCGGCGGCGGCACCCTGGCGCTCGGCGGCGACATCGGGACGATGCGCAATGTCGGGGCCGGCGGGTCCTTCACCAGCGGCGCGAGCGGCAGCTTTACCGGTTTTGGGACCTACGACCTCACGCCCACCGGCGGCGCCTATGTCAATGGCGTGAGCGTGCTCGACGCCGACCAGCGTCTGATCGTCTCGGCATACATGACGGCGGCCGGGGTGATGGGCGGGGCCGGATCGATGACGGTGACCGCCGGCGGCGTGATAGGCGCCAACTATGTGACGCCGTTCAGACTGGACCTCGGGTCGATCGTCAACGACGGAAGCATCGAGGCCCACGGCCCGGGCGGGATCGTGATCTCCGGCGCGGTCGCCAACCAGGGGCTCATAACGGCCTCGACCAAGTCCAGCGTCACCTTCGAGGCCGGCTCGGTCGTGGACAACGAGGGCGGGACGATCCAGAGCGCCGGCGGGGCGGTCGCCTTGGACGGCGCCGAGATTCAGGGCGGCGTTCTGGCGGCCACTGGCGGCGGCGGCTTCAGGGCCCAGGGCGGCGGCAATGTGCTGGATGGCGCCGGCGGCGAGGCCGTGACGCTCTCGGGCCGGCTAAGCCTGCTGGATGGAGCTTCCCTGACCCTGGACGGCTCGATCCTCGACGAGGGCGAGATCGCGGTCCTGGGCGGCGCCGAACCTACCGACCTGATCGTCGGGGCCGGCGGCGCGACGCTGGCCGGCGGCGGGGCGGTGGTGATGAGCGACAGCGGCCAGAACCGCATCCTCGCCGCCGCCGGCGGCGCAGTGACTCTTACCAACGATGATCGGATCTACGGGGCCGGATCGATCAGCGACTCCAACCTGACGCTCGTGAACGGGGCCGGCGGCCTGATCGAGGCCGACGACGCCGCCCCCCTCGTCATCTCCACAGGCGCCAACACGGTCCAGAACGCCGGCGTCCTGGAAAGCGACGGGACCGGCGGCCTGGTGGTCAGAAACGCGATCGACAACACCGGAAGGCTGATCGCCGACGGCGGCGATCTCACCGTCGACGGGGCGGTGGGAGGAACCGGCGGCGCGTGGATTGCGGACGGGGTCCTTAGCTTCAGGTCGACCTTCAGCCAGAACGTCACCTTCGCGGGCAAGTACGGCGAGCTGGTCCTGGGAAGGTCGCAGAGCTTCGCCGGCGCCATCGCCGGCTTCTCCAAGACCGGGGCCACGGCGCTCGACCTCGAGGATATCGAGTTCGACGGCTCGACCAAGACGAGCTACGCCGGGACCGCGACCTCGGGGATCCTCACCGTCACCGACGGGCGCCACACCGCCCACATCGAGCTCCTGGGGGACTACCTCGGCTCGACCTTCACCGTCTCCACCGACGGCCACGGCGGGACCCTGGTCGTCGACCCGGCGTCCACTCCGGCCGCGGCCGCCCCAGCCCAGGCCCACGGCTTCGTCGCCGTCATGGCGAGCTTCGGCGCCGCGACTGGCGGGTCATCGGCGGCGAGCGAAGGGGTGCACGCCACGACGCCGGTTCTGGCGGCGCCGCGAATGACCGCGGCCGCCTGAGGGGAAGGTGGGGTGATCCGGCGCGCGAGTCCGGCTAGGGAGGGGCATGAGCCGGCACATCGACTTCGAAGGCATCGAGAATTTTCGCGACTTCGGCGGCTATGACACAGCCTGCGGGCGGGGGCTGAAGCGGGGACGGCTCTACCGCTCGGGCTACCACGCCCACGCCACCGACGCCGATCTCGCCGTGCTCGGCGGGATGGGAATCACCGCCGTCATTGACCTGCGCCGGCCAGACGAGCGATCGCGGGAGCCTTCGCGCCGCTGGCCGGGCTTCGCCGCGCCGGTGATCGAGAACGACATCCACTCCGACCACCTCGACTGGACCCATCTGATGCGGGGCGTCGATGAACTGACGCCGCAATGGTTCTACGAGGACGCCATCCGCTACTACCGTCGCGCGCCCTTCGAGCCGCGGCACCTGGACCTCTTCGCCCGCTACTTCCAAGCCCTGGCCGACAGCGACGGACCGATTGTCGTCCACTGCGCCGCGGGAAAGGATCGCACCGGCCTCGTCTGCGCGCTGACCCACCACATCGCCGGGGTCCATCGCGACGACATGATGGCCGACTTCATTCTCACCAACGACGAGGCGCGGATGGCGCGCAAGGTGGGGTTCCTGGGCCCATGGATCGAGAAACAGGTCGGGCTGCGCGCGTCGGGCGAGGCCTTGCGAGCGGCCGTCTCGGTCCATCCAGACTATCTAGATACCGGGTTTGCCGCGATCGAGGCCGAGCACGGCTCGATCGACGACTATCTGACAAAGGTTCTGGGCGTCGACGCTAGCCTGAGCGCGCAAATCCACGATCGCCTGCTCGGCTGAGCGCGGAGGGTATTCGACGCCATGGAGCGCGAGACCGGGAAAGGCGAGAAGCTGTCGGTGCTCGACCGCGCATCTCAAGGTGTCGTCGATAGCCTGCACGCCAGGGCGCGGGCCCAGATGGGCGGCTTGATCCGCCACTACCTTCCCAAGCTCCCCGGCATGTTGATGGGCCGCCCGATCGACACCACGGGCGACATGAGCTTCTACGACGACAAGCTTCTCAGCATCGAACCGGCCCAGGGAGAACTCCTGTATATTCTGGCCCGCTCCAAAGGCGTGCGGTGCGCCGTCGAGTTCGGCACGTCGTTCGGCGTATCGACTATCTACCTTGCCGCCGCAATCAGGGACGCCGGCTCAGGAGGGCGCGTGGTGGGGACCGAGCTGGCGCCGGCAAAGGTCGCGGCCGCAAGGAGCAACATCGCCGCCACCGGCCTCGCCGCTCGGGTCGAGATCCTGGAGGGCGAGCCCGGACGACCCTTCGCGGCTTGACTGGGCCAGTCGACCTGCTGCTTCTCGACGGGTGGCCGGCCTTGGCGATGGAGGTGCTGACGATCGTCGAACCGCGGCTGGCCGACGGCGCGCTGGTGATCGTCGACAACGTCGGCCAGTTCCCCGCTGACCTGCGCCCCGTCGTCCAGCGCCTAGCCGGCCCGCCCTACCGCGCCTCCAGGCTGCCGCTGAGGGGCGGCACTCTGGTGGGCGTCTATGACGCGTCCCTGGCGGAGTAGGAACGGCGACGCCGCACGGGCCGCGGACCAAGTCAGGCGCCAGGCCCCGCGGGATCGCGGCGGAGGGGTTGGCAGAGGCAGTGTACGGCGCCGCCGCCGGCGGCGATCATCGAGACGTCGACCTCGGCGACGGTCAGGCCCTCGGCGCGGCACAGGCCGATGAGCCGGGTGTTGGCGGCCGGGATCATCACCCGCTCGTCGCCCCCCGGCCCGGTGCCGAGGGCGACGACGTTGCAGCCCATGGTCATCGCCTCGCGGTAGGAAACCTCGAGGATGCGGATGCGCCTCGCCTTCAACCAGTCGACGAAAGCCGGCTCGACCGCCTCGACGCAGACGGCCGCGAGGCCCGGCGCAATCATGCCCATCTGGACGTCCAGGTGGAGGAAATGCGGATCGAAGGCGTAGGTGTGGAACTCCCAACCCTCGGCCTCGAACCAGGCCTTCACCTGGAGCACGGCCGGTTCGGTCGAGCGCTCGCCCGAGAGGCCGCAGACGGCGAGGCCGGGCGCCAGGACCATCAGGTCGCCGCCCTCGATGGCACCAGCGGTGACCGTGTCGAAGATCGGAATGCCGTTTTCGACTAAGAAGCGCACGCACTCGGCGTATTCGCCGCGCCGCTGCGGCCGCTGGAGCTGCATGATGATCGCGCCCCACGGGGTCATGACGCTGCTGTCGCGGGCGAAGATCTGGTAGCGCAGGGCCGGGTCCGGGCGCAGGCGATGGGTTTTGACCCCGGCGGTCTCGAAGGCCTGGGCGAGGGCGCGGTGCTGGGCCTTGGCGACCTCGAGGTCGTACTTCAGGCCGATCCGCTCGCTGCGGGCCGCGACGGCGTTGGCCGGGAACCAGGCGTAGTGGTCGCAGGGACCGAGCAGGACATCGCGCAGGACGCCGTATTCGCTGTCGACGCCCCAGTTCGCGGGACGGGGCGTCCCGCCGCCGGCCAGCCGGCTACGCAGCGGCGAGGCCGTCACGGCGCATCGGCGGCGGCGAGCACCGTCTGCAGCAGGACGTCGGCGCCGGCGGCCAGGTGGGCGGGTTCGGCGGACTCCGCCTCGTTGTGGGAAACGCCATCGGCGCACGGTACGAAGATCATGGCGGTGGGGGCGACCGAGGCCAGGTGAAGGCTGTCGTGGCCGGCGCCGCTGACCATCCGCCGGGAGGGGAGGCCCAGCGCCTGCGCCGCGGCCTCGACCTCGTCCACGAGGGCCGGAGCGAAGTTCGTCGGCGGCATCCGCCAGATCTCCTCGAGCTTGCCATCGATCCGGCGCTCGGCGCAGGCCCGGACGACCTCGGCTTCGAGCTCGGCGTGCATGACGGCCAGGATGTCGGCCTCGGGGTGGCGAAGATCGATCGCGATCTTCAGGCGTTCGGGGACGGTGTTGCGCGAGCCGGGTTCGACGGCGAGGTCGCCGATGGTGCAGCGGCCGAAAGGCGCGCGGGCTTCGGCGATGGCGAAGGCGGCCTCGAGGATCGGCAGAGCCGCCCGCCAGGGATCGCGCCGCATCTCCATCGGCGTCGAACCGGCGTGGGCCGCGCTGCCGGTAAGGACGAGGTCGAACCAGAAGCAGCCCTGGACACCGGTGACGACGCCGATCAGATCGCCGGACGCCTCCAGGATCGGTCCCTGTTCGATGTGGACCTCGAAGGCGGCGCTAAAGGGCCGGCCGCCGACGGGCGCGACGCCCAGGTAGCCGATCGCGGCCAGCGCCTCTTGCACGGTAACGCGGTCCCGGTCGGCGCGGCTGTAGGCGTAGTCGAGGTCGTGGGCGCCGGCGAAGACGCCCGAGCCCAGCATCGCCGGCGCGAACCGCGCGCCCTCCTCGTTAGTCCAGCTCGCCACGACGATCGGTCGCCGCGTCGAGATCCCCGCGTCGTTCAGGGTCCGGACGACCTCGAGGCCGGCGAGAACCCCGTAGACGCCATCGAAGCGGCCCCCGGTCGGCTGGGTGTCGAGGTGGCTGGCGATCAGCACCGGCGCCGACTCTGGTTCGCGCCCTGGACGGCGGGCGAAGATGTTGCCGATCTGGTCGATCTCGATCGCGCAGCCGGCGCCCTTGCACCAGGAGACGAAGAGATCCCGTCCCTCCTTGTCGACCGCCGTCAGGGCCTGGCGGTTGCAGCCACCGCGCGTAGTGGCCCCGATCTGGGCCATCGCCATCAGACTCCCCCAGAGACGCTCGCCATCGATGCGCAGATTGCTGGTGAGCCGGGAATGGGGGCGGGGCGAGGAGGGCATGTCGGTTGGGATCCGCTATATGTCGCGCCGTGGGCCGAAGACAGCACGGCCGCGCTTTCCGGGCCAGTCGAAAGCGCCGACCCTTGCCAATCGCCGCGCGGCGGGCGACTTTGCGCGCCTTGCGACGCTGAAGGGCCCTGTGCGCCCTTCTTCAGGCGCGAAGGAGACCGGTGATGGAAAGTGACGTTCCCGGCGGGGGATGGTCGGATGATTTCGCAACCGATATCACCGCGCCCCTGGTCCTCGATCTGCTGGAGTGGCTGGCGGCGGGCCCAAGGCCGTATCTGGAGGTCATGGAGGTCTGGCGGACGTCGTGTCCGCGCCTGACGATCTGGGAGGTCGCCGTCGACGGTGGCTACGTCGTCCGCGAGGGCGGCGGGCGCAGAGCGGCGGTCGTGAGCCTGACCGGGCTCGGGCGCCAGAAGTTGGTCGCCGCCGGCAGGCTAACCGGCGACGATCCGTGAACGGACGTTCACGGGAGCGAGCGCCCCGATCAGGTCGTGCCGAAGAACGATCCGCTCAACCCCCACGTGCTTTGCCGATTGGGACGGCCTGGTCCGTAGTCGCCGGCGTCGAGGGCTAGTCATTCGGCCTGCCGATCGCAGAAGCGCCCCAGGCGCCCCGAGGCCATAGACCAGGGGCCCGATCGCGAGGCGGTAGATCATGGTCAGGACAAGGAACGCCAGGTCATTGCCGACCTCGGCGCGAATCGCCCGTTTCCTCAGACGCAGAGCTCGCGAGATCTCGTCGGCGCGCGCCAGTTCGGCGGTGGCGTCCAGGCCCTGCGGGGCCCAAAGGGAATCCGAGCCGCCGAAACGATACAAGGCGGAGACTTCACCCAGGAAGTGTGCCCCGAAAGACCGCATGGCCCGGGTATAGAATTCGTAGTCCTCCATCAGTCGATATCGCGGGTCGAATCCGCCGAGCCTAAGCACGTGCTCGTGGCGAATGACGCCACCGCTGCAGAGGAAGAGCTCCGGTCCGCACATGGCTTGCAGGGCGTAGAGCCATTGAGTCAGTCGCGGCGCTTTCAGCGCCGAACCGAGCGCTTCGTAGATCCGCGCCACCCGCGCGGCATTCGCCCGCCACCTCCGGTCGCAGGCGAACCGCTGCTCCTGCGCCCGTCGGCGGACGGGGTCGTCGGAGAATTCGCAGAAGGACTGGATCGCGCCGAACACCACCCCGACGTCCGGATGCTCGCCGAAGGCTTGCTTGACCCTTCGATAGTGGTCGTCGGGGACGAGGTCGTCGTCATCCAGGAAGTGAACGAAACGAGCGCTGAGACCGAGATCGCGGGACGCCTCGAAGCCGCGGTTCCGCACACTTCCAGGCCAGCCGTCGGTCGGCGCCGGATTCCTGAGGTAGATGACGCCGGCCCCCCGAAAGTCCCTGACCACCGGCTCGGCGGAGCCGTCCGGGCAGTCGTCGACGACGATCACGATCTTTGTGGCGCCCACCTGGCCGACGGCGCTCGCGATAGCGGCCCCAAGGAGCCGGGGCCGCCGGCAGGTGGGAATGACGACCAGGAAGTCGAAGGGTTCGCAAGGCACGGCGGTGAGGGCTCGTCCGGCTCGAAGTTGGGACAGTCCCTCGAACCGCCGGCAATATTCGTTCCCTTCGCGTGGCGAAGGGAACGGGCCTCCAAGCCGGAGCGTCGCTCCTACATCGCCTGAACCATTCTCGGCGACGTCAGGACCAAAGGCGCAGTCTCTCGCCAGACGTCGGCCGCCGGATGGATCGGGCCCTCAGCCGTGCCGAAAGCGGCCATGGCGGCGACGAAGCCGTTCAAGGGCGCCGGCGGAGCGAGGTGGGCCGCGACCTTCGGGGTGGGGTCGACGACCTTGGTCCCGCCGTGTCCGTCGCTGGAAGCGGTGAACTTGGAGGTCGTGTAGTTACCCTCGAGCGTGATCTTGGCCGTGTGGGTCCCGTCGGTGACGGTGAGGACTCCTGAAGTGGTCGAGCCGGTGAACTTGGCGGTGGTCGAGCCCCCGAAGGCGATATCCAGCAGGTCGAAGGACGTGCCGCCGGTCGTGGAGAAGCCGGTGACCTTGCCGGTATAGGTCTGAGACTTCGCCAGCTCGAGAACGCCGGGGACTCCGGTCCAGTCGACGTTCTGAGCGAAGGTCGAGCCGAACTCGGCGGTCCCGTCGCTGATGCGGACCGACCCGGTTCCGCTAACGGCGCCGGTGACATCCAGGGTTCCGCCGCCCGCGACGACGAGCAGGCCGGTGTTGGCCAGGGCGCTCGAGATCTTCACCCCGCCGGTGGACGAAGAATCGATGTTGCCGGCGTTGGCGATGGTGTTCGCACCGGTGTCGATCACCAGGGTGACGGTCTCGTCGCCGTTGATGACACCGCCAGCCTCGTTGACAAGCTTCATATCGCCGTCACCCAACTGTCCGGCCCCGGTGATCTTGTCGTTGACGTTGGTCAGGGTGGCCGCGCTCGAAGCGCCGACGACGGTGCTGGTCGAAAGGTTGGCTAGGCCCAGGACGCCGCCGCCGGTCAGGATGGCCCCGGCCGCGCCAATGGTCAGCCGTCCGCCGTCCACCTCCAGCTCGCCGAGGCCGGCCAGGGTCCCGGCGAAGCTGTTGGCCGATCCGGTCAGACTCAGCTCGTCGCCTTTGTCCACGGTCAAGGTCCCGCCGCTCTGGTCCCAGACCTTGGCGAAGTTGATGTTGGTGGCGATCTCGACACTGGTGGACGCGCCGGCGACATCGATCTGCGCCACCTGCAGCTTGATGCCGCTCCTGAAGCTGGAGGCGCCTCCATCCAGGCTCGCGGTCCCGACGCCCTCGACGACGCCGCGGCTCTGAATGCCGGAGGCGGTGCTGATGCCGGAGACGAAGTCCACCAGACCGTCGTTGGCGTCGATCTCGCCCTCGAACTTCGATCCGGCTTCGGCGTCGAGCCTGGTGTCGGGATCGTAGAGAAACACCGCGGTCCCGCCGGCGCCGGAGACGACGCCGAAACTGTCCAGGGTTGCGGTGTTGTAGAGTTCGACGCCGACCCAGCCGGAGATCAGGGCCGCGCTGTCGCCGCTGGCGCCGTTGGTGAGCACCGCGGCGTTGTAGAGGTGCGCCCCATAGCCGCCGGTGGTCTCGATCTCCGCCAGGTTCGTTCCGCGGCTCGAACCCGCGAGCAGGACGCCGTCGTAGCCCTCGATCAGGGCGGTGGCGTCGCCGGTCGCGCCGTTGGTAAGGGTTCCGCCACCAAGCAGATTGACGCCGGCGTACTGCGGGGCGCCGTAGTAGCCGGCCCGTCCGGCCCCGGCGATGGTGCCGAAATTGGTCACGGTTCCGGCCGCCCCCGAGACATCGACGCCTCGGCCTCCGGCGATGATGGCGTGGGTGTCGGAGAGGCTGCCGTTGGTGACGACGCCGCCCTCGCGCAGTCCGACGCCCGGACTGGTGTCCTTGGCGCTGGTGATCTTGCCCAGATTGGTCACCGTGGCGGCGTCGTTCAACGCCAGCACCCCCGTGGTTCCGAGAATCTCCGCGCCAGCCTCGTTGGTGACCCTGCCGCCGTTCTCCAGGTAGACGCCCGCAGCGCTGGATTCGGTCCCCGAACCGACGATCACCCCATAGTTGGTCACGGTCGCATGGCCCACGCCCTTGACGCCGTAGTCGCCGGAGACCCTGGCTGAGGCGTCGGTGCGGGCGCCGTTGTCGAGCACGCTCTCCTCGGTAAGGAGCACGCCGGCTGAGTTCGTACCAGATCCCTCGATCACGCCGAAGTTGTCGACCGTGCCGGCGACGCCCGTGTCGCCCGGCATCAGGACCCCGACGGCGCCCTGGATGGTGGCGGTGGTGTCCTGGAGGCTGCCGTTGGTCACCAGGCCGGGCTCGTTGCAGTAGATGCCGAACCCGACCGCCGACGCCGAGATGATCGAAGCGAAGTTCACGACCGTGCCGGCCTGTTGCAGCTGCACGGCGTAGTTGGCCGAAATCAGCGCCTTGGTGTCGCTCGCCGAGCCGTTGGTGACGAGGCCGCCATCGCCCAGATAGACGCCGGTCGCGCCACCAAGGACCGTGCCGTCGTTGAAGACGGTGTAGGTGTTGGGCGGATCGGCCATGGTATAGATTCCCTTGGCCTTGACGTAGCCGGTCGAGGTGACGCTCGCGATCGTCACCGGGCTCTTGAGATAGTAGCCGGCCGGATAGGTTCCGCTCACCACCTTGGTCGTCATCTAATTTTCCCCTCGACTGGCCCACCCTGGCTCCAGGCTGGACGACCGCATTCGTTTGGGCAAGCCCATGGTAGGGTCTGCGAATGATGGCTTGATCACGAGCGAGGGCCGGACGTGTCTCATGCCTGGGAGAGCTTCTATTTCCTGGTCGGCTCGGCCGCGGTCGGCCTGATCGGGCTGCTGTTCGTGGTCGTGACCCTGACCGCCGGCTTCGAGCGGTCGCGCGCGCTCATCGGCTCGTCGATCTACATGACGCCCACGGTCCTCCACTTCGCCGTCGTCCTGGCGATCAGCGCCGTGGCGATCGCCCCCGGGCTCACGGTCGCCCAGACAGCCTCGATCTTCGGCGTCGCGGCGCTCGTCGGCCTGGGACACGCGATCCGGTCCTGTGTCGGGATCGCCGCCAGAAGACCCGGGATGGACCCTCCCCACTGGTCCGATTTCTGGCTCTATGGCGGCGCGCCCGCGACGATCTATCTGGGACTTTGCGCCGCTTCCGTCGGCCTCTGGAACGGGAACGATTGGGCCGCCGACGCGATCGGGGCCCTGCTCCTGGCGCTGCTGCTCCTGGGCATCCGCAACGCCTGGGATCTCGTCACCTGGATCGCCCCGCGCGGCAAAGGCGGCGGGGAATAGGACTGTTCGCGGTGGGAACGGTGCGGGACAAAAGGGACGCGGATGGCGGACGAAATCAAAGCGGCGCTCGAAAACGGACCGGCGACGCCGGCCGGCCGTCAGGCCATCTGGTGGCTGACGCGGGTGCATCGCCAGGGCGAAGGGGCGAGCCTTACCGATCTGGAGCGATACGCTCCGGCGCTCGCTTCCCGGTTCGCGCCGGTGGCGAGCGATGCGGAGATGGCCGAGGAATGGCGCGCCAGGGCCGCGCGGCTTGGCGCGATCCTGGGCCTCTCGTTCGAGTCGAAATCCGAGATCGAGCTGACCGCCAAGCTCGAGGCCGCCAAGGATCGGCGCTGGGAGATCGACTTCGCGGTCGAGGAAGCGCCGCCGCACCAGCTGACCAAGGTCGAATGGCGGCGCATCCACGACTTCAGGCTGGAGGTGCGCGAGGCCGGCCCCGGAGACGCCGCGATCCTCGCCGACCTCGAGAGTCGCTGCCCGATCGTGGTGGGCGACACCAGCATCTGGTTCGATCGCGGCGAGCGCTATTTCGACTTCTCGCGGCTGATGGAGGACTGCACCGTCGGCCTGGCGAGCGTCGACGGCTCGCCAGCCGCCGTCACCTGCGGCGCCCGCCACGCCGTGCGGATCGGCGGCGCGCTGAAATCGATCATCACCGTCTCGCACCTGAGGGTCCTGCCCGAGCACCAGCGCAAGGGCCTCTGGGGCGCCGCCAATCGCGTGCTCGACAAGTATTGGCCGCAGGTCGACGGGTCGAACGCCTATATCGCGGTCGACAACGCCGGCATGCAGCACGGCTTTCGCCACACGCCCAACAAATGGCCGACGCCGATCTGGTGGGCGCGGCTGGATTGCGCGCAGCTGGCGGGACCGCCGGCCGGGCGGAACGCCACGCCGGCGGACGGACCGATGATCGTCGAGCTCATCAACGCCTTCCACGGCGGCGAGGAAATGTTCGTGCCTTATGACGAAGCCAGCCTCGCGGCGCGGCTGGCGCGCGCCGGCGAACTCTACGGCTGGGACAGGGTCCGGCTCGCCGACGGCGCCGTCGTGGGGGTGTGGCCGGCGGGCCGCGCCCTTCGGCTGGTGACCGAGCGGGGCGGCGTCCAGACCGTGTCGGAACCCGGCGTCGTCCTCGACTACGGCTTCGCGCCGGGGGCCGAGGGGGTGTTCGAAGCGCTGCTGCGCGGTTGGTGCGGCTGGCTCGCCGAGCGCGGCATGGACCGGCTCTCGATCTTCACCTCGCCCGCGGCGCGGGGCGCGGAGCTGATCAGGTCCCTGACCGAGGACGTCGAGGCCTTCAACATGTGGACGCCGGGAGTGGCCACGACGCCGGACGCCGGGAGCAAGGGTCTCTACGTCGACCCGATCTACTTCTGAGGCGAGAGGGAGGCCGGCGCGTGATCCAAGCGCGCCCATCGTTCGTCTAAGTCACCGTCGCCGCATCCCGGCGGCGCTGACACATTCAAAGGAGCGCGACACGCCCGGCGTTGGAACAAAGCTATTGGCCGCCGCGACGGCCGCGACCCTTTTCGCCGCCGGCGGTATCGCCAGCGCCCAGATGATGTCAGGCGATCCGATGGTCGGCGGCGCGGCGATGTATCCTTCCAAGAACATCATCCAGAACGCGACCAATTCGCGGGACCACACCACCCTGGTGGCGGCGGTCAAGGCGGCGGACCTAGTCTCGACCCTGGAAGGCCCCGGACCGTTCACGGTGTTCGCGCCCACCAACGAAGCCTTCGCCAAGCTTCCGCCGGGCGCCGTCGAGGATCTGCTCAAGCCGGAGAACAAGTCCGAACTCGTCAAGATACTCACCTATCACGTGGTGCCCGGCCGGCTTACCGAGCGCGACCTGAAGGCCAAGGTCCGCGCCGGCGGCGGCAAGGCCGAACTGCGGACGGTCGAAGGCGAACCCCTGACGGTCAGTATGAACGGCGGCGGCCTCGAGCTTACCGACGCCAAGGGCGGCACGGCCCAGATCACCATCGCCAACGTCATGCAGTCCAACGGCGTCATCGATGTCGTGGGCGCCGTCCTGATGCCGTAGAAGGGCCGCGCGCCGGCGGCGCCAATAAACAGGCGCCGCCTCAGGCGGCGATCTTGACCCCGGTTTCGGCGAGCCAGTCGAGGATTTTCTGCTTGGGCATGGCCCCGACCTTCATCGAGGTCATCTGGCCGCCCTGGAAGATCATCATCGTCGGGATGCCGCGCACGCCGTAGCGCGAGGGCGTGGTCGGGCTCTCCTCGACGTTCAGCTTGGCGACGGTGAGGCCGCCGGAGAGCTCCTGGGCGATCTGGTCGAGGGTTGGAGCGATGAGCTTGCAGGGCCCGCACCACTCGGCCCAGAAGTCGACCAGCACCGGTTTCTGGGACTTCAGGACGTCGGCCTCGAAGCTTTCGTCGGTGACCGCAACGGTGCTCATAGACTGAATGCTCCAATGGCCAGGGTGTCAGCGCATGTAAGAGTGGGCGCGGGAACTTCAACCGATCCGGGCGGCGTCGTCGAGGGCCGGCGTCGCGAGTTTTTCTGGCGCCGTCGCGAGCCCAGGCGCCGGGGCGGCGGCGCGAAGCCCGGCGAGCGCCCGGTCCATCGCCTCTGCCGGCACCTCCATCAGCGCCGGACCGTCGGTCCAGACGAGCGCCGCCTCGATGGCGCGGCCGGGGAAGATCTCGGCGAGGACGGCGGCGTAGACGGCAATCTGTGTGATGTAGGCGGGATCACAGTCGGCGATGCTGCGCGGGGGTGGCCGGTTGGTCTTGAAGTCGACCACCAGGATCTTATCCGGGGTGACGACCAGGCGGTCGAGGCGCCCGGAGATGGCCTGGCCCGCCGGCAGGCGGGCGGCGGCGCCGGCGAGCGCCACTTCGGCGCGGGAGCCCGGGCCGAAGACCTCGGCGAAACGGGGGTCGGCAAGAACCGACAGGGCCGCCGCCGCCATTTCCTGGCGCTGGTCGTCGGTGAGACCGCTCTCGGCGGCCAGCAGGCGAGCGCAGGCGCCGCCGCGGGCGTCCGGCGCGACGTCGGGCAGGAGCTGGAGCAGGCGATGGATGATCTCGCCGCGCCGGTAGCGACCGAGGCCCTTGACGGTTTCCAGCGGCGATGGGGCCGGCGGCCCGGCGGCCTCGCCAAGGCTCGAGGGCGAGCGCCATGCCCCGACGGGCGCTTCGGCCGGGGCCAGGCGCCAGGCCCAAGCGGGTAGATCTGTCGCCGCCGCCTGGTCGGAACGTCCCGCCGCCGGCGTCGGATCGGCGCCGTAACGCCTCGAGCCGCCGCCCCCCACGAGCGGCGCTTTGCGGGTCTTTAGCCTTGCGAAGGCGCGACAGACGAAGTCGTACCAGCTGCGTTCGTAATAGCGCTTCGTCTCGACGCCGCAGACGATGAGCCGGTCGCGGGCGCGGGTCAGCGCGACGTAGAGCAGGCGCGCCGACTCGTGTTCCACGGCCAGGTCCCGCGCCGCCCGCGCGGCGGCGGAGAAGGGGCTGTCGTCGACCTTGCGCGGGGCCCAGACGAAGCCGCCGTCTCCCATCGCCATGAGCGGGCCGCCCTGGTGCGTGGCGCGGGTGCTGGTGTCCGGCAGGATGACGATCGGCGCCTCCAGGCCCTTGGCCCCGTGGACGGTCATGACCCGGACCTCGCCCATCGCCCCGCCCCGGCCCTCCTCCTGCTCGCGCTTGACCTCCAGCTCGGTGGTCCCGACGCGGGCGAGGAAGGTCTCCAGGTCGAGGACGCCCCGCGACTCGGCGTCGGCGGCTTCGGCCAGGAACGATTCCAGGGCGTCCTGCGCCTCCGCTCCCAGGCGGGTGAGCAGGCGCTGGCGCATCGATCTTCCTTCGGCGTCGATCCGGCCGAGGGCGCGATTGAAAAAGTCGAACGGGGCGAGGCGCCCCGACTGCGCCACCGCCCAGGCGAAGAACGCGAGCGCCGAGGCCCAGCCGGGCCGCTCGCCGGCGCGCCGATTTAGCTCGACCCATAGCGGTGATCCGTCGCGGCCGTGGGCGAGGTCGAAGAGGTCGTCTTCGCCGCAGTCGCAGAACGGACTGCGGAGCAGGCCCGCGAGGCTGAGGTCGTCGGCGGGGAAGCGGGCGAACCGCGCCAGGGCCATGAGATCGGCGAACAGGCCATGGGTGGAGAGCTGCAGGCGGTCGGCGCCGCCGACGGGTACGCCTTCGCGGCGCAGGGCTCGGATGATGTCGTGGAAGAGCGCATTGCGGCGTCGGACCAGAATGAGGAAGTCGCCGAATCGGCACGGCCGCATCTTTTCGCCGCCGCCCTCCCGGTCGCCTACGCCCTCGCCGGCGGCGACCATGGCCCTGATCTCCAGGGCGATGCGCCGGGCGAGCTTGCGGCTGGCGCTCTCGACCAGGGCCTCGTCCCCCGGCAGCCACGGGTCGGGATCGGGAGACTCCTGACCGACCTCCAGCGGCCAGAGATCGACGGTCCCCCCGGGGCCGCGCTCGGCCTCGTGCCTGACCGCCATCGGCGCCGCCCCGGTCGGGGCCAGCCCCGCCAGGGCCTCCGGGTCGGCGAAGACCGCGTCGACGAAGCCAAGGATCTCGGGCCGGGACCGGCGGCTGACGCGGAGCATGGCGTTGGCCAGGAACGGCGCGCCCGAACCCTCGATCATGGCGCGGAAGGCAGCCTGTTCCTCGCCGAACCGTTCGGGCGCCGCGCCCTGGAAGGAGAAGATCGACTGCTTGACGTCGGCGACGGCGAAGACGCTGCGGCCCGCGCCCCTGCCGCCTGGCCCGGCGAAGAACTCTTCGGCCAGGGCGCGGACGATGTCCCATTGCTCGGAAGCGGTGTCCTGGGCTTCGTCGACGAGGATGTGCTCGACGCCGCCGTCGAGTTTGTAGAGGACCCACGCGGCGTCGGCGCGTTTTGTGAGCAGATCCACCGCGCGGTCGACGAGATCGCCGAAGTCGAGAGCCCGGCGCCTTCCCTTCTCGCCTTCGTAGAGCTCGATGTAGGCCTGGGCGAGGCCGAGGGCGTGGATGGTATCGACCATGGCCTGACAGCTCGCCAGCGCCTCGCAGGCGGCCGCGACATGACCCTGCTCTTCGGCAAGCCAGGACCTGGTGGCCTCGTCGACGCGGCCGCTCGCGAGCCTAGCGCGCGGGGTGGCGCCGGCAGTGAAGAAAATGCTTCGAAGGGCCTCGAAGTCGGCCGTCTCGGCCACAGCCAGCAACCGCTTGGCGGTCGTTGCGTCCGATGCCGAACCGGTCGCGGCGAGGGCGGAGGCGGCGCGCCGCCACCTGGCCTGACGCGCGC
>Ga0302326_10011353_pt1 | contig 19201 bp, 16 predicted proteins | sample Palsa_T0_3_FD_202264 | JGI IMG/M metagenome (GOLD analysis project Ga0302326, IMG submission 202264) | Peat permafrost microbial communities from Stordalen Mire near Abisko, Sweden - Palsa_T0_3 | ecosystem: Environmental > Terrestrial > Soil > Palsa > Peat permafrost | place: Sweden: Abisko...
GTCGGCCCACAGGCTTTTGCCGGAGCCATAAAGGGCTAACAGCGGGTCAGATTGAATGGCGCGCTCGATCTGGGCGCGGCTCCATTCTTCATACCAATTGAGGAGGTATGCATAACTCATCGGGATCTCATCCGTTTCAGGAGTCACCTTTCCTTGACGCTGAGGGTGGTAATTGTCCCCGATGCGAAACAGGCGGCGATGTTTGGGCCTGGTTTCGTAGAGCATTCGATAGTCATTTGGATTTGGAGGCCGGTTTGCTACGCAGTGTTGAATGATGTGAGGGTAAATGCCGCGCCGCCGCTCATCGAGAAGCCCTTCCTCCGCAACTCGAGCCTCGATTTCTTTGACAGCGAAGTCATCTCGCGAAGGGTTTTCCCGATGCAACAGGGCGGTTGCCAACCAAACCTCGTCGGCGACCCTGATTTCTGGCAATTCTTTAGCAGTCATATTCAAGAGTAGTGATATGGAAACTCTTTACTTATTATATGAAATTTTACGTAAACACTGCGTATTTACTTTATAGGTCGATGGTTTGACGTGATTCTCTGCAGGGCTTCGTCGGGGCCATAAGTGATTGAGAATGCTTCGGCCTTTGGCCCCTGAGGCATTGCTTTCCCGCCCGGCATAGACTTTTTCCGCCGCCTGTTGATGCTCTAGCATGGTCAAGTGAGCTTCTTGGAGCCAGTGCCGTTGATGGTGGAGGAGTGTAGCTGCGAGGCGCTCGAATGGAGCCGCCTGCTGGAGCTGGTGGCGACGTTTGCCCACTCCACCGTGGCCCGGGAGTGGCTGCTCTCGATCAAGCCCTCGCGGGACAGTTCCTGGTTTGAGCAGGAGCACGATCTAGTGGGCGAGATGCGGCAGCTGTTGGGGCAGGGAATCGCTCCCGCTCTGGGCGGATTGTTCGATCCCACCAAGCTGACCGACAAAGCTCGGATTCAGGGAGCGTTGCTGGAGCCGGAAGAGATTCGCGATTTGCTCTTCCTGGTCGACAACATCACCAGCTGGCAGGCAATGATCGAGACCCCACCGGAAGCGCTGGCAGGGCAGCTTTCCGGGTTGCAGGCCTTGAGCCAATTGCCGGCGGGCGCGCAGCTGGCCCGCCTGGCAGGTTCTCTACGTTCGCGTCTGAACCCCGATGGCTCGCTCAGCGACGATGCGTCTCCCGAGCTGCGCCGCATCCGCCGGGAGATCGAGCGCCAGCAGCGCGTGATTGAAGAAAGCCTGCGCAGCACGCTGCGCCGCCTCTCGGATTTTGGCAGCACGCAGGAAGATCTGATCACCATACGGGGGGAGCGCTTCGTCATCCCGGTCAAGTCGGAGTTCAAGCGGCGCATTCCCGGCGTTGTGCATGGAGCGAGTTCAAGCGGCCAGACAGTTTATCTGGAGCCACTGGAAACCATCGAACAAAACAACGAGCTGGTGCGTTTGCTCGACGACGAACAGGCTGAGACCCGGCGAATTTTTCTGGCCATGACGCGGGAGATCGGCGTCGAAGCCTACGCCATCGCCCAGGGTGCGGCCACGCTGGGCCGGCTCGACGGGCTGCAGGCACGAGCCCGCTTTGCGGCGGAGTTCAACTGCATCCGTCCGCGCTTCGCCGACCCCGCAGCGCCCTTGCTTGATTTAAAACTGGCCCGGCATCCCTTGCTCGAAAAACGCTTGCGCGAGCGGCAAGCAGAGATAGTACCGCTGACGCTGGCCCTGAACGACAGCCAGCGGCAGCTCATTATCAGCGGCCCCAATACCGGCGGCAAGACGGTCGCGCTCAAGACCACCGGACTGCTGGCCATGATGGCCCAGGCCGGGATCCCGGTGCCCGCCGCGGAGGCAGTGTTTCCGGTCTGGCAGGCGTTTCTGGCAGACATCGGCGACGCGCAGTCGATCGAGCAGAACCTCTCTACCTTTTCCGCCCACATCGTCAACCTGGAGCGCATCGCGCAGCTGGCGGACTCCTCGTCGCTGGTGCTGCTCGATGAGCTGGGCTCGGCTACCGATCCGGAAGAAGGCGCAGCCCTGGCGGTGGCCATCGCAGGATATTTCCTGGACCGCCGTGCCTGGTGCCTGATCTCTACCCACCACACGTCTCTCAAGCTCTATGCCGCCAGGAGGCCTGGCGTGCTGAATGCTTCGGTGGGCTTTGACGAGCAGACACTGGCGCCCACGTTCGCGCTCCGTCTGGGCGTGCCGGGCGCTTCGGCCGGGATCAACATTGCCCAACGGCTCGGCCTCGACGCGGCCATCATCCAGGATGCCCGGGCGCAACAAAACACCCAGACGCAGGATATTGCTCACTTCCTCGACCAGTTACACAGCCAGCTGGATACGATCGCGCGCGAGCGCGAAGAGTTGCGGCGACGCGAGCAGGAGGTAGCACGGGAGAAGAGCCGCCTGGAGACCGAGGGGCTCAAGGAGTGGCGTGCCAAGGTGCGAGACCTGGAATCGCAACTGCAATCGTTGCTAAAAGATTTCACCTACCAGATGCGGGAAACGGTGCGCGTGATCGACGACCGCGCCGCGCAGCAGAAGCTCTCGAAGGAGGCGGAGCGCCGCATGGCGCGTCTCCGCCGTGAATTCAGCGAGCAATTCAACTCCGTGGTGGTAGCACAACACAGCGGCGCCGACCGGGGAGACAGCCATGCGCAGCCGCACGTGGTGCGGAATATTTCGGTAGGGGATACGGTCAAGCTCAAATCCCTGGGGAAGACCGGGGTGGTGCAGCGGCAAGTCGACGGCAACGCCTTTGAAGTGGCGATCGGGCCCATGAAGATGCGCGTGGCGCGGGATGACATCGCAGAAGTGCTGGCTGGGCGGGAGATTCGGAGTGCGAGCCCGCTCGAGGCGGCTCGCAGCCGCGGGGTTACCATCTCGATGGCTCACCCGGAGGACATGGTCCGCCCAGAGCTGAACGTGATCGGACGGACGGTCGATGAAGCCACCGGCGAGGTGGAACAGTATCTGGATCGGGCGTTTCTGGCAGGGTTGCCGCGGGTCCGCATCGTGCACGGCATGGGCATGGGCGTCTTGCGCAAGGCGCTGCGGACGTTGATGGAGCGGCATCCGCACGTGGCGCTGGTGGCGGAGGCCGGCCCCAGTGAAGGGGGCGCCGGCGCTACCGTGGTTGATCTGCGGGTTTAGTGATGGTCTTCATTTTCCATCGTCGAAGTGGAAGAAGAGGTTGTTGAGCGATTCGGCCAGAGTGGGGTGGGCGAAGACTGCGTCGCGGAGCGTGCTGTATTTAATTCGGCCCATCATTGCCATCTGGAAGACGGTCATGACTTCGCCGCCTTCAATCCCCAATACGGTGGCGCCTAGAATCTCTTCGCTTTCCGCATCGACAATGGCCTTCATCAGGCCGCGGGTTTCATCTACTTCGAGCGCCCGCGCGACCGAGGTCATCGGCATCCGGGCCACGCGAATCGTGTGGCCACTTTTTTTTGCCTCGGCTTCTGTCATGCCGACGCGGCCCAGTTGCGGATCCATAAAAACGGTGTAGGGAACCATCCGGTCGCGCACCGTGCGGTTGCCGCCGTCGAACAAATTCGCTTTCAATATGCGGTAGTCGTCGTAAGCGATATGGGTGAACTGAGGTCCGCCTTTCACGTCGCCTAGGGCGTAAACACCAGCGGCCGAAGTCTCCAGCCGGTCGTTGGCCTGGACGTAACCGCGATCATTGAGCTGAATACCGCCGGCAGCAGGGTTGAGCGCGTCGGTGTTGGGGGTTCGGCCGGTGGCCACCAGAAGATGGGATCCCTCGATGGTGAGCGGCTGGCCCCCGGCTACGACCTTCAAGGCAAGGACGCTGCCGCTCCGGCTGACCTTTTCCGTGTGCGTGTTGAGCAAAATCTCTATCCCATCCTGGCGCAGAATCGTCAGCACCTCGGCGGCGACGTCCGGGTCTTCTCCGCTGAGCAGTTGGCCCCCTGACTGGATGACCGTCACCTTGCTGCCGAAGCGGCGAAACATCTGACCGAACTCCACCCCGATGTAGCCCCCACCGAGAATGACGAGGTGCTCGGGAACCTGGTCCAGCTCCATGATGCGTTCGTTGTCGAGGTAAGGAATCGCAGCGAGACCTTCGATGGGCGGCGCGGCACTCCGGGTGCCGGTATTGATAAAAATCTGCGGCGCTGTCAGCCGGCGCTCCCCGCCACCGCGTAGCGCGACGCGGATTTGCTGTGGGCCGGTGAACGAAGCCTCGCCTCGAATCAGTTCCACGTGAGCCGTCTCCAGCCGCCTTTCATTGCCGCCACGAAAACTGCTGACGATGGCGCGCTTCCTTTCCCGCACCCGGCGCAGATCGATGGCGAGGTTCTCCACATCCACCCCATAATCGGCGCCACGGCGAGCGAGATAGGCCACGCGGGCGCTGGCCACCATGGTTTTCGTCGGCGTGCAGCCGCGGTTAATGCAGGTGCCGCCGACATCCTGGCGCTCGATCAGTGCGGTCTTTTTTCCCGCCGCGGTAAGCGCTCCGGCGAGCGGGTTGCCGCCCTGGCCAGAGCCGATGAGGATGGCGTCATAGCCTTCCGGCGTATTTGTGGGCACAGTTGTTTGCGCGCTCATGTCCAACTCCCTCAATCCTGATCAGGGTTCGATGCAGGCAAAGGCCTGAAGGTGTCTTACCAGCGAGACACAATCAGAAAGCCACCCCCGACCGCAACCAGATCTTCCAGCAGGGCCAGCGCAAAATCGGGAACCATCGCTGCCAGGCGACGGCGGTAGGTGTATCCGGCGAACGCCCCGGCCACTCCGCCCAATCCACCCAGAAGGGCGCCGAAGACGGGCGACGCAGCGCTCCCAATACACAGCGCTGCTCCACACAGCGCGCCAAAGAGGATGCGGACCCCGAGGGGTCCGGCTTGTGTCCGGCCAGGAATGAAGGCCAGTTTGTCGGCGACCAGTTCACCAAGAGCAAACAGAGAGAAGACCACCAGGGAGATTTTGCTGGCGAAGAAGCTGAGCAGCCCACCTTCGAGGTGCAGCCAACCCAGATGAGCACCCCAGGCAATCACGGCGGGAGCCGTCATGGAGCGAAGGCCGCATACGCAACCGATGAGGAATGAGTAGAGGAGGATCAAGGGAGTCGCCATGGGTCCACCATGGCGTCCACCGCGTGGGTTGTCAATACGAATCGTAGACTTCTCCGCCAGTCCTAGTGGACGAGATTTGCCTGCGTTTCCGGCAAGAGCGTCAGTTCATTCTGCAAGCGGAAGCTGACCACGGATTCGGCCGGAATCGACAGGTCGCGGTTTCCCGTAAACGCTGCGCCCAGGGCTCCCGCGCCTCCGCCAGCCAGGCCGCCGACCAGCAAGCCGACCCCGCCCGTGGCTACGCCGCCAATCAACATCCCCATGCCCGCACCGCCGCCGATAAATGCTGCGCTGCGCCGTCCCTTACCTTTTTTGCTGCGGGAGAGGTTGGAGGTATCAATGCGATACGGGGTGCCGTTCACGTCCAACCGGGTAAGCGTCAGGGCCATGACCGAGCGCCCCTTGAACATACCGCGGTGGTGAGCGACGAGAATCTCACCCGTGGCGGCCGAACCTGCGGGCACGGCAACGGTATTGCCTTCGACTACCGGCTCGGCGAGGGTCCCGGTAAACCGGTCACCCGACTCTACGTGCTTGACGTTGATGGTCTGGTTGAGCCGCACCTCCAACCGGGTGCCGCGGGGAAGAGTCAGGCCGGGCTCCGGTGCGGGGGCCGGTGGTGTAGTCGTCGCAGGTGCGCTGTTTGTGGTTGGCGCGCTGGCGGTTTGCACCGCCGGCGCGGGGTTGGTCTTGCTGCTGCATCCGGCCAGGGATGCCAAGACTGCTGAGGCCAGAATGGTGAATGAGGCGATGACTCGCCTGCACTTGGGGGATGCATTCATCGGGGGCGCCTCTCACAGGCAAAATTACCGCGAACCCTCGATTCCCGATGCATTACTTTAGTGATAGAAGGCAATGCCCAGGGGGTGCCAGCCGGTGTACCTCGAGCAACGTCTTTAGGCCTAAAGTTATGAAATTAAAGATTGTTTTGCTCTTCCTTGGGGTGGCCGCGGCCCCCGTGGCAGCCCCGCTTCTGGCCCGCAGTCATCCCCTCGCAGCGTTGCTAATCCGCAATTTCTTTGCCCGCCTTTGCCACCAGGATCCAGATCGAAGCTTTGTGGTCGCAGGCTCGCCGGTCGCTGTTTGCGTGCGCTGCCTGGGCATTTATTGCGGGGCGGTGCTGGGAGCGTTCCTGCGAACAGGGAAGGAAGCCGCTGGGCGATTGCTGGCGGCCGCCTTCCTGCTCAATGTGCTCGACGTCCTGCTCGGCATGCTTCCCTGGCATGGGAACCTGCCGTGGCCACGTTTTCTGCTGGGATTGCTGCTGGGCAGCGGGGCAGGCGCGGTTTTGCTAGCGCCACACTGGGGTCTAAGTGAGAACTAGCTTTTAGGAATTTTCCCTGCCACGAATTCGGGTGCCCCATATCTCGCGTTCTTTGCGAGATGTGGGAAATCGCTGGCCTTGACGATTTGTATTCTCAGGAATTGATCGAAATTTTGTGGCAGGGAAAATTCTTGCAAGCTAGTCGTGATTTTTATTCCCCACGGAACACGACGCGGCCCTCGCTGATCGTCACCCTGACCTTGCCTCGCATGGTCCACCCGTCGAACGGCGAATTGGTCGATTTGGATTTCGTATCAGCGACGCGAAAGGTCCATTCGGCTGCCGGGTCGAACAGCACCACATCCGCGAAGGCGCCGACCATCAGGCTGCCCCGGCCCTTCAAGTTCAGCAGATTGGCGGGCTGGGTGCTCAACAGCGTAATGAGCCGGCTGAGCGAAACTTTATGCTTTCGATGCAGCAGATCGAGCGTCAGCCCCAGGGCCGACTCCAGGCCGGTAATGCCGTTGGGTGCGCGTTCGAACTCCTGCTCCTTTTCATGAGCAGCGTGCGGCGCGTGATCAGTGGCGATGCAATCGATGGAACCATCGAGCAACCCCTCGAGCATCGCCTTGCGGTCGGATTCCGCCCGCAGCGGCGGATTCATTTTGGCATTGGTGTCGTACTCGCCAACTGCGTTCTCGGTCAGCACAAAGTGATGGGGAGCGACCTCGCAGGTCACATGCAAGCCATTGCGCCGGGCGCGGCGGACTGCGTCCAGGGCTGCGGCGGTGGATAAGTGCGCGACGTGCAGGTGGGCGCGCCCGCCTTTGAGCTCGGCCAGCAGGCGAAGGTCGCGCTCCACCAGGCCGGCCTCGGCGGCGACCGGCATGCCACGCAGGCCGAGCCGGAACGCCAGCGCCCCGGCGTTCATCGAACACCCCCCGGTCATGCGGGTGTCTTCCGCGTGCTGGATCACGGGCAGCCCGGCACGTGCCGCCGCCGCCAATGCCTGGTGCATGATCGCTTCCCCAAGAATCGGCTTCCCGTCATCGCTGACGGCAACCGCGCCGGCGGCTTTGAGCGAACCATATTCCGTGAGCGCTTCGCCCATGCTGCCGCGGGTTGCCGCAGCGATGGGAAAGACGCGCGCACTCGCATTGCGCTCCGCACCCTGCATCCAGCGGGTCGTCTCCACGGAATCGTTGACCGGAATCGTATTCGGCATGGCGCATACCGTGGTGAACCCGCCGGCCGCGGCCGCCGCGGTTCCGCTGGCAATCGTCTCTTTGTACCCTTGCCCCGGCTCGCGCAGGTGCACGTGAATATCGACCAGCCCTGGCGCGACGACCAGACCGCCGGCCTCCACAATCTCCGCGCCTGCCTGTTTGGCGGCTGCAGCTAATTTGCCCGGCGACTCCATGGCGGCGACCCGGCCATCCTTGAGCAAGAGATCGCGGGCCGCATCGATCCCGGCGGAAGGATCGACCACGCGGCCGCCGCGAATCAGGATCGAGCTCAAACGTCGCCTCTTTTCTTTGCCGGGGACCGCTTGGCGCCGCGCACCGGCGCGGATTTCCTGCCCGGCCCGGGTTGTACAGCAGGCTCCAGCGCACGATGAATCAAGGCCATGCGAATGGCCACGCCGTTTCGTACCTGCTGCTCGATCACCGATTGCGGCCCGTCCGCCACATCGCTGGTGATCTCGAGCCCGCGGATCATCGGGCCCGGATGCATCACAATGGCCTGTGGTCCGCTGGTGCGCAGCCGCTCCCGGTGCAATTGATACCGGGCCGTGTACTCGTCCAGGTCGATGTGAACGCCGGTCAACCGTTCCTTCTGGATGCGCAGCATCATCACGATCTGCGACTGCTTCAGTGCCCGATCGAAGTCCCTCTCGATGGTGAGGCCGGGACCGAGCTCCTGAGCTAAATCAGGCAGCAGCGCGGGCGGACCACTCAGGACCACGCGTGCGCCCAACCGGGGTAGTAGCAGGGCATTGGAGCGGGCCACACGGGAGTGCAGAATATCGCCCACAATGCAGACCGTAATCCCGGCCAGCAGAGTCTCGCCTGCAGTGTCTTCAGGCCGATTGAGGGCGGACAGCATAGTTCTCAGGTCCAGCAGAGCTTGCGAAGGATGCTCGTGCATTCCATCTCCGGCGTTGAGTACCGGCAACCCGGTGGCGCGGGCCAGAAGGTACGGTGCTCCCGACGAGAGATGTCGCAGGATGATGCATTCCGCCCCCAGCGCACGCAGCGTAATGCCGGTGTCTTTGAGCGATTCCCCTTTTTCGATCGAGGAGGATTGGGAACTGATCAACGCGGTGTCCGCACCCAGCCCTTTTGCGGCGAGCTCAAACGAAGTCCGGGTACGGGTGCTGGATTCATAGAAGAGGAGAGCGACTCGGCGGCGGGCCAGCCGCAGGGCACGGGCGACGGGCTCTTCGCCTTCGAGCAACGTGGCCAGCCGCAGGATGGCAGAGACATCCTGCACGGCGAGCGAGCTGACGGAGAGCAGGGAACGCGAGCCGCCGGTCGTGCTTGACGTCGCTACGGCAGACAGCGCCGCGCTAGGAAGCACGGCGCACGGTGGCTCCGGTTTGGCTTTGGTCGTGGGCATGATTGCGCTGTGGCGGATGGCCAGTGCCGGCTCGTGGCTAGTCGGTGCGTTCAACAAGAATCACTTGTTCGTCGCCGTCGATCTCCTGCAGTTTGACCTCGACGATCTCGCGGCTTGTTGTCTGCACGTGACGGCCAACGAAACTGGCCTCGATCGGCAGCTCGCGGTGGCCGCGGTCGATCAGCACCAGCAGTTGTACGCGTCGCGGACGGCCGTGGTCAAAGAGCGCGTCCAACGCCGCTCGTATCGTTCTGCCGGTGTAGAGAACATCGTCGATCAGGATAATGTCGCGGCCGGCGATATCGAAGCCGATGGCCCCGGGAACGACCACTGGCCGATGATCGCGGGTCGAGAGGTCGTCGCGGTAAAAGTTGATATCGAGTACTCCGGTATCCACCGGCGCCTTCTCGATGCCGCTGATGAGGCGTCCCAGGCGCTCGGCCAGGGGCACCCCGCGACGCTTGATGCCGACCAACCCCAGGTTGTGCCCCCCATTGTTTTTTTCGATGATCTGGTGCGCCAGCCGTATCAGCGTGCGCTCGATTTCCGAAGCCGACATGAGGCGGATCTTTTCCCGCAGCCCCGGCCCCGCACTGACTTTTGCTTTGCTCATAAGTTCTCTGGCCGGATGATACGAGGGTTAGAGCTTTTTTGCCATGTGGGCGGCCAGGCCATACCAGCCGGGTCAACCGCTTCGTTCCTCATCCGTTGCCGAGCGCCCTTTTGCGCGAAGCCACAAGGCGAACGCCCAGGGCGCCCCCGATCGCGGAGAAAAGAATGATGCCCAGCGAAGTGGTGGCTGCATTCATCAGGGTGTACGCTGCCCTGCCATCCGGGGACATCAGAAAGTGGACATAGGTACGCCACTGGGCTTCTGCATCCGGGTTGGTTTGCACCAGGGCCTGGGATTGCTGGATCACCGAGTCATAGAACTGATCGATGGCGTAACCCTGGTGCAGAACGTAGCGTGCAAAGATTCGCCAGAAGGCGGTCGCGATCACGGAACTGTAGGCGGCGATGAGCCCGGCGATGGCGCCGATGCGAATACCGGACCGGGTTTCCAGCAGAAACGCAGGAGCCCGCCGGTGATACACGACGATCGCCAGCACCGCTCCCCCGACCACCCACAAGCAGCATCCCCAGGACAACACGGAAACGGCGCTAAGCAGGCCCGCCGGCACGGCGACCAAAAGTGCGGCGAGGATAGCGTCTTTCCAGGAGATTCCCTGGACCCGGGCCACCGTCCCCAGGCTCCGGACGCCGGCCTGCTCCCCATCCACTTCTTCTTGCTGTGCGAACTTCAGCTGCGGGGAGCCGCAGTCAGGACAAAACAAGTCGGATGCGCTGAGTGTGACGCCACATCGATGGCAATGCAGGTTCATGCTCCTTGAAGCTATCTCAGGGGCGAGCGGAGCGCAATCCGTTGCAGACGCCGGTGGGTGTGGAGTGAAATCCGATCGTGGGCTGACGAGCGGTTCTTGGACGAGACACTCGTCAAGGGTTTGCTACTTTTGTGGTTCCAGCCGACTTGTCCAAATTAGCTTTTTTCGATCAGCGGATTCGGCCGGCACTTGCTGAAACAAACCGGCCCCCCAGGATGTGTCGATACCAGTCCCGAAGGGACGGCTGAAAGTAGCCCAGCACGAAGTGCTGGGTTTTCGGTTCACAGTAAGACAAGTCCCGCAGGGACGACTGAAAATCAGACCTGTCCAAATTAGATAATTTTTCGATTGTCGAAAAAAAGGCCAATGTTTGAAGGGGCGGTTGGCAGTGCAGGGTTGTGGGCTCTTGCTTTGTATCAGGGCACGACTTTAGTTTAGTCGGGCCGTTGCCCAGCGACAAAGATTTGGGCTTCAGGCCCTGCGCTCCTCTTTGCTACCGGCACGTGGAGCCATGCGTTCGTTGCAGAACTGGCCCGTGCAAGGGCTGAAGCCCAAATCTCGCTGCATCTTTATATGGCCCGACTAAAGTCGTGCCCTGATACAACGCAAAAGCTCTCAGCGCTTTCTGATCGACCCAACCCGATTTCTCACAACCGGGTTCCAGCTGCAGTTTGTCCAATAAAATCAGCACGACGAACCGGACAGCGAGCTAATTTGGACAAGTCTTGCTGAAAATTACCCAGGACGGAGTCCTGGGTAATTCTAAACGGCATGCAAATGTCGCCGCAGCCGATCCGCTGTCGCGAACGAGGCCACCAGCAAGGGGTGGGTTTAGTTGGTGCCGTGTTGTTCGTTGTCGCTGCCGTGCGGAAGATCCAACGCGATCAGGCTGAAATGGGTTGTGCCGGCTCCCCCGCCCTTAAGGACGACGAGGTGTTGATGATGGGGGGAACCGGCCTTCAACTCCAGATCATCGGAACTGAAGTTGCCGCGCAGGCTGTTGTTGCCGTTTTCGGAGTGGTCGCAGTTGAGGCCTTCGCCGGTGGTAGTGGGCGTTCCGACCGGCGTTTCGCCCGCACATTCAATCACGCCACCGTATTCACTCAGAGCCTTCCGATAATAGGTGATTACCTGGTCCCGGCCGTCCGTTGTGGTGTAATGCGCTACCTTCACCCGCAACTTCCACGAACCAAACCCCATATCGACGTTAGCCGACTTATTTCCGTCTCCTCCGGTGTCCACTGCCGCTCCGGGGTAGGAGGGTAGACCAACATCCGAGGCGGAAGTCTGGTTTTGGTTCACCGCGATCGATCCAAAAGGTGTAGCAATTTTCACATTCTTGCCGTCTTCGGACTTGTCCACCCGCACCTTGCAGCCAGTTGTGCCAACCAGCAGGACGGCCAGCAAAGGGAGTGCCAGGGCGACGGCGCGATAGCTAGAGCAGTTTCGCAAACCGTGAAAGCGCTTCACATCCCACCTCTCATGTCGGTTCTCCCTGAGGGAAGTACGCGAAGGCGTCCGCCTATGTTCCGCAAAAAGCGAACCGCATCCGCGGCGAACGGGAGGCCTTCGCGAAGCTGCGACTTTCAGGTTGCCCGGCGCATCTGACGAACTCTAGTCTATTGCCAGAGGGTTTCTGTGTCCCAACACCAATCGCAATTGTTTTCTCCGTTCCAGTTGGCCGGCGTCACCTTTTCCAACCGCGTGTTCGTTTCTCCCATGTGCCAATACTCCAGTGAAGATGGCTTTAGCAACGACTGGCATCTGGTTCATTTAGGCAGCAGGGCGGTCGGCGGAGCCGGGCTCGTCATGACGGAGGCCGCGGCGGTGCTGGCGGAAGGCCGGATTACTCCGCAGGACCTGGGACTTTGGAAAGACGATCACATTGCGGGCCTGAAGCGGATTGTCGACTTTCTCCACGGGCAGGGTGTGCGCGCCGGGGTGCAACTGGCCCACGCCGGGCGCAAGGGCAGTATGGCTCGTCCCTGGGCAGCGGAGCAGCGGCGCCTGACCCCGAGCGAAGGGGGATGGCAGAATGTGATGGCGCCCAGCGCGGTGCCTTTTGCCGAGAACTTCGCCCGTCCCGTCGAGCTGGATCTCGCCGGTATTAAAAAAATTACGGAGGCTTTTGTCCGCGCAACCATGCGTGCCCTGGAGGCAGGATTCGATCTGGTCGAACTCCATGCCGCCCATGGCTATCTCCTGCATGAATTTCTCTCCCCCCTCAGCAACCGGCGCACGGATCAGTATGGCGGCAGCTTCGAGAATCGTATTCGCCTCGTGGTGGAAGTCGTGGATGCCATACATGCTGTGTTGCCGGCGGAGCTGCCGTTGCTGGTGAGAATCTCCGCCACGGATTGGGCCGAAGGTGGCTGGGACATCGATCAGTCCGTTGCTCTGGCCAAAGTCTTCAAAGAACACAGGGTCGATTTAGTCGATGTCTCCTCTGGCGGGATGACTCCCAATGCAGTCATGCCAGTGGGACCGGGCTACCAGACAGGTTTCGCGGAGCGCATCCGCAAGGAGGCGCAGATTCCTACTGGCGCGGTCGGCATGATCACCGGAGCAGATCAAGCGGAGCACATCCTGCGCACCGGCCAGGCAGACGTGGTGCTGCTGGCGCGAGAGCTTTTGCGCGAACCCTATTGGCCTTTGCATGCCGCCACCAAACTTGGGGACGTCACCAGTTGGCCTTCCCAGTACCTCCGTGCGGCGCCGCACGGCAGCACCGCGCGTGAACCTCTTGTTACTTCAGTCATTGCGGAGACAGCGACGTTCTAAACAATCGCTGCGCAGTTTGCGATCCTCTGACTTGGATCGGATCGGGAGAATTTTTCGCGCACCGCATCAGGCGTTGTCAGAGTAGGTATATTGCGACGAGAAATCCACTTTGACACAGAAGAAAAGCTCCAGGTCGCGCAGAAGCTGGCCTATACTTCTGTGCTAAGGCGGGTCTTTATCGATCTTCCGCCTGACGATTCGCATGGCTACTCACCTGCCTCAGCAACGCACTCCGCAAAAGACGGAAATTCCCGACAAGCTGTACTTTCGCATCGGTGAGGTCGCCCGTTTGTGTTCAGTGGCGCCGTATGTTTTGCGTTTTTGGGAGACCGAGTTTACCCAGCTCAAACCAAACAAGAGCGGGACCGGGCAGCGTCTCTATCGACGGCGCGACGTTGAAATGGCGTTGCGGGTCAAGCGGCTCTTATATGACGAGGGTTACACCATTGCCGGCGCGCGCCAGGCAATCCAGGTAGAGAGTCGAAGCAAGCGTGGGAACCAGTCGGAATTGCCGCTTCCGCAACAGCAGCAAGCCGTGCAACAGACCGAAGCGCGACTGCACAAAGTTCGCAAAGAATTGCGAGAGATTCTGGGAATCCTTGCCAGTCCTGAGCCGCAAGTGCAAATCCAGGTGAAGGAACGTCCCACAGTTCGCCCCGCGGCAAAGCCGGGGCTCTTCGAGTTGTAGTTCGACCACCGCTCCCAATACCAGAATCAAGAATCGGTCGAGGGCGCTGCTGCGCCCTGCAGAACTCCGTCCGCGAGGATGCTGCCATGGTTCATAAACCGTTCCATGGATTGCATGGCGCAGCCCTGGCCGCAGAGGTGATAAAACTCCGCGTTTCCGCTTTCCGCCTGATTCCACGGCATGAGGGTAAAGCGTTGACGCGGTTGCCCCTCCTCAAAACATGGCACGTCGCCCAGGACCAGCATCCACCAATGGTTCGAACCGCTTTTTTTTCTTCCGCAAATGTCGCAGGTGAACGATACATCCCAAACCATGGTTACCCTCATCTCTCCAGCAAGGAATGATTGCATTTCAGGAAGCACCGCGTTCGCGCTGGCCGTCCGTCGAGATGGTTGCGGCGGCCTGTTAAGCTCAGGGGTGCCAGTTCGCTACACCAGGTTCCCGAACCGGATTCTGGTCCAGGGACAAGCGCGAAGACCATCTGACGGCCCGGAAATCGTGCTAGAGTAGCGGTACGTTCGGGCCGGATCGATTATAGAGCGTTTCACAGTTGCTGCGCTCACAGCAGCAGCGTTCATAAAGAATGAAGCGTGGTTTCCTCTGTGGAAGCCGCGAAAATGCCGTCTACTTTGATCTGAGTCCACGGTGAAACCGCCACAGGCAATCTTGATGGAAGCCGGTGAATTCCAGTGACTTGTTCTGAGTGCTCCTCCTCCAGTTTTCGTTTATCCCGTTTTCGCATCAAGGACTTCGAGCGGCTTTTGCTGTTGCAGTATCCGGTACGCTGCCGGCATTGCCACCGCAGGGTTTACGCCGGTCTGCCCCTGGCGTTGATGCTGTTGCAGGCCAAGCGGATCCGCCGCGAGCGCCGCGAGCACGAAGCTATCCACTGACGCGAATCGCGCCACTGGTGGAATAGCGTTGATTGTGGGAGTAATGGTCGGGACGGGCAGATTTGAACTGCCGACCCCTCGCACCCCAAGCGAGTGCTCTACCAGGCTGAGCCACGTCCCGACGGGAAAATTAACCTCTTGAGTGTACACGACTGCCGCAGGCGCGGGTAAGGCAGCAACTGTTACCCGGCGCGCTTGCTCCTCAGTGAGCGGGGGGAACGAATTCCTTGGGAAGCGCCGATCCTTCGCCGAAGAAAAATTCCTGCATCTGCTCCACCAGAAACTCCTGCGCTTCCCTCGTCCACGGCTGCAGGCGATACTCGTTGAGCAACATCTTTTGCCGCTCGATCCATTCGCCCCAGGCCTTTTTCGAAACGTGATCGTAGATTTTCTGGCCAAAGTCGCTATCAAATGGAGTCTCGTCGAGACCTTCCATTTCCTGCTTGTATTTCGCGCAAACAACCATATGTGGCATGGACACTCCCAAGACTTGACTGGATCTATTGTAAATTGCCAAACCGTGGCGCAGTGCGCCGTAGCCGGTGAGCGCCTTCGAGGGTGCGTGAGAACCAGATTTCAGGCATTCTCCCTGCCACCAATTCGGGTGCCCCATATCTCGCGTTCTTCGCGAGATGTGGGAAATTCACCGGCCTTGACCCTTTGTAGCCTCAGGGATCCAGCGAGATTTCCAGGAGCTTGCGGGGAACAGTCGTGAATTTTCCCACATCTCGCAAAGAACACGAGATATGGGGCACCCGAGTTTGTGGCAGGGAGAATGCCTTAGCTGCGTTTCTTGCCCGGACGTTTGTTTTTCGCTTTCTGCTTGCCCTTGCGCAACACCTTACTCTTGGGGGGAATGTAGGGGTGACTCTTGCCGCTGGTCTTCCCACTTGCCTTGGTCTTCTTGGGACGGTCCAGGCGGACGGGAGCAACTTCTTCCACCATCGCAAACTGTAATCGGCGCTGCACAGAATCGACCCGATCGAGAATGACCCGCACACGATCGCCCATGGAATAACGCCGGCCCGAGTGCTCTCCCATGATCTGGCGCGTGTTCTCGCGGAAGGTGTAATGGTCCCCCTGGAGGCTCATGATGGGCACCAGGCCTTCAATAAAGAGGCTATCGAGCTCGACGAAGCACCCGTACTTGGTGATGCTGAGGATCATGGCCTCAAATTCGTCACCGAGACGGTCCTGCATGAATTTGACTTTTTTCCACTCGATCAATTCGCGTTCGGCATCGGCGGCGCGACGTTCCGCCTGGCTTGATTCATAGGCGATGGCAGCGAGCTCGACCTCGCTGACCGGAGCCTCTTCAAACGCATCTTCCGCAGACCGCGCTGGCTTCTTATGTGTGGCCGGCTTGGCAGGCACTCCCATTCCACTTACGCCGGAGGCCAGGATCGCCTTGGCGATGCGATGAACGATCAGGTCCGGATAGCGGCGGATGGGCGAGGTGAAATGCGTGTAGCAAGGCGCAGCCAGGGCAAAGTGGCCCTCATTTTTTTCGCTGTACCGCGCCTGGCGCAGGGAGCGCAACATCAGATGAGCGAGGATGCGCTCCTCGGGTTTGCCGGCTATCTTCAGCGCCAATTGCTGATACATGCGCGGCGTGACAGCAATATCCTCGGGAATCTCGTGCACCCGCGGGGGGCGCCCATGGCCGGGCCCGCGGCCCCTCTGTTCGCGGCGTTCCGATTTCATGGTCACGCGCTTTACGGGAAGCGGGCCGAGACCCAGCGAATAGCCGAAACCAGCGGCCACGCTCTCAAACTCCACTACCCGCCGCGGCTCCGGTTTTTCGTGAATTCGATACAGTGACGGTACTTCCAGGTTCTCGAGCCAGGAGGCGACGCACTCGTTGGCGGAGAGCATGAACTCTTCGATGAGGCGGTTGGCCCAGCTGCGCTCAGAACGCACAATGCTTTGCATCGCGCCCTGGGAATCGAACTCAATGACCGGCTCGGGTAGATCGAAGTCGATGGAACCGCGTCGCTGACGCTTTCGGTTTAACAGCCTTGCCAGCTCGTACATGCGCTCCAATTCCGGCACCAGCGGGGCAAATTGTTCTCGCGCTTGCGGGTCGCCGGCGATGATGGCGTGCACCTGGGTATAGGTCATGCGGCTGGCGGAGCGAATCACCCCCTGGGTGATTTCGTAGCTGCGGATTTCGCCTTCCGGATCAATCATCATGATGCAGGAAAGGACGAGGCGATCTTCACCCGGGCGCAGACTGCAGATGTCGCTCGAAAGCTCTTGTGGCAGCATGGGCACTGCCCGATCAGGAAAATAGACTGAGGTGCCGCGCAAGCGGGCTTCGAGATCGAGCGCAGACGCGGGGAGAACATACTGGGCGACATCCGCGATATGCACCTGCAGTTCCCAGGTGCCCTCGGCGCCCCCATGCTGGCGAACGTAGACGGCGTCGTCGAAGTCCCGCGCCGTTTCTCCATCGATGGTAACGATGGGCAGCTGGCGAAAATCACGGCGGCGATTGGCTTCCTCTACATCCAGATGAGCGGCCGAACGGGCCTCAGCGAGAACGCCCGGGGGGAAAACATGGGGTAAATGGTGCTTGCGGATGACGATTTCCACATCCACGCCGAAATCGCCTTCCCGGCCCAGAATTTCGATAACCCGGCCGCGTGCTCCGCGTGTGCTCGTGGGCCAGTCGGTGATTTCCACATCGACCACCATACCCTCCAGCCCGTTGTTGGGATCGAGAGCATGCTGCGTTGTGCTGCCGAGCACGCGATGGGGGGTGCTGCTGCCCGGCGTCGAAGCCCGTTCCAGCTCCTGGCCGTACGGAATCAGGATTGGCTGGGTTACTCGCTCATCAAAAGGGGTCACGAAGTTGCCCGGCGAATGCTCTTGCAGCGCATAATGAAAGATGCCGACGACCGTGGGGTTGCGGCGGCTGAGTATTCTGGCGATTCGCCCGCTCTGTCTGCCGTCCGCCCGTGGGGGAGCGAGTTCCACCAGTACCTGGTCGCCCTGCATGGCGCCGTTCATCTCATTGGGAGGAATAAAGATATCGTCGTCACCGCTAGCCTGGCGCGCCTCTGGACGAACAAAGCCGAAGCCGTCGCGGTGCACATCCAAACGACCGGCGACGAGGTGATTGCGGCTGGCTGCCTGGGGAAGGGCCCAGTGATCGCGGTCAGATTTTACGAGTTCGCCCCGCGCGGCCAGGCGGTCCAGTTGCTCGACCAGCATCCGCCGTTCGCGGCCACCGCCCAGCCCCAGTTCGTGCACCAGTTGCTTGTAGCCGGCGCGCTGGCCAGGGGAGCGTTCGATTCGGCGAAGGAGTTCGCGGTCAGTCATTCCGGGGATACAGGTGGGTCGAAACGATTCTGGGCCATCTCTTTGTTGATACTAATGGGTCAGGTCACCGCGAACCTTGAAAGATTCGGAATGGGGGATTTCAATTTTGCGGCCAGCGTGGTTAAGATGCAGAGAAGAGTAAGGATTGCGCGGCCTTTACGGCTTCAGCCGGGCAAGCAAGTGAGAAGGAAACCAACAGCTCCACCTGATTTGCCCTGATTGCGGAAACCGATCCGCAGGGTTGTTCGGGGGCCTGTATCCAGAAGTAAACGAAAGGAAGTACAACCGAGATGTGGAAACCGAACCAACCTGGAAGTCCCTCGATGTCGCCTAGCACGGAGCCGACGCGTCCGTCTGTACCCGCGGCGACAAGCCACGAATCAACCAACATGCGTACTTCCAGCACCTCTCCTGCATCGCCGGCAGCCGCTGATCAGGCCACTATCGGCAAGAGCCTGGTGGTCAAGGGCGAAGTGACGGGTTCCGAGTCGTTGTACATTGACGGCAAGGTCGAAGGCGCGATCAACTTGCCCGGCAACCGGGTTACGGTTGGCCGCAATGGTCAGGTCTCTGCCAATATTTCTGCCCGCGAAGTGGTTGTTCTGGGCAAAGTACGCGGCAACATCAATGCCAGCGACCGTGTAGACATCCGCAGTGAAGGTTCCTTGACCGGGGATGTAATTGCACAGCGCATCAGCATTGAAGATGGCGCCTTCTTCAAGGGTGGCATCGACATTCGCAAGCCAGGCCAGGGAAAAGATGGCGTGCCTGCGGCAGCCGTCTCGAATGCCGAAAAGGCAGTCGCCGTTCAGGCGTAGGCAAACGTAGTTTCAAGGCACGGGTGATGCCGGCGCCCCGCCGGTGTTGCCCGTGTTGTGTTTCGCCGCCTCCAACTCTCTCTGCGCCGGCAAAAAAGATTCGGTGGCCTTCAAAGGCTGCGGACAAACACCCCGCCCAATTCAGCAGAATTGTCATCCCGACCGGAGCGTACCCGGATTTCCTGTCACGCAGCCCTCATGTTTTGTATCAGGGCACGACTTTAGTCGTGCCGTAAATGTCTGAGAATACGCTGGGCTTTAGCCCCTGAGGCATTGCTTACCGCCTGTATTTCGTAGCCCATTCAAGCGTGGCTTGAGTGGGTTACCACACAGATCTAAACC
>Ga0302326_10011355_pt1 | contig 19199 bp, 15 predicted proteins | sample Palsa_T0_3_FD_202264 | JGI IMG/M metagenome (GOLD analysis project Ga0302326, IMG submission 202264) | Peat permafrost microbial communities from Stordalen Mire near Abisko, Sweden - Palsa_T0_3 | ecosystem: Environmental > Terrestrial > Soil > Palsa > Peat permafrost | place: Sweden: Abisko...
TAGACTCTCTGCTGGCTTCGAGATGCCTGCGGAAGTCGTGCGCTAGTCCTTTGCAGCGACCTGCAGGCGTCTCTGCGCTGCGGGGCGTCCGGTTAGGTGGACGGGATTGCCCTGCTCGAGAGAGTCAGGCGGGTTGTTCACAACGCGGTCGTCGCGCGAGAGCCCGGTCGAAACTTCCACGGAATTTCCCAAATCGCGACCGATGGTGATCCGTTTCATGACGATCCTGCTGTCCGGGCCCACGGTCGCCACCGACATGCCGCCGTCCCGAAATATCAAAGCGCTCGCCGGAACGAGAAGCGTGTTGGCGCGCGACGGCACGTCAAAATGAACTTGTGCATAGTCGCCGGGTTTCAGAGCGTGATCGGTGTTGTCGATTTGAAACTGGGCCAGGAGCGTGCCGTTCTGAATATTTACAGCGTCCGACGTCGTGGCCAACGTCGCGGTGAAAATGCGGCCCGGATATTGGGGTACGGTGAATGTTGCCGTCATGCCCGGCCGCACCAGGGCCGAATAATTCTGCGGCACGCTCACATAGATGCGCAGCCGGTGTTCGTCGGAAACCGTGAAAAGTGGAACATCGGTCGGCGTTCCAACGACGATCAGGGCGCCGACATCGGTGGAGCGGCTGGTCACGATTCCATCGAACGGCGCAACAATCGTCTTGAAGGCTTGTTCGGCGACAAGCTGTCCGAGATTGCCGCGCGCTGCCTCGGTCGCCGCGATGTCGGCGTTGAGGGCGCCGACGGCTTGATCCTTCGCCTCCGCGGACAGTGCATTTTCCGCGAACAGAGTCTCGTATCGCTTGGCGGTGATGGCAGCGAGCTTCTGGTTGGCGACGGCGACGGCCAGGCTGCCCTGGGCCGCGACCACTTGCTGGTCGAGGTCGGGTGTCTCGATATCGGCGAGCTTCTGACCCGATTTCACCACGGCGCCGATGTCAGTGTACCAATGCCGAAGGTAACCGGTGACGCGCGCGTAGACGGGCGCAGTGTAGAAGGCCTGCACATTGCCCGGCAGCACCAGCTCGCTGGTTCGGCTTGCATCCGCTAGGTTCACAACCGTCACGGTTGGGACAGTTTGGGCGTCGGTCCATTTCGCCAAATTGTGGTTTGCCCGAACGCGACCGCTCAGACCGATCGCAACGATGGCAGCGGCAATGCAGAGCACGACGAGGCCGATCGTTTTCAACCGCCTTGGCGGCGTGTAGTGCAGCATGTTCGCTTGATCAGGCACGGGCTTCTCCCAGATGGTCGGCGACGCCGGTCGATGTGTCTGTGGATTGTGCCGCTTTGCGGCCGTGTACGATGCTGAACACGACGGGCACAAACATAAGCGTCGCGCAGGTGGCGAAAATCAGTCCGCCGATGACGGCGCGTCCGAGCGGCGCATTTTGCTCGCCGCCTTCGCCCATGCCGAGCGCCATCGGCGCCATGCCGATAATCATGGCGAGGGCCGTCATCAGCACCGGCCGAAAGCGTGTGACGCCGGCCTCGATCGCGGCAATTGCCGCATCGCCGGTCGCGGCGAGCCGTTCGCGGGCGAAGCTGACGACCAGAATCGAGTTTGCGGTCGCCACGCCCATACACATGATGGCACCTGTCAGTGCGGGAACGGAAAGCGTCGTCTCCGTGCCGAACAACATCCAGACAATTCCCGCCAATGCGGCCGGCAACGCCGTGATGATGACGAACGGGTCCAGCCAGGACTGAAAATTGACGACAATCAGCATGTAGATGAGCACGATCGCGCCCAGGAGCCCGAACAGAAGCCCGGAAAAGGCGGCATTCATCGTCGTTACCTGGCCGCGCAACGTAACGGTCGCGCCGCGGGGTAACTCGCCGACGGTGCTTTTGATCAGCGCCTGAATATCGCTCGCGACGCCGCCGAGATCGCGATCCTGCGTGGCGGCGTACAGGTCGATTGCGGGCTCAACATTGTAATGGGTGACGACCGCGTCCGACTGCGTTCGCGTGATTTGCCCAAGACCTCCAAGAACCTGCAATCCCGATGGCGCGCCGGTCACCGGAAGGTTCTCAAGGCTCGACAGGGTGTCGACCCGATATTCCGGCATCTGGGCAACGATCGGATAGGACACACCGCTCTTTGGATCGAGCCAGTATGTCGGCGCGGTTTGGGAGCTTCCCGCCAACGACGTGGTCACTGCGTTGGTGACATCGAGTTCGTTTAGGCCAAGTTGTGCCATCCGCGCGCGATCCACGTCGACGCGAATCTCCGGATTGTCGACGGATTGCTGCATCCGCGCATCGGCGACGCCGCGGATGGCCCGCATCCTTTGAAGAAGTGCGAGCGCATAGGCCTGATCCGCCTGCTGGTTCGGACCGACGATTTGCAGGTCGAGCGGCGCGGGCGAGCCGAAATTCAAAATCTGGCTGACGATATCGGCCGGCAGAAACGAAAACGTCGTGCCTGGAAACGCTTTCGGAAGGCGCTCGCGCAACTCCCGCACATAGTCGGCTGTCGGATGGTGATTGGCGTTGAGGCTGACGAAAATGTCTCCATCCTGATAGCCGATCAGCCCTGAATTGTTATAGACCGTGTTGATTGAGCTGATCGGCAGGCCGATATTGTCCACGATCGAAGACAATTCCGCGGGCGGAATGGCTTTGCGGATTTCCTGCTCGATACGGCCGAATATCGCCGAAGCATCTTCGATCCGCGTTCCCACTTGCGGGCGGACATGCAAAGCGATCTCGCCGGAATCGACTGATGGAAAGAAATTCGACCCCAGGAACGGCACCAGGCCGAAAGACGCAATAACCGCGATCAGGAATCCGCTAACGAATATCCGGCGATGGCCGAGCGCCATGGCAAGCAGATTGCGGTAAGTTTCCCTTATATTCTCAAACCTCGCTTCGAAGCCGCGTTGAAAGCGGGCAAGGAACCCCCTCGGCCGGACGATTTTGCTACTGGTTTGGGCGGTCGGTTCGTCGCGACCCCCATGCGGCTTTAGCAGGTACATCGCCATCGTCGGCACCAATGTGCGGGACAGAACGAAAGAGGCGATCATGGCAAAGACGACAGCTTCGGCCATCGGCACGAACAGGAAACCCGCCACGCCGTGCAGCGCAAACATCGGCACAAACACGATACAGATACAAAGCAGTGAGACGAACGCTGGCGTGACGATCTGCTGCGCGCCGTCGAGAATCGCGGTCCTGACGTCCTTGCCCTGCTCGAGGTGCCAATTGATGTTTTCGATCGTGACCGTCGCATCGTCCACTAGGATGCCGACCGCCAGCGCCAAGCCTCCAAGCGTCATGATGTTGAGAGTCTGGCCTGCGGCGGAGAGGCCGGCCAACGCGCTCAAGACTGCCAGCGGGATCGAAATGGCAATGATCACAGTCGATCGCCAGCTTCCCAGGAACAGCAGGATCATCAGGCTTGTCAGCGCAGCGGCGATAATCCCTTCGCGCACGACGCCGGAAATGGCAGCCCGCACGAACACGGACTGATCGTTCAACGTGACGATCTTGAAGTCGGGCGGCAGTGTCTGCTGAAGCTTGGGGATTGCATCCTTTACGCCTTGCACAATGGCAAGTGTGGAGGCCGAGCCCGCCTTCAGGATCGTCGTCAATACGGCACGCGCGCCGTTGACATGGACCACGCTCTGCTGCGGCGGCGAACCGTCGCGCACATGACCGACATCGTGAATGAAGATGGTGGCTCCGTCGGCGGTCTTGATCGGCAAATTGTTGAGTTCGTCGATGGTGCTCGCGGCGTCGTTCAACTGCACGGTGTATTGGAGCGAGCCGATCTTGACGGTGCCCGCAGGCAGGATCTGGTTTTGTGCCGCGATGGCGCTCTCCACATCCTGTGCCGAAAGACCCTTTGCCTGCAGCGCCTGCGGATCGAGATCGATCTGAACCTGGCGCACCTTGCCGCCATATGAATAGGGAATCGCGGCGCCAGGCACCATGCTCAGGACCGGCCGCATGAAATTCTGGGTCAGGTCGAGGACTTGCTGTTCGGATAGAGTCGGGCTCGAGGTTGCCAGCTGCAGGATCGGCACGGTCGAGGCATTGTAGTTCAGGATCAGCGGCGGCGTCGTGCCCGGGGGCATCTGTTTCAGAATGGTCTGCGAGATCGAGGTGACCTGCGCGGTTGCCGTGCGGATATCCACGCCCGGCTGGAAATAGATTTTGACGATTCCCATGCCGGGCAGCGATGTACTCTCGATATGCTCGATGTCGTTGACCGTCGTCGTCAGCACGCGCTCGTAGGGCGTGATGATTCGACCCGCCATGTCGTCGGGCGGCAGGCCCGTATATTGAAACGCCACGCCGATCACCGGCACGCCGATATTGGGAAAGATGTCGGTCGGTGTTTGCAGCGCTGCGAGCGGACCGACAATCAGTATCAACAACGCAAGCACAACGAATGTGTAAGGCCGCTGAAGCGCGATGCGAACAATCCATGTCATTTGAGCATCGCCTCCGCTGCGTGCGTTGCAGACCGCAAAGCCAGAGATAATTCATCACGCCGGTGACGCCATTAAATTCCATTTTAAAGAACGGCAGACTCGATCTCGCTAAATCCGAATTTAATGGAAGCTCGCGACGGTCGCGCCTATCTCTCGGCCATGCGCAGAGACGTTCTGTGCATCGCGAAGGCGGGAGATGCGGCATGTGTGTGGATCTATCGAAATATTTGCTGTCTGCATGCATCGCAGTATTTTTCAGTTCGTCGGTGATGGCGTTCGAACCGCAGGTCGCGCCACCACTGTCGGTGAGGCTGCCCTTCGTCGATTCGTTTTCGGATGCCGCTCATTCAGATCAGACGCGATTGCAAGATCGTTGTCATGTGAATGGCGCGGACGTGCAGCGGATCGAGCGCAGCACGTCAGATCCTTGTCTGGCATCCGAAACCGTACCGGGAGGCGTCTGTTTCGCGCGTCTCGGCCAGGCCCTGGCGTCAACGGACAGCATCGACCCGCCGCACGATTGGCAACGGCACTGCGGAACCTGAATGGCAATCAAACCTCAACGTGAACCCAACCCCAACAGGAGTGACTGATATGGCAAAAGTTCTCTGCGTTCTCTACGATGACCCGGTAGACGGATATCCCAAGTCCTATGCGCGGGACGGTATCCCGAAAATCGATCGCTATCCCGGCGGTCAGACTGCGCCCACTCCAGAAGCGATCGACTTCAAGCCGGGTACGCTCCTCGGCAGCGTCTCGGGCGAGCTGGGATTGCGCAAATTTCTCGAGTCGCACGGCCACAAATTCGTCGTGACATCCGACAAGGACGGTCCGAATTCCGTCTTCGAGCGTGAGCTCGTCGATGCCGATGTTGTGATCTCGCAGCCCTTCTGGCCGGCCTATCTCACCGACGAACGCATCGCGAAGGCCAAGAACCTGAAGCTCGCGATCACGGCCGGAATCGGCTCGGATCACGTGGATCTCAAGGCCGCCGGCGAAAAAAGCGTCACGGTGGCGGAAGTCACCTTCAGCAATTCGATCAGCGTCTCCGAGCATGTGGTCATGATGATCCTGGGCCTCGTGCGCAACTACATCCCCTCCTATCAGTGGGTGGTCAAAGGCGGCTGGAACATCGCCGACTGCGTGGCGCGCTCCTACGACGTGGAAGGCATGCATGTGGGTACGGTCGCCGCCGGCCGCATCGGCCTGGCGGTTCTGCGCCGGCTGAAGCCGTTCGATATGCACCTGCATTATTACGACCGCTATCGTCTGCCGGCAGCCGTCGAGAAGGAACTGAATCTCACCTGGCATCCGAATGTCGAGGACATGGTGAAGGTCTGCGACGTCGTCACGATCAATGCGCCGCTGCATCCCGAAACCGAAGGTCTGTTCAACGACAAGCTGCTTTCCAAGATGAAGCGCGGCGCCTATCTGGTGAACACGGCGCGCGGCAAGATCTGCGATCGGGACGCCATTGTGCGTGCGCTCGAAAGCGGTCAGTTGGCAGGTTATGCCGGCGATGTGTGGTTCCCGCAGCCGGCGCCGAAGGACCATCCGTGGCGCACGATGCCGCATCACGGCATGACGCCTCACGTCTCGGGTACTTCGCTCTCGGCGCAGACGCGCTATGCGGCGGGCACACGCGAGATTCTCGAATGCTTCTTCGAGGGCCGGCCCATCCGCGACGAATATCTGATCGTGCAGGGCGGCAAGCTCGCGGGCACCGGCGCGCATTCCTATAGCGCCGGCGACGCGACGAAGGGTTCCGAAGACGCGGTGCGCTTCAGGAAGAGTGCTTGAACGGATGGGCCGGCGGCCATCGTCCGTCGGCCCATTTTTCCGGAGGTGTGCGATGTCTTTTGCTGAAATCGTCACGAGAGCCGCATTGCTGCGTCCGCTCGTGGTTGTGCCGCCTGGCGCGAGGGCGTGGTTGAGCGCATTTCTGTCCGGCCTGGGCGGATTCATCGTGATCTCATTGCTGGCTGCGGCGACCGCCGACTGGCACATGCTTTTGCTGATCGCGCCCTTCGGTGCCAGTTGCGTGCTTGCCTTTGCATTGCCGCAGAGCCCACTGGCGCAGCCGCGCAATATCGTCGGCGGACATTTGATCTCGACCGCGATCGGGCTTGCCGCTTTTTCGCTTCTGGGATGTCAGCCGCTGGCATTCGGAGCGGCCGTCGGCGTCGCGATCGCCGCCATGGAATTGACGGGCACGCTTCATCCGCCGGCGGGAGCAGACCCCATCGTCGTACTTACGGCAAAGGCGTCGTGGACGTTTCTCATATCGCCCGTGCTGACGGGGGCAGTCACGATCGTGCTTCTCGCAATCGTCTATCACCGCGCCATTTCGCGGCGCCCCTATCCGATCAAGATTTTCTGAAGGAGGCACACTTGAGTACGACCACAATTCCCGCGAACGATGTGCGCCGGCCGCTTTCTCTTTCCCGCGAAAGCACCATTGCGGGATCCGGCTACAACCGCTGGCTCGCTCCGCCGGCCGCACTTGCCATCCATTTGTGCATCGGCATGGCCTATGGCTTCAGCGTGTTCTGGCTGCCGATGAGCAGGATGCTGCCGGGTGCTGCGACTTGCTCGGGCGGCTTTCTGGCCGAACTGACTTCGAACAATTGCAATTGGTCCGTCGCCGACGTCACGCACATTTTCGAAACCTTCATCGCGATGCTGGGAATTTCCGCGGCGATCTGGGGCGGCTGGCTGGAACGCGCCGGGCCGCGCAGGGCCGGATTTTACGCCGCGTTGTGCTGGGGCGGCGGACTGATCCTGGGCGGCTACGGTGTGATGATTCACCAGCTCTGGCTTGTTTTTCTCGGTTGCGGATTCATCGGCGGCATCGGGCAGGGGCTGGGCTACATCACACCCGTCTCGACGCTGATCAAATGGTTTCCGGACCGGCGCGGCATGGCCACGGGCTTCGCCATCATGGGATATGGCGGCGGCGCGATGATCGGCTCGCCGCTGGCCGTCCGGCTGATGTCGCGCTTCGCAATCGACGGCACTTTCGGCGTCTCGACGACTCTGATGACGATGGGCGCGATCTATTTCATCGTCATGGCGCTCGGCGCCTTTGCCTTTCGTGTGGCGCCCGTCGGCTGGAAACCCGCTGGTTGGAATGCGACCGCGAGCGGCAACACAATGATTACCGGCCGTCATGTCCATGTGAATACGGCATGGAAGACTCCCCAGTTCTGGCTGATCTGGGGCGTACTTTGCATGAACGTCACTGCCGGAATCGCGGTGATCTCCATGGCGAGTCCCATGTTGCAGGATGTGTTCGGCGGCAGGTTGCTGGGCGTCGATACGCACACTGCGCTCACCGGCGCACAGAAAGCTGCGATTGTCGCGGCCGCTGCCGGCCTTGTCGGGCTGATCAGTCTGTTCAACAGCCTCGGCCGCCTTTTCTGGGCGTCCCTGTCCGACTTCCTGGGACGCAAGAACACCTATTTCATCTTTTTCGCCCTGGGCATCGTCCTTTATTGCCTGCTGCCGACTTGGGGACATCTTGGTCTCGCGACCGCGTTCGTTGCGTCGGTGTGCATCATCATCACGATGTATGGCGGAGGCTTCGCCACGCTGCCCGCCTATCTAGCCGATATCTTCGGTACGCAGATGGTGGGCGCGATTCATGGTCGTCTCATCACGGCGTGGTCGGTGGCCGGCGTGGCAGGTCCCGCGTTGATTGCGGGCTTGCGCGACACGCAGCTTGCCCATGGCGTGCCCCCGAACCTCGTCTATGACGGTACGCTTTACATGATGGCGGGACTTCTGCTGATCGGCCTGGTCTGCAATCTGTTCGTCGGCCAGGTAAACAAAAAAAACTACATGACCGACGACGAATTGGCGCACGAACGGGCTCTCCAACGCGAAGACCACGCCGCAGCCGATGCAATGACGGCGGCGCGCGGCACTTTCGGCTGGCTGGGTGCCGGCGCATGGCTTGCGGTCGGCATTCCGTTCCTGCTCGCCCTCTCGATCGCGATCAAGAGTGCTGCGGCGTTGTTCTGACGGTTCGGCGCGTCGCCCCCCGCTGCCGCAACAATAGCCGTTGTCACGCGGCGCCAACAATCCAAGCCTTCGGATGCGCTCTGCAACGCGCGCACGCCGCGACACGCAGCGAGCCTTTGTTTTGGCGGGTCAGGCACTCGATCCCAGTGGACCGGCGAGTGCTTCGCTCAAGACTAAACGCGAATTTAGCATTGTAAAAGCCATTTTAATGGCGCGCGGCGACTGCGTGTCTATCTTTGAATTGCGTCGAACGACGAAAATTCATTTGGAGGTAGGCCATGGCCAACGACACACTCGGTTCACAGTCAAGCAATTCCGCCATCGTGGAATTTCCGCTGAACAAGTCTGCCGTACCGCAGCGCATCGGCTTCGTTGGCCTCGGACGAATGGGTTCCGCAATGGCAGCCAATCTCGCGGCAGCCAAATTCGAAGTCGTAGGGTTTGTGCGTCAGGCCGACGAGATGGATCGTCTCGTTAGGCTCGGCATCAGCCCGACGTTAAACATGGCCGATCTGTTTGGCTGCGATATCGTGATCAGCATGCTGCCGGACGATGCCGCGGTCCGCTCCGTGGTGTTTGGTCCCCATGGTCTTGCCAGTGGAATGAAACCTGGCGCGATCCATCTCTCGATGAGCACGATCAGCACGGATGCGGCCGCCGGCGCAGCGAAGGAACATGCAAGTCGCAAGCAAGGCTATGTGGCAGCGCCAGTTTTCGGAAATCCCGATGCCGCGAAGGAGCACCAGCTTTTCATCATCGCGGCGGGTGCGGAATCCGACGTCGCGCGCTGCCGCCCGTTGCTGGAGAAAATCGGACAAAGGATTTTCACCGTCGGCGACGATCCCTCGCATGCGAACCTGATCAAGCTGTTCGGCAACATGATGACGGCAACCACGCTTGAGATGCTCGGCGAGACGATCGCCACGCTGCGCAGGCGAGGACTCGATCCGCAGCTTTTTGTCGACATTCTAACCAACACGATGTTCGCCGGACGCGCGCACAAGATCTACGGCAACAGGATCGTGCACCAGGAATATGCGCCAGGCTTCACCATGCCTCTCGCATTCAAGGATGTAAGGCTTGCGCTCGCAGAAGCGAAACGCGCGGGCGTGCCGATGCCTTCGGTAGAGGTGGTGCGAGACCGCATGACTGCCGGCATCGCCCGAGGGCATGCCGATCTCGACTGGAGCGGGCTCGGTCTGATTGCCGACGAGGAAGCTTCGGCCGCTCGCGTTCGGGCGCCCGCAATTTTCTGACATCCGAAGCGCCCAAGGAAGTGACAAGGCTAGACAGGAGAAACACCATGACATTCCAGCCCAAAATGCCGGTGCTCAAGACGGAGACGTCCCTCATCCCCGGTACGTCGCTGGAGGTATCGCGCGTCGCAATCGGCACCTGGGCCATCGGAGGCTGGATGTGGGGCGGAACCGATGACGCAGAGTCCATCGCCGCGATCCGAGCCGCTTTTGAACATGGCATCAATCTTGTCGATACCGCGCCGGTCTATGGATTTGGCCATTCCGAGGAGGTCGTGGGACAGGCCGTCGCCGAAGCCGGGCTGCGCGAGCAGATCGTCATCGCCACCAAGACGGGGCTTGAATGGCGCGACGGCAGGCCTTTCCGCAATGCCAGCCGTGCGCGGATTCTGCAGGAAGTCGAAGATTCGCTTCGCAGGCTGCGCACCGACTACATCGACATCTATCAGGTTCATTGGCCCGATCCGCTTGTTGCCATCGAGGAAACGGCCGAGGCGATGCGTACGCTCTTCACGCAGGGAAAGATTCGCGCCATCGGCGTGAGCAATTTCTCGGTCGAGCAGATGGAGCGATTCCGCAACGTGGCGCCCCTGCACGTCTTGCAGTCGCCGTTCAATCTGTTCGAACGCCAGATCGAGCAGGACCTGTTGCCCTACTGCCGCAAGAACAACATCGCCACACTGGGCTACGGTGCGCTGTGCCGGGGTCTGCTGTCCGGCCGGATGACGGCAGACACCGTGTTCACCGGCGACGATTTGCGCCGCACCGATCCGAAGTTTGGCGCGCCGCGCTTCCCGCAATATCTGTCCGCGGTGCAGAAGCTCGATCTTCTCGCCAGGGAGCGGTTCGGCAAGCGCGTCATACATCTTGCCGTGCGCTGGATGCTCGACAAGGGCATCACGACCGCGCTGTGGGGTGCACGCCATCCCGAACAGTTGCAACCGGTGAACGGCGTTTCGGGATGGCAGCTCGATGCAGCCGCGATGGCGGAAATCGACCGGATTTTGCGCGAAACGATCACCGATCCGGTCGGGCCCGAATTCATGGCGCCGCCGGCCCGGACGTGACGGCCACGCGCGAAAACAATCCCATCGAAAGTAAGGAGAGGAACATGAAAAAGAATAGCGGTGGTGGCATCGCGTCGATGCTCGCGGCATTCGTTGTTGTGCTGGTTCTGATCGCCGCATGGAACGCGAGCGCGGCTGCTCCGCAAGGGCCAGTGCGCTGTCCGGGCGACAATGGCGGCATAACGCTCTCGCCGGGATTTTGCGCAAGTGTTTTCGCCGACAATCTCGGCCATGTTCGGCACATGGCCGTGGCTGCGAACGGAACCCTTTATGTCAATACCTGGAGCGGCACGTATTTTCCGAATTCGCCGCCGCCACCGGGCGGATTCCTCGTGGCGTTGAAAGACTCCAAAGGGATCGGGCGCGCCGATGTCATCGAGCGCTTCGGTGTGACCGTTGCAGAGGGCGGCACCGGAGGCAGCGGGATCAGGCTTTACAATGGCGGCGTCTACGCCGAGGAGAGCGGGCGCATTCTGCGTTACGAGTTGCCTTCCGGGTCTCTCGTCCCCAATGGGCCGTCCAAAGTAATTGTCTCCGGATTGCCGCTGACAGGCGATCATCCGATGCACCCGTTCATCATCGATCGGAAGGGCGCGCTGTTCGTCGACCTGGGCGCGGCCACGAATGCCTGTCAGAAGGAAAATCGTATTCCCCTCTCGCGCGGAATCGTACCGTGCGAGGAGAAGAAGACGCGCGGCGGTACGTGGAAGTTCGATGCGAACAGGACGGGACAAGTGTTCTCGCCGTCGCAGCGCTATGCGAGCGGCATCCGCAACGGTGAAGGATTCGCGTTCGACGGGTCCGGACGGCTGTTCGTCACGCAGCACGGCCGCGACCAGCTCTTCCAGAACTGGCCACACTTTTACAGTGCCGAACAGAGCGCAGAATTGCCGGCCGAGGAATTGATGCTGCTGGTGCGCGGTGCCGATTACGGATGGCCCGAATGCTATTACGACCAGTTTCAGAAAAAGCTGGTCCTTGCGCCGGAATATGGCGGCGATGGAAAAATGGTAGGCGTCTGCGCCAAGCGGCAGGCCCCCGTCGCGGCCTTTCCAGGCCATTGGGCGCCGAACGACCTTGCCATCTATCTGGGCCGCAAATTCCCAGCCGACTATCGCGGCGGCGCGTTCATCGCCTTTCACGGATCCTGGAATCGCGCGCCTCTTCCGCAACAGGGATACAACGTCGTCTTCCAGCCGCTTGCGAACGGAAAAGCGACGGGTCCATTCGTGGTGTTCGCGGACGGCTTCGCGGGCGCGTTCAAGGATCCCGGCAGGGCGGCATTCCGGCCTACGGGCCTCGCCGTATCACCCGACGGCGCGCTCTACATTTCGGACGACGTTCACGGCCGGATCTGGCGCGTCACCTACGAAGGCAATGGTAAGGACAAGGTCGCGCCGGCGCCGGCACCCAAATCGCTCGTGGCTGCAAATGCGTCACCGTCGGCTTTGCCGCCGGAAGGCATGCATCCCGATGCGGGTCGCACGCCCCTTCCGACTCCACCAGGCGCGAGCCCCGATCAGGTGGCGCAGGGCGACCAGATCTTCCATGGCGTGGTGAGCAACGGAACCTGCAGCGGCTGCCACGGATCCGATGCAGGCGGCACGCCGCAAGGTCCACCGCTCGATAGCGGTCACTGGCTGTGGAGCAACGGAAGCCTCGCGGCACTGACCGAGACGATCGAGACGGGCGTGCCGCATCCGAAGAAATATCAGGGCGTAATGCCGCCGCTCGGTGGAGCGCCGCTCTCGAAGGCGGACGTCGCAGCAGTAGCTGCGTATGTCTGGGCCGTCGGCCATCGCTCCGAATCTGGACTACATTAGCGAGCGTGTGGGCCCGCAAATTTGTTCCGGAGGTTTCGGATGGAAGCGAGGAGCCTGAAAGAAAAGCGCGCACGCTATCGCGCCAACCTTCAGGGCGAGGTCGACAGCGCCGCGCTCTATCGCACAATGGGCAACGCGGAAAGCAATCCCCAGATTGCAGAGGTTTATAACAAGCTGGCTTCTATCGAAGAGTCGCACGCGGAATATTGGAAGTTGCAGTTGAAGAAGGCCGGCGGCGCCGTTCCAAGCTTGCGGCCCGGACTGCGCACTGGCGTTCTGGGGTGGCTGGCACGCAGGTTCGGCTCGCAATTTGTGCTGCCGGCTGTCAACACTCTCGAACAAATGGACAGCGGCCAATATGACAAACAGCCCGAAGCCGTGTCGGCAGGATTGCCCGCGATGGAGCGCAGCCATGCCCGGATCATCGAGGCGATCGCAGGCGCAAATCCGGGCGCGCTGATGAACGGCGCGCTGGCCCGTATCGAAGGCCGCCATCGCGGTATGGGCGGCAATGCGCTGCGCGCGGCCGTGCTGGGAGCGAATGACGGACTTTGTTCCAATCTCAGTCTCGTCATGGGCGTGGCCGGCGCGGCACTCAGTGCGCACGCCATTCTCGTTACGGGTCTCGCAGGTTTGCTTGCCGGTGCATGTTCCATGGCGATGGGCGAGTGGCTTTCGGTCAACACCGCGCGCGAATCCTATCAGCGGCAAATCGACGTGGAAGCGTCCGAGCTGGAGGAGGTGCCCGATGAGGAAAAGGAAGAGCTGGCCCTCATCTATCAGGCCAAGGGTTTGCCGAAAGAACTGGCCGTGGCGTTGGCCGAGAAGTTGATGGCCAACAAGGCGACGGCTCTCGATACGCTCGTGCGCGAGGAACTCGGGATCGATCCCGACGAGCTGGGCGGCTCACCCTGGACGGCTGGGATCACGTCCTTTTTCCTTTTTGCCTTCGGCGCGATCTTTCCCGTGGCTCCGTTCTTCTTTGCGAGCGGTTTCGAGGCGATTGTCGCAAGCCTCGTGCTCAGCGGCGTCGCACTTTTCTTCATTGGCGCCGCAACAACGCTGTTTACCGGCCGCACCATTCTGTTGTCGGGCATGAGGCAATTGTCGATCGGCTATGCCGCAGCCGCCATTACGTTCGGCGTCGGCCACCTTGTTGGCGCCGCCATCGGATAGGTTCGCGCGTTCAGCTTGAACCGGCCGCTTTGAGTTTTTTTGCTTCTTCGCGATCCAAGGCAATGTACTCGGCCGCCAAAAAATCCAGTAGCGCACGGACCGCGGGCAATTGGCCCCTCCGCGATGGAAGCAGGGCATGAACGATGCCCTGCTTTGGCGCCCAATCGGGCAGGATATCGACAAGCGTCCCGTCTTCGAAATCCTTGCCAATCACCATTGTTGGAAACTGACCAACGCCGATGCCGCACAACGCGGCAAACCGCAGCGCCATCATGTCTTCGGTGACGTATCGGGGTTTGTAAGGAATGACTGCGGTGGCACCGTCAGCTCCATTGAGGTGCCATTCATGTTGACCTTGCGGAGAACTCCACGACAAACTTGGCAGCATGCTCAGGTCGGCCGGAACGAGCGGCATTGATAATTTTTCTACCAGCCGAGGGCTCGCCACCAATCTTTGTGTGCTGTCTCCCAGAATTTTCATCACGAGATCGCTCTCTTCCAGCGGCGGAAAACGCACCCTGATAGCGATATCGATCCCTTCGCTGATGACATCCACGCGCCGGTTGGTGCTTTCCAGGTGCACCTCCACCTTGGGCCATGCCCCCATGAAGCGTGCCACGATTTCGGCCACGCGGAAGTGCACCAGGGCAACCGGGCAGCTTACCCGCACGATCCCCTGCGGGGCAGCGCGCGACCGATCTATCGCTTCCTGCGCCGCGTCGGCTTCCACCAGCATTGCCACGCAGTGTCGGTAGTATTCCTGTCCGATCTCGGTGACCGCGAAGTGTCGTGTCGATCGCTGGATCAGGCGCACGCCCAGCTGCTCTTCGAGCATCCCGATTCTGCGGCTTAGCCGCGACCGAGGCATACCGAGCTTGCGGGCGGCCGCCGCAAAGCCGCTCCGCTCGACCACCTGAACGAACAGTTGAAGGTCGTTGAGGTCGCGCATTGCCGCCCCAGTGTCCTGAAAACAGGACATTGCGGTTCAATAATACCATCTATTGCCGGCTTTGTCCTATCCATAACGTGTTCCCATGAATTCCGGCCCGCCCGGGCGCACGAAGGAAACGGCATATGAGAGAGATCCTCGGCATCTACAGCAGCCCCAAGCCGCATTGGGTGGGCGATGGTTTCCCGGTGCGGTCGATGTTCTCGTATGCCTCGCATGGCCAACATGTCAGTCCATTCCTTTTGCTGGACTACGCCGGGCCGACAGACTTTACGCCTGCCGAGCATCCGCGCGGCGTCGGCGTGCACCCTCATCGCGGCTTCGAGACCGTCACCATCGTTTACAAAGGCGAAGTGGAGCACCGGGACTCGACTGGAAATGGCGGCATCATCGGACCCGGTGATGTGCAATGGATGACGGCCGCGTCCGGCATCATGCACAAGGAATTTCACTCGCGCGCGTTCACCCGTAAGGGCGGAACGCTTGAGATGGTTCAACTCTGGGTCAATCTGCCGGCCAGGGACAAAGACTCCGCACCGCGCTATCAGACGCTCCTCGATCGCGACATTCCGGTCGTGACGCTGCCGGATGAGGCAGGCACGCTGCGCGTGATCGCTGGAGACTACAACGGCACTCCCGGAGCGGCCCGAACCTTCACGCCGATCGACATCTTCGATGTGAAGCTGCAGCAAGGCCGAACGGCGTCGATCGCGTTACCCGAGGGACGCACGGCAGGTCTCGTCGTGATGCACGGCACCGTTCGCCTGAACGCGACGGAGATGGCGCGCGAAGGCCAGTTCGTTGTGTTCAATCGGACAGGCGGCCCCGTAAGGTTCGAAGCCGAAAGCGATGTATCGGCGCTCGTGCTGAGCGGCGAGCCAATCGACGAACCTGTTGTCATGCATGGACCATTCGTCATGAACACGGTCGACCAGATCAGGCAGGCGATGATCGATTTCCAGAGCGGCCGGTTCGGGACGATTCCTGCCTGATACTGCCGTCGAACGAATATTGACCCTTGGGAACCTTGCATCCGATTTGAGGAGGAGATCATGACGAGCAATCTTGCGGACCAGATGGTCGAAACCTTCGCAGGCGCCGGCGTTGAGCGCATCCACGACATTGTGGACGACAGCCTCAATGGCATCACGGATGGACTGCGCCGTCGCGGGGGTGCCGAGCTCATTGCGTTGATCGAAGCCCTGGCGCGCCGAGCCGTCGAGACCCGTGAGACAAAACTGCAGGTCGGGCAACTCGAACTCGATCTCATCGAACGTACGGCGAAGCGAAATGGTCGCCCCATCGATCTGCTGCCGCGAGAGTTCCGCCTGCTCGAATATATGATGCGTCGCACGGGGCATGTGCTGACCCGTGAAATACTATTCCGGGAGGTGTGGAATTACAATTTCGATCCAAAGACCAACCTCGTGGACGTCCATATGGGTCGGCTTCGGCGCAAGATCGATGGGCCTCATGAGCCACCCGTGATCCTGAACGTGCGAGGCAACGGGTTCATTCTCCGTAACGAAGACGATCGAGTGCCTTCGAAATAGCAGCAAATGTGTCCCGTCCACAGCAAGATTATTCAGGAAGCGGAATATCGCGTTCGATAGAACGACAATCATCGGAGGAGGTGAGAGATGCTAACGATGCCGAACACTGGCGAAGAAGGGCTCGCCGTTCGTGAAGCCAATCACCGCATGATGAACATGCTCACGACACTGCAGGCCGTCTTTCGTCACAAGTTTTCCCAGTTCGACGATCAAACCGTCCGTAGCGCGATGACGGAGTTCGACGGCCAGATCATTGCAGCGGCTGAATTGTTCCGGGCAATTTCATCGGTGCCGCCCCATGGGGACATCGCCGTCGATGCCTATATCGAGCATCTGGGCCGCTCTCTCTCCAAGGCAATCCTCGGCCCGGCCAATATCGGTTGCGAGGTGTTTTCGCATCGGGGCAAGTTGCCCGCCGAAACTTGCGGACGGCTTGGCTTTATCCTCACCGAGCTTGTTCTGAACGCGAGCAAATATGCATTTGCCGGACGTAGCAACGGCGTCGTGCGCATCGACATGACCTGGGATGGAAGTCGATGGCGCTGCGCCGTCTCGGACAATGGGACAGGCATGAATAAGGCGAGCGGCGGCACGGGTTTGACGATCGTTCGCGAGCTGGCCCGGTCACTGAAAGGGCGCCTGCTCTTGCGATCCGGAGCCTTCGGGACGCGCGCCTGCGTAATCCTGCCGGACCCGACAGTCTTGCTCCATCGCGATACGGCTAGCGCTGCGACCACCGAAACTGCCCGGGCGTGGTCCCGAGCATCTGGCGGAAATGACGTGCCAGATGGCTCTGATCGGCAAAGCCCACGGCGAGCGCAACCTCCGACAGAGAGAGATCGGTGCGCGCCAACATATCCCGGGCTCGTTCGACACGCTTCGTGACGAGATAGTGATGGGGCGTCACGCCGACGGAATGTTTGAATTCCCTCGCGAAATGATGGATCGACAGCCCGGCGACGGCGGCCAGCGTTGCCAAATCGACGGTGTCGCTCAAGTGCGCCTCTACATATTCTCCGACCCGACGCAGGGCACCGCGCGACAGTCCACCCTGGATCTGGGGCGCCGGCGCGATCTTCGCGACACCGCCGATCAGGTCCAGGCGCGGGCGCGCGTGGGCGCCGACATTCGACAGGCTCTGCCAGCCGTGCGCCATCTGATCGGGCGGCGTCACCAGCGCAGCAGAGCTATCGTTGCTTCCGACAAAAATCAAACGCGCCGCGATGTCGGTTCTGTCCTTGTGCCGAAACATCTCGACATCCCGCTCGAATATCGTCCACAAGCTGATGCCGGACTGCAGCCCTCGCTCGTCGATCAGGAAGGATTTGCGCGCTGCACGGTTGGCGCCAACCACACGCTGGCTGCCATCCACGGCCAGCAGCATCCCGGGCTCGCCCCCATCTGAGGGTGCGGTTGCCACGATCCATTCGCGATAAAAATGCTCCCGGAAGAACCGCTCCTCGATGGCGCGCGCCGAATTCACCGTGAGGGCGCCCGTCAGGGCGTGAGCGCGTTCCGAGCGCGTGGGATCGATGGCGGATACGTCGAGTACCGCCAGCAAACTTCCGTCGACGCCGAAGATCGGGGCGCCCGAACAGCTCAAGTCCGTATGCCGCGATCTGAAGTGCTGGCTTCTGTGAACAGTGACCGGCCGCTCTTCGGCAATGCATGTGCCGATGCCGTTTGTGCCCTCTAATTCCTCCGACCAGATTCCGCCAAGCCAGGTTCCCCAGTATTCGAATTCGCTGGCTTTCGTGTTTTCGCCGCGATGCTCGACGGCAACGCCCGCGGAGTCGCAAAATAGAATCGTGTATCCGGCTTCGCGCACCACCTTGTAGAGCCGGTCAAGCTCCTCCTGCGCGCCGATGATGAGTTTGCCAAGCGGCTCGCGAAGCTCATGAACTTCGCGAGCGGTCAGGATTCGGGGCGCTGCGTTGTCCGCGGGATCGACCCCGAATCGGTTCGCCGAACGCTGCCAGGATGTGGAAAGCTCTTCGACATGCGGCGCGGGCTGCACCCCTTCCGCAACGGAAAATGCGTGCTCGGCGTGTTGTGACGTCGAGCGGATCAGCCTGTTATAGGGCGCAGCATTTTCCATCACGCTACCTGAAGGGCACACCGCCAGGCCATTCGGCGCGAAGCACGCCGTGCTTGCGAGGCAATTGTGGGTTCCCCGCTGGCGCGGCGCGAACAACGTGTCCCATGGCCTCGTCGAACTCAGGCAAGGCTATTTCCGTCAGGCGCTTCGCTCAAGCGTTCGAATGGTTGCCTGCCGCCCCCGCGATTAACCGCTCTATTTTTGCAGGTATTGCCATAAGCCATTCACGTCACAGCAGAAATGGCTGCCGCGCAGGGCCAAAACCAAGCCCCGGGGCAGGAAATCAGCAAGCGCCTCCGGGCGGGAGCAAATTCGTCCAAGAGAGAATCGGCCCCTTTCGAGACGATGACCTCGTCGGAATGGCGCAGGCCCGGGGTTCGCGACGGGCCGTCACTGAGCGCTTTGAAGCTATTCACACGTGTTTGGGAGAACATCATGACCAACAATTTTGTGGACCAGGGGGTGGAGACCTTCGCAAGGATCGAGAGCATTCACCCGATCACAAGCGACAGCTTCGGCGGAATTGCGGACGTGTTGCGAAATTGGGGCGGCGTCGAGCTCGATGCGCTGATCGACGCTGTTGCGAGGCGGGCGGCCGAGGTTCCCGTGACGAAACTGCGCGCGGGTCCGCTCGAGCTCGATCTCATCGAACGCACAGCAACGCGCAATGGCCGCGCCATCGATCTTCTGCCGCGGGAGTTCCGCCTGCTCGAATATATGATGCGCCGCAAGGGTCGAATTTTGACTCGTGAAATGCTTTTCCGGGAGGTGTGGAACTACAAGTTCGATCCAAAAACCAACCTGGTAGAC
>Ga0302326_10011357_pt1 | contig 19196 bp, 9 predicted proteins | sample Palsa_T0_3_FD_202264 | JGI IMG/M metagenome (GOLD analysis project Ga0302326, IMG submission 202264) | Peat permafrost microbial communities from Stordalen Mire near Abisko, Sweden - Palsa_T0_3 | ecosystem: Environmental > Terrestrial > Soil > Palsa > Peat permafrost | place: Sweden: Abisko...
CCTACGCTGGCATTGCTTGATGAAACGCGAAAAAAGTTGCAGCAATATGGCGATGACTACCGACTTGTTGTCTCTACCACGCAACTACCTGGGCCGGACCGCAATATTTTCCTATTCACTGCCGAATGCACTGTCGAATACGAGCACTTCCCGCCAGTCGACTTCTTCGTAATCGACGAGTTCTACAAGCTTAGTCTGGCACGAGACGACGACCGAGCAATTACCCTAAATCAGGCCCTGTACTTGCTGCTAAAGCAAACCCACAGGTGTTACTTGCTTGGCCCAAGCATCCGGAGTGTTAGCGAGACCCTCGCAGATAAGACCGGCGCTAAATGGATACGATCAGATTATGCGACTGTTGCTGTCGATGTCACCTCACTTCACGCGCCAAAGAAGCGTCGTGGCGCCGACAAGCGAGTTGCGGACGCGAAGGAGCTGAGACTTTTCGGACTTCTTGACGATCTGCGTGAGCCAACCATGATCTATTGCGCTGCGCCGGAGAAGGCCGCCAGGATAGCGCTCATGTATTGGCGGCACATGGTTTCAAAAACGCGCGCCGCCCGCCAAGGCGACGTGAAGGACATGATTGAATGGATCGATGAAAATATTCATCAGAAGTGGGCCTTGCGCCAATGCTTACCAGGGGGCATCGCGTTTCATCACGGTGCCTTACCGCGGCATCTCGGTAGCGCAATTGTTGACGGCTTTAACTCGGGCGCCATCCGCTTTTTATTCTGCACCTCCACGTTGATAGAAGGCGTCAACACGACTGCACGTAACGTTGTGCTTTTCGACGAGGCCAAGGGCAAGAAGCCCATCGACTATTTCGATTACAAGAATATCGTTGGTCGCTCAGGCCGAATGAAAATGCACTATGTGGGCAAGGTGTACCAGTTTGTACGCCATCCGAGCCAGATGGAACTTGACGTAGACGTTCCTCTCTTCGCGCAGGGGAGCGCGCCAATTGAATTGCTCATACAGATCGAGAAAGGCGACTTGGAGCCGGTTGGTCAGCAACGTTTGGATGCAACAGGTATCGGCGAAGACAGAGATCTTTGGGAGATCGTCAAGCGCAATGCTGGCGTCTCTGTTGAGGGGCAGCTGGCTTTGTATGGCGAGATCGCGGGAAACATCAATCACTATTCCCCAAGTCTCCGATGGTCGACTATCCCGAAGTATGACGAACTCTCAACCGTAACAGATCTAATCTGGCGCTTTCTCCTTAAGCCGCACGAATCGCGCGGCGGCGTTAGTGCCCGGCAGCTGGCGGTTATGACGTTGCAATACGCAAACAATCGTTCCGTCAAAGCTTTAATCGACCTGGCAGTAAATGGAGACTACTGGCGGCGCACAGAACCCGATGAGGATGTTCGCGTTCAACGAGTGGTACACCTTGTCCTGAATACAACCCGACAATGGTTTGAATATCGCCTTCCAAAACTGCTAGGTGCGGTATCCTCAATTCAGTCGCTAGCTTTTTCGCGCAACGGTTTGAAACCGGGTAACTACTCATATCTTGCGGCGCAATTGGAACACTCTTTCGCCCGTAGCAATCTCGCGGTGCTATTGGATTATGACGTTCCAATGTCAGCTATTCGCAAAATTGAACGCTTCTTTGTCACCGACGAACCCTGGAACATCATTCTCACACGTCTTCGGGATCTCGATCTGAGCCGTATGAGCTTGCTGCCCTATGAGGAGCGGAAGCTTCGCGCGGTCGTCTTCGCTCCTCGCCGTAAACAGAACATGCAGACTCAATGAAATCGAAAAATGTCAGCAGCGATCTGCCTGTAATTCAGTTCCGAAGCGCACGAGTTCCGTATCGCTCTGAGCACGACATTCGTCCGTCGAGAAACTGATTTCATAGGGCCACGACCGCGATGGCGTCGACGTGGCCGCGGCATCGGGGCACGCTCGCGGTGCGCTCAATAACGCGCCAGTTCGCAGACAGAGTGGTAACGAGGGGTCTGGAAAGTGCTGTTCCTGCTCGGCGGAATCGTGTGGGTATGCACGGTTATTCACCCGGTGGGGATCAGTAAGGAAACGGATTGGCGACACGAGCGCACCGAGCGCGGCGTAGAATCAAGAGTAACCGATGCTTCTTCTTCGAAAATTGCAAAATACCCCATTCGGGCAATATGCGTTCGTGTTCATAACCGACGACGGCCGCGCAATAAAGGTTTTCAGGCGAAGGCCACTAGACCAGGACAATCATGCGCGCGATGTGTTCAAAAGTGAGGTTGACGCTTACCGAATCGCATGCAACACCGATGAACTCAAGGGACTCGTTTCCCACTATATTGGCGAGGTCCAGTGCTCGTGCATCCGTATTGAAGACGCGCACGGCATGGATATCTCGGAGGAGTTCATGCTCGATTGCGTTTACGAAATGCGCCGCCTATGCGGGGCTTCAATTGGCTTCGAAGCCCTGCCTGACATGCCGCGCGAGCGCCTCCGAGCCCAATTCATTGGGGCGGGAATCCATCACATTAAGGACAGCACGGTATTTCTCAACGGCGATGGCACGATCCGCAGCGTCATTGATTTCGCTCTGGAGGAATACGTGCTTGAACATCCGAATTTCTGACACTCCTCGGGCTGTTCGTGCGCCGAAATATCTTCGGGGCGCCGTCACGCCGATGGGGAGGGGTACATTCAAGGGTACGGAAGGTGCGTCGGCTTCAAGTTGACCTTTCGGATCAATTGATTGCGCGTAACCTGTGATTCCGACCCTAGCCTCCAGAACCCACGTCCAGCGTCCTCCCGACAGGTCGGCAAAGGCGAAGACAGTCGCTGCAAGTCAGGCATCGGCAGCCACTTGTGGATACCTGTCTCCCTCCACCCAATCTAAGGAACCGACTCTGAGCTGCGTTTCCTGTGCCAGGATCATCGCTGCCCTGCGCACGCCGTCGAACTGACGTTCGACGTCGACGCGAATTGCGGCCAAGAATTCCGGACCGAAATTCCAGTTGTGGCCCAGGGAATTCACCTCAGTCACCGCGAGACGACCGGTCAGGGCATTCTTGAGGATATCCACGCCCAGTAACGGGACATCGGGGAATGCACGGGCTGCACGCTCTCCGAGAGCGATGACGTCTTGGTCGGTGCAGAACACGGCACTGGAATCGCGCGCGTTCGAGACAATGGATACCGACTTGCGGGCATCGCCGCGCGCGTCGAAATCCTCGGGTCCCGTGAGTGCCTGGCGCGCCTTGTTGGCGGTGATGACTATACTGTAGAGCATCCGGCCGAACAGTGTATTGACTCGATAGCTTACTGGCCAAGCTCCCGTATACACGAACTCCTGCACCAGCAGGCGCGGACTGGGCCCGGCCGCGGAGGTCACTATCGGCTTCCACCGGACGCGCTCGCGGCGGACGATGCGCACTTCGGCGCCTTTGGCACCATAATCCGGCTTTCGCACCACGTAGGCTCCAAAGCCTGACAGATCAGGCGGGAGCCCATCCTCCAGCACCACCCACTTCGGCACCGGGACACCGGCACGCTCGAGGATTCGATACTCCTCGCTTTTAGCCAACGGAAAGCCGCAGCACACCTGAGCCGGCAGCGCCGGACGGTGGCGCAGCAGCCCCGGCGAGACCACGAGCGTCGGCAGTGGTGCGAGTCCCGCATCCCAGCCGGACACGTCGGCTACCGCGCGAGCGTCGATGCGATCGTCTATTTCCCCGACTATGCGCGCGGCGCGCTCGAGACTCTCCCGATCAACGTCCGGGCTGATGACCAAGACGAGATTGCAGCGGCGGTGGCCGCCGCCGGCCGCCGGGACGGGCCGCGAGCGCTCGCTGCGCGCCGCGGCCGCGGGTGCCGGGTACGCGGGCGGAGCACAGGGGGTCTGCGCGCTCTGGACTGGCAGTACGTCTGCGGTGCTTCGCATCTGCAGCAGCGCCGCTTGGGCGGCAATCGTAGGGTGTTCGAAGATCTCCAGCAGCGACAGCTCACCCACGCCCGCCTCGCTGAGGGCGCTTACCAGGCGCATCGCACTGAGGGAATGGCCGCCGACGTCCAGAAAATCCTCTTCAACGCCGATCTCCGGCAGACCGAGGACTTCGCGCCAGTGCTGCGCAAGCGCCGCCTCGAGCGCATTGCGCGGCGACAGCGCGAGGTTTGCCCGCGACGCGAGGTCGGTCCCCGGATCCGGCAGGCTCTGCCGATCGACTTTGCCGGTCGCCGTCAGCGGCAGCGCCTTGAGAGTCACGAAGGCAGCGGGCAGGCACTGCGCGGGAAACCGCTCGCGCAGATACGCTCGCATCTCTGGGATGGCGGGCGGATAGGGCGTTTCAGGCACGACGTAGGCAATCAGCGAGGGCTCACCGTCGCGATCCGGCCGCGCCACCACGGCGCAGGAAGCGATCAGCGGGTAGCCGATCAGCGCATCCTCGACCTCGCGCGGCTCCACGCGCACGCCGCGGATCTTGATCTGATCGTCGGTGCGACCGAGCAGTCGATAGCGGCCTGGCTCATATTCGATTCCGAGGTCCCCGGTCCGGTAATAGATTTCCTGCGCGTCGGTCCCACGTCGAACAAAGGCGCGTTCGGTCGCCTCTGGATTATCGCAATAGCCGAGACTGAGCGAGCGACCGCCTATGAAGATCTCACCCGTCTGCCCCGGGGCGCATGGCGCGTCCTCACGATCGATCAGCTGGATCTTCACACCCGGCAGCGGACGGCCGACCGGTATGAACGAGCGCTTGGTATCCGCGGCCTCGACTCGATGCCAGAACTGCGCCATGGTGGCTTCGGTCGGACCGTATAGGTTCACGAGCTCAACCGCTCGGCCGTAGCGGCGACGCCACCGCCTGACCAGCGACACGTGCAGCGTCTCGCCCGAGGAGAGCACGATACGCAGCGCGGGCAGTCGTCGGATGCGCGCGGGTGCGCTAACCATAGCATTGATCAGCGAAGGCCCGCAGTGCATGAGCTCGATGCGTGCGTCGCGCAGCCACTCTATGATTCGTTCGGGCTCGAGCCGGGACGGGAAGTCCGGCGGGATTACGATCGTGCCGCCGGCGCAAAGCGGCACGAAGATGTCGCGAAACCAGGGATCGAATGTCGCCGTAACAAGCTGGCTGCAGCGCGTACCGGGCTGGACGCTGAACGTCTCGATTTCCCACGCGATCCGGTCTGCCAGCGCGGCCAGCGATCCGACGATGGCTTTGGGCTGTGCGCTCGAACCGGACGTGAAGTAGATGTACGCAGGAGCTTTTGTCGGTAGACGAGCGATCGCCGACTGGACTTGATGCGTGAGGCCGTCGTCGCCCGGGATCGCGATGGGCTCGCAGGTGTGCGCGCCGGCGTCGGCCAGGTAGCCGCGCGCGGCTTGCACCAGGTGCGCGTCGTGCAACAGCACTCGGGCTCGTAGTCGTCCCAACCGCAGTCGCAGCCGCTCTCCGGGTGCATTGTGTTCCAATGGGACGAATACGGCACCGGCGTTCAAGATACCGAGCATCATAGCCACGAGCGCCGCGCGATCGTTGGTCCACACCGCGACCCGGTCGCCCGGCACGCAGCCAGCCTCCTGCAGGGCGCACGTGACGGCCAGCGCGTGTCGCTGCAATGCCCCATAGCTGCACTCGATGCCGCTCGCTTCGATCGCCACGGCGTCCGGGACGTTTCGCGCTCGTTCCGCGAAGCGCTCAAGAAGGTCCAGCGTCACGTCAGGTTCACCCCGTTGAGCCGCGGTGCGCGCAGCGGCCTTGTTATGGGACACTGTACCGTGATTGCACCGCGGATGTTTTGACGACGCTGCCAACGCCACGGGTGCGGTGTGTTTACCATAATAAATGGCGCTGACTAAAGTCATGCAGCGCGGGCATCCACTGGAGCCGGACGTGAAGTCAGGTAGCGAGGGAGTGTTGGAAACGACGAATGCGCCACGCTCTGCCGAGCGGGCAGATCTGTCGCGGCGCCCGGCCGTCTACCCCGCATCACTCGGCCAGCAGCGCCTGTGGTTTCTAGACCAGCTCGATCACGCCGCTGGCGCGGCCTATCATCTGGCGAGCGGATGGCGTCTGCGGGGCAGCCTCGATGAGGTCGCCCTGCGGCTGGCGCTCGATGCCATCGTGGCCCGCCATGCGATCTTGCGCACGAGATTTGCGCTGCTCGATGAGCAGCCGATGCAGTACATCGAGCCGGCGGACGCGGGGTTTCATTGCGTGCAGCACGATTTGAGCTGCCTGTCGGCTGAAGCTCAACGCGAGCGGATCGATGAGCTGAGCACGCGGGAAGCGAGCGAGCCTTTTGATCTGTCAACCGGGCCGCTGATTCGCGGTCGGCTGCTGCGCCTGGCAGCGGAAGATCATCTGTTGCTGTTTACGCAGCATCACATCATCTCCGACGGCTGGTCCGAAGGCGTATTGCGTCGCGAATTAAAAGCGCTCTATGCCGCGTTTAGCCAAGGTCAAGGCGATCCACTGCCGCCGCTCGATCTCCAGTATGCGGACTACGCGCTATGGCAACGGCAGTGGCTGCGAGGACCGCAGTTCCCGCGGCAGCGGCAATTTTGGAAGTCTCATCTGGACGGAGCGCCGGCGTTGCTGCAGCTGCCGACTGACCGGCAGCGTGCTGCTGAACAGAATTATGCCGGCAGCACTCTGCCGTTGACGCTGTCGCCGGGATTGACGGCAGCGCTACGTCGATTGAGCCGGCGCAACGGCGTGACGATGTTCATGACGCTGCTGGCGAGCTGGTCGGTACTGCTGTCTCGGCTAAGCGGACAGACAGATGTGGTCATCGGAACGCCAGTCGCCAACCGATCGCGCCGAGAGTTCGAATCGCTGCTGGGATTTTTTGCCAATACGCTGGCGTTGCGCGTGCGGCTGGAGGAAGACCCGACTGTTGCCGACTTGCTCAGGCAGATCAGGACCACGACGCTTCAGGCCTATGCGCATCAGGAGATACCTTTCGAGCGGGTAGTCGAAACGCTGCAACCCGAGCGCAGCCTGAGTCACAACCCGATCTTCCAGGCCATGCTGGCGTACCACAGCAGCTCGGGCGAGGAGGGACCGGGCCTGCCGGGCCTGAAGGTCAGAGAATTCAGGCCTCCGCGTCGCTGCTCAATATTTGACCTGACCCTCTGGCTGCGGGATGCGGGCGAGACGATCGAGGGTGCGTTGGAATATGCCACCGACCTGTTCGAAAACGCCACTATCGAGCGCATGGCCACGCAACTGCAAGCCGTACTCGATGCCATGGTCGAGGACGATCAGCAGCGCATCAGTAGACTGAACCTTTTGCCTCCGCCGCAATGGCGGCAGTTGCTGGTGAGTTTCAATGACACGCGCACACCGTACCAAAGCGAGCTCTGTATACATGAACTGTTCGAGGCGCGCGCTGCCAGCGTAGCCGACGCGCCAGCGGTGCTGTGCGAGGACGGGCAGCTCAGCTTCGGTGAGCTCAACCGCCGTGCCAACCAGTTGGCCCATCACCTGATCGCAATGGGGGTGCGGCCCGATGATCGCGTGGCGATCTGCATGCAGCGCGGGCTGGATCTCATGGTGGGGCTGCTCGGGATACTGAAGGCCGGTGGCGCCTATGTTCCGCTCGATCCCGCCTACCCGCGGCAGCGTCTGGCTTACATGCTCGCGGACAGCGCGCCTGTGGCCGTGCTGACGCAGTCCGCAGCGCGTGCAGCTTTGCCGCCGCTCGCGCTGCCGGTGGTGATGTTGGACCTGCAGGACACCGGCTCGATCATCGCGCAAGCGCCGCAGCACAATCCGGCCGCAAATGTTTTGGGTCTCACCTCGAGCCATCTCGCCTACGTCATTTATACCTCCGGTTCCACCGGACTGCCCAAGGGCGTGATGATCGAGCATCGGAGTGTCGTGAACTTGCTGAGTGCGATGGCCTGCAGGCTGGCTTTGCGCGACTGCGACGTGCTGCTGGCCGTCACGACATTGTCGTTCGATATCGCAGCGCTCGAGTTGTACCTGCCGCTCGTCAGCGGCGCGCAGTTGCTACTCGCAAGCGCCTCGGTTGCGGCCGATGCGCAGGCGCTGAGCCGACTGATCCGGCGGCACAATGTGACGGTCATGCAGGCGACGCCCGCCGCCTGGCGCCTGCTGCTCACCCACGGTTGGCAGGGCTGCGCTGAGCTGCGCGTGCTTTGCGGCGGCGAGGCGCTACCCACCGCGCTCGCCGAGGCTCTTGCCGCGAACATCCGGGAGTTATGGAACCTGTACGGCCCGACCGAGACGACGATCTGGTCGACGATGACCCGGGTCTGCGGCCGCGATGGCGCTGCAATCGCGAGCATCGGCCGCCCGATCGCGAACACGCAGATCTACATCCTTGATGCGCGCGGCGGACCGGTGCCGATCGGGGTCGTGGGTGAGATTCACATCGGGGGGGCGGGTGTGGCGCGAGGGTATTTGAACCGACCGGAGTTGACAGCGGAACGTTTTGTACCCGATCCGTTTAGCAACGCCCCCGATGCGCGGATGTACAAGAGCGGGGATCTTGGGAGATGGCGTTCGGATGGCAACATTGAGTTCCTGGGTCGCAACGACTTTCAGGTCAAGGTCCGAGGCTTTCGGATCGAGCTGGGTGAGATTGAAGCACGATTAGCGGCTTGCCCCTGGGTGCGCGAAGCGGTGGTGCTGGTGCGCGAGGACAGCGCGGCGGGAAAGCAGCTGGTAGCGTATGTCACAGGGCAGGCCAGTGCTGAACAGCCGGCAGCGCAGTTACGTAGTCAACTGTCCACGGTGCTGCCCGAGTACATGGTTCCTAGCGCCTTTGTCACGCTGGAGACCTTCCCGCTGACGCCCAACGGCAAACTGGATCGCAAGGCGCTGCCGGCGCCGGATCAGAGCGCAGTGGTGAGCGCAGCATACCAAGCGCCGGTGGGCCAGATGGAGCAGGCGATTGCGCAGATCTGGCAGACGCTGCTGGGCCTGCCGCGCATCGGGCGCGACGATAATTTCTTCGAGCTCGGCGGACATTCGCTTATAGCAGTCACGATGATCTCGCGGTTGCGCCAGGGGTTGGGCGTTGAGGTGTCGTTGGCCTCGCTGTTTACACGGCCGGTGTTGGCCGAGTTTGCGCAAGTGGTGCGTGAGGCAGCGCGCTGCGTGCTGCCGCCGATCACGGCGGCGCGACGCGACGAGCCGCTGCCGCTGTCTTTCGCGCAGCAACGGTTGTGGTTCCTGGCGCAGATGCAGGGGATCGACAATGCATATCACGTGCCACTGGGGCTGCGGTTGAGCGGAGAGCTGGATAACGGTGCATTGCGCCGTGCCCTCGACCGCCTGGTGGCCCGTCACGAGGCGCTGCGCACCAGCTTCAGAAACGCCGATGGTCAACCGGTGCAGCGTACTGCGGCGGAGGATATCGGTTTTGATCTGCAGGAGAACGACCTGCGCCAACTCAGCGACGCCGCAGGTGAGTTGCAGCGCCTGGCTATTGAGGAAGTCGATACAGCGTTCGATCTTCAAGTCGGCCCGCTGATCCGCGGGCGGCTCGTGCGGCTGGATGATCGCGAGCATGTGCTGTTCATCACCATGCACCACATCGTCTCCGACGGCTGGTCGATAGCCGTGCTGACCCACGAGCTTGGCGTGCTTTACGGCGCGTATTGCCAGGGTCAGACCGACCCTCTGCCGCGGCTGGCTGTCCAATATCCCGATTACGCCCTCTGGCAGCGCCGCTGGTTGGCCGGAGAGGTACTGCAAACACAGAGCGACTACTGGCGGCGTACCTTGGCGGATGCGCCGGCCGTACTGGAGTTGCCTGCCGATCGGCAGCGTCCGGCCCAGCAGAACTATGCCGGCGCGTTTGTGGCGCTGAAGTTAGACCAAGAGCTGACCGGGCGATTAAAGGCGCTGAGCCAGCGCCATGGCGCGACCTTGTTCATGACGCTGCTGGCGGGCTGGGCGGCGCTGCTGGCTCGGCTGTCGGGCCAGGACGATGTGGTGATAGGCGTTCCCGCCGCCAATCGCGGCCGCGCCGAGATCGAGCCTCTGATCGGCTGTTTCGTCAACAGCCTGGCGTTGCGGCTGGACTTCTCCGGCAGTCCGACCACTGGCGAAGCTCTGCAGCGTGTCAAGGCGCGGGCGACGGAAGCTCAACAACACCAGGACCTGCCGTTCGAGCAGGTGGTGGATATCCTGCGGCCGACGCGCAGCCTGGCGCATACACCGGTGTTTCAGGTGATGTTCGCCTGGCAAAATGCCGGCGCAAGCGAGCTGGCGCTGCCGGGACTGAGCGTGGCGGCGGTGAAGATGCCTTATTCAGTTGCAAACTTTGATCTCACGCTCAACCTCGCCGAGGCTGACGGATGCATCGTAGGCGGTCTGCAATATGCCACTGCGCTGTTTGACCGGGCGACGCTGGAGCGCCATGCCGGGTACTTGCGCACGCTGCTCGAGGCGATGTCGGCCGACGATGCGCGGCCGCTCGATCGGCTGGCGCTGCTCAGCGAGGCCGAGCGGCATCAACTTGTGGTGGAGTGGAACGACACCGCGGCGGATTATCCGCAGGACAGGTGCGTGCATGACCTGTTCGACGTGCAGGCGGCCCGAACACCACATGCGCTCGCGATCGTGCACGAAGATGCCCAGCTCACCTATGCCCAGTTACATACCAAAGCCGATCACCTGGCGCATCACCTCAAAGCGCTGGGGATCAAGCCCGCAGCGCTGGTGGCGATCGGGCTTGAACGCTCCATCGAACTGGTGCTCGCCGAACTGGCGATCCTCAAATGTGGCGCGGGCTACGTACCGCTTGACCACAACGCTCCCATGCAACGCCAGGCATTCATACTCAAGGATTGCCAAGCCCAGATCGTCTTGAGCGCCAAAGGGCGGCTCGTGCCTGAGATCTCAGGGGTGCAGCGGGTCGACATTGACCAGCTGACGCTGACCGGACCACCCTCGCACGAGCCGGCAGCCCCGGTGGACAGCGAGGCGACAGCCTATGTCATGTACACCTCTGGCTCGACCGGTCAGCCCAAGGGCGTCGTGATTCCCCATCGAGCCGTGGGACGGTTGGTGCTGAATAACGGCTATGCCGACTTTCAAGCCAGCGACCGTGTCGCCCTCGCCGCCAATCCGGCATTTGACGCCAGTACAATGGAGGTATGGGGGGCGCTGCTCAATGGCGGACGCATCGTCGTAATCGACCAGGCAGTCTTGCTGGATCCTGAAGTATTCAATCGCGGCTTGCGCCATCACGCGATCAACGTGCTGTTCCTGACTACCGGGCTGTTTCACCAATACGCTGATGCGCTCGCGCCAGTGTTTTCCCGCCTACGCTATCTGATTGCGGGCGGCGACGTGCTTGATGCTCGAATTAGCGCCCGGGTCTTACATGGCAGCCCGCCGCAACACCTGCTCAACGGCTATGGTCCCACCGAAACGACCACCTTTGCGGCCACTCACGAAGTGCGCAAGATTTCGGCGGGCAAAAAGATGATCCCCATTGGCCGTCCCATCTCGAACACGCGGATCTACATCCTGGACCGGTATGGGGAGCCGGTGCCGATTGGTGTGACAGGGGAGATTTACATCGGCGGGGCAGGAGTTGCGCGCGGCTATCTGAACCGCCCGCAACTGACGGCGCAGCGCTTCGTGGCCGATCCGTTTGTAGAGGCTCTCGATGCGCGCCTGTACAGGAGCGGCGATCTGGGCCGCTATCTGCCCGACGGCAACATTGAGTTCCTGGGGCGCGACGACTCTCAGGTCAAGATTCGGGGATTTCGCATCGAGCTCGGTGAGATCGAAGCCCAGCTGGCGCAGCATCCGGCGGTGCGCGACGCGCTGGTGCTCGTCCGCGATGACGGTGCCGACAAGCGACTGGTGGCCTACTACACTGTGGCGGCGGATGCGCCAGCAGTAGAGGCCGAGGCACTGCGCCGGCACCTCTCGGCAACCTTGCCCGAATACATGCTGCCGGCGGCCTATGTGCGGCTTCATGCGTTGCCGCTCACCGCCAACGGCAAGTTGAATCGCGCCGCGCTGCCGGCCCCAGCCGGTGCCGCCTACGTGGTGCGCGGGTTTGAGGCGCCGGCTGGCGAGATCGAGTCGCACCTCGCGCGCATCTGGGCCGAGTTACTCAAGCTCGAGCGAGTTGGCCGCCATGACAATTTCTTCGAGCTCGGCGGGCATTCCTTGGCAGCCTTGCAACTCGTATCCCGCGTCGCTAGTACTTTCGGCGTTCAAATTGGTGTCGCGGCGCTGTTCGCCTCGCCGACTCTACGCGAGTTCGCAATCCGGGTGTCCAGGGCCGACATGCCGCTAGAAGCTTGGAATATCGTCCAGATTCAGCCGCTGGGCCAGAAGACGCCGATCATCGCGATCAACAATACAATGATGTACTCCGATCTCGCTCGAAGGATTGGGACGGATCGCAGGTTTCTCGCCGTGCAGCTGTTTGATCCCGCCAATCCCAGATCTTTGCCAGCTCGCAGCCTCGAAGACATCACTACGGATTACGTTCAGCTCATCCGCGAAGCGCAACCACACGGCCCTTATATCTTAATGGGACTATGTGTCGCGGGACTCGTCGCCTACGAGGCCGCGCGCCAGTTGCGGCAGGCCGGAGAACAGGTTGCGCTCGTCGTGATGGCCGACACCTGGTGCCCGGGCTACGTGGCCCGCCCGTCCTTTCTGCAACGTATCTTGTTCGACCTAGAGCGCAGACTCATTTACCGCAGGCATACGTTGGCGCTGCTTCGAAGCGGCTCAATACGAATTGAGCAGTTTCTAGCGACAACTCGGGTTGCAAAATGGACTAAGCTGATGCGTGTGTTGTCCACATTGCGCCTCATTGAAGACCACTCGAAACTAACCGAGCAGGGCTGGCAAGACCGTTGGTTCTTGCCAGCTCTTGAGAGCGCGCGAAGCAACTACCAGGCACCTGTGTCAACTGGGCACGTTGTAATGCTCCAAAGCGAGATGCTGCCGCTCGCCAAGTTCCTGGATCCCAAGATGGGCTGGTCAAATCTTGTCAAGGGCCAGCTCTTACACTACCGAGTGCCCGGCTGGCACGACCGTATGTTTCACGATCGGGGCGCGGCTATGATTGCGGAACATCTCCAACCTCTGCTGGACCGCATCGACACCTAGCGTGCAGCTTTGTCTACGGCGGCGAAAGAGAGTTCTGGTACGTGCGGTCAAGAACTCGAAAGCAATGGGCATGTTCAGCGGGGCGAGTCATCCGGCAGCAGCCGGCCAAACCGGATGTTCAGCCGATCGAAATGACGTCTCCGAAATCTGCCCTTCAATTTGGAGGTCGCCTTGCTCCCCGCGGACTTTCATGAATAATCTCCGGTGAAGATTTCGGTCTGTAGGCTAAGGCGAACCCGCGTTGCTGCTTCGCAGACCTAGGGCCGCCTAGGGCCCCATAGGTCGGAAAAGCCTCGATGGATGCGCGGTTGTTTGGGCGACTAGCATCAAGCCCCCGGGAGGGACGAATCCGTGATCGCGAGGGACGAACTCGTTGTCTCGCAGGCGATCGAGCATTCCTCCTGGCGGTCAATTCAGTCAAGCTCCACCCTCGTTGACCGGGCCCATTTTTTTGGCCCTCGCAGAATCAGTTTAGAATTCTTAAGAGGACATCATGGCGATCAACAAACATGTCGCGGCGGTGGTGGCTTTTCTGGGTCTTGCCTTATCCGGCGTCTCAGCCTTCGGGGATGAGCATCCATTTACCGAAGGGCAAGTCGTCAATGTGACTGCGATAAGGACTGAATACGGGAAATTTGACGACTACATGCAATTTCTCGACACGACGTGGAAGGCAACGAAAGAAGCGGCAAAAAAAGCCGGCTACATCACCAGCTATAAGGTAATCACGGTTGAGGCACGCGGCGAAAATGATCCGGACATCTACTTGGTTGTTTATTACAAGAACTGGGCAGCGCTGGACGGTGCGACCGCCAAGGGCGATGCGATAGCCACCGAGGTAGTAGGCTCCGTGTCGGCCGCCAACAAAGGTGCGGTCGACCGTGGCAAGATCCGGCGGGTTCTAGGTTCCTGGACGGGTCAGCAACTTGACTTGAAGTAACACCGGAAACGCAAATTGTGCACGTGGCTTTCGTCGCAAATCTTCTCTGTGTCATCGGTCTTCGAACAGTCGGCCGTCCGCTATTTGGGGGTCGGGTACCTTTTGTGCAGAAAGTCCCAAGAAAATGATTAAGACCATTATCTTATCCACGTGTCTCGCAGCTTCCTCACTTTCGCTTAATGCACGTGCCCAGGATGAGCGTCAGTATACTGACGGCCCGGTCACTGAGGTGGACTACATACAAGTTGAGTACGGGCATTTTGAAGAGTACATCGATTGGCTAAATTCGACATGGAAGCCGACCATGGAAGCCACGAAGAAAGCTGGGCTAATCATCGATTACAAGGTCTTCAGGCTCACTCCAAAATCACCGGATCAGCCCAATATATACCTCTGGATCACCTATAAAAACGCGGCGGCGGCTTTAGATAAAGGCGTCGAGCTAGAAGCAGTGGCCAAGAAAGTAATCGGTAGCACTGAGGTTCAGAACAAGGCCAGAGTGGCCCGAAGTGAATACAGAAAAGTTCTGGGCAATGAATATATTCGTGAACTTATTTTAAAATGAAATTGTTATACGTGTTCAATATGCCAAGTGAATAATTCAGGCATGCGCTTGGGCGTGGTGCAGGGGGAATACCGCGTGCAAACCCCTCCGGCATGACGATATAGTGACCGCAGCGCCCACGTACCGAGACCTCGACAACCTCGTGCCTGTTCACCGATGAACCCATTCAGACCAGTACGGCGCGCGTCGCTTGGCGCAGCGGCGACGGCATTGCTCTGCTCCGGTTGCGCCAGTGTTTCATCGCGCGTTGTCAACCACGCGGGCAGCGAGCATTGGGTTGGAACTTGGAGCGCAAGCCCGATGGCAGCCGATTCCGTCCCAGGCAGAAACAACGCCGGCTTTACCGATCAGACGGTGCGGCAGATCACCCACGTGAGTATCGCCGGCAAGCAGGTACGAGTGCGGCTTTCGAATGCCTATGGCACCGCGCCGCTGAATATCGGCGCCGTGCACATAGCATTGCAGAGCGTGGCCGCGTCGATCGCAGCGGGGTCGGACCGTGCGCTGCTATTCAACGGGAACCGCTCCGTCACTATCCCTGCTGGTGGCTTGGCGTTGAGCGACCCGGTCGACTTTGACGTGGCGGCGTTCGCCAACCTTGCAGTGAGCGTCTACTTCCCGAGCGCCACGGGTCCAAGCACGTGGCATCAGTTGGGAGTTCAGACGGCCTACATTTCCACGACGGGAGACTTCACCGCTTCCGCCGAAATGCCGGACGGTACGAGCGCGACATCCCGATTCGTGCTCGCGAGTGTGGAAGTTGCAGTAGCCAGCAAGATCGATGCAGTCGTCACCTTTGGGGACTCGATCACGGATGGGTACGGCTCGACCGTTGACGCAAACCACCGCTGGCCAGATTTTCTCTCGCAGCGGCTCAATGCAAACAACGGCAGTAACGGGACAGCGGTCCTGAACCAGGGTATTTCAGGCAATCGGCTGCTGCATGACATCTTCGGCCCTGATGCATCGGCGCGATTCGATCGGGACGTGCTGGCACAAGCAGGCGTCACGTGGGTTATCGTATTGGAGGGCATCAATGACATTGGTATTCCTGGCGCGCTAGGGCGACCGGCGGAGGAAGTGAGTTCCGATGAGATCATCGTCGGGCTGCAGCAACTGATCGAGCGTGCGCGTGAGCACAAAATCCTGATCTTCGGAGGTACGCTAACGCCCTTTGAAGGAACCACCTTCCCTGGGTATTACACGCCAGCGGGGGAACTAAAACGCCAGGCGGTCAACGCCTGGATACGCACGAGGGCTGACTTCGACGCGGTCATTGATTTCGACCAAGCGGTCCGCGACCCGACCCATTCGACACGATTACTGCCGGCGTATGACTCCGGCGATCATCTGCACCCGAACGACGCGGGTTACAAGGCCATGGCTGACACTATAAATCTGGAGCTGTTCAAAGCTCATTAGCCGAAGGAATACTGAATTGTAGAGCGCCTCTCCGCCCCAGTGCCGCAGTAAGCGATCGATTCGGTTCTCGCAAGTGACTCGCGGATGAAAGAAACAGAACCGCGGACTCGCGTTGGTCGCCGTACTCACTGATGCCGTGCGCCGGGCTCTCACGGGCCGGCTCGGTGGAGATTCCCACTTCAGCGGCGCTACGCGTCGCTTTCGAATTTGGCACAATTCCAACATTGCGCCGCCTGGCGCGCTCGCCGCGCAAACCATAGTTGTTGAGGTTGTCTTGATGCAGGCCTCTATTCGGATTCGGCGAGCGACCGATCGAAATTCAGAGGTTTTATGTGGACGCTTCACATCATGGCTCTGGATTGGCTCACCGGCTCATGGCTCATGTTCTTGCGCGCGCCCAAGCGGCCGGCGCCGCGGCGATTTGGCTCGGAGTGTGGGAGCGTAATTTGAGGGCCGTTGCCTTCTATCGAAAATGGCGGTTTGGCGTGGTTGGTGAACACATCTTCAAGGTGGGCGACGACCCACAGCGTGATTTGCTCATGTGTCGCAGTGTGGAACCAATTGAAGTAACCGCGGGGGGACATTCGTGACCTGCCGCGCAGGGCCAAATCCCGAAATTCCCGAGCGAACAGACTGCGTTTGGGCAACAGCAGAGGCTCAACACCGGCAAATGCCTGCCCGCTGACAGTCATTCCGCCACGCCGAACGAGCTTGGTTGCCAAGGGCCGGGGTGTCTACCAATATAACCGAAAGTCAGGGGAGACTGGTGTGGCGGAAGGCCTGCTCGGCGGAATGCTCGGGAAGGACGACGAGAAACCGGAGGTAGAGGCTCCGGACGCTCTCGCAGGGGCAGAAGCATTCGCTTCCGCCGTTGCCGCCAAGCTCGCAGGAAACGATCCGGAAGTGGCGCGGGACACGTCTGCGTTTTTGAAGAAGCAGGCGCAGCTACTCGAGATTCAAGCTGAGCATCTAAAAGACGAACACGCCCTGCGCGTGGCCCACCTGCGCAACCAGCTTCGCGAGGAGAAAGTCCGCAGGCTCATCCTACGCCTTCGCGTCGGCTTTCAGCTCTTCATCGCACTCGTCGCGACTGTCATTGGGATCGGTGCCGCGATCATGATTCGCGACGCCGTCACGTCCCGCCGAGTGGTCATCGAGCCATTCCAGGCGCCGCCCGACGTTCCGGCGCGCGGCATCAACGGTATCGTCATCGCAAGCGGGCTGCTCGACGAGCTGAGCCGGCTGCAGGACGCCACCCGCAGTTCTTCGGCTGCGCGTGGGCTCGCCGGCGCCTGGACTGGCAACATCAAACTCGATGTTCCGGAGACGGGTATTTCCCTGGGCGAGATCTCGCGGCTCTTGCGCGAGCGCTTCGGGCACGACGTGCACATCGACGGGGACCTGATCGAGACCCCGGCGGGCGGCCTCGCACTCACGGTCCGCGGCAACAGCGTGCCGCCGAAGACGTTCTCCGCGGGGTCCACTGACCTCGACAAGCTCACGGTTGCGGCAGCCGAGTACGTCTACTCGAAGTCCCAGCCGGCACGGTGGGCCACTTACCTTACGAACATGGAGCGCTTCGACGAGGCGGTTCAGTTCGCGCGGAATGCGATGGCGAGCGCCGACTCCGCGGAGCGTCCCAAACTCCTCAATACTTGGTCCATCGCGATCCTCGGTTCCGGGGGCTCGGTCCGGGAAGCCCTGGGGCTGGTCCGTGCAGCAGTAAAGCTCCAGCCGGACCACTGGTCCGCACACGTCAACATCCAGAACGACCTGATGATCCTGGGTGACGAGGAAGGCGCGTGGAAGGCTGGCGAGGATATGCGGAAGGCGGCTGGCGCTCGCCCGGGGCCGGCTCCCGATACCTTTTACACGAACTGGGACTACCTCACCTGGAACCTGCGGACGTGGCTGAATGCAACTGTCGCCGACGCCGAAACCAACGCCGGGGCGGGAACGGGTGGCACCGCGGCCGGGCCGCAGATCGCAGACATTCAGGCTCGACTGCACGACCCGGAGGCAGCCGACCTGGCACTGAAGACAACGAAAATCGATCCCCACGATCCGACGGTCGCCGCAATGTCCCATTACGTGCGAGGCCGCCTGGCAGCCGAGGCTGGGGACGCGGCTACCGCGGCAAGCGAGATGGAAGCGTACGGAACTGCCTACGCCGATCCTGCCGTATCCACCAACAATCCGGGCTACCACTGCTGGATCGCGCCGGCCGAGGAAGCAGCGGGGCATCCGGACAAGGCCGATGCCATGCTCAAGTCCGCGGGCACCTATGTGGACTGCTACCGCTTCCGAGGCGACATCCTCGAGGGCCGTGGCGATTGGGCGGGCGCACAGAAGGCCTATACGGCGGCAACAGCACTCGCCCCCGATCTACCGGCCGCGTACTACTCCTGGGGCGTCGCGCTCGCGAAGCATGGCGATTTCGCGGGTGCTGAGTCGAAGCTCAAGGATGCGAACCAGCGCGGACCGCACTGGGCCGATCCGCTCAAGGCGTGGGGCGATGTGCTCGCAAAGCACGGCAAGATCAAAGACGCGATCGCGAAGTACGACGAGGCGCTGAAGTTCGCGCCGAACTGGAAGCAGCTCAAGGAAGCGCGAGAGGCAGCGGCGATGCAGAAGACCTAATTTAGGCCACCGGTGCGCTGCCGTTCGCCACCGGTGGCTCGGAGTCAGGAAGCGACCTGCGACCGATCCGCGAGGCTGAGGGTCGCCGACCGGCTAGGACCGGGCGCCGGCGGTGCCGAACTGTTCGCCGCTAAGCTGCCGCCCGCGAATTGGTGGGCTTTTGCCATTCACGCATGGTCTCGTGTGCAAACTCCTCATAAGCGCGTGGTTCATGGCCTAAGAGCTCTGTCAACGTTGCAGCATCCCCGTCCTCGGCAACAAAACCCCGCTCGAGATACCCTTGAAACATCATGCGAATATCGAACGCCGCCCAAGAGGGGGCGTGCTTGCGCATCTGTTCCTCGAAGGTATCCAGGTTGTCTCCCGCATATTTAATTTCCTTGCCGAGCACCTCGCTCCAAATCGACGCGGCTTTCGGCCCGCTTAGAATGGCAGCGCCATTCACGTTATAAGTCTTCCCAAAATGCTTGTCGGACATCAGAGTGATTGCGGTGGCTTCGGCAATGTCGCGAATATCGACCGCCGATATACCAACGAGTCCAAGCGGATT
>Ga0302326_10011358_pt1 | contig 19196 bp, 13 predicted proteins | sample Palsa_T0_3_FD_202264 | JGI IMG/M metagenome (GOLD analysis project Ga0302326, IMG submission 202264) | Peat permafrost microbial communities from Stordalen Mire near Abisko, Sweden - Palsa_T0_3 | ecosystem: Environmental > Terrestrial > Soil > Palsa > Peat permafrost | place: Sweden: Abisko...
GTTTCCGCCCAACATATTCAACTGCCGGAGTCTATACCGGCGCGCATTGGGCCGCGGGGGAACTCATCTTCACAGCCAACGCACCAAATCTCTTCTCAACGTCTTTCAGTATCGAAACAAGCGTCTGGACTTAGCGAATGTCAACCATAAACGTAATCAAACAATTACCTGAAGCCGACACGCCGTTGTTGTTCTTTCAGTGTGTACTGCCATCGGGAGATGCCCAGTATTGGAGCAGCTACACTCTTCCGTTTGGCGGCAACACTTATACCGCGCGGGTGCTCAAGCATGATCTGTTTGATTTACAGCTTTGCGCGGACGACGCCATGGACGGTCTCACGAAATTGTCGTTGACTTTGGCAAATGCCGATTCAGAGCTTTCGGAGCTGAATGCCGCCATCGGCTTCAAAGGATCGCAGTTGACGGCGTATTTCGCCTTTGCCGACCTACCCAGTCTCACAGTCACTTCCGAGAGCACCGTTTTGTTCCGTGGAATCGCCGGAGATCCGGATCAAATCGGTGAAGACTTTCTGACATTAAGCTTTACCAACAAGCTCAGCTTACAGCGCATTCCCGTTCCTGACGCGCGCATCCAGCGTTCCTGTCCATGGACGTTTCCTTCAACATTGGCGCAGCGCACCGAGGCGTTGACTGGAGGAGACTCAGGAAGGTTTTCCCGTTTCTACCGCTGTGGCTATTCAGCGGACATTGCAGGAGGCGTCGGCAACCTAAACGATGGTCAGGCATTTACTTCCTGCGATTATTCCCGGACTCAATGCTTACGAAATGGAATGTTTAACGCCGACTCAAGCGCCCATACCACGGCCCGCTTCGGCGGACTGGAATTCGTCCCGCCCGCCATTCAAGTACGCACCTCTGGTTCCACGACCTCTCAACTGTCGGCGGTCATCGATAACACCGCGAAGTATAACGATGCCATCCCCATTGTTTACGGAACCGGTTGGATCGAGTCGCCGGTGGTCTTTGCCAGAAACGATGGAAACCTGACTCACATGGAGACTCTTCTCGGATTGGGCCCCATCAGCAGCGTTCTCAAGGTTGTGGTGAATGATATTGAGATTCCACTGCCTACGCCGGGTCAGGATGTGACTGCCACTGGCTGGTATTCAGTAGTGAGTACAGGAACTCGTCAGGGTGTTTTCAATGGGGACTGGCTGGACTCTTCTGGAAACCCGCTCGGCGACCCTCACGGCAGTATTGCTTCCTTGGCGATCGTCGTGCCCAATAGGATCAGTACGGGCCAGTCGACGCCGACTGTGGAAGTGTTGACGCAAGGCATGCAGGTGGACACTTTCGGCTTAGATGGCAGTCTACAGGGCAACATCTTTTCTAACAACCCGGCTTGGGTTATCCTCGATATCCTGCGGCGTTGTGGATGGGCTCTCGCGGATCTGAATCTCCCAACTTTCGCCAACTCTGCCGCTTTCTGCAGTAGCCTCATCAGCGTGACCGATTTGAACGGCAATCAGTTACTTGCTCCGCGCTATAGTTGCAATCTCGTTGTGACGAAACGCCAGAGCGCCGCTGTCATAGTCCGCGGCATCAGAGTTGCCGCGAGTCTGATGATCCGCTACGGAGTCTCCGGATTATTGGAATTGTTGCCGGAAACAACACTCGCCGCCCAACAGAGCTTTCTACCCGATGGCGGCAACAGCAGCGAGACCTTAAATGGAGGTTGGCCCGCGTACGAATTTAGCGATGCGTCCGCGCCATTCTCCGGTATCGCGCGAGATCCGCACGGCAGGTCTACGGTATTGCTCTCCTCGAATAGCGTGGCCGAAACGTCAAACTGTCTAAACGTCGAGTTTCAGGACGAATTTAACGAATACCAGCAGGACAGCCTCTCCACCGTGAATTCCGAAGATGTCGCTTTGATCGGCTACGAAATCAGCAGTCAATCTACGGCCATGGGGATCACCAATTACAGTCAGGCGACGCGCGTGTTGCTCCGTCAGCTCGATAAGGCCACAGAGGGAAATCTCTATATCAACTTTGTAACAAGCTTCCGTGCTCTGAAGGTCCGCCCAGGCGACATCATAGCGGTGACTTACCAAAGAGAGGGATTCACCAGAACTCCTTTTCGTGTGGTTAGGATCTCGCCGGCGATGAACTATCAATTTGTCACGATTCAGGCCCAAATTCACGACGACGATTGGTACAGCGACAGCATAACAACGCTGTTGGCGGCGGGCCGTCAGCCTGCCAGCCAGGTGCAAGTGCCCCGTCCACTCATAGGTGTGGTTCCCATTCTCGACGCCGCTGGCCAAATAGATGGCTTCGATTTTGAAATCGGCGAGAACATTCAAGCGCAAATCGATGGCTCCACTACCGACACGTTTACCGTCGGGTTTTCGCTGCCTTCTGCGCCGTCGCTCAGCGCTCTTAGTATTCCTCTCCTCAGTCTCTCGCCCACCTACGCAAACACCGGTGGCACGCTGGAAGGAGGAGCAACTTACTACTACGCGATTAGCGCTGTGGACGCGGCGGGAAATGAAGGCGATATCTCTTTTACCGCCGGCATCACCCTGCCTGCGGGCCCCAATACCTATACTGTCACGATCGTTCAACTTGGTTTCCCGGCAAACGGCGCCACCTTTCACGTTTACCGGGGCCTCAATCCGCAAGTGCTGTATCGGATCGCCTCGAATGTCGCCCTGGAGTCTTCTTTCACCGATAGCGGCCTTCCGATTATGGCGATTGGCCCGCCGGACGCAAGCTTTGACCACGCAAACTTCTACTACCGCTACGAATACGGCGGCCCTTATCAAGTAACCGCCTCTTCGGCAACGACGATTTCTTGCGCGGATATGGGAGCAACGGCGGGAGCGTACGCTGGCTTTTTGGTGCGCATTATGAGTGGCGCCGGCGAAGGACAGGAACTTTCGATCGTTGCGAACGATCAGACGAACTTGACGATTACGCCTCAGTGGTCGACTGTTCCCGATTTGACGAGTGTGTTCGTGATTGTTGAGGCGTCCTGGATCTTTGCGGCCGTTTCAAAGACTAGCACTGTCCAGTTTGAAATTGCCTATTCGCGCGGCGAGGTGATTGAAATCTCGGGCCGTAGCGCCAACGTGAACAACCAGGAAGCGAGTGTATCGCTTTGCCCCATCACCCGTTGGGCGCTGGGCGATGGCAATCCCGATGTCGGATTGGCGGGTCTCGCGAGTTTCGTAATTACTGCTATCGGTGCCGGCAACTTGGCCCTCTCTCAGATTGGTTTCGCGGATACCTCGAACACGTCTTCCGTTACCAGTGGCACCCTTCAGATCTTCCACTGGAATGAGTTGAACACACCCAGTCCCTATACTCTGGCGGCCAATGTCGATGCCGGATCCAGCACCATCCTCCTGAATCTGCTTGGGTCGTCGCTTCCTTATCCGGGCCAGGCCATTCAGATCGGCTCGGGAAGTAGCTCGGAAGTCGTGATCTTTTTATCCGCGACTGCGGCGGAGAGCTCTTACACTGTGGATCGCGGTCAACTTGGCTCGGCTTCGACGGCCCATTCCGCCGGCGATGCGGTGCTTCCACTGGATAACTCGACGATTATCGTGCCTTTCGCGCCGGGCTTCTTTGAGAATTCCGCCGCCGCCAACTACATACATACAGTGGCCTTGCCGGACGTGCGCATAATCGCCGCCGAATTCTTTGTGAATAACTCTTTTGGGTCGAGTCTAGCGCTCCAGCAATCGTACGCCGTTGCGCCGCCGGAGAGTAGCTTGTTGAGAACTCTTTCGGGCGGGCAGTTTTCTCTGCAAATCAACGGGTATCTGGCGACTCAGCAAAATGCCGCACCTGCCCTCTTGGTTCAAGCCACCCACGCTATCCGCGATATGCGGGTCACCTTGAACCAACCCGCAAGCGGTTACGATATTGTGGTTGAGGTTTTGCAGAATGGCGTCCTCTACGGCAGCGCGCTGACGATACCTTCGGGCGAATCGTCCTCCTCTGTGGTAGACGGCGTATACTTCGCGCCGCTTCTCGAGGATGCTCTGTTGACCCTCAATATTGCTCTAAACAGTGTAACCACAACCTCTGCCACCGGAGTAAGTCCGGGCCGTGATCTTACCGTAACGATAAGGTTCTAAATCTTATGTCTGAGCAAATCGCCAAGCTGACCCCGCATCACGACCTTCAGGCCTACTTCCTAACGCCGTCGGCCATCGCCGCTTTGAGTTCGGCGAGTAGCGCTGGCTTCGTTCTTTCAGGAAAATGGCGCCAGCAGTTTGACTGGGCTGTTGTTGAATGGACCAGGGACAACGTTTTCGAGCATCCGTCGCTGCGAAATTTGCCCGATGGGGATCTTAGCGGACTCACCTTGAGTTACCAGGAAGCGCGCACCGGATGCATTCCGTTCCAATCAAACCTGTTCCCGGTAGTTGCATGGGACAGATTGCGCCTTTGGGTGACCGGTGCAGACGGTAGCGATACGGTCTACTACGTCAGCTTCGCGAATCAACCCTCCACGGAACCTCAAATCCTGCTACCCATCGTAGGATCGCCGCAATCGGCTTCGGCAACGATGACGCTGGTTGCTTCGCCCGGCGTCGGGCAACGCGCCGGTTTAGCATTCTTGGAAGAGCACTACTACTACCAAGTTTCGAATGGCGACGGGCTTGCCGACATTGCCGCCGGCATTGCGGCGTCGGTGGTAAGCGAGAATTTCTCGGCGGCCTCTAGCGGAGCGTCGGTCATCGTTACTTGTAAGGGAACCTCCGGCAACGGTAGCCTCGACGGCGCGAATGGCAATCGCATCACCATGTACGGCTTCTCGGAAAATAGTGTTCCAGTTTGGCAGGAGCCATCCGCCGCTTTTTCGGGCGGAGGTTTTCCCAGTCAGTATCAAGTGACCCTCAATTTTGGAAATCTCTGGGGCACGACCGACGCGGACAGCACGCCCCAGTTGGTGCCGACCACCAACGTTAGAAAAGTGCGCTGGACTTGGGCGGCGGATATGCAAGCCGGAGAATATACCCAAACCGAGTTTCAAGTCACTGTGTCGAATTGGTCAGTCACCGGCACAAATCAACTCTATAGCATCGCAGGACCCGGCAGCCGCCGCATCGAAGATACCGATTCGGGTGTGACATTTACCGGCGCCTGGCAAATGGAGACCGGAAATTTTTCAGGTAGCAAGATTCACCTCACGAGTGAGACCGGCGATAGTTGCACCATCACTTATACCGAAGCAACTGCCCACCAGCTCTATCTCGGGTTGCGCCGAACTGCGAGTGCGCCGATCGCTAACATCACAATCGATCAAGGAGCGGCTCAACAGACTTTGCTGACTCAGCCGGGTGAAGATGTGCTTGTCCGCTATCCGCTCGGCCTCATTGCCGCCGGCTCTCATACGGTGACTATCGCCCATGCCGGCGAAAACGGCAGCCAAACCCTATATTTCGATTTTCTCGAAATTGCCTACCCTAGCAACAATCTGCCGGATTTCACCGCTAACAGCCAATTGGCATTAGCCACAGACTGGGATACCTATCATTCGCAATCCCTGCCTGCCGAACGAACCGCCTGGTTAATCAATAAACTCGGGTTCACAGGGCGCGTGAACCACTACGTAGGAGCCCTTTGGTTTTATGAGATCGTGCGCACCGGCACCCAGTATGCAACTCTTACGGTTCAAATGGAGTTGTCATCCGGCGCCAACAGCCCCTATGTTCAATTCGCCTTGGCGGCTGATGTTGCCTCCCTCATTACTGCCCCCACCACAATTAGCCACTTAGTTCTACCGGACGACGATAGCTCCAGCGTCGCGCAGGCAATGGCGGCGCTGATTAACGTTGGAACTAATCTGGTTTGGGCGAGCGCGACGGGCGCCAATTTGACCCTGACCGCCCGCTCCATGGGAACTCTCGGCAATGGCATCGCCTTCGAATTGATTTCCAGCAGTCCCGACTTCGCGGTCAATGCTCCCTCAAATGTCCTGAGCGCCGGTATTGACGGCACGCCGTACACCTTAGCTTCTGACGATGGCGGACTGAACGACACTCTAATGGCGGCCGCTAGCTTCTGGAGAACCGACCTCACAGCCGTTCCGCGCATCAACAGGGCTGCGCGAGACTGGCACGCCGCTTACTTTGCCGCCATTCAGGGTTACGGCATGGATGTTGTCGCGTCATTTAGTACCGAATTAGGGAACGGCGATCCTGCGGCCTCCGTCGGTATTGCTCAAGAATATTTCGACGGCACACCGGTGGTTCTCAATACGCCATCCATTCAAACCAATTTCTCTCCCACTTGCATCGCTTATTGGACGCAGGTCTACCTTGATATTGCCGCCCTGCAAAACTCTGCCGGCCTCGTTCCTTACTTGCAGTCCGGCGAAGTGCAGTGGTGGTATTTCTCCACTGCGGGCGTCAGCATGCCGTTCTACGATGCCTATACTCAGCAGCAATTCAGCGCTACCTACGGTGTACCAATGCAGGAAATTCTCACCAACACCGCCGATCCTTCTTCTTATCCCAACGAAGTAGCATTCCTGCCAATGCTCATTGGTGCTTACACGTATGCCATCCGGACCGCGCTCCAGCAGGCCTATCCAGCATGCCGCTATGAAGTGCTGTACCCCACTGACACCAACAACACGCCGCTCAACAGTCTCATCAACTACCCGTCCAACGATTGGACGCCCCAAAACCTAACCTGCCTCAAAACCGAAAGCTTCGGCTTCACCAGCGGCTATGATCTAGTGAACTGCACCATGTCCATGAACACCAGTGCCGTGAAGGGTTTTACGAATCCGCAGCGCGCCCATCTTGTAGGAATTAGCGATGCCTGGAGCGCTTGGCTCAAGGAAGTGGATATCGCGCAATCGCTGGGGCTCGAAACCGTGGTTTTGTTTGCGTTGGATCAATATTGCCTGATCGGCTATCCTCCTCCGCCTTTTGTGAATTCAACCCACAGCTCCATGCAGGGTTAACCGTCGACCCGGATACTATGGTCCATTCATGATCTACGTCATCACCCTCTCTTTTGTGGTTGTCGTCTTGGTGAGCATAACCGTTTACAAATTCACTCAGGTAAAGACGCAAACGGATTTCATGGTTGCCGGCCGGAAGCTGAGTTGGCCGGTGCTTGTATTCACTCTGTTGTCTTCATGGATTGGTGCGGGCAGCCTTTTAGGCGGCTCTGAAAATGCCTACAAGCATGGATTCGCCGCACTCTGGCAACCGGCTGGCGGCTGGCTCGGATTGCTGTTGATTGCCGCCATTGCCGGCCGCGCGCGCCATTTCGCGCAGTTCACCGTTCCCGATCTGCTCGAAGCGCGCTACAATTCCGCTGCTCGCGTGCTGGCCACCATCGCCATCGTTATTTCTTACGTCGTCATTACCAGCTATCAATTCATCGGCGGCGGCGACATCTTGCATTTGATCTTCCCAAGCATTTCGCGGGAACTGGGCTTATGGATTATGGCGGCCTTTGTCATTTTCTTCACGGCTATGGCCGGCATGGCTTCCATTGCTTATCTTGATCTCGTGATCGGTTCGGCGGTCACCCTCACAATGATTGTAGCGGTGCCGGTTCTGCTTCACGATACCGGCGGTTGGAGCTTTGTGAAGGCAAATCTTCCCGCCAGTCATTTCCAGGTGCTGGGCGATTATGATTGGCACGGCGCCATCGGCCTCATGCTGCCCACCACGCTGCTGCTCATCGGCAACCAGGGCATGTATCAGAAGTTCTTTTCCGCCAAATCGGAAAGCGACGCGCGAAAGTCGGTGGTGGGTTGGATCATTGGCACAATCACCCTCGAAACTCTCCTCATCACACTCGCCGTTGTCGCCAGTTCCAAACTTCATACCGACCGGCCACGCGAAATTATTGCGCTCACTGCAAAACAGGCATTGCCGCCTTTGCTCGGCGCCATTCTTTTGGGTGGCGTCTTCGCCAAAGTGATTTCCACAGCCAATAACTATCTCTTCTCGCCTTCTACCAATCTGATCCATGACGTCTATCAGCGCTTTATCGATAAAAACGCTTCGCCCGCGCGCATCATGATCGTTTCACGGCTGATCGTTATCCTCTTGGGCCTCTTCGCCGTTCTACAAGCTTCGCAGTTCGAATCGGTCTTGAAGGCTTCGCTCTATGCTTACACCGTTTATGGCGCGGCTGTCACGCCCTCGGTCATGGCGGTTTTCTTTTGGCGTCGCAGCACCACCGCTGGCGCTGTTTCTTCCATCGTTCTTGGAACCATTGTTACCGTGGTATGGCAATTGTTCCAGCAATACGGAACGGTCGATATCAAAAGCGCTATCGGCGGTATTGATGCTGTCTATCCAGCTTTGGCCGCTTCCGTATTCAGCCTCATCGCCGTCAGTCTCCTAACATCCCCGCCCTCGATAGAGCAACTTTCGGCGCTCGATGCCACTAAAATCCAAACAGATGCAAATTGAATTGATCCAAGCTTCTCTCCGCGCGGCAAACCTCGACGGTTGGCTCTTCTTTGACCACCACCGCCGCGACCCGCTCGCCTATCGCGTTCTCGGTCTCCCAGACGACTTGCAGCCTACTCGCCGCTGGTATTATTTTCTGGGTGCTGATGGCGAACCGCGCAAGCTGGTGCATCGCATCGAAAGCGGCGCCCTTGATTCGCTTCCCGGCGCCAAGGATCTCTATTCCAGTTGGGCCGAGCAACAGCAGAAACTTCACGGCTTGCTCAATGGCGCAAAGCGGATTGCTATGCAGTATTCGGCCAATTGCGCCATTCCCTACGTTTCGCTGGTGGATGCGGGCACTATTGAATTGGTCCGCGGCACCGGCGTCGAAATCGTTACCTCTGCCGATCTTGTTCAGGAGTTCGAATCGCGCTTGAGTGAGGCGCAGTTTCAGCTTCACGTGGAAGCCGGCAAATTGGTCGATAAAGTTCTTCGCGAAGCCTTCGATCTCGTCTCGCATCATCTGCAATCAAAGAAGGCGCTGACTGAGTACGAACTTCAGCAGTTCATCCGCGGGAAATTCTCGCATCACGGTCTTCAGTGCGATCATGGCCCCATCGTAGCCGTCAACGCGAACGCTTCCGATCCTCATTACGAGCCTACCTGCGAACGCACGACACACATTCAAGCCGGCGACGTCTTGCTCATCGATCTTTGGGCCAAGCTAACTCAACCTGGAGCAGTCTATCACGACATTACCTGGACCGGTTTTTGCGGCGACGCTATTCCCGACGCCGTCCAAAAAGTCTTTGAAGCAGTTCGCGACGCCCGCAAACGTGGATCGCAGTTTGTTATCGACCGGGTGAGCCAGCACTCGTCCATCGCCGGTTTCGAAGTGGATGACGCTGTCCGCGGCCTAATTGAAGATCGCGGCTACGGTCAATACTTTTTCCATCGCACCGGTCACAGCATCGGCACGGAAGTGCACGGAACCGGCGCCAACATGGATAATCTCGAATCGCATGACGAACGGCGCATCCTCTCGGGTAGCTGTTTCTCCATCGAACCTGGCATCTATCTGCCAGAGTTTGGCATTCGTTCTGAGGTCAATGTTTACGTAGGCGAAGGTTTTGCGACCGTTACCGGCCAGCAGCAAGAGCAAATGCTACACCTCTGAGTGGTGGCGAGCCGCCTTTCAGTCGCACTGAATGGGCTGGAACCTCCCTCAAATCAGAGTTTTACGAGGGCATGAGCCAGATCAATTATTTTGATTGGCGATAGCAGGCGAATACGTTCTAATCTCGGATATGGCGACACTAAGTCATATGGAACCACCCCCTACCCTTGTTGGTTTGCTTCATAGGGTTAGCAATATTGTGAGTTCCGAGCTTTCGCTGGACGAGATGCTCGGCGAAATCGTGGGATTGACTGTTCAGGTGACCGACTGCGATGCCTGCTTGGTTTACCTGATTGAACGCGAGACGAACGAGATTGTATTGCGAGCTTCTCAGGTTCCGCACCAGACCGACCTTGGCAATATTCGGCTCAAGGTTGGCGAGGGTGTTACCGGTTGGGTTGTGGAACACCACTCGGTTGTCGCATTGGCATCCAATGCAGCGGCTGACAGCCGCTTTAAACGCTTCCAGGCCCTGGTAGAAGATACTTACGAAGCGTTTTTATCGGTACCACTGTTGAGTGGGGGCGAAGTCATCGGCGTCATTAACGTTCACCATCGCGAGCCGCATGCGCATACGGCCGACGAGATTTCTTTGCTGACGTTTGTCGGCGAGCAGATGGGCGGCGCCATCATGAAGAGTTATCTAGCCGAAGAAAACGCCCGCCTTATCGAAGAGACTGCGGAAATGCGCCGCCAGTTGGAAACGCGCAAACTGGTCGAGCGCGCCAAGGGAATCTTGCAGCAGCGGCACACGCTGACGGAAGAAGAAGCTTATCTGCGGCTTCGCAACGAAAGCCGGCGTTTACGCCGCCCCATGCGTGAACTCGCCGAAGCGATCATCTTGTCTGAAGATCTGAGCCGTAAGAGCGAACGTATTCAGTAGTCCTTTATCCTCCTACTTCGCAGGCCGGGTACTAACCGCCCGGCCCGCTTTTTTCGGTCGCTACAATCGGATTTGTCCGCGCCATTCCACCCTCTTCTCCGCAACCCTCATCTGCTCACCATCGCGGGCAACTTTTGGCCGCGGGAAATAGATGGTGCGCGCTTTCCGCCTACGCAAGTTCAATACACCATCGATTCGCGCACCTCGGTTGTCGCTTATGAACACCAACCGCCGGAGACTGCGCGCGGTCAAATCGTTTTCCTCCACGGATTGGAAGGCTCTGCCGACGCGGGTTATATCGCCAGCTTCGCGCAGCAAGCTTTGCAGCGCGGTTATGGCGTCCATAGGCTTAATATGCGCACCTGCGGTGGCACAGAGGCGCTTTCTGAGACCATGTACCACTCCGGCCTCACCAGCGATCCCCGCTCCGTCTGCGAACGCCTCTCCTCCCGTGGGTTAGGTCCGCGCTTCCTTGTTGGTTTCTCACTGGGCGCAAATGTCGCCCTTAAGCTCGCCGGAGAGTTAGGCGCTTCCGATCTGCTATCCGGAATCTGCGCAATATCTGCTCCCATTGATCTGGCCACGTGCGTCCGGGCCATCGATCGGCCAGTCAATCTCGTCTACGCGCGCCGTTTCGTGAGCCGGCTGTCCGATCGCATCAGGCGTAAGAACGCGCTTTCGCCTGGCATCTACCACATCGCTGACCTTGCTAAAGTCAACTCCATCTGGACCTTTGACGATACCTTTACCGCGCCACTCTTTGGATTTGGCACCGCCGCCAACTATTACGCGACTCAATCCGCCAGCAACTTTCTTAGCGCGATCCGCATTCCCACCTTGGCCATCACCGCGCAAGACGATCCGCTGGTTCCATTCGAGATCTACCGGCATGAAGCGTTCGAACGGAATGAAGCGCTCACGCTTCTGGCGCCGCGCTACGGCGGCCATCTTGGCTTTCTTTCCCGCGCGCGGCCACGCTTCTGGTTGGATAACATCTGTCTTGATTGGATCGACAAGATTTCCCCAAGGTTGGGCCGATGAGTGCGTGGCGCGTTTCCTTGGTCGTTTGCCTGGCGTTGCTAGCCATGCTCTCCGGCATTCTTTTTGGACCCCGTCTGAAGCGCGCCCTTGGGCTTGAAAAGGCCGATTCACGCACCGTCGTCACTGAAATCCAGCGGCTCAACCAAATGGTCACCGTCCGCTACAGCATTCAACGCGTCGTCGGTATCAAGGAGCCCAAGGAACCGCTGGGCGAGGAATCTCTTTTGCTCATGGTCCAAGGTGAGGTGCAGGCGGGAGTCGATCTCGCGCATTTTGATTCCGCTAACGTTCACTTCTCAGGCCCGCATTCCGTGATTGTGCTGTTGCCGCCCGCGCAAATCCTGAACGTCTTTCTTGACGAAAAATACACCAAGGTGTGGGATCGCCGCATTACCTGGTGGACACCCTGGGTCGGTTACGATCCTGATTTGGAGCACAAGGCCCGCCAACAAGCTCTCGCAGACGTTAAGTCGGCAGCGCTTACTATGGGAATCCTGCAGCAGGCGCAACAAAATGCCGAACTGACGGTTCGCGATTTTCTCCAAGCGTTGCACTTGGCCGCTACTGTTAAGACGGCCGTCTCTTAGCCGCCGCCTTGGCCAGCTTTTTCTTCTTCACCAGCGCCATCATGTAGTTTTGATAAGCCTCATCTAAAACCTGCACCACGTGCATGACACGCTGATTCTTGCCGAACAGTCTTACGCCGCCTTGCAACTGCAGCATGCAGCCGGGATTCGCTGTGGCCACAATGCTAGCCTCTGTCCCTTTCACCAGTTCCATCTTGTGCCGCAATATCTGCATCGACATTTCGTTCTCAACCACATTGTAGATACCGGCGCTGCCGCAGCAAACATCGGCCTGCGGCATCTCTCGATAGTCCAAGCCCGGAATGGATTGCAACAGTTTGCGCGGCGCATCCTTGATCTTTTGTCCATGCGCCAGATGGCAGGAATCCTGGTAAGTGACCACAGCCTCCAGCGTGCCCATTTGGTCGTTCAGTTCCACCCCGGCCAGAAACTCCGTTACGTCCTGCACTTTTTCCGAAAACCGTTGTGCCGGTTCCGCATAATCGTAATCGGCGCCCAACAGATGGCCATACTCTTTGAGGGTTGAGCCACAGCCGGCGGCATTCGTCAAAATGGCGTCGTACTCCTCCGGCACAAACGCGTCCACGTTATTGCGCGCTAACGCTTTGGCGTGGTCGGCCATGCCGCTGTGCAGATGCAGCGCTCCGCAGCAGCCCTGCGCCGGGGGAATGACGACATCGCAGCCATTCCTTTGCAAAACCCTTACCGTCGCTTCGTTCAAACGGGCAAACGTGACATTGGCAATGCACCCGGCCACAAAAGCCACCCGAAAGCGCCTTTCCCCCAGTGCCGGAAAGGTCTTGCCGATCTTCGAGTAAAAGAAAGGAATCTCCGCGCTCGGTGCCAGCAGTTCGAGATTGGCCAAGTTCTTGCCAAACACCTTGAGTCCACCGGTAAGGCGCATCAGCTTCTGTAATCCGGATATTTGATACAGATACAAAAATGCTCCCGCCAGTTGCAACGCCGGCCGCGAGGGCAATAGTCTGTCGAAGAAAAAACGCTGGTAGCGCGCCGCTCTTCGCGAAAGCTTGCGCTGGGGCAGAATCTCCGCGCGTGCCGCCTCAATCAAGCGTCCGTACGGCACTCCGGAAGGGCAAGCCGTTTCACACGCTCGGCAAGCCAGGCATAAATCCATGTGCCGAATATAAGATTCGGAAATCGGCGCGCCCTGCGCCACTTGGTTCATTTGATAAATGCGGCCGCGCGGGGAATCCATCTCCACGCCCAATTCCCGATAGGTCGGGCAGGCATTCAGGCATAATCCGCAATGTACGCATTTATCCAGATCGGCCCGCTGCGGCCCGTTGCCATTTCTTTCTTCGGCTAAGGCCGTCAGTATTCTAAATTCGTCCATACAGCCGCGAACGATTGAGAAGCATTCCAGGGTCGAACATTTTCTTTACCTTCTTCATCATTGCAAACGCTTCGGCAGACTCTTTTGTCGTGCCCAACAGCCACAATTCTCTGTTGATGCGTGTTTCCAGCGGCGCGAACTCCACCACCGCGCTCCAGCCATTCTCGGCCGCCGCGCGCCACAAAGCCGTCACGCCTTGCCAGGAATTCAGGTATATGTAGGCGATGCCCGACGCCGCCCGGCAAATACAGGCCCCCGATACCAGCCGCAAGACCGCCGCCAGATCGCTGATCTTGGTCGAAACGCGCAGCACAATGCCATTCGGCTGACGCCTTAAAAAATCGCCGGCAAACTCGCGAATCTGTGTCCAAAAGATCGTGTCTTCCGCCCCGGTCATGCGCGCCGCTCCCTGCAACTCCCGCTCATACCGGGCCAGCACGTTCGCGCTGCCGCCCGCGCGCATCGCCAAAACATGCCCCCGTAACCCCAGGCGTGTCGCGGCCGGCGGCGAAATGATGTCCAACGATATCGGCCGCAGCACACTGTACAGAATCGAACTGCGCTTTTCCATGAGCTGTTCCACATCGTCAAACGAAAACACAAACGTGTGCGTTTGTTCCGGCATCGGATGCAGCCGGAAGTTCACGCTCGTGATCACCGCCAGCGTCCCAAAGCTGCCAATCATCAGCTTGCCCATATCCAGCCCAGCCACGTTTTTTACGACCATTCCCCCCGTGCTCACCTGTTTGCCCGCCAGTGTCGCGAATTTCATGCCGATGACTTGGTCGCGCGCCGTCCCATAGTAACGGCGCATCGGTCCGCTCGAATTCGTCGCTATCACGCCACCCACCGTGGCCTTGGCAAAAAACGGCGGATCCAACGCTACCATCTGCCGGTTCTTCGCCAGCAACGCTTGCAGGTCGGCGAAAGGCATGCCGGCCTCCACGCTAATTGTCAGATCGTTTGGTTCGTATTTCAGGACGCGCCGTAAGCCGCTGGTATTTACTTTTGTCTCCGCGGGCGTCGTCGGGCCGCCCATCAGCCGCTTTGAATTGTTTCCCGCAATCTCAATTGTCTGCTCCTCGGCAGAAGCCTCTTTGAGAACCGTAGTAAGATCCCTCACCGAGGAGGGGATAACTGATTGCATTAGAACCTATTGTCTAGACTAACTTTTCTCAAAACCGGACGCCCCTTAGCTCGCCGGATGCTAAGCTGGCCACAGCCTCCAGTATGCGCCGCACTGCATTTCTGCTTTATCTGCCGGCGTCGCTCCATTTGCTTGAACCGCCGGAACAGGGCGAATGACTATTATGGACTTCGAATACTCCGCCGAGCAAATCCAGCTCCGTAAATCCATTCGCGATTTCGCCGGAGCCGAACTTGCTCCGCACGTCCTTCACTGGGACGAAAACCAGATCTTCCCGCTCGACGCCATCAAGAAAGCGGGTCAGTTGGGCCTCATGGGTGCTATCTTCCCCGAGGATCTCGCTGGCGCCGGATTTGGCTATATCGAATATTCCATCATCATTGAAGAACTCGCCCGCGTCGACCCTAGCGTCGCGCTTATCATCGCCGCTCACAACTCTCTTTGCACCAATCACATCTATCTCGCGGGCAACGAGGAGCAGCGCCGGAAATACATTCCCAAGCTCGCCACCGGTGAATGGATCGGCTGCTGGTCGCTAACCGAGCCCGAAGCTGGTTCCGACGCCGCGGGCACCCGTTCCACTGCCACGTTTAAAGATGGCGAATGGCTGCTCAACGGTGGAAAAACGTTCACCACCAACGCACAGTATGCCGACGTTTGCGTCGCAATGGCCGTTACCGACCGCGGCGCATCGCAGCACGGCATCAGCGCCTTCATTCTGGAAAAAGACTTTCCCGGCTTCCGCGTCGGCAAAAAAGAGAACAAGCTCGGCATGCGCGCCAGCGCTACCGGCGAAGTGCTTTTCACCGATTGCAAGCTCGCCGCAAACCAGCTTCTCGGCAAGCAGGGGGAAGGCTTCGTCGATAGCCTGCGCATTCTCGATGGCGGCCGGATTTCCATCGCCGCGCTCTCGCTCGGCATTGCTCAAGGCGCTTTTGACGCAGCTCTCAAGTATTCAAAACATCGCAAGCAATTTGGCCGCTCCATTTCCGAGTTCCAGGCCATTCAAGACAAGCTCTCCAATATGGCCACCGACATTGAAGCCGCGCGCTGGCTGGTTTACTGCGCCGGGGCCAGGAAAGATCAGGGCAAGCGCGTGACCAAGGAATCCGCCATGGCCAAATTGTTCGCCTCCGAAATGGCCGTCAAAGCCGCCGACCAGGCGCTTCAAATCCACGGCGGCTACGGCTTCATCAAAGATTATCCGGTGGAGAAATTCTACCGCGATGTCAAACTCTGCACCATCGGCGAAGGCACCAGCGAGATCCAACGGCTCGTGATCGCGCGGCAGTTGTTAAAGGAGTAGCCGCTTGTTAACAGTCACAACCACTGACGATTTATTTTTGAGCGACTAAGCCGCTGAAAATAGATAATTTGTCTCCTTTTGACCTAAGCGGCCTTTGTCGAGGTGAACCCCGCCTCGCGCTAAATTCAAATCAGTTTGAGGCGGTTGTCGCCAGGCGTCTTCCAAAGTAAATTCGGATCGCGGCCTCTTCAGCCGAGCCGGGAACCTTCCGGCTTCGATCTTTCAAAACCGAATAGACTAGTGTCGGGAACGCCACGACTAACGAAGGGAATCTAAGGGCTGCTCCCAACGGCGCGTGCCGGCCCCCGCCGTTGGGTTCGTTTTTCAAATCCCTTCGCCAGCCCAGAATTGGGTTCGTATCGCAAAATTCCCATGTCGGGCTATGTCGGACCTAAAACCCGAAACCCAAAGTCCCAACCCGTTGGGTTCGTTTTTTCAAAACGCCTGTCGGCCCAGAATTGGGTTCGTACCGTAAAATCCAGTGTCGATCTACGAAATCGCCGACATCCGCCCGGAAGCACGCGGTTTAGCCGTTGCGTTCGAGCTCTTGTCATCCTCCCGACGTTCACACGAGGAACGCTGCCGAATCCTGTAGGATAAAGGCGTGAGCAAAGCGCCATCCAGCGTATTTATCTCCTATTCCAAGGACGCCAGGCCATGGGCCGAGAAGCTTTCGGAGTCTCTAGAAAATAAAGGTGTTCCTACGTGGACAGACTTCAAGAGCATAAAGCCGGGTCAGCGATGGATCGTTGAGATCCAACGCGCCTTGGATGACGCCCAATACTTTCTCATTGTGATCGGACCTAAAAACCAAATTGGAGAGTGGCAAGATCGAGAATGGCAGGGAGCTCTCCAGCGTACGTGGGCCGATCCCAAGAAGCAGATTATACCCGTCCTTATCGATAATGCAACCCCGCCTTCCTTTCTGCGAAACTGGGTTTTCGTTCGGAAGCAGCCTGGCCAGTCTGAATCCTCCTGGATTGACACGATATACGACACGGTCTGCGGAACGGATTCCGGAAGGCATGATCTTCTCGCTAAGCACGCCAAGCCGGACAAGGCGCTTCAAACTCGCCTGGAAGAAATCGAGGGCGCGGCGAGACAACTCAAGTCGAGTCAGGAACAATAGCGGAGGGACCGCGACGCGAACTCGAAAACATTTTGGCACGGGCGGTTTAAGTCTCAATCCCGCAACTTCAGTTTTCCTCAATTGCCCTTACGATCTCGAGTACCAACCTCTTTTTGACTCCGCAGTGCTGGCCGCAATTTGCTGCGGTTTCACTCCGCGAAGCGGCTTGGAAAGTGGAACCGTTGCCGAACCTCGAATGACTCGAATCACCCGGGCGATTTTCGAGTCGAAATATTCAATCCACGACCTATGTAGATGTAAGGGGGAGGGCGACGCCAACTTGGCCCGTTTCAATATGCCTCTGGAACTCGGTATAGCCATGGCGCGGCGCTTCTTGAGGAGGCGTGTCGCGGACCGGCACGATTGGTTGGTTATGATCCCCGCCGGACACGAGTATGGCCGATACATATCGGACTTGGCGGGGTTCGATCCTGTCGAGCACGACGGCACTGAGCGTGGTTTAATCATTGCGGTCATGGCTTGGTTGGCGACCAGAGTGGACGCGGTTGGAACGATGCCGCCGCAGCAAGTGCTGAAGGGATTGGCCCCGTTCAGGCGCGAAATGCGTTCGCTGCGGAAAATTTGGGGACCCTGGCCGCCTTGGGTTGACGTCGTGATTGCCGCCACCAGAATCGCTCGCAAGCTCGGACGATAAACGTTGCACATCCTCTTCGCTCATGAAGGGCAATGGGAATTGGCTAGACCGCGCTTTCAAGGAAGACCTGAGCGCGCGTACTACACTGGTTTTTGAGCAGAATGGAATGGGCATTGAAGCCGGGCAGAGGATTGGCGATTACCACGTCGTCCGTGCTATAGGCGCCGGCGGCCTCGGAGCGGTCTACGAAGTAAAGCATACGATTTCGGGACGTTCCGAGGCCCTCAAGGTCATGCTGCCGGGTTTACTGGACACCCCGGAGATGGCTGAGCGTTTCCATCGCGAAATCCGCCTTCTCGCCTCGCTGAATCACTTCAATATCGCCGGACTCCATACCGCCTTTTATCACGAAAAACAGCTTGTCATGGTGATGGAATTCGTGGAAGGCGTTACCTTTTCCACGCTCACGCGCGGCGCGCCGGTGTCTGTGAAGGATGCCGTTCATTGGATATCGCAAGTTTTGTCGGCGTTGAGCGCGGCGCACGCGGCGGGCATCGTCCATCGCGACATCAAGCCGGGCAATATCATGCTTACCAAGGATGGGGTGGTAAAGTTGCTCGATTTCGGCATCGCTTTCCGCGAGACATCGCCCCATTTGACGCAGGCCGGCCATATTTTCGGCTCGCTCAACTATATGTCGCCCGAACAATTCACGGGCGGTCCGGTTACGCCGCTGTCCGACATTTACTCGACTGGCATTACGCTTTATGAACTGGTCACGCGGCAGCTCCCCTTCACCGGCTCGACGACTTACGAAATTATGACCGCGCATTTGGAGAAGACGCCGCTGCCGCCCAACCAAATCAACCCGAACCTGCCAGTGTTTCTCTGCCAGGCTATCGAGCGCTCGCTCGCCAAGAATCCGGCGCAACGCTTTCAATCGGCCGAGGAGTTCAGGCTCGCTCTCAGCCGGGTGGAAACGCTCAACGAGGCGGCGCTTTCGCCTGCGGCGTTTGCCGAAACTTTGCTTGCGCCGTCAGGATCGTCTTCTAAGCCATCGCGGATCACCACCCCCGCGTCCACCACTTCGCCCGGCGAGGCCGCGCTGCCATTGGAAGAAGTCACTAAACTTCTGGCGGTCCACATCGGGCCGGTCGCTAAATTCGTGGTGAAAAAGCTTTCCGCCCAGTGCAATTCGGCGGACCAATTGTATGCGGCGGCGGCGAAAGAAATTCCCACCACCGAAGCGCGCAACCAGTTTCTGCGATCGCGAAGGCGCTAGCATCAAGGCCGCAGGCCTGTACGGCATACTCTGCAAATTTACTGATATGCATGGTGGCGCAGGCGGTTCCGCCTGCGGGGTATCGTAGGAAATCAATAGCCGCTATTCAAACCGCAAAGCTTCGGTCGGGTTCACCGTAGCGGCCCGGTAAGCCGGAATAAGCGCCGCGCCGAAAGACCCCACCGCTAAGAGCAAGGTTGCCCCGGCAATCGCCGAAGGATCCGTTGCTCGCACGCCAAACAACTGAGACTCGACCAGCCGGGCGGCCGGGAATCGCGGTTGTCGAAGTC
>Ga0302326_10011363_pt1 | contig 19188 bp, 15 predicted proteins | sample Palsa_T0_3_FD_202264 | JGI IMG/M metagenome (GOLD analysis project Ga0302326, IMG submission 202264) | Peat permafrost microbial communities from Stordalen Mire near Abisko, Sweden - Palsa_T0_3 | ecosystem: Environmental > Terrestrial > Soil > Palsa > Peat permafrost | place: Sweden: Abisko...
GCGCCGGATGGTCATCTCGCTCACGTCGAGCTCGGCAGCCAACGTGCCGATGCGGACCCGCCCGTCCACTTCCAATCTGGTGCGGATCACGTCGAGGCGCTCTTCACCCGAGACGCTCCCGTCGGTGCTCACGTCCGTAGCTTATGGGTCGACCCCGGGCCCATGACGAGGCCGGCGCTAGTTGTCGTTCATGTACCCGTTGCACCGGTCAGTCGGCTGATAGCCGGCGTTGATGTTGCCGGCCGGCCACGGTTGACCGTCAAGCGTGCGGGCGCCGTCTTCGAGCATCTGCCAGCAGCCCGCGCCGGTGCCCAGGTCATAGTCGGCGTCGGGCGGCGTCATCGTGGTGCTCCAGTGCTCGGCGACCGCGTCCTGAATGCACGTGTAGTCGCCCGGTTGGTAGAAGCAGGCGGGCACCCGCGGGTCGGTGCTCGCAACAGCGGGGATGGCGTGATAACCCTCGTCCATCGTTGCCGGCGTCAGATCCGGCCCGGCCACCTGGATCCCCGTGAAGAGTTGCCGCAGGTCGGCGTACTCGTCGTCAAAGAGACAGGCGGCGGTGATGTCGCTCCCGATGGTCGGGTCGGCCTGCCGGATGGCGACGAAGCACGGCTGGACCGTCGCCGGCCCGTAGTAGGTCTCATAGCTCACCGTCCAGGCGTGGGCCCATTGCTCGTCACTCTGGGTGTCACCGTTGGTCGTCCCGTCGCTGTAGCCGTCGCCGGCAATGATCCACTCCGGGTAGTAGCCCAAATCGGAGGCCTCGGCCGTCTGAGCCGTCTCGCTGCCGCCGGCCCAAATGATGGTGGTCACACCCTTCTGCTTCAACGTCGCCATGTTGGCTGCGGCATAGCCGGCGACTGGAGCTCCTACTTCGTTGGATGTGGGGAATGTGACCGATGCCGCGAAGTGGCCGCCGCACGCTTCGATCTGTTGGGCGGCGAGATGCCCGAACTGCTCGAGATTGGGATGCGCCGGATCGGTGGTCGTGATCAGCCCCAGGACACGAGCGTGTCCGTTGACGCCGGCGTTGCCACTGTCGACGGCGACCTTGCCGACGACGCGTTGACAGACGTAGCCGGCGAAGGCGGCGGCTTCCCGCTCGACGGTCGGTTGGTAGTCCCACGCCAAGCCCGGGTGGTCGGTATAGGACGCAGCAGGCTTCATGCCGATGGAGCCGAAGAGCAACACGCCTCGCGATTCGAGGTAGTCCTCAAACGGACCAAGAGCCGAGAGGTTGGCCGAGCTCGTCAGGGCGGCGAACGGATGCACGGCGGCATAGTCGGCGGCCGCGTCTGCGGACCGAGAGGTCGACGTCGAGCTCTGATGGGAGAAGCACAGCCAAAACGCCACCGTGCGGTCGTAGGTCTGGTAGCGGTAGTTGAAATACGTCTCCCAGCGCCCGAAGTTGCGGAGGTGGTCGGAGTTGATGCCGGCCGGGATGGGCTTGGTCAGATTGAAGCAACGACCCTCGTATCTGCCCTCATCCTCGGGCCCCTCGTCCGTGCTCGGATCCTCGTAGGTATCGGAATAGATCAAGACGTTGACGACCTGCGCGCTGACACCGGGATACGTGGAGCCGCCGTTGTCGCCGTGGTAGTAGCCGACGCACGGAGGCGAGAGAGGGTCCTCGGTCTGCCGAGGAGGTGCGCCCACGCAATCCTTCTGCAAGGGGGTCCCGCCCGTCCCCGCCGGAGTGGCCGGCGGCAGGCCCGGTGTGGCCGGCTGGACGCCGGGCGGGCCCCCACCCGGACCGCTCCCACTGCCGGCGCCGTCCGCCGCCAACGTGCTCGAATTGCCAAGACTGAGTGACGTCAGATTGCCGACTTGAGACGGTTGCTGACGGCCCGACGATGGGACCGGCGCGAACTGCTCGGTCTCCGTGGGGTTGGCTTGTTGGACGTTGAGGGCGTTGGGCAGCACGAACGCGGCGATGGCGAGGGCCGCGAGCCCAGCGACTAGCGGTGGGTACCGGCGGGCGGGTCTCGTGCTCACCGACGTCTTTTGCTGCCAGTAGCCACCATGTTTGCCGGCAGGCGCGGTGAGAGGTGCTTGATGAAGTGTCGCATGACTGCTGCCTGTGCGAATCGTTGGTTGTAGACGCCGCCGTTGACGAAGTGGTGATCAGAGCCCGGGAGCACGACAAGGTCATATTCCTTGTCGAAGCGCGCCAGTGCATCGCACATCTTCATGGTGGCCGAGAAGGTGGCGTTGACGTCACTGGTGCCGTGGATCATGAGCAGCTTGCCGACGAGCCGGTCGAGCATGACCAGGCTCGATCCGGCTCGGAAGGCGTCGGGCCGGTCGACGGGCAATCCCATGTAGGGCTCGAGGGCGAGAGCGGCGTGATCCTCGAGGTCATAGACAGGGCACACCGCAGCGCCGACGTGGTACTGCTCCGGTGCGAGGACGAGGGTGCGGACCGTGTTGTAGCCGCCCCAAGAGCCTCCGGTGACCCCGACGCGCGTGCCGTCCATGAAAGGGTGGCGCTCGAGAAGTTGCTCCAGCACGTGACGATGGTCTTCGACATGGAACTCGTGGAACCGGCCGTAGACGACGTCCTGGAAGGCCTTGCCCCGCTCCGGAGTCCCGCGGCCGTCCACCGTGTACACGACGAACCCCATCGCCGCTTTGGCCATGGCCAGGACGCCGCGACCGTCGGCAAATCCCACCTGCTGGACGGCGATCTGCGGGCCTCCGTAAATCTCCTCGATCACCGGATACTTCTCGCTCGGGTCGAAGTCGGGAGGCGTATAGAGGACGCCGTACAAGACCGTCTCACCGTCGGCGGCGAGCGCCGTGAATGGCTGCGGCGCGGCGAGGGGTAGGTCGGCGAGCCCGCTGACGTCGGCGGCGGCGAGCGTGGTGACGACCAGCCCATCGCACGTGAGGAGGTCGGTCGCCGGGGGCCGGTCGATGGCGGAGTGCACATCGACGAAGTGGGTCAGGCCGGGCCCGGGGATGGGGTTGTGGACGCCCGGTAGCTGGGTGAGTTGGGCGAAGCCCGTCCCGTCGAGGCCTACCCGACACAGGTGCACGTCGTAGGGCCGATCAAGGTCGGAGTGAGCGGTGAAAACGAGCGTCCCGCCATCGAGGTCCACGGCGACGATGTCGAGCGTCTCGAACTCGCCGCTGGTCACTTGGCCGATCTCGACGCCGTCGGTCCCGTAGAGGTACAGGTGCCGCCAACCGTCCCGCTCAGAAAACCAGAGCAGTCGGCTGTCGTCACGCAAGATGCCCTGCGGGGAAAATCGGGTGATGCCGCGGATGCCGAGGATGAAGGTGTCCTGGCGCTCCTCGCAGACCAAGCGGCTCTCGCCTGTCGCGGCGTCAACGGCGTAGAGGCGGAGATACTTCTGGCGGCGATCGGTGGTCAAGAAGTAGGCCTCTTGGCCGTCGTGTCGCCAGCCTGCGGGGAAGATCATCTGGTCGTGTTCGCCGGGCAGCTCCAGGGTGACGGGCTGGCGCAGGCGAACGTCAATCACCGCGCCCGCCATCGTGGCGAGAGGCTCTCCGACGCGGGAGAAGGGCAGCCACGTCACCTCTTCGTCGACCTTGAGCCAGTTGACGATGGGCAACCGACGGCAGGGGCGGGTGTCTGCCCGGGTGACGCTGACCCGGCACGAATCCGGCGACCACATGGCGCCATCCACGGACCACGGATGATCGTCGGTCCCCGTCGTCGTCAACAGCACGACGCGGTCATCGCTCACAGCTCGGAGGGAGAGGTTGGGACCCTGCTCGCCGAGCAGCCACACGCCGTCGGGCGAGGGCAGCTCGGACGGACCGGGATCGGATGCGAGCACGCCCTTGCGCACGTTTTTGGCGACGGCGCGCCGACGGGCGGCGATCTCCACCGCGGGCACACGCCGAAGGTCCTCGGTCTCCAAATCGAAGTCGAGGACCCAGGTGCGGGCGTCGGGGTCGAGGACGACGGAGGCCGCAGGGTTGAGGAGGCCGTCGGGCTGGCGCTCGACGCTGAAGCGGATCGTCGAATCGCCGCGAAACTCAAAGGTCGAGAAGGGGAGGCCGGCAAACGGGGCGCGGTAGCCGCATTCGCCCTCGAGGGCGGCCCGAAGGCGGGCGTTGTCGATGAGGGGTCGCTTGGTCCCGGTCGCCAACTCGACTTCCCAGATCACCGTGTGATCCGGGGCCCCCTCGGCGAAACACAGGCGCTTGCCGTCGGGCGCGAACGTGGGTGCTGCGATCCCGCCTCGGACCGCCCTCGCGAAGCGTTCGGGGAAGGCGAGGAATTCGCTCAGGTCGACCACCACAAACCTCCGATCGTGGATCTCACAACTGACTGACTACGGCTTGAAGGTCTCTGGGCGCAAGTGCTCGACGAGGTAACGGCTGCACTGCTCGATGACATAGGCCAGTCGAGGATCCGTCGAGGAGTGATCCATGCCGGGGATGAGGATGAGGTCGTAGGGTTTGCCGGCGCGGACGAGCGCGTCGAGCAGCTTCATCGTCCCTCCGAAGGCGGCATTGATGTCACTTGTCCCGGCAACGAGCAAGAGCTTGGCGCTGAGCTGATTGACACGGCCCAAGAGGTCGGCCTCGGTGTACCCCTCGGGGTTGTCGGCGAGCAGCCCCATATAGGGCTCGATGCCGCCGGCGGCGTTGGTGGACAGGCTGGCGAACGGATAGATGGACACGGCGACCTGGTAGGCGTCGGGCTCGGTGATGGCGGCGCGCATCGTCATGTACCCGCCCCAGGAGCTGCCGACGATGCCGACGCGGGACGCGTCCACGTAGGGCCGATCGGCGGCCAGTTGGGCCAACACGGCGCGGTGGTCGGAGATCTCCGCCTGGCCGAGCTTGCCGTAGATCACATCGGCGAAGGCCTTGCCTCGCCCCGGCGTACCCCTGGCGTCGACGACGAACGTGACGAAGCCCAACCTGGACAGCGTCTGGGCCATGTGAGCTTGGTGAAAGTTGCGGGGGACAACGGCGGCCTGGGGCCCGGCATAGATGAAATCGATGACGGGATACCGCCTGGCGGGGTCGAAGTCGGGAGGCAGCCACAGGGCGCCGTAGAGGTCGGTCACTCCGTCGGCCGCCTTGGCCACAAACAGCTCGGGGACCGGCCACTCGACGCCCGCGAGCGCGCTCACGTCGGCCTCCGCCACGACGGCGACGACGGCGCCAGATGCGTCGAGCAGGTCGGTGCGGGGTGGCCGCTCGAGGCTGGAGTGGGTGTCGAGCAGGCGGTCGCCCGATGGCGAAAGCACGCCCGCGTGCATCCCGGGATCGCTCGTCAACTGGCGGAAGTCGCCCCCTGCCAGATCGACGGAGCAGAGATGCACGTCGAAGGGGCGGAGCGGATCGGAGTGGGCCTGGACCCACACCCGATCCCCTCCGACGCCGACGACCCGATCCACGTCGAAGGTGCCGCGCGTGAGCTGGGTGATGAGCTCGCCATCGATCGAGTAGAGGTAGGCGTGGCGCCAGCCGTCGCGCTCTGACGTCCAGACGACGCGCTTGCCGTCGTCAACCGCCACGATGTCGGCGAAGGCAAACCAGGTGCGGAGGCCGTAGACGAAGGTGTCCTGGCGCTCGTCGGCGACCGTGCTGCAGCGACCGGTCTGGGGATCGACAAGCTCGAGCCGGAGGCATTTCGCGGCGCGATCCAGCGACAGGATCATTGGGCCGTCGGGAAGCCAACGCAACGGCCTGAAGAAGAAGAGCTCGTCGCGACTGAGCTCGATCGGCGTGCGATTGCCCGTCGCGGCGTCGACGAGGAAGGCTTCGGTCTTGGCGTAGGACCCACCGACGCGCGAGTAGGCAACCGTCTCAACGGTCTCCCAGTCAGTCAGCCAGTCGACGACGGGGATGCGCCGTAGGCCGCGGTTGTCCGTGCGGGCCACGAGGAGTGTGGCGCTGTCGGGGGACCACAGCGCGCCATCGACGACCCACGGCCGGTCGGCGTCGGCGTCGTCGGTGAGTCGACGCAGCTCCCCGTCGGAGGTCGGCCGAATCCACAGATCACCGTCGACCTCGCACAGGGTGGGTCCCACGCCAGCAGTGACGTGGCTCGGCTCGTCTGCCGGTCGCGACAGGCCCGTCTCCGGATCGACCTCGAGGAAGCGCTCGCCCGAGCGGTAGGTGAAGGTGCGACCATCGGCGGCCCAGATCGGATCGACCTGCTCGCCGGTGATCAGCGCGGCCGCTTCGCCGAGTCGAGTGGCCACCTCGAAGCTTCCCATCAGCCTTCGCTCCTTGTGTGCCGGGTGGTGTGCGGTGGTCGGGATTGGTTGTGCCAACGGTACATTGTGGCCAGCGTGTCGCAATGCTGATGCCCTCTGGATCTGTTCCAGTGGATAATATTAGGCACCGTGGACGCCGATCTCCCTGCCCGTCCCTCCACGGCCCGTGACCAACTGCTCGCCAAGGTCATGGCCTACGTGCGCGACAACGGGTTGACCGTCGAATTGAGCATGCGCAAGCTGGCCGCCGAAGTCGGCACCAGCCACCGCATGCTCGGCTACCACTTCGGCTCGCGCGACGAGCTGCTGGCCACCGTGCTCCAGGCGCTACGAGTCGAGGAGCAGGCTGACCTGGTGGCGACGGGCGTCACCGGGAGGCGGCGTGATGCGCTCGTCGGCTTGTGGTCGTGGTACAGCTCGCCGGTGAATGAGGGCCGGATGCGGTCGTTCTTCTACGTCTTCGGGCTGGCCGCCCAGGTGCCGGCGCAGTACGGCGACTTCCTCCGGTCACTCAACAACTGGGCGTCGCTGCTCACAAACATCGGCATCGCCGAGGGCCTCGCGCCTGACGTCGCCGCCGACGAGGCGCTCATGTGCACGGCGACGGTCCGCGGACTGCTCCTCGATCTGACGGCAGGCGGAGATCGGGCGGGTGCCAACCGGGCCTTCGGCCGTCTCTTGGAGCAGCTCGACTCACCGACTCGGGTGGCGTAGGTCATCGCCGTGCCGCGGTCCAGAGCCGGTCTGCTGAGGCGATTCCCCCCGCTCCTCGCCGTGCTGGCCGCTCTCCTCATCGCCGTGTTTGTCCTGCCGAGCTCGTTGAGCTTGCACCAGGCCAATCCGACCGAGACGGAACAGTTCGCACCGGTCCCGCCATCGCTACATCAGGCGGCCCAGCAAGTGGGCAATCTGTCGTCGCTGAGCTTGGGGCTCTCACCGTCGCTGTCCAATGACGGCGCGGGCGGCAACGGGCCGGGCGGGACAGGAGGCTCGGGGACCGCCCTGGCCGCGACACCGCCGACTCCTCCGACCCCCGGCGGTAGTGGCGCCGAGCCCGATGAGTATCCGTGCGTCGGCGATCGCCAGACGGCCGATCCGCTCTCGCCACCCTGCGTCGCCTACTACAACGGCAACAACGGAGGCTCGACCTACCAAGGGGTCACCGCCAAGCAGGTCACCGTGCTGATCTACGTCGACCCCGACGATACGGCCACCGGGACCGATGACGGTGAGGAAAACGAGACGATCTACAGCGGCCAGTACTTCGACCTTTCCTCGCAGACGGCGGCGTCACCGCGGACGCGGGATTACGCACGCTGGATGCAGTACTTCAACTATCACTATGCGACCTACAACCGCCACGTGAACTTCTGGCTGTACTTCTCCACCTGTGAGAGCGGGTGCAGCTCGGGCTCACCCACCGCGCAGACGCGGGAGTCCGACGCCGCCAGCAACTTCGCCAAGCTCCATCCGTTCGCAGTGATCACCAGCTCGGCCCAGGAATTCGTCGGTAGCTATGAGAGCTACCTGGCGGCCAAAGGCGTGCTGGTCTTCGGCTCCCAGTACATGAACGACAACAGCTTCTACGAGAGCTACCCCGCCCACATCTGGGACTACCTGCCGACCGTCCAACGGCAGGCCGAGGCCTTCTCCAGCTACGTGTGCGACAAGGTTGTGCATCAGCCGGTCGTCGACAGCGGCAACCCGGGCATGCAGGGCAAACCACGAGTGCTCGGGCTGCTGACGACCACCGATCAGGACTTCCCCGAGGTCATCGAATACGGAGCCCTCATCAAATCCGAGATCCAAGCCTGCGGAGGGGTCTTCCGAGCAACGGGCACGTTCCCGGTATCCAACGACGCCGTCCCGACGACAGCCTCACCCTACGCGGCGCAAAACATGTCCACCTTCTTGGAGGATGGCGTCACCACCATCATTTGGGCCGGGGGTTACGAAAATACGCAGTCCACGGTCGCGCAGTCGCTCGACTACTTCCCGGAATGGATTGTGGCCGGCGACGGCGAGAACGATCGCGACAGCACGGCCTCCCTCGAGGACCCCGGCGAATGGCAGCACGCGTGGATGGTCACGTACGAGACGGCCTACCCCGCGCCCGATCATCAGATTTGCTACCAAGCAATCCGCTCGGTCGCGCCGAGCATCGGCGGTGACGCCGACTGGGCGTGCTCCACCGACGCCCAGTACCAAGACCTGCGTCAGTTGTTCACCGGCATTCAGGTCGCCGGGCCCGAGCTCAACCCGGCCTCGATCGATGAGGGATTCCACGCCATCCCCCCGATCGCCAGCACCAACCCGCAGGTGCCGGCCTGCTACTACCTGGTGGACGACTACACCTGCACCAAGGACAGCGTCGTCGAGCACTGGGATCCCAACGTCTATGCCACCGTTGACGGCTCGGGCGTCAAAGGCTGTTACCTGATGCTGTCCGATGGCCAGCGCACGATCGACGGCGACGCGTGGCCGTCGGGCAACATCGACGCCCAGTACCGCCCCGGCGACATCTGCAACAACTACGCATGACGGCCTGGCCACTTCGCAACTGCGAAGCCTTCGAGTTGAGGTCTTCGGTGGTTGGCGACTCGTTCGCGATCGGCGTGGTGCCACCTGACGCTCGCCTTCCGGTCCCGCCCGGGTAGGACGTCGACGAGGGTTTCGCCGTCGTCTACGTGTTGGATGGTTCGTTGGCTCTGCCGACCGTCGCGTCGATCTGCCAGGGGCAGCAGGTCGACCTGATCCATCCCGGCTTCCCGCCGCTCCTGCTGGTCGGCATCGACTATCCGGAGAGCCACATCGGTGGACGGTCCCGGGATTACACGATGCAGGACTCGGTGGGTCGGCCATGTACGACGCCCTCGCCACGTCGCCGGACACCACGCCTAGTGGGGCGGCGCGCTTCCTGGCCTTCATGGAGGACGAGCTCGATCCATGGATCCGGTCTCGCTATCCGACCAAGGGGGCGACGAGCGGGATCCTCGGCAACTCCTTCGGCGGGACGTTCACGTTCTACGCCTTCTTGCGACAGTCGCCGTTGTTTGACGCGTACTGGCTGGGGAGTCCCGGTCTCTTCACGACCGACAGTGATTACATCGGGCAACTGGCGGCAGTCCTGGCCGGCGAGCTTGTCGCCGACACGCGCATGTACCTGTCGCTCGGCGAGCTCGAGGCCACCGGGCCGGTCGACTATTACCGCGACATGGCCGTCAACTACACGCGCCTTATCGGCGTGCTCGACGCCGCGGCCAACCCGCGCCTGACGTACGCGGCGCACGTCTATGCCGGTCACACCCACACGAGCGCCTTCGCCCCCGCCCTCACCGACGCCCTCCGCTATCTCTACGGGGGCTGGTCGCCACCGGGCCTGCGTTGACGATCGACCCGCCTGACCCTCTACAGCGCGGCCTTCATCACCTTGCCGGCTTTGGCGACCCACCTGACGTTGGTGGGGTTGTCCAAGAGCAGTGGCTCGTCCAAGGGGTCGCCGTCGACCGCGATGAGGTCGGCCAGCTTCCCTACCTCCACGGACCCTACGAGGTCGGCTATCCGGAGCACCTTGGCGTTGTCCAACGTCGCCGTCTTGATCGCCTGCATGGCGCCGACCATCTCGGCGACGAGGGCGATCTCGAGGTTGTAGCGACTCTGGTTGGGACCGATCAGGTCGGCGCCTGATCCGACCAGCACGCCGGCGGCGTGCGCCAGCTTGATGGCATTGCGCATGCCCGGCTCGACGAGCTCGATGCGGTCGATCACCGCTTGGGGAAGGAACGTGTTTTCCCGGTACAGGTGCGCCACCGTCAAGGTCGGGACGAGGGCGGCACCGGCCGTGGCCATGGCGGCCGCCGTCGGCTCGTCGAGGGCGGTACCGTGCTCGAAGCAGGCGATACCGGCCTCGATGCCGCGCATGATGGCGGTGTTGTTGTGGGTGTGGGCGGTCACATACGTGTGGCGGGCGTTGGCCTCATCGACGGCCGCCCGCATCTCTTCCACGCTGAATTGCGTGTCCTCCAGCGAATCCGACAGCGACGTAACCCCGCCCGTGATGAACATCTTGAGGAACTTGGCGCCGCGCTTGAACGCCAGCCGGGCCGCGGCCCGCACCTCATCGGGCCCATTGGCGATGGTGCTGAGCACCGCCAGTCCGGGGACGCCGGCGTGGTGCGCGCACGGGTCCTCCGCGTAGATGGGACCGAAGTCACCATGACCGCCGGTCTGAACGATGCCGGGCCCGGCGGGAAGGATGCGCGGTCCCGGCAGGATGCCGGCCTCGATGGCCTCGACCACGCCGCCATCGAGAGCGCCCGTCTCCCGGCACGTCGTGATGCCGAGGTCGATGGAGCGGCGGCAGTGCTCGAAGATCCACGCTGCAACCACACCGGCGGGCATGGTGTGGTCCAACAGGGCGACTCCGCCGAGATGGGTGTGGGCGTTGATGATGCCCGGCATCAACGTCAGGCCCTCGACGTCGACCACCTCGTCGTCGCGGGTGGTGGCGACGCCTTCGGCGATCTCGGTGATGCGATCGTCCTGGACCGTCACCGTCACACGCTCCACCGGGTCGCGGCCGGTGCCGTCAAGCAGTCGAGCCCCGACGAGCTTCATTGCGATGCTTCTCCCACTGTTGTCCGGCCGAGGATGCTATCCCGCCGCGTCGGGCCGCGGCTCAGGCCCGGAGAATGTGACCCGGCGGGAACTCGACCGATCGCGGCGACGACTACGTGCGGTGTGACAAGCCCAACGACCTCAGTAGCTGTGGAACGCCACGCCCGGTGGCGGCGGCAGCTACAAATCGCCCTCGGACTCATCTGGCTGCTCGACGCCGGCCTTCAGTATCAGCCCTACATGTTCCACAAAGGATTTGTGGTCGACGTCTTGGAGGGATCGGCTTCCGGGAACCCCGGCGTGGTCAAGAGCCCGATCCTGTCTTTTGCCCATCTCGTGATCCACCATCCCGCCATGTGGAACACTGGCTTCGCCACCATCCAGCTTCTCCTGGCCATCGGGATTTTGTGGCGGCCCACGGTCAAGCCCGCCCTCGTCGCGTCCATCGTCTGGTCACTGGCGGTGTGGTGGTTCGGCGAGGGAATGGGCGGCGTCCTCAGTGGGGCAACGCCCGTGATGGGCTATCCCGGCGCCGTGCTGCTGTACGCGCTGATCGCCCTGCTCGTCTGGCCGTCCGACCGCACCTCCAGCTCGGTCGCCGCGTCCGGCGCACTCGGGGAGAGCGTGCCGAGGATCCTGTGGCTTCTCCTGTGGGCCAGCTTCGTGCGCTTCCTTCTCCTTTCGGCCAACCGGTCGCCGCAGGGCCTCAACGGTGCCCTCGCGGGCATGGCGCCCGGCGAGCCCCAGTGGGAGAAGTCGATCGACAACCATCTGGCCAGCGCCCTCGCGCATCACGGGACCCAGGTTTCGATCATCTTGGCCGTACTGTGTGCGCTCGTGGCTGTCGGCATCTTCATCCCCGCGCTGCTCCGGCCCGCGCTCGTGGTGGCCAGCATCACTGCTATCGCGTTTTGGGTGGCCCAGGACTTCGGGGGTCTCTTCACTTCCCAAGGGACCGACCCCAACTCGGGTCCGCTCATTGTCCTTCTCGCGGCGACGATGTGGCCCCTGCTCCCCGAGCGAGCCCTTACGGCCGCGCTCGGCGACGATCGGCTTCAGCCCGTTGGTTGAGAGCTCTCGGTCGCGCCGTCGCTTGGGCCGCGGCTTGGGCCTCGTCGCCGTTGTCGCGGCGAGCGGTGTTGTCGCTCTGGGCCTCGCCGCCTGTGGCGGCTCGTCGTTGACCAGCGCCCCCAAGGTCACCGTCACCGGGGCTCGGACCCCGCTGCCGGCCAGCCCCGACGTCGGCGCCGTCTACCTCACCATCAAAAACGACAGCTCCCAACCCGATGAGCTCCTCTCGGTCACCAGCACGGTCGCGGCCGAGACGATGGTCCACCACGATGTGACCACCGGCAACACCGAGACGATGATCCCGGCCGGGCCCATCACCATCGGCCCGGGCAAGACGCTCGTGCTTCAGCCCGGCGGCTATCACGTGATGCTCATGGGTCTCAATCGCCGTCTGGTCGTGGGCGAGGTCATCCAGGTGACGCTCGTCTTCCTACGGGCGGGCCGCATCACCGTCGACGTCCCGATTGTGCCGCTCGTACCTGGCGCCTCGGGCACCTCCGGGGGCACGATGCCGCCCGGCATGCACATGCCCTGACCGATGGGCAAGGCGGCGCCGATGAAGCTCGTGGTCGTCTCCGGTCTTCCCGCGGCCGGCAAGTCCACCCTGGGCCGTCGCTTGGCCGCCGACCTCGGCGTCCGGAAGCTGGGGCGGTTGCGGCCGTGGATCGCCTGGCGGCAGTCCGGCGGGCTCTCACGGCTCGAGGGACCCTGCGGCCGACGCTCAACCGATCTTGATCGGGAGGGTGCGGGGACCGCGGACTTGCCCGCCGGACCAGCGAACGGCGTCGGGATCGGCCAACCCGAAGGTCGGGAAGGTCTCCAGCCACACCTCGAGAGCCACGCGCAGCTCCATGCGAGCGAGGTGCGATCCCGCACAACGGTGGATGCCGAGCCCGAAGGCGGCGTGACGGTTTTCCTCGCGGTCGATGATGACCTCGTCCGGGCGGTCGAAGGCATCGGCGTCACGGTTGGCAGAGGGGAACGACAGGAGCACCCACTCCTCAGCCTTCATCGGGCACCCGTGCCAGTCCATGTCTTCACGCACGAGTCGCGCCATCGTCACCGGCGCATAGGCGCGCAGCAGCTCTTCGATGGCGACCGGCAAAAGCGAAGGGTCGGCAACGAGACGCTCCCGGTCGGCCGGGGTCTTGGCCAGGTGCCAGATCGACGCGCCGATGGCGCTCCACGTGGTGTCGATCCCGGCGATGAGCAGTAGTCCGATGGTGCGCCCGACCTGGAACGGGTCGAGCTTCTGCCCCTCCAACTCCGACTCCAGCAGGAAGGTTATGAGGTCATCGCGCGGGTGGGCGATGTGATCTTGGATGTGACCTTCGAGGTATCCGAAGAGGGCCATCATCCCCTCCACCCGCTGGTCCATCGGCAGGGAGACACCCTCGAGGACGTGGTTGACGAACCCGCGGAACCTGTCCCCGTCCTCCTCTGGCAGTCCCAGCATGGTGGCAATGACGCGCACGGGAATGTGCTCGGCGTATTCGGTGGCGGCGTCGATCAGATCGCGACCGGCCATGGCGCCGATGAGCTCATGGCAATAGGCCCGAGTTGAGGGCTCCAACTTGTCGACCGCTTGCGGCGAGAAGATCGGCAACAGCATCCGCCGCGCCTCTTTGTGGAACGGCGGGTCCGACGAGATGGGCGGTGCGATCCCCGCCGGCGCCAGCATCAGGGGCGGGCGGAACTCGCTCATCACGATGCTCCGCGACGTGAACCGATCCGTGTCGTAGGCGATCGCTGCCACATCTTCATACCGAGTCGGCAGCCACGCGCCGCCGTAGCGCGTGGTGTGGGCGACCGGGCACTTTTGGCGGAGGTCGTCGAGGATCGGGTACATGTCGGCGGCCCACGCGTCGTCGGTGTGATCGAAGTCCGTGGCCCAGTCGACGACCGGCTCGTGATGACCCATCAGACCGTCTCCTCGATCGTTATGGCGTGCTCCGGGCAGTTGGCGACGGCCAGACGCGCCCGTCGTTCCTCGTCAACGGGCACGATGCCGTCGCCGATGACTTGACCGTTGCCGACCTCGTCGCCGACGAATACGGCCGGTGCTGTTGCATAACAGCGACCGTGACCCTCGCAACGGTCGTCAGCGATGCGGACCCTCATCTGCGCGACGGTAACGAAACGCCCCCTCCTCCACAAGCGAGTCGGGTGACGTACCCGGGTGCACCTCGCGCCAAGGTCTGTCGCCGTTTAGCCTCTCGCGCCGTGGCCAACCCGAGTGACATCTACACCGAACCCGATCCCGACCCGCACACGCTCGCCCACCTCGGTCCGCTCGCCCCGATGGCGGGGACGTGGACGGGCCAAGGCGTCGACGTGCATCCGGTCGCCGGCGGTCTCGACGAGGTGCCGTACGTCGAGACGTACGAGCTCGAGCCGATCGACGCGCAGACCAACGGGCCGCAGCTCCTCTACGGGCTGCGCTATCACACCCACATCGTGCAGCCCGGTGAGGTCGAGACGTTCCACGATCAGGTCGGCTACTGGTTGTGGGAGCCGGCGACCGGCGCCGTGATGTTGACGATCGCCATTCCTCGCGGCCAGGTCGCCATGGCGGGCGGGACGGTCGCCGCGGACGCCACCGAGTTTGTGCTGCGCGCCGCCGTCGGCGATGAGATCTATGGGATCTGCCACAACCCGTTCCTGGCGCACGCCTTCCGCACGGTCGAGTTCGAGATGACCGTCACCATCAACGCCGACGGGACCTGGTCGTACGCACAGGACACGACCATGCAGATCGTCGGCCGCGAAGAGCTCTTCCATCATCTCGACCACAACACCTTGACGCGGGTCTCCGCCCCGGTACCAAACCCGACCGCCCTGGTGTAGGTCGAACGTACGTTCGACTAGTATGGGAACATGGCCGCTGATGCTCACAGCGTCAACCTCCGCTGGATACTGGTTGAGGACGAGGCCGCGCCCGAGACCCTCTTCCCGGTCGGCGGGCTCGTCGAGCGGCACGTAGGGACGGGCGAGTATCGCGGACTCGAGTTTCTCCACGTCAACGCCAAGCGCGTCATCAACGTCGTGCCGGCGTCGAGTCGCATGCCCTTCGGTCACACCATCAACGCCTACCGGGGCTGCTCGATGGCGTGCTCCTATTGCTTCGCTCGGCCCACGCACGAGTATCTCGGTCTCAACACGGGTGAGGACTGGGACCGCCGAATTGTCGTCAAGGTCAACGCCGTGGAGCGAGTGAGGGCCGAGGTGCGCGCGCCGCGGTGGGGGGGTCACCACATCGCCATGGGGACCAACACGGACCCGTATCAAAAGGCCGAGGGCAAGTACCACCTGACGCAGGGGATCATCCGGGTGCTCGGGGAGGCGGCCAACCCGTTCAGCATCCTGACCAAGTCGACGCTCGTGTTGCGCGATCTGGATGTCCTGACGGCGGCCGCGGCGCGCACGTCGGTCCGACTCAACTTCTCCATCGGCACCCTCGACCGGGGCGTGTGGCGCCTGACCGAGCCCGGTACGCCTCCCCCGGATCGGCGAGTGGAAGCCGTCCGACGCCTCAACGAAGCCGGCATCCCCTGCGGTGTGCTGATCGCCCCGATCCTGCCGGGTCTGTCCGATGGCGATGACCAACTCCGGGAGGTGGTCGAGGCCTGCGTTGGTGCCGGCGCCGTGTCCATCTCGGCGATCGCGCTGCATCTCCGTCCCGGTGTGCGCGAGCACTACCTGGCCTGGTTGGCCGCGGCCCGGCCCGATCTCGTGGAGCTGTACTCGCAGCGGTTTACCGGTCGGGCCGGTCCGCGTGCGTACCAGCCCAAGGCCATCCAGGCTGACCTGGCCTCCCGGGTCCAGCAGCTGGTCCGGGCCGCCGAGGGCCGCTACGACGGGCCGCGCCAGGTCCGTGGGGTCCGGGTGGTCGAGGCCGCTGCCGGAGCTGAGCTGGGGCCCGGTCGTGGTGCGGCGCCGGGTGCGCCGGCCGAGGCCGAGCAACTCCAGTTGCTCTAGGTGCGGCCCGCTGGGTCGGCAATTCTGACAATTTCGGCCAGAATTCCTTGACCGCCGGTGAGCACGATCACCATGGCGTTAGGCATCAGAGCTGTTTGGCCGCTGATTCCTATCGCCAGCGCGATCCTGGGCTCGCCGCCGCCGGGCTAGCTGTTGTCGCGGACGCCAGCGCCGGGCAGCGCTGGGCGCGGCGGGCGCCGGGCGCCGGCGGGCGGCGGGCGGCGGGCGGCGGGCGGGCTAGCTGTTGTCGCGGACGGCGGTGGCGGCGATGGTGCCATCAGAGCCTGTCGCGCCGGTGATGGTGACGGTGTCGCCAGGGTGGAGGCCGGTGACGGTGGTCGGGCTGGCGATGGTGATGGTGGTTGCGGGTCCCGTGGACGCCTTGACGATGGTGCCGTCGGTTTCTTGGATGTAGACGTTGGTCCCGTCGATCAGCTTGATCGTCCCGGTGGTCCCGCTGCGGCCGAAGGCGGCGGCGAGGCCGCTGGCGCCACCCGCCCCACTGGCACCCGTCCCACCCGCACCCGCCCCACCGGCCGCGGTGCGGAAGCGGGCGGCGATGGCGGCGAGGGCGCTCGTTGCTGATCCGCTCGAGCTCTTGACGTGGCTCTTCTCGATCCGCACGCCGCCGTAGAAGGAGAGGGCGGCGATCAAAAACGCGGCGAGCAGGATCGTGAACGGACCCAACTTCTTGCGGATGGGCCGCCCAGGTAGGGCCGCGTCGAGGACGTCGTCGTCGAAGAGGTCGGCGGCCGTGTCCGGCGCCGTGTAGGGGAGAGGCGTCAGCTCTTCCGTCGGCTCACCTGTGCCGAGCGTGGTCATGTCACGTTCTCCTTTACTCGTAGCGCAGCGCGTCGATCGGGCGGAGCGAGGCGGCCCGATTGGCGGGGTAGATACCGAAGAAGAGCCCGGTCAACATGGACACGCCGAAGGCGAGGACCACCGAGACGGGTTCGATCGCAGGCACCGTCCCGTCGATCTTGAAATTGGCCCCGATGAAAGCGACACCGATCCCCAGGATCCCGCCGAGTACCGACAGCAGGACGGCTTCGACGAGGAACTGCCCGAGGATGTCGCTCTTGCGGGCCCCGATGGCCTTGCGGATGCCGATCTCGCGGGTGCGCTCGGTGACGGTCACCAACATGATGTTCATGACCCCGATCCCGCCCACCATGAGGCTGATCGCGGCCACGGCGGCGAGTAGAACGGTGAAGGTCTTGGAGCTGGACTGCGACGTGGCCAACAGGTCCGACTGGCTCAGCACGCTGAAGTCCTTGCTGGCGACCGTCGAGCTCAGGTTGTGATCGCCGGCGAGCACGGACAGGATCTCGGACTCGGCGGCGTTGGACGTGTTTCCGGACGTGGCCTGAGCAAGGAACTGGCTGAATCCGGCGGTCACACCCGTGAAGTGGTCCTCCATGGTGTTGAGCGGGATCATGGCAATGTCGTCCTGGTCTTGGACGCCGTTTGACCCCTTCGACTTCAGCACGCCGATCACCTGGAGGGTCGTGCCGCCAAAAAGGACGTTGTCGCCGACGGGGTTGAAGGTCGAGCTGCCAAACAGATCCTCGACGGCGGTCGTCCCCAGCACCACCACTTTGGCGTCTGCCTGGTTTTGTGCGTCAGTGAAGAACGTGCCCAGCGACACGGGACGGTTTTTGATCTGGGAGTAGATCGGTAGCACGCCGATGAACGACGACGGCGTGTAGGTGCTGCCCTGATAGGAGGCCGTCACCGACGCACTGGCGACCGGCGACACGGCTTCGACATCGGGCGCGTTGGCTTTGTTGCTGATGTTGGTCAGGTCCTGCTGGGTGAGGGTGATCCTGACGCTCTGGGTGCCGTTGGTGTGGCCGCGGCCGCCGAAACCGCCGCCGGCGAAGATGGTGAGGGTGTTGGTGCCGAGGGCCGACAGCTTCGACTGGATAGCCTTGGACGACCCGTTGCCGACGGCGACGACAAGGATGACGGCGGCGACTCCGATGAGGATTCCGAGCATGGTGAGGAAGGCGCGCAGCCGGTTGGCGAGGATGCCTTGAAGGGCGATCCGCATATTTTCGAGGTTCATATGGTCGACCTCGCCGCGTGATGGGCGGCGGCCTCGATGGCCGTCGGAGCGTGATACCGCGGCGGGGGACCCTGGACGGGACCCTGGCGATGGTCGTCGACGATCTGGCCGTCGACGAGCCGGATGACTCGCTTGGCGTGGGCAGCCACATCGTCCTCGTGGGTGATCATCACGACCGTCCTCCCATCGGCGTTGAGCCGTCCGAAGATCTCCATCACCTCGTGCGTCGCCGTGGTGTCAAGGTTGCCCGTGGGCTCGTCGGCCAGGATCATCGCCGGGTTGGTCGCGATGGCGCGGGCGACGGCGACGCGCTGCTGCTGACCGCCGGACAACTCTGACGGCAGGTGGTGAAGTCGCTCGGCGAGTCCGACGGCGATCATGGCCCGCTCCGCCCGTTTGCGGCGGTCGCCCTTGTGACGCAGGCCGCCGTAGATCAGCGGCAGCTCGACGTTGACGATCGCCTCGGTCCGAGGGATGAGGTTGAAGCTCTGAAAGACAAACCCGATCTTGCGGTTGCGCACGTCGGACAGTTCGTCCTCGGTCATGCCCCGCACGTCGACGCCGTCGAGGAAGTAGCGGCCCTTGGTCGGGAGATCGAGGCAACCGAGGATGTTCATGAGCGTCGACTTGCCCGAGCCGGACGCCCCCATGATGGCGACGAAGTCGCCACGCTCGATGGTCAGGGAGACCCCCTGAAGGGCGTGTACCTCGATGTCGCCCAGGGCGTAGGTCTTCACCACCCGCTGCACGACGATCACGTCATTGGGCGAGAGACCGGCCGTAGCAGCCGGGCCGGTCGTCGCCGGCACGGCGGCGGGCCTGGCCGGCGCGAGGGAGGTCACGCGTTGGCGGAAGCTTTTGAGGGTTCGGGTCGGCGGCGCGGTGTGAGCCGGCGCCGACTTGGTGACGAGGGTTGCCGGCCCGGTAGGCGGCTCGTCGACCGTCTCGTCCGCGTCGGGGGCGTCGCGGTCGGACAGGCTCATTAGAGACCGCCGCCGAGCCCGCCGCCCAGACCGCCGCCGAGACGGAGTGTGGCGCCCGCCGGCGACCCCGTGGTGGACGCTCCCGATGTGCCGGCCCGGGTGATGATGACCTTGTCGCCGACGTTGAGTCCGCTCGTGATCTCATCCAGTGTGTCACCCCGCAGCCCGATGGTGACCGTCCGGGCCTCGGGCTTGCCGTTGGGTCCTTCGATCATCAGGGTCGTGGAGTTACCGGTAGCCGTGATCGCCGTGCTCGGCAGGG
>Ga0302326_10011365_pt1 | contig 19187 bp, 16 predicted proteins | sample Palsa_T0_3_FD_202264 | JGI IMG/M metagenome (GOLD analysis project Ga0302326, IMG submission 202264) | Peat permafrost microbial communities from Stordalen Mire near Abisko, Sweden - Palsa_T0_3 | ecosystem: Environmental > Terrestrial > Soil > Palsa > Peat permafrost | place: Sweden: Abisko...
TGTGGCTGCGGGTCGTCTTGACAACGCCAGCAATCCACAGGTCCCAACCGGATGGACAGTCCATCCAACTGGGTACAACCTATTGAGCCTTCACAACTAGTACTCATGGCGCGCTTGCCGTGTCGGGTCAGGGCTTGCAATCGCGGGCCGGGTGGCTCGTAGACTTGCCTGTGGGCCTTGACACGACCGATGTGACGCGTCTGCTGGAAGTTGTTTTTCCCGGGCCTCGTCGTGCTCGTCCTGGTGGCTGGCGTCGTGTTTCGCCTGACGGTCAAGCCAACCATTGACGCGATTCTGAGACTTCGCGAAGGACTGCGGTCGGACCAAGACCAAACACAGCAACGCATTGCCCGGCTCGAAGATGAGCTGGCCCGGCTCCAAGCCGGCGGCGCACCGGTCCCGCCAGCCCTTGACGACGGTACCTGGTCTAAGGACCGGATCCGTCGGGACTGACTCCTCGAGGCGAATACCGATTCCGTCACCGTCGGTTTGATGCCGACAGGGCCCGCAACCCTTTGAACGCACCCGGGGGTGTCGATGAGGCAGCACCAAGCAAACAACTAGGCCTGCCGTGAAGGACATCGCGACTGGCACCGGCGGCGGCGGATTGAGCCACCGGCCCTGACTGACGGACTTTGGCCCTTCCGTCCGGCCGGGGCGACTGCGCCGCCACAGGGCGGTCCTAAACAGGACCTCTGGCTTCTCGGCGACTTCGCGCTGCCTACTACTCGGCCCGTGCTGCCCAGACACGCGGCCGCCCAGACGACATCCCCAGTTGGTACTCTTCCTCCGAGTCCAACGCAGGAGGGGAGCACACATGCTTTTCAAGAAGCTGTTTCAGATACTCGTTCTCGGTGGCGCGGTGGTGGGGACGAACACCGCCTGTACAACGCGCGCCGAGGCCCAGACGGCCGCAAAGAAGGGCATGAAAGACGGCGGCATGGCAGCGGACGCAGGGGCCCAGGCAGCGGCCGGGGGAGTCAAAGGCTGGTAGCCCCCACAGCGTTACACCGCTTCGTGGGCGAAGCGTGGGCCTTTCGGGCCCGCGTCGAGCACGATGCGGCATTGCGGTTTACCCGCCTGGTGGGGGCCATTTCCGAGTTTGACCCGGACTCCCCTGCCATCGCGCTCATGCGGAGGGCCGCCACAGACGAGGAGCGCCACGCTCGACTGTGCACGGAGCTGTCCGCGGCCTACGGCCAGTCGGTCGAGGCCACGTTGCTGCCCCCGCCCGTCGACATCGCCCCGGCGCAACTCGGCCGTCGCCAAGCGGTCCTCTACGAAGTCGTCGCCGCTTGCTGTATCACCGAAACTGAAAGCGTGGCCACCCTCGCAACCTTGCTTGTCGAACGAGCGGAGCCGCGGGTCCGGACGGTACTCCACGAGATTGCACGAGATGAGGTCGTCCACGGCCGGATGGGGTGGGCACACCTTGCCCGGGAGGCGACACAGGTGGATGTGTCGTTTCTCTCGGCGTGGATTCCGGTGATGTTTTCCGGGACGGTGGACGACGACCTCTTCGCAGAACCAGTTCCAGAGGCGGAAACCGAGGAGCTGCTGCGTCACGGCGTTCTTCCCCATTCACAAAAGCGAGAGGTCTTCGTCCGGACGCTGCTGGACGTGGTGCTTCCCGGCTTGGAGACATTCGGTGTGGACGCTGGACCAGGACGTACCTGGCTCGAGCAACGGCAGAGCGGCACCCCCTAAGCGGGGTGGTGAGGGCCGTCTCGACCTCTTACGCTGGAAGCCCGACCTGGCCCGGGCGTAAGCAGGCGGGGACGCGCGCTAGAAGTTTCCCGACATCGACGACGGTACGGACGCAATCAGCGCTGCGGTGAAGAGGGCACCGCCGGCCCCGCCAATGCCGAAGGCGATGCCGAGGGGGCTGAGGACCCACAGCCTGGCGAGCAAATCCGGGTATGCGGTCAGCGCTCCACCACTCACGGCTCCCACCAGGCCAATCACGATGTCCGCCACCAGATTGATGCCCGTCCGACGCCCGAAGACGGCGTGCCAGAAGATGCCCAGCACGGCGCCGAGAAAGGCGAAGAGAAAGAAAGTCATGGCCGGCAACCCCTTCAGTCAAAGACGTCGCAATGTGCGGTGTACCGCATCGGACGGCGCCTCGGGAAGCGCCTTGAGGCCCGAGCAGGCTGTCAGAAGACGTAAGCGAGTGCGAAGAGAAGGCTCACCGTCTGGATGCTCAGCTTCTGTTCTGAACCGCTCTGGGGCGGCACGCCCGGGGGAGTGACCTCGAAGAGGGCAGTAGCCGAGCTCCCGAATTCGTACCCGAGTCCCACCGAGCCGGAAATGCTCGCGCTGGTGAACGACACTCCCCCACGAAACCCGTAAAGGGAGATGGCCCGGTAGACGTTGGATGGCAAGTTGCCCGGCGAGTGGTCCGAGTAAAAGCCGGCGTGCAGCGTCACCAGATTGCTCAACTTGAGATGGCCCCCGAGGTTGAGGTCGAGGACACTGCGGGTTCCCCACACCTGGGCGGGGAAGTTGCTGACCGTCGTCGCCGGACTGGTCCCGTTCGTGGAGTTGACGGTGTAGACCGGGACCGCCGAGCTCACGACGGTGTAGGGACCAGTCCCCAGGTACCAGTGGCCGTCGAGCTCGACCTCCACCGGGCCGAAGTGGAGGGCGAAACCAAGGGACACCTCGGCGGGAATCTCATAGTTGAACTCCGAGCCGGTATCCCGAAAGCTGAGCTGCTGGATTGCCGTTGCGGTGGCCGCGCTTGAGTTGGTGATGGACTGGAGCGTCAGGTTCGAGCTGTGTAGCACCCGTAGTCCAGGCGGGGAGACCATGACGCCAACGGCCAGCCAGTCCAGCGCCTCCCACTGGAAGCTCGCTGCGGGCACGATGTGAAAGTTGTACCCGCTGAATGCCACCGTCCTGAGCGATCCGACAGAAGTCGTGGCACTCCTTAGCGTGCCCGTCAGCTGTCCGTCGTTGTTTGCGTAGGTGTAGGGAACTGCCAGCTCGAAGCCGAGGCGAAACTTTTCGTTCACCGCCCAGCTGACTGCGGCTTGTGCCCGGTACTGCTCGAAGCTGGAGTTGACCTGGTAGAGCGCCTGCGCCGTCGTCGGGGCAGTGCTGGAAAGATTGATGCCCTGCTCCCACGAGATGGGGTTGCTCACGGCGAACCCGAAACGCACGTTCTTCAGGTGGATGGCTTCCTCTCCGAGGACGACTCCTACGAAGCTGGGGACGGTCCGAACGTTGGAGACCTGGATGCCCTGCTCGTTGAAACCGGTTCCCGTCAAGAGGGTCCCCTGGTAACCCTGGAGGCTGGCGTTGAGTGCCGTCCGGGTCGAGAGGACCAGCCCCGCAGGGTTGTACCAGACGGCTGGAGCCGTCCACGCCCTCGCCAAATCAGCGCCGCACTCCAGGGACTCTGTCAGGCCTGGGAAAACGCGGTTGTAGTTCGGGACGAGGAGGCTCGGGGGAAGGACGATTGTGGACGCCTGGGCATTCGCCCGCCCCGGGACCAACGACGCGGCCACCGCCAGCCCGACAGCGTAGCCCCAACCCACTCCCCCAGCGCCTCGACGGTCCATCGTTTCCTCGTTGCAAGGTAAAAGGCGCTCGGCGGAGCGTGCCGCACGCGAAGCTACCGCAGCAATCTCTCGGACTGAAGGTCGGCGAGGTGACCACGAACTTCCCTCCGGGCAACCCGCGGAGAGAGTTCGGTGCGTGCGCCCGTCTCCGCCCTGGGCACGGGAGGCGGGCGCGGCCTTTCAGCTGAAGGTCGGACCGCCGACGACGGCCAGTGCCCACAGGGGGAAAATGCGGAGGTAGGCGTCGTAGTGGATGGCGCACGTCTTGTTGAAGACGCCGGCGATGTGCTCCTCCGGCCAACGACCATCGGCCTCTTGCCGCGCCCGAAGGAAGGAGACGCCACGGCCCGCCGACGCGCCCCGGCCCTCGCCGCAGGCTTGCAGGGCCAGCAGCGCCCAAGAGGTCATCACCGCTTGCCCTCCTTCGGCGTGAACCCAGGTGCGCTGGCGGCAGCTCTCGATGGTTTCCCCCCAACCGCCGTCTGGTAGCTGGTGCGCGCGAAGGTAAGCGGCCGCCCGGCGGAAGGCTGGGTGTTCAACGTCCACGCCAGCGGCGCGCAGCCCCCAGGTCCCGAACCAGGTGCCGTAGCTGAAACAAACCCCCCACGACCCTTCCCACCCGCCGTCCTCTCCCTGGACTCCGAAGATGAAGTCACGTCCCCGCCCCATGGCGCTGCGGATGGCATGCACCCGCCCGGGGGTGAGAGTCGGGGTCGCGGCGAGGTAGTCCGCCAGCGCCTGCACGCAGGCCGAGGTGCACTCGACATAGGAGTAGTCGACCATGATGTCGCCGAAGACGTCGGACGGGTTCAGGAGCTCGAGCCAGGTCGGCCCTCGCCTCAGCTCGTACGTGGCCCAGCCTCCGTCGGCGTTCTGCAGCGACAGGAGCAGGTCCACCGCGTCCGCCATCCGCCCCGCAGAAAGCGCCAAGTCCCCAGGCCCAAGACGCGCCAATGCCAGCGAGGCCTTGAGCCCCTCCGCTGTGCAGTCACTGATGGGCCAGCCGTGCTCGCGCGTGCTGAAGGGCCACCCCCCCTTGCTCGGGTGCCGGTAAAAGCGCTCTGGCTGCCTCGTATTCTCCAGGACTTGCTGTGCGGCGATGAAACGGTGCGCCCGCGCCAGCGTCGGACGCATGCGCTGCGTCTCCCCGGTCGCCGCGATGGCCTGGACGGCGAAGGCGGTGTCCCACAACTCCGAAGAGTTGTAGCCATTCATCTTGACGCCATCGCTTCCCTCCCAGAGGTAGTCCGGCAAGCGGAGGAGGTGTGCCTGGACTTCGGGGCCCTCGGGGCGCTCGAAATGCCAGACCAGCGTGTTGTAGAGCTTGTTGACGGGCCCGATGCAGATGTGGTGGGTGGCCTCATCCTCGGCGCGAAGCTGCTCCAACACTTCTCCGAGCGCACGCTCCCGCAGCGTCTTCGGGTGCAGGCGCTCGAATACGCCAAGCACCCGGTACACGCCCCGGAGCAACCCTGTCCGTGACGTGTAGGCGTCCGTCGGCGACAGTGTCTCGCGCGCGGCCTGCCAGTCGATGGAAGAATAGGGCTCGGCATAGAGCTCCTCGCGCAGGGCCTGCAGGATTGGCGCGTCCGGGACGCGCGCGCGCCGGCCATAGAGGTAACTCATCGGCAAGTACACCATCCGGCAATGGCACCACAGACGACCCGGATGGACCGGAAGCCACCGCGGCAGAAGCCAGAGCTCGGGGGAAACCGGGTACAGGCCCTCGTACTCGTAGAGCCGGAGGACGGTGAGCATGAATTTCCCCCACGAGGCCGATGCCAGAGCGCCCCCGCGCGGCAGAAACCAGGCACGCGCCCGGAGAAGGCCTGGGTCCTGTGCCGACACACCGAGGAGCCGAAGAGCGACGTAGTTGAGGACCGAAGTAAAGACCTGGCTCTTCGACTCCACGTCCAGCCCCCAGCCACCATCCGCATTCTGGTGTGCGCGGAGGTAGCGGAGAAAGCCCGAACGGGTGTGCTCGTCGGGGACTCGCCCCAGGGCATAGAGCGTGCCCAGGTAGAGCGGTGGGAGAAACAGCGGGCCTCCGTAGTCGCCCTTCCAGGCGCCCGACGGGTCCTGCGTGGCCGCCAGGACCTTCAGTCCCTTCTCGATTGCCGTGTCGGCGCCGGGCGCGGCGAGTGCGGGCATGCGTTCAGGCTGCGGGCAGGGGAAGCCCGGCAGTGTACGTCCGGAAGGCCACGCGCAGTGCCCAATCCTTGTCCACCAGCGCTCGGGTGAACACCATCACGCGCTTGACGGCAGCTCGGCTGATTTTCACCGGTGGCCCGCTGAAGACCTCCGGGTTTCCGCGCAGCGCTCGCAAGGTGAGGACCGCGAAGAAGAGCGGCCAGAGACAGAACAGCCGGATTCCCTTCTCTTCGGCTGGGAGCAAGAGGGTGTACTCGAACGAGACTTCCGCCTCGCGATGGGCAACGGCGAGGAGCTCATCGAGCAGCTCCAGGGCTGCCGCGCGATGGTCGTGGGCCAGGAGATTGTCGGCGGTGAGGCCGTGGCGAGCCATCAACGTCCGGGGGAGCCAACAGCTTCCGCGTTCGCGGTCCTCGCGGATGTCTTTGAGAATGTTGGTGAGCTGCAACGCGCGGCCGAAGGCGGCCGCGCGCGACTCGAGCTCCGGAAGGCGGGCGGCCACCGAAGGCGCGTAGCCAGCAAACAGTCCGGTGAGCATCTCGCCCACCGTCCCGGCCACGTAGTAGCAGTAGGTGAGCGTCTCGTTCAGGTCCACCAATCCCAGAGCGTGTCCCTGCCTCTCCACCCGCTCCAGCACCTGCGCCATCCCTGCCGTCATGTCCCGAACACACCGGGCGACGTGAGTCCTCACCCACGGCGGCAGGGCGGCGACGGTTTCCAGAACGCGCGCTGTTCCCCGGACGAGACGCACCTCCGCCGGCGGCGCAGCGGGACGCAGGGCCGCCACGGCGGTGGTGGCGAAGCGCTCGGCTGCCAGGGGCCAGTCGGAAGGCAGCGCGCACAGACGCGCGAACTCGTCCATGAGTGGTCGGCGGTCCGCAGCCGACGCGGCGGACTCATCCTCCAGCGTGTCCGCGATGCGACAGAGCAGGTAGGCGACGGTGACTGCCAAGTCGAGCGGCGCTGGAAGCAGCGGAATGTTGAGGGCGAACGTCCGGGAGACTTCGGGAAGCGCAGCCCTGCAGAAACCCTGAGCGGATTCGACATCGGACGGAAGTCGCATGGGTGGGTCGCATCCGGTCCGATGGGCCGCCGGCCGCAGGCCGTGACCGGATGGAAAGTGCGGGTTATGTACCATAGCGAGGGCCGCCTTAGGAGGGCTGAGGACTTCGTGGACTGGCAGGGCACTGCAGTGGTGGTGGGCGCCGGGACGGCCGGCTGCTCCGTGGCCGCGGCACTGGCCAGCCTAGGTCTGGAGGTGCTGGTGGTGGACGCGGGGATGGACCGCTCCCGTCAGCTTGCAGGTGAATTGATGCATCCCCCGGGAGTTGGGGACTTGCGTGCCTTGGGCTTCGAAGACGCCCTTGGGACTGCCGGCGCGGTGCCGGTGACAGGCTTTGCCGTGCTGGACACCAGCGAACCCTTGCAACCCTCGACATGCCTGCTGCCCTACGGTGCCCTGGGACAAGGTGTGGCCATGGAACACAGCGCGCTGGTCGCTGCGCTTCAGGCGTCGCTCTTCACCCGGCAGCACGTCACCGTGTGGGAGTCGTGCCGAGTAGTGCGGGTGGCTCGCAACGACGCGGCAGGCGTCGAAGTAGAGGTGCTCCACCCGGACGGCCAGAGGGCCACGGTCTCCGCCTCTCTCCTGGTTGCCGCCGACGGACGCGCCTCGAAGGTGCGCGGGTTGCTCGGCATCGAGGAAGAGAATGTCCGGCTGTCCACCATGTCCGGAACGCTGGTGGACGCGGCCCTTCTCCCCCACCCAGGCTTCGGCCACCTCTTCGTCGGCGGCCCAGCGCCGGTGCTTGCCTACGCCATCTCAGCGCACCTGGCGCGGGTGATGATTGACTTGCCGACGGGCTCAGAGCCCACGACTCCCGTCCGGCAGCCCGAATACCTGAGGGCCCTTCCCCTCGGGCTCCGCGCTGCGGTGACGGCTGCGTTGCGAGAGGCTCGGCCCCTGGCTTCCGCCAATTTCACGCGGCTTCCGAAGCACGTCTCGCGCGGCTCGGCGGTGCTGGTGGGAGATGCCGCCGGCTGTTGCCATCCGCTGAGCGCCAGCGGCATGTCCTCGTGTACCCGCGATGCGCTCGCCCTCCAGAGCGCGTTGCGCGAGGCGGCGGGAGACATCCCCTCGGCGTTGGCCCGCTATGCCCTCGTCCGGCGCGGGCCCCAACGGACGCGCCTCAGCCTTGCCTCGGCGCTGTACCGTTGTTTCTCCGAGGACAGTCCAGAGATGGCCGCGCTCCGCCAGGGCATCGTCCGGTACTGGACGCGGAGCCCCTCGGGGCGAGATGCCTCGATGGCGCTCCTGTCCACGCGTGAGCCCCGCATGTGGGTGATGAGCCTTCAGTACGCACGCGTGGTGGGCCATGCCTTCATCGCCCTCGCCAGCAATTTCTTCTCCCGCGGAGCGCCATTCACGAGGACAGTCCGGGCAGCCCTGGGCCTGGTTCGCTCTACACTTCCCCACCTGAGCGAAGCGGCGCGCGGCCTGCTGGAAGACGCCGGACTCCGGCGAGCCGCCGCAATACCTGTGGCCGACTCGGCGACGCGAACAGCGTCAGCCTGAGCCGTCCCCGAGGCGAAACCTTCAGTTCAGGCTCCAGGCGCCCCAGAACTCCCGCTGAGTTTCCCCGAGCCGTCCAGGGTGTAGCTGCGTCCGCGCCAGTCCACGTGCCGGTTGAGCTTCGTGGAAAGCCCCACCAACGCCCCAACCATCGGCAGCACCGCTGGAACCCAGAGGTGCTTCACCGCCACCGCCGGCCCACCGAAGCGCTTCTGGAGGTCGATTTGGCTCCAGACGAAGAGCGCCGCCGCGGCAGCGGGAAGCACCGAACCGGGCCAGTCCCGACTGGCCAGCGCCAGGACAGTCGCTCCCAGCGCGCTGAAGTACAGAGCGCCACGAAACCAATTGGGCCGGGTGAAGCTTGGCGGCAGCCCTCCTTGCGAAAAGAGCATCCAGCGCCGGAAGACCCGGATGAATTGCCTCGGGCTGAGGCCTCCGGTGACGATGCGCAGCGGGTACGGGACCATCACGTTCTTGAAGCCGGCACGAGCGACGCACTGGCCGATGTACATGTCGTCAACGAATTGACCCTCAGCGCATTGGACTCCCCCCACCGCCGCCAGCGCCTTGCGGGTGAAGACCATGATTTGGCCCATGATGAAGGGCAGCTCGCCGCCCTCGCCGGCGGCCAGCGCCACCGAGGCGCCGTACCAGGGATTGACCAGCAGCTCGTAGGCCACATCCCCGGCAGACGTGATGTCCGACTGCGCCACCACCGGAGCGAAGGTGTCTCCGGCTTCCGGCCGGGCAACGAGCTCCTCGACGAGAACCCGCAACAGGTGCGGACCGGGACGGGTGTCAGAGTCGCTGAAGGCAATTAGCTCGCCCTTGGCCCTCGCTTCGCCAAGCATCATGGCGTTCAGTTTCCCGGTTCGGCCTGCTGGGGGCTTACCGGCGATGAGGACCTCACTGCGTCCTTTCCCCGCCGCGGTGCGGGCGTGCACCAGCTCGGCCACGACCGGGTAGGCAGGGTCGGACTCGGCGTCCAGGATGAAGAGCGTCTCCTGCTCGCCGGGATAGGCCTGGTCGAGCAGCGCCTCGGCGTTTTCCCGGGCACCGATGTCCAGTCCACGGATGGGTCGAATCACCGTCACCGACGGGTAGGTGTGAAGACGGACCGGCGGGAGGGGCGGTCGGATGATGGCCCGCACCATCTGCCGGTGGCCGAGGAAGATGAGAAGGGCGAGCAGGGCGCCCAGCGCCGAGAAGGCCAGCGGAGCGTTCACAGGTGTTTGGTTGGGTGCCGTGCCCGCCAGTGGGCGAAAGCTCGCGCCACGGGCGCCGGCGCCCACCAGTTGAGATGGCCGAGGAGCCGCATCGAGGCTGGCACGATGAGGACTCGCACCAGGGTGGCGTCCAGGGTGACCGCGATGGCCATCGCCACACCCATCGCCTTCACCACCACCACCGTGGCCAGCGAGAAGGCGATGAAGACGGCCACCATGATGGCGGCGGCACTGGTGATGAGGCCCGCACTCTTCTCCAGCCCCTCGGCCACAGCCCGGGTGTTGTCTCCGGTGCGGAGCCATTCCTCGTGCATCCGGCTGAGCATCAGCACCTCGTAGTCCATGGAGAGGCCAAAAACGGTGCAGAAGAGAAGAATGGGCAGAGCTGGTTCGATGGGCCCGGCTCGAAAGTGCAGCAGTCCGCTGAGATGGCCCTCTTGGAAAATCCAGACCAGGGCCCCGAACGAGCCGGCGATGGACAGGAAATTCATCAACACCGCCTTCACCGGGAGCACCACGCTCCCGAGGAGAAGGAAGAGCACCACCAGCGTCACAGCCACCACGCAGGCGACTGCCCGCGGTGTGTGGACGCGCACGAAGTCAGTGGCGTCCACGTCGTGGGCCAGCTGTCCGCCCACCAGCACCACACCGTCGCCGACATGACGGTCGGCGCGGATGGCGTCCACCAAAGTCCGCGCTTCGGGACTGGCCGGTTCGGCCGAGCTGAGCACACTGAGCACCGCCAGCCGGCCGGCGACCGTGCCCTTCAGCGCCAGGCCGAACTCGGGCGGGAGAAATGCGGGGGGCATCTCCGCCAGCTGCTGGTACCCCTCCCGGTCAAGAGTGGGGTCGATGTCGACGATGCTCTCCACGCCAGTCACCGTCGGCAGCGCCCGGTAGCGTCGGCTCGCGTCGTAGAGTGCACCGAGGCGCTCCGAAGAAAAGGCCTCGCCGTCCGGGAACTGGACGGCCACCAGGACACGGTTGGCAACCTGCTCCGGGAACCATTGCTTGAGGACCTCGTAACCGTGCCGCGCCTCGGTGCTGACCGGCAGCACACGGACGTCGGCAGCCGCCATCCGCAGACGGAAGAACGGTGTACCGATGAGCAGCAGGACCGTCAGCGTCGGGAGCAGGACCACCAGGGGTCGCCGCATCACCCAGGTGGCCACGCCATGCCACAGCCCCGGACGCATGGTGAGCGGCGGCAATGGCACCCGGCCCGCATCGATGCGTCGCCCGAGCACGGCGAGCACCGCCGGAAGGAAGCTCAGTGCGAAAAGAACCGCCAGGGCGACCACCAAGGCCCCAGCGATGCCCATGGTTGCCAGGTAGGAACCCCAGTAGAAGAGCAGCCCGGACAGACCGACCATCACCGCGAGGCCCGAGAAGACCACGGCCCGCCCCGACGTCTCCACCGCGCGGATGACGGCCTCGTCCACGGTTGCGCCCCGGGCCATCTCGTCGCGGAAGCGGCTGACGATGAAGAGCGAGTAGTCGATGGCCACGCCGAGTCCAATGAGCGAGGTGATGTTCACCGTGTATTGCGCCATGTCGGTGACGTGAGACAGAAGCAGAACTCCGCCGATGCCACACAGCACCGAGAGGGCGCCAATGGCGATGGGAAGGGTGGCGGCCACCACCGAGCCGAACACCGCCAACAGCACGAGTAGCGCGAGGGGAAGTGAGATGAGCTCGGCCAGAACCAAGTCGTGCTCGAGCGTGACGTCCAGGTCGTGGTGAAAGGGCACCTGGCCGGTGGCCGCGACGCCCAAAGGCCCAGCGTGCACCTTGGCACGGAGCCCTGGGTACGCCTGCGCCGCAGAGAAAAGGCCGCCCTTGAGCTCCACCAAGGCCAGCACACGGTGGCGGTCCGCAGACACCATGCGCTTCGCCAGAAGCGGCGGGAGCTCAAAGGGGTTGGCAATGCCGGCCACCGCCGCGTCGCCGGCAAGCGGCGCCAGGGCCGCCTTCACCGCCGCCGCGAACCGCGGGTCAGCCACGGTGAAGTCTTTGGAAGAGAAGACGAGAGTGAAGGACGTATCCCCGGGCAGGACGAGCGCCTTCTCGACGAGCGCCTGGGTGCGGTCCGCTTCAATGCCCTCGATGGACCCGGTGGTGAGTGTGCCGCCTCGAAGAAACGAGGCCAGCGCTCCCAGCAGCAACACGCCGCTGAGCACGAGAATCCACCACTTCCGACGGCAAACGAGAGCTCCCCAGGCGGTAAACATGGCCGGGCGGTGCATACCACGTCCCTGACGGGGCACCGGCTGACCGACAGCCTCTTCCACGGCTAGTCAGCGCAGTCGCCGAAACGCGAGCAGCAGCAACACCGCCAGCCCGGCGAGAAGCGCTGCGCCGAGGCCCGCACTGCCACGTCGGAAGAGGAAGAGGAGCGCCGGAATCGCCATGGCGAGGCCTACGAGAAGACGGAGCGCCGGGGCGCCACCGGTGGAAGGCCAGCCCCAGAGGGAAGAGTCCCGCCAGGACGGCGTCTCTAGTGAGTGCCGGACCTGCTCGCGGGCGTCGAATTCCGCGGCGAGCCCTTGCGCGTCGGGAATGTCTGCCACGCCGCCCCTCAGCGCCTCGCGATGCCGGAGCTCCTGTGCCTCGCGGTCCCGCGCGGCGGTGATGTCCGCCCAGAGCCGGACATTGAAAGTCCGCACTTCGTCGGAGTCCAGCCGGGCCTCGCACTGCCGGCAAACCATTGCGTGCCGAATGCTGTCGGCGCCGCAACGGACGCACCGGATGAAGGGCTCCGCGCCGTCGGGAGCCTCGAGTTCCAAGGAGGGTTCCGGCGCAGGAGCAAAGCGTTCCAGGCCGGCCACCGGGTGCGACACCTCCTCCGGACGAGGAGCCGGCGCTACCGCCGCCTCGAGGGTGGCGAAGCGGCGCGGCGGGAGCGGTATCTCGCGCTCGCTGTCCTTTCGAGCACGCTCCAGACGAAGGAAACGCCCCAGCTGCTTCAAGCGGGCGCCCCTGCCTTCCTCGACGCCGGCCGTGTGCGGCGCGCGGCCCAGGCCCGCACCCGGTCCACCTCTTCGGCAAGCGTCACGGCAAGTGGAAATGTCTGCCCGACCGCAGCGAGCAGGTGCGCGGTCCCGAGCTCGGCGCTTTGAGCGAAGGCCAGGTACAGGCCTTCCACCACCACCTGCTCGAGCTCGGCGCCACTGAAGCTGGTCGCCCGGGCGGCCACCTGGGCCAGGTCGAAGGTGGCCGGGTCGCGCCCCCTTCGCTGGACGTGGATTGCCAGAATCTCTGCGCGCTCGCGTGCGTCTGGAAGGTCGATGAAGAAAATCTCGTCGAAGCGCCCCTTGCGCAGCAGCTCCGGTGGAAGCCCTTCCACCCGGTTGGCGGTGGCCACGACGAAGACCGCGGCCGTCTTCTCCTGGAGCCAGGTGAGAAAGGTGCCCAGGACGCGCGCCGAGACTCCGCCATCGGCCGTTCCGGAGGACGCCGCTCCAGCAAGGGCCTTGTCGATTTCGTCGACCCAGAGCACAGCGGGAGCTGCGCTTTCCGCGACGCGGATGGCACGCCGGAGGTTTTCCTCAGAGGAGCCGACGAAGCCGCTGAAGATGCGCCCCACGTCCAGTCGGAGCAAGGGCAGCGTCCACTGCGAGGCGATGGCTTTGGCCGTCAAGCTCTTGCCACATCCCTGAACGCCGAGCAGGAGCAGCCCCTTGGGCTCGGGAAGCCCGAAGCGACGCGCGGCCTCGCCGAAAGCCGCTGCGCGACGGCCGAGCCACTCCTTGAGGTTTTCCAAGCCTCCAACGCCCTTCAGGTCGTGCTCTGCGGGGTAATACTCGAGCAGGCCACTCTTTCGGATGACCTGTCGTTTCTCCTCCATCACCCGCTGGATGTCCGAGGCATCGAGTTTCTGGTCCTCGGCAATGGCCTTGGCGAAGGCGTTCTCTGCCTCTTGCAGGGTGAGCCCAAGCGCTGCCTTCACCAGCTTCTCAGCTTCCTCGCGGGTGAGCTCGACTGTGGCCCGGCCGCCCTTGCGAACCACACCGATGATGTCCCGCAGCATCTCGGCCAGGTCTCGGAATGTGGGCAGCGGGACATCCAGTACGCTCATCTCCTTTTCCAGTTCCACCGGGAGCTGGAGCACCGGCGCGAGGATGATGACCGTGGTGTAGCTACTCTTCAGTGAGTGTCCGAGTTCCCGGAGCGCGCGAACCACGCGCGGTTCGGCGAGGTAAGGATGGAAGTCCTTGAGCACTACCAGGCTCGGGTCGCTGTAGGCACCGACCGCCTGAAGTGCCGCGATGGGGTCCTCGGTCCCCTCGCCCGGGGGCGGCTGGGCGCGCGCTCCGCCCAGGCGGTGAAGGCCTTTGGTAATCGACCAGCCGAGGAGCACCTTGCCGTGGGCCAGGGCCATTTCCTCGAGCAAGGCATCCACCCGCTGCTCTTCGCTGCTCACCAGCCACAGCAGGGGATTTCGGGCACGGATGAGGGTGTCCAACTCGGTGAGGAAACGGGGGCGTGCCGCCGCTGAGGGACTCGGCGCACGGTCGGGTTGGGCGGACATGCGAGGCCTCAAGCTTAGCTCGGCGTTGGCGATTGACAGATGCCTTGTACTGAACTTGTGTTCAGGTGTGATGGAGCGCCACGCCCTGCTGGCCATGGTCGACACCCTGGGACGGGCCCTGGCGGAGAGAGGCCTGCATCGCCATGTGGAGGAGTTGCGGGTGTACTGGCTGGCCCTTTCCCGAGGGCTGGCCGGGCCCGGTCAGCGCTTGAACATCGGCTGGTCCGAGACGCTCGTCGTGGAATGGTTTCGCATGCTCCGGTTGCCCCCCCACGCGCACGATTACCTTCTTCGTCCTCCTTCGAGTCCCTGTCCACGTTGCCCGCGCCCCACAGGGCATGCGGTGGAGGTGAAGACAGCCCTCACCTTTCCGGAGGGGCGCAAGGCAGTGTGCACGGTGTGCGGCGAAGCGTGGCTCGAGTTGGACGCGCTCCGCAGCCAGTCTCCGCGAGGGTTGGACAGGCCCGCCTCATGATCATTCCAGAGGACTGCTTGCGCCAGGTCCGCCGACCTTGTTCAGCGTTCTTGGCCTCTCGCCGAGCAGCACCACCTGCGACGCAGGGCCGCGCCGGGCCGACAGCGCGAAGTGCGTTTGCGGCAGGGAGCTCTGCGGTGCTCGCCACAGCTGCGGCTCAGCCGGTTGACGGAGCGCCCCCACTCGTTTAGAGACGCGAGCGCTTCAGAGGCAGCATGGCCCTGTCGTCTAGTGGTTAGGACGGAGCCCTCTCACGGCTCAAACTCGGGTTCGAATCCCGGCAGGGTCACTAAGTAAGGTGATTTTCAGAGTTGAACTTAGGCACTACGACAAATTGGTCCCCTAATTGGTCCCGTCTCGGGGATAGAAGAGGCTCCCCCCAGGGTTCCCACCACCCCGTGATTGAGGGCGACAGGCGGTGGAGGTTCTTGACCGGTTCGGTGCCAGTGTTGAGTCGGAACAGGGCAGCCGACTTGAAATTGCAAGGAGCCTCGGGCCGCAAGCACCGGTGGCAGCGGGTTTGGTCCTGCGTACGCGCTGCTCGACTCTAGGGAGAAGGGGACGAGCGCCGCTTCGCCGCGGCCCTGGCTTCGAAACGCCTGACTTCGTCCAGTGTCCACCGGACGAGGCGCCCAACCCTAAAGACGCGGGGGCCTGCCCCTGATGCCTCCAGTCTGGCGATGGACCGGGTGGAGACTCCCCAGCGCGCGGCAAGGGCCCTGCGGTCGAGAACGTCGGCAGCAGTCAGGTTCGCTGCTTCCAGGTCAGCCTCCTGCCGTGAAGGCTCCGGCGCGCGCGCAGACGCCAGTCCGCCGGTGTGCGTTTGCTGGTTCATGCGTAAGCCTTTGTGAGTAAGATATGAGACTAACAAAGAACTCATTTTCGAGCAAGCGTGCCCTGTTTGGACCACCCTACCCGGGGGTCAAGGCCCCCTCACGGCTTCAGGAGCCCCGACCTTGTGCGCAATACTCGTACCGCACTCCGTAGGACTCGCGATCCACTACTCATCGACGGCTTGCGGTGCCGAAGAATGATGGCCAGCGGGGAGCTGTGACGAGCACCATTGCTCTGATGCTCGCGACTGATTACCGTGAATCAAAGTCTGTTCCCGGAGGGTGTGATCATGCGTTCGCTCAAAGGATGCAGTCGCAGAGAAATGCTGCAAGCGGGTGCCTTGTCTCTTCTTCCGCTGGCGATTCCGTCCGCGATGGGAGCCTCGGATGTTCCAGCGCTCACAACCGCGAACGGCGGAACGGAGCCCTTTCCAATTCCGTGGCTCGACAAGAATGGCAGCCACAATCAGCCCGCGGGCCCAAACCTTGAACCTTCACACATTTATCATTTCAAGGGGCAGGTGGCCCGCTGCAGTACCTTCACTGGGATGGGCACCGATAATAAGGGGAATAGGATCGCTTTTGGCACCCCGACCACCGACTATGGCGTGATGCGTGGCGAGTACTGGGCGGCACGTACTACCCAACACGGCATCTTGACACATATATGACTGACTCTATTTCGGGGGCAGGCTGTCCCCGCTAACCAGGTGCACGACTTTCACCCGCCGATTTCCCAGTCTGGACTGTATTGGGTTGTTCCTGTCCCCGAACATGGCCTAACCGTGAGCGACGACGCGAACGTCTTCACCCTAGAGATGCGGAACGTCCCCGTCGTCGATCAACCACGATGGCCCGCGCTGAACTCCGAAGCCACTCCAGCTCGCATGAGCTTCAAGATGGTATGGAAATCGAATGGAGAGCCCGTGAAATACGAGGACGCCTCCAAGCACTTCCGTTTCGTCGGCACGCGGGCGTCGTGCCAGCTGGAAGCAGAGGTCGATGTCCCCGCGCTCGGCTTCTCATGGAAGTCCGATCCCATCGATACGTCGAAGTGCGACTTCGCCATCATCGGGGAAGAGGTGAATGGGCGTTATTACGACAGTTAGCGCACTTCCTCGGCCCGACTCCCTGCGTTGGGACGTCACCCGAGCAACGAAAAAGCCTCGCCTTACCGATGCGCTTAGAGGAGCGGGAAAAGGGATTTGAACCCTCGACCCTCGCCTTGGCAAGCGTCAGCGGGCACCAGCCACCGAGGAGTTGGAGGGCCCGCCGAGGACCGTCAGGGCCAAAATTCGGGGAGTTACATGCCACGTAGCCCCCTCCCCTCATCCGCTCAGGACCATCCTGGCCACCCAGAACCAAGCAGTTTGTTGACAGAATTTGTTGACGGATTTGAGGGCCCACCTTCGCCTGCTTCCGGACTCCTGTCCGTGCGCGCGACAGCCGAGTACCTGGGCGTCTCTCTCACGACCGTCTATTCACTCGTAGCCACACGACAGCTTCCCTGCGTACGAGTCTCGAACGCCATTCGAATCCGCCCGGCCGACCTCGCAGCGTACCTGGCGCTGCGCGGAGAGTGAACCAGCAGCGCAACAAGGCTTGGCAAACGTAACGCGCCCCCGGCGCAGTTACGGGGCTGCGACGTGCCCCTCCCCAGGCCCGCGCCCTGCCGCGAACATCCGCGGCAGGACCGGCGGGAAGCTGATGCGTTACCGCAGTGATCTAAACGCCGCTCGCATCTCCTCGGAGAAGAGTTCCGGCTGTTCCCAGGCCGCGAAATGACCGCCCTTGGCGACTTCATGGAAATAGTACAGCGACGGATAGGCTTTCCGTGACCAGCTTTCCGGCGCGCGATAGATCTCGCGCGGAAACACCGTGATGGCCACCGGCACTTTAATCTGATTGGTCTTCTGTGCAGCAGCGCTGAAATTGTTGTTGTTATTTTCCCAGTAGAAGCGGGACGAAGAGGCTCCGGTGTTGGTGAGCCAGTACAGCGTGATGTCGTCGAGTATTTCGTCGCGACCGATCACGCGTTCGGGGTGGCCGTCGCTGTCGCTCCACTCGGCGATCTTTTCGTACGTCCAGGCGGCCAGACCACTGGGCGAATCGACTAGCGCGTAGCCGATGGTCTGCGGGCGGGTCACCATCACCGCGCCGTAGGCCGCGTTTCTTCCGAAGAAGATACTGAGGGTGTTGTACGCCTGCAGTTCCGCGGCGGTCAGCCCAGAGGGTGCCGGATCGCCGCTGTTGATGCCCTTCACCAGGTTCGCGGGAATCGTGGCCGGCATGGTGAGATGAATGCCGAGCAGTCCGGGCGGCGCCTGGCGCGCCAGGGCGTCGGAGATGACCGAGCCGTGATCGCCACCCTGCGCCACGTAACGGATGTAGCCCAAGCGCTTCATGAGGACGTCCCAGGCCCGCGCCACGCGGTCGGGATTCCAGCCGAGATCTGTCGGCTTGCCCGAGAAGCCATAGCCGGGGATGGCGGGGATCACGACGTCGAAGGCGTCTTGCGCGCGCCCGCCGTGGGCGACAGGGTTGGTAAGGGGGGCTATCACCTTCAGCAACTCCAGCGGCGAGCCGGGCCAGCCGTGGGTGAGGATCAGCGGTAGCGCGTTCGGTTCACGCGAACGCACGTGGATGAACTGGATATCCACGCCGTCAATTGTGGTCACAAACTCCGGCAGCGCATTCAACCTCGCCTCTACGTTGCGCCAGTTGTAGCCGTTGCCCCAGTAGAGAACTAGCGCCTGCATCTCCGCCAACCGGATGCCCTGAGATTCTTCATCAACCGTTTCCTTGTCAGGCCACCGTGTCGCCGCGATACGTTTGCGGAGGTCGACAAGCTGCGCTTCCGGAATCCTAATGCGGAAGGGCCGGATTGATTTGTCTTCGGTCCACCTGTCCGGCCTTGCGGAAAGCGGGCTATTGACGGAGGGCCTGACAGCGGCGGTCGGAACGGTCTGGGCGAAGCTGGGGCCGGCGACCACGGCAAGGCCGAACACGCCTACGCCCACTAAGGTAGCAAGAGACCTGAACCGCTTGCGCGCCGACGATGCTGCGTTGTTGTGGGACCCACCGTTCCGGCCACCCGTTCTGGCGGTCTCGGAGCTGTACTGAACTTGCTCAAATTCGTTCATTGTGTGCCTTCCTTTTGTTAAATGAATTCTTGTTGCACGCATGCAAAATGGTTGGGCGGCAAGCTCTAGAAGAGTGCTGCTCGCGACAAGGGCCTTCACACCCCCGCACCCTCAAGAGTCCCGGGATTCCCGTCGCTGGATGCGACGCCCATTCGCAGTGAGCATTACGCGTGCCAGCGCATGGAGTTCGCTTTGGAGCCGTGCTAACGCCGAGAATGGTGCACAGGGCGGCCCAATGGCACAGACGCCTTGACACGCAGCGCTGTGTCGATACAGCGGCGATTTAACTCGGGCCTTTTACGGGAGAGCGCGGGCCGTTCCAACCTGCATTATTCAGTAAGTCGGCGAAGGACGCGCTAGGTCACACTCAACGGAAGGTAAGCACAACCGACGGCCCCAGACCTCGTTTCTCCTGCTCGCTACTGCGTGTCTGGCGTTAGTGGCTCAGCCAAACGTGAAGGCGAAAGCCTTGACGCCGGGCGCGAGAAACTCGATTTCGAATGTTCGGTCAACGATGGGTTTCGGTTGTCGTAGCAGCTGATACAGCCGCTCTTCGGTGACTGCGCCATTGCCTAGAGCATCGACGTCTACTCCCTGTGCGGCACCCGGCGGCTCTCCGTCGATGAGCACACGAAATCTCACCACAGCTCCTCGCGTCGTCGGCCCCATGACAAGATTCACATCACGAGC
>Ga0302326_10011367_pt1 | contig 19185 bp, 10 predicted proteins | sample Palsa_T0_3_FD_202264 | JGI IMG/M metagenome (GOLD analysis project Ga0302326, IMG submission 202264) | Peat permafrost microbial communities from Stordalen Mire near Abisko, Sweden - Palsa_T0_3 | ecosystem: Environmental > Terrestrial > Soil > Palsa > Peat permafrost | place: Sweden: Abisko...
CCCGAGATGATCGGGAGCTTCGGCGCGGGCCCGTAGGTGGGCAAAACAAAGTCGTTCACCATTCGGATTCCGGCGTCGAGCGCCTTACGATCGCCGGTGGCGCGGTAATAAGCGATCGCAGCTTGCAACAGGTGTCCCAGACAATAGAGCTCGTGGCCGGATTGCTGCGCTTCGGGCGTCATGCTAAAGGGAGCGCGCTCGCCAACCCAGTAGGCGTTCAGGTAGCCGTTTGGTTTTTGCGCGGCGATGACGAGGTCGATGGCGTCTTCGGCGGTTTTGTGCAGCTCCGGGCGATCTCCAGACTGGAGCGTGAATGCCACCGCCTCAATCCATTTGTACAGGTGGGAATCGCAGCCGGGACCGCCGATCTGCGGAGCACTGCTCTTGCCAACCAGGCGGCGGAAATTGTCCATGCGGCCATGGGACTCCAGCTGGTCGTGCATGGTCGGGATGCTTTGCGTGGTGTTCACCTCGCGCCGCGCGCCCCAGAAACCATTTTCAATGGTTACGGCGCGGACGGGGACGTTGTGGAGCTTCGCGTGCGGCGAATGGGCGAGATTCAGGACGCCTTGATCCTTCCAGGAGGGCTGAGCGACAAACGGTATGGCAGCCGCCTGACTCGCCCCGGACGAGGCGCTAACCGCGCTGCTGGCGCTTCTCGCGCTGCTGGCGCTGCCCGCAAGTGCTCCCTTGCCGCCGGCTACAGAGGCGATCGCGGCGGTGGAAAGCGTCGAAGCGACGAATTCACGACGAGTGATGGGTTTTAACATGACTGATTTTCTCCTCGACTGCAGGGACTCCCGCGCGAGTTCGGCGCGAACCGGCGCGTTTCCAGCGCAAGAGCAGAAGCGGTGATGGAGGGCCGCCTGCGCAGCATATTGCGCGCGCGATCAATGAGAATGCCTCGGAACGACCAGTCGCAGATCATGGTAGGTGGTGGCGAACTCCAAACATGCGCCGGTCTCAAGCTGGCCAGTATTCGCTCGATATAACTGCTCCCACGGCGAGTTACTCTTGATTTGGGGAGCTTTCCACAGCTCGCGGCGACGCGCAATTTCTTCGGGCTCAAGCAAGACATCCACCCTACGCTCACCCAATGAGACGCGAATTTTGTCACCGGTTTCAAGAATCGCAAGATTTCCACCGACGGCAGCCTCGGGTGAGATATTCAAAATGGACGGACTGTCGGAAGTACCGCTCTGCCTCCCGTCTCCCATACACGGCAGCATACGTACCCCGGCCCGCACCAGGTACCCTGGTGGCGTCATATTCACAACTTCAGCGGAGCCGGGATAGCCGATTGGACCGACATTCCGGATGACCAGGACGCAGCGCGCATCGATCTGCAACGATGGATCTTCGATCCGCTGACGGTAGTCTTCGGGTCCTTCAAACACGATGGCACGAGCAACGAAGGCGCCCTCATTTCCAGGTTCAGACAAATAGCGCGTTCGAAACTCTTCGCCGATCACGGAAGTCTTTACCAAAGCCGAATCGAAAAGATTCCCGCTCACCACCAGCAGGCCGGCGTTTTCCTTGAGAGGCCGAGCGTAGGTATGGATGACCCGATTGTCATGGCTTCGAGCGTTCCTGCAGTTTTCGCCAACGGATTTACCGGTCACCGTAAGTGCATCCTCCGCGATTTTCCCCGCTTGCATTAGTTCCCCAATTACCGCTGGAACTCCGCCAGCGCGATGATAGGCTTCGCTCAAGTACTCCCCCGCCGGCTGCACATTCAGCAGGAGGTGGATGTGGTGCCCTACTGTTTCCCAGTCCTTGAGCGTCAATTCCACACCGATGTGGCGGGCAATCGCGTTGAGGTGTGGAGGACAATTGGTAGACCCGCCGATCGCTGAATTGACCACGATCGCGTTCTCAAATGCCTTGCGAGTCATGATCCGGCTGGGCGTCAGGTCCTCCTCAACCATTTCGACGATACGCAGCCCGGTTCGGTAAGCCATTCGCGCGCGTTCCGCATATGGCGCCGGAATCGTGCCGCATGAGGGGAGCGACATACCCAGGGTCTCGGCGAGTGAGTTCATCGAAAGCGCCGTTCCCATCGTGTTGCAGTGACCGGCACTCGGAACACCCGCAACAACCATGTCCACCAGTTGATCGTTTGAAATCTTCCCTTCGGCAAGTTGGCGCCGCGCTTCCCAGATAATCATGCCGGTTCCGGCCAATTTGCCGTTGACGTAACCATCGATCATCGGGCCGCCTGAAAGGACGATCGCCGGCAGGTTAACGGTGGCCGCCGCCATCAAACACGATGGAGTCGTCTTATCGCAGCCGGTCATCAGCACCACGCCGTCGAACGGATAGCCGACCAACATTTCGACCAGGCCAAGGTATGCCAGGTTGCGATCCAACGCCGCGGTTGGACGACGGCAAGTTTCCTGCAGCGGGTGAGTAGGAAATTCCATCGGGATTCCGCCGGCATCGCGGATTCCCGCGCGGACCCTTTCCACCAGGGACAGGTGAATTCGATTGCACGGAGTGACATCACTACCGCTTTGCGCAATTCCAATGACGGGACGGGACGACTGCAATTCTTCACGGGTGATGCCGTAGTTGCCGAAGCGTTCAATATAGATCGCCATCTCGCCGGGATCCTTGAACCAGAGTTCGCTCCGCAGCTTCGCTGTCTTTGCGTTCTTCATTAGGCCTCTTCGGTCGTCCGTTATCGTAAGGTCGAATAAGGATGTCGGGCAAGGGGAGCCTGCGGTGGAGAAAAACAAACGGAAATGATTCCTTCATCAGGAGACGAGCTAGTTTCTCGCCAAGAGACCTCCATCAACGACCAGGTATGTCCCGGTAACATATGCTGCATCTTTTGACGCCAGCATGCGTACGCCACGAGCAATGTCTTCAGGCGTTCCCAACCGTCCCAGCGGAATCTTGGAGACGAGCCGTGTTTTCTCATCGGGATTATCATCAAAATGGGCGCGGAGTAGTTGCGTCTCGGTGGCTCCCGGAACGATACAATTGACGCGGATTCCGTCAGCCGCACAGTCGATCGCCATGGCGCGCATCATGGCGAGCTGCCCTCCTTTACTGGACGCATACGCCGTATAACCCGGCAAACTGTGGAACGCGTGCCCTGATGAAGCGATAACGATGCACCCGGATCGCCGGCGGCGCATCACCGGAATCACTTCGCGGCAGCAGAGGAAAGTTCCCTTCAGGTTCGATGAGATGACTCGATCCCATTCCTCATCGCTGGTCAGGTCAATCGGCTTGATTACCTGCACCGCGGCGTTCGCGAACAAAATATCAATTCGGCCGTATCGCTCGACCGTCCTGGCCACCGCGGTCTTCACGTCTTGTGGGTTGCCTACGTCCACTTTGAGCGCAAGGCCGACGCCACCAGCTCGCTCGATCTCATCCAGGGTGCTCTGCGCGGATTCGCCGTCCCAATCCAGGACCACGACGGCGGCATTCTCCTGTCCAAACAGGATCGCGGTCGCTCTTCCTATACCGGAGCCGGCACCGCTGATCATGATTACCCGATTCGAAAACTCGCTCATAGAGTCGCGACTATTCTTGGTTAGGACCAGTCCAGGTGTCAAGCAATGCTCCAAACGCGTGCTGAATTGGGAGGGGAGATCAGAGTTTCGAAACGAGGTCCGAGAATGTTCTTCGAACGACTAGGCACGGGGCGCACCGCCAGCGGCAGGAATTGGCATTGATGCCGACCAACTAATTGACAGTTTATCAAGCACGGTGCGAGAGTGTCTCCGTCGTTTCAACCAACGCCTAACTCGCCGGCGGCCCACTCTGCGGAATGCGAGTGTGCCGGCGCAATCGACCACGCGGCGGAAGCCTTCGGAGACTTGCCAATATGCTGATCAAACTGAGCCCACTGGACATCGCGATCGTCGGGGCTTACTTTCTCGCCGTGTTGGCCATTGGATTCAAACTGAAGGGGCGGATGAAGACCTCCTCCGACTTTCTTTTGTCGGAGAGGTCCTTTTCTCACTGGATCACCGGTATTGCGTTTATGTCCGCGAATCTGGGTGCCCTCGAGGTGCTTGGCCACACCGCGAACGGCGCGAAATACGGCATGCGCACTAACCACTGGTATTGGGTGGGAGCGATTCCCTCCATGATTTTTCTGGGTCTCTTTATGGTGCGCTACTACTACTCCAACGGTATTCGCAGCGTGCCGGAATACCTGCGGCTTCGTTATGACCATCGGGCGCACCTGTTGAATGCGGTCAGCTTCGCGATCGTTACCATACTGATGGCCGGCATCGACATGTTTGCTTTTGCCCTGATATTCAAGAGCATGATCGGCTGGCATTTTACTCAGAGCGTGTTGCTGGCGAGCGGTGTGGTACTCCTATTTGTCTTTTGGGGCGGCCTATCCTCTTCCATCTATAACGAGTTCCTGCAGTTCTTCCTTATCGTTCTGGGATTTCTTCCCCTCACATTTTTGGGGCTGCACCACGTGGGCGGGTGGCATAGTCTTATCGCCCAGCTACCGGAGGGATATACCCACACCTGGAAGGGGATGGGCGCACCTTCGGACCCCTTAGGCACGCCCTGGTGGGTGATCGTTGTAGGTTTGGGCCTTTGCGCCTCCCCAGCATATTGGTGTACTGATTTCCTGTTGGTACAACGGGCCATGGCTGCGAAGAGTTTGTCTTCATCCAGGAAGACTCCACTGGTCGCAGCGGTTCCAAAGATGTTTTTCCCGATCGTCGTCACAGTTCAAGGCATGCTGGCATTGGCGATCGCGCCGGGCGTTGTGAAACAGGACTACAACTTGGCGCTACCGGTCATGATGAGCATCTTCTATGGAAAAGGCATGCTGGGCCTGGGAGTCACTGCGCTACTCGCCAGTTTTATGTCCGGCATGGCGGGCAACATAACAGCGTTTAACACCGTCGTAACCTATGACATCTACCAGACGTATATAAGGAAAGACATGCCGGACCGGCACTATTTGACGGTAGGGCGTACTGCCACCATTCTGGGCATCGTGTTCGCCTGCGCGTCATCCTACATCGTCCTCAACTTCAACAATCTGATGGATTACATGCAGTTGGTCAGCATCCTCTTCGTTTCCCCGTTCTTCATCGCCTTTCTCACTGGCATGCTGTGGCGGCGTCCGTCGGCCTTAGCCGGTTTTCTGAGCATGCTCGGCGGGCTGGCAGGAGAGCTGTTGGAGTACCTGCTCCACCGCCTCGGGGTCATCTCGTTTGCGTCGCCCATGGCAGCAAATATCTACATGGCGGTGTGGGGCCTGATCGCCGGCATCGTAGTTATTTTCGTTGCGACGTTTCTTACCAAGCCGCCGGACCCTGAAAAGTTGAAGGGACTGATATTTGAGCGAGGGCAGCGCAGTGAAGACGAAGATATCGAGCCATGGTATTCGCGACCGGCGTTTTATGCGGTGATCGTTGGTGCGATCTTCATCGCGTTAAACATTGTGTTCTTTTGATGGTTGCGGCCGAACAACGCTAGACACAACATTTCCGGGGGACGGTCCCGCCCGCTTCCGGATCTCGCGATTGCGGAAATCGTATCTTGTTTTGAGTTAGGATCGACAGGACAGGGGGCTAACTTCATGACTGAATCCAGGAATGTTTCGCGAAGGGATTTTGTTTCCGCTGCTGTATCCGCGGCGGCTATTTCGTTTTTACCGGCGCATAGTGTGCTGGCCGCTCTCGCTGCCAAGCCTAGCGCAGCATCTGCGGCGAAGCAGGCTCAAATAACGCTCGCGCCGAATCCGGATTGGAAAGACCAGGGCATTTTGAATCTCGCCCACTCTCCTTTTGCCAAGCTGAAAAATATTCCGGTGCATGCGGTAACTATTCAGGACGGATTTTGGGGCAAGCGCCGCGAGATTAATGTGACCAAGAGCATTCCGTCGATGGAAAAGTTGCTGCTGGTCAATGGCCGGCTCGACAATTTCCTGCGCCTGGAAGGGAAAAGCACTTCTCCGCAGCGCGGCCCCGTTTTCTCCGACTCCGATATTTATAAGTGGACCGAAGCGGTGGGCTTCGCGCTGCAATCGGGCGAGCGTCCCGTGTTGCCAACGCCGGTGGACCAAATTATCGACACGGTAATCGCGGCGCAAGAGCCCAGCGGATATCTGGATACCTATTACCAGGACGACCGGAAAGACCAGCGTATGCTTCCTGCGAGCCAGCAAACCGGACACGAACTTTACTGCCTGGGCCACTTTCTCCAGGGGGCGATTGCTTACTACCGCGGCACCGGCGACCGCAGGCTGCTCGACGCGGGCATTCATTCTGTCGACGATTTCCTGATTCCGAATTTCGGGCCCGGCGCCGACAAGAAGCCGATCCTCTCGGGCCATCCGGAAATCGAAATGGGGCTGATCGAACTGTATCGCCTGACCGGCGACAAACGCCAACTCGATCTCGCGGGCTACATCTTGCACGGAGATCCCCGGATTGAACTGCGCCTGCGAGACACGATCTATATGTTCAGCGGCTCGCCGTTCGTCGAGCGCAAGCATCTCGAAGGTCACGCGGTGCGATCGATGTACGCGTGCTGCGGCGCCGCCGACTATTACCTGGAAACCGGCGATCCAGCCTATTGGAAGACGCTTGAGACGCTGTGGCATGACCTGGTCGGCGCGCAGATGTACGTCACCGGAGGTGTGGGCGCCCGTGGTACCGGAGAAGCCTTCGGCGAGGATTACGAACTGCCCAACCTGCGGGCCTACGGCGAGAGCTGCGCGGCGATCGGAAATATGATGTGGAATTGGCGCATGCTGGCCGCCACCGGCGAAGCGCGTTTTGCCGACGTGATCGAGCGCGCTCTCTACAACGGCATTAATTCGGGAATGTCGCTTGACGGCACGCTCTACTGTTATCGAAACCCGTTGGAGTTCGAACCTGCGATCGCCGACGACGATACTGTCGGTGGCCATAGCGAGCGAGCCAGGAAGATTCGCAATCCCTGGTACGACACTACCTGCTGCCCGCCCAATATCGAACGCACTTTCGCCGCCCTTCCCGGATATTTCTACAGCACCAGCGCGGACGGAATTTACGTGCATCTATACGACAATTCCGAACTCAATTGGCACCTGGAAAACGGCAGCGGACTAAAAGTCGCCCAGAAAACAAACTATCCCTGGGACGGCGGGGTGGAAATCACCGTTACGCCTGAAAACGCGGCGGATTTTACCTTTTTCCTGCGCATTCCTGAATGGACCGACCATGCGCAGGTCGAGGTAAATAAACAGCCGTTACTCGGAGCAAAGCCCGGCGAATACATGGCCATCAAGCGCCGCTGGACCCCCGGCGACGTGATTCACCTGCAACTAGACATGACTCCGCAAGCTATCGCCGCCAACGCCAAGGTGGTGGACGACGACGGCCGCGTAGCCCTACAGCGTGGTCCGTTGGTTTATTGCATGGAGCAAATCGATCAACCCCAGGGAGTGAAGCTGAGCGATGTGGCGTTGGATATCGGCTCCAAAGGCGCGGCCGCTTTCCACGCTTCGTTCGAGAAAGATGTGCTGGGAGGCGTAAACGTCTTGCGGGGAACTGGCGTGGCACTGGAAGGCGAACGAAATGGCGGGCTGTACTACCGTTACACCGGGAACCGGGACAAGTCGCACAAAGTTGCGCTCACTTTCATTCCCTACTTTGCATGGGCGAACCGCGAGGAGACTCCGATGCAGGTCTGGATGCCGGTGAAAACATAGTGATGGAGGTGCCAAGATGCCAAACCTCTTGCGTGACACCCGATTTGGATTTCGCCTGCTGCGAAAAAAAACGGGGCTGGGCATTGGCGCTGGTCGCACCAATGTGCTTGCGTTGATTATGAAAGAAGGGCTGCTGCTGGCCCTCACCGGGTTCATCTTCGGACTCGGCGGCGCCTACGGTGTGGGAAAAGCGATGCACAGTCTTCTCTACAATCTCGGTACGATTGATCCTGCCGCATTCAGCGCGGTGTCCTCGGCCCTGTTTCTGGCGGCGCTATTAGCCTGTTTCATCCCGGCTCATCGCGCCACGCTGATCGATCCGATGCAGGGCCTTCGCGACGAATAGGGTCGATGCGCTCGCAGCTCGCTAGCGGGTTCGTCGAATATTCAACGAACCGATTCTGCGCGATCGGCAGAGTTTTTATCGCTCCGTCTAACTCTCCACGTGTTGGTACAGGCGGTAGGGCTCGCTCATGATGGACGAGAACGGCCGCAGCGTCAGGCTCGCTCCGTCCGTCTTTGCCACCCAATCCTCGGACGACTGCGCCACCGCTGTAGCGGCCAGCAACTGCTGGCGCGTGATCCGCGCGGGTATCTCTCCCACGCCGAATAACGCGATCGGGCCGTGCATCAGCGCCACGGTGTTGGGGCTTTCGGGCTCGATCGATTCCACACGAAGCGGCATGTGCAGCTCGAGGTCCATGCGGTCACCGTCCTTCCAGGTGCGCTGCACCGCCAAGAATTTTCCCGGGGTCAGTTCCTTCTCCACGGCGCGGCCATTCACGGAAAGCACCGTCTTTGGTCCGGCCCACGCCGGGATGCGCACGTAGACGTTGAAAGTCTCCGGCCGCGCCATTTTGAACTCGAATTGCGATGTATTCGCGCTCGGGTACTCGGTGTTCTGCGTCAGCGTCACCGGGGTGTTGCCTTGCGACCATGACACCCGCGACGGCAGGAACAAGTTGACGTATACGCCGTCCTTGCTCTGCAGGTAGGTGCTGATTCCGTAGTCGGCGGTGAGCTGCGGGAAAGTGCCCGAGCAGCACGGCCACTTATCGCGGTAATGAACCTTCTTGGCCGAATTGTTGTAATCGGAATAGTAGAACGTGGTTCCGTCGGCCAGTAGCGGTAGCGCGCCGCCAATAGTGTTGTAAAGGACCCGCTCCATGCTGTCGCCGTAATGGGAATCTTGCGTAACGCGCAGCAGGTAGCGCGCTATTTTGAATTGGCCATAGCAGCCGCAGATAGTTTCGAAGCTGGAGTGGGTGAACCCCAGGCTGGCATCCAGGCCACCGGTTCCCGGCACCACAAATGCTTCGTCCGGCCCCCATCCCCCGGTCGCGTAGCTCTGTTCTTGCACCATCCGAAAACCGTTGGTGGCGGCGCGCAAATATTTTTCGTCCCCCAGCACCAGATAGGATTGCATGGCGGAGCTGAGCGCGTTCACGTGACTGTAGGCGTGCTCTCCGGGCAGAACGTTTTGATTATTCGCCAGCGGATCGAAGTACTCCTTCTCGATGAAGCGCACAGCCAGATCGCGGTAGCGCGAGTCTCCGCTGCGCTGGTAGGCCAGGAAGAAATTTTCCGGCAAGGTGTAGGTTTCGTCGAAAGTGTAGGCGATATCCTTGTGGGCTCGGGCGCGTTGCTCGGGCCGGCTCAACGCTTTTTCGGGCAGATGCGGCAGCGCCGCATCCGTGCTGGCCCTCAGCACGTTGAGCGCGTCGGGATTGGCGGCAAACTCGTGCGCATCGATCAAGCCGCAGCAGGTCTTGTCGAAGGTATACGCGGGCAGGCGATAATCCACATAGAATTTTCCGGCGGGCTCCACAGTTTTCGCGTAACCAGTGACCAAGCGGCTGATTTTCTCCTGGGTGGGTTTGGATCCAGTGACCGCGTAGGCGCGTGAGAGGCCGGAGAGATATTGCCCGAAGCTGTGGCCGGGACTGAACGCGTGGAAGTTTTCCATGGGTGCGAAATCGTCGGCGTTGTCATACCACCCGCCCATGTCCGGCCCCGGCGCCGCCAATCCTTCGCGCTGGCGGAAGGGCTTGAGCATCGCGTCTTCATCGAGATGCAGGAACAGATCGTGGTTCTGATCGAACTGCCGCCGGAACGGGCTGTCCAGCAATTGCACCTGGGAGTATCCGAAGACGGAAAGTTGCGGAGTGATCGCCACTTGGGCCGGCGCGGCAGGACGAGCCCAGGCGGGAATCGAACGGACCGCCAGAGCGGCGCCGGTGATAGCCGCAGCGGTAGCAAGGAATTGGCGTCGCGAAGTTTTCTTGGTCATGGCGATTTTCTCCCCGATGGGTTCGATGCGTGAAATTAGGTAAACGATTACTCTGGATATAGTGCGCGTAAAAAAAAGATTGTCAAGCTTGCCCGGGCGGCTCGCTGGCGTAGAAATTTCGACGCCGCTGTGTATACAATGTGAAGTCCGAAGTGGTTCCTGGATGTTCTATCATGAGCGCGAGAAAAAACGCTTGCTCATGGCTCTTTGTCACTCTGATCGTTCTGGCTGGTGTTTCGTTGGGGCGCGGGCCATCCGCTAGTAGCACCGCTCCCAAACGCGATACCCAGACTCCTTTGCGGCAGGCGGGCGAACCTACCGGCGCAAGCCGCTGCGTGGTTTGCCATGCTTCCGAGGTCGAAGGATATTCCCGCTCGGCCATGGCTCATTCCCTGCGACGCGCGGGCCGCGAACCTGACGGCTCTGTAAGCGCCCATGGAACGACGGTTACTATCCGCTCATCACCAACGGGCTATTGGCAGCGTTGGGAGAATGGCGGTGACAAATCCGACTACCGCATCGACTACGTCATCGGCTCTGGCACCCATGCCAGCGGCTATTTGGTCGACATCGGCCGACATCTTTTCCAGTCCCCGGTTGCCTACTACAAAAGCCGCCAATCCTATGACCTCGCGCCCGGCTACGAAACTCAGCCCGATCCTGATTTCACGCGCCCCGTCGCTGAGGGATGTGTCCTATGCCATTCCGGAAGCGAACAGCACATCTCCGGCACTCTGAACGAATATAGATCTCCCGTCTTCCCCGAGGAGGCGATCACCTGCGAACGGTGTCACGGCCCCGCGGAAAAACACCTTGCCGATCCGCGTCCAGGCACGATCGTCAATCCCGCGAAGCTCGAGCCCGCCGCTCGCGACAGCATCTGCGAGCAGTGCCATTTGTTTGGAGCCGCCCGCGTCCTCAACCCCGGAAAACAATTCAGTGATTTCACCCCGGGCCAACGATTGGAAGATACGTTTACTACCTATCGCGACGCGATGCCGGCCGGCTCGCCCGCGGCTGCGTTCAAAGTGATCAGTCATGTGGAGCAACTTGCGCTAAGCGGCTGCGCCCGCAACAGTGGCGGCCGTCTGTGGTGCGGAACATGCCACGATCCGCACAACACTCCCGCACAACCTGTCCAGTTCTACCGTGCGCGATGCCTGTCTTGCCACACCACCAGCTTCAGTGGTTCTCATCCGTCGGAGAACAGCGACTGTCTTGGCTGCCACATGCCGCGCCGCGACGCAAAAGATGGCGGCCACAGCGCTTTTACCGACCATCGGATTCAGCGGCGTCCTCAAACTGAATCCGATCTGCCATCCGCCGCAGGTATCTCCGCTTGGCGCGATCCGCCGTCCGATTTGCAACAGCGGAATCTGGGGATCGCCTACATTGACTCCGGCATGCAGCGCCACTCGGCGCCTTTCATCGTTCAGGGCTATCGCATTCTGGCGGAGGTCCAGCAGCAATTCACCACCGATAGCGATTTTTTCAATTGGATTGGCGAAGCCCTGCTTCTTGGAAAACAACCATCGGAAGCAAAGTTCGCCTACGAGCGAGCCCTGCAGCTCGATCCCAATTCGGCACTCAACGAGGCGAGCGTTGCTTCCGCCTACGCCCAGGATGGGGACATCAACGCCGCGATTGCGCACTTGAAGCGTGCCGTCGCTCTCGATCCGTTGTCTCTACCCGCAGCCGGGCCGTTAATCGCGTTATACCGAGAACAGGGAAGAAACGCCGAAGCCGCTGAGCTCTCCAACCAAATCAAAGTGGCTCTAAACCAATCCTCCGATACGGATCAAACTGCCGCGACGCTTTCCCTGGGTGATTCACCGAAAAAGGCCGAAGAAGTGTTCAAGAACATTCAGACGCTCAAGGGTGTGCCGTCCGGCGAACTGATTCCCGCGATGCAATTCATATCCTCATCGCTGGGCGTGGGATGCAGCTTCTGTCATGGGCAGGACCATTTCGACAAAGATGACAAGAAGCCCAAGCAAACTGCGCGCGCCATGATGCGAATGATGTCCGCTCTCAACGCGAGTAGTTTCGATGGCCGCCGCGAAGTTACCTGTTATTCCTGCCATCGCGGTGCGCGCATCCCGGCCGCGACGCCAATGGTTGATACGGGTACTGAAGTGCCGCGAAACCCTGATGCTGCTAAGTCCGAATCCGAGCTGCAAACGCTTTCGAACACCTTGCCCACCGCCGGTGAGTTGATTGAGCACTACATTCAGGGCGTGGGAGGAGCCTCGGCGATCGGGAACATCTCCAGCCGCGTCGAGACCGGCACCGCTACTTTCAACGGTGAATCTGCCGTCGCCGAAGTTTTCACAGAATTACCCGAGAAGCGAACTTTCGTACGTCGACTGAAAACTGGCGACACCATCTCTACCTTTGATGGCCAGACAGGTTGGTTCGGAATTGCGGGCCGGCCGACACGGGAGATGCACGTGCTGTATGTGCAAGCCGCCCGGATCGAGGCCGACCTGCATTTCCCCTTGCACGTCCGGCAGGCCTTCCCCGAGCTGCGCGTCGAATATCCCGAAAAAATTGGTGATCGCCAGGTTTACGTCCTCATCGGCATCCGGCAGGACAAACGAACCGCCAAGCTCTATTTTGACGAACAATCAGGTTTGCTGGTGCGCCTGGTACTTTACGCCGACTCTCCGCTAGGCCTTGATCCTGCGCAAATTGATTTCGCGGATTACCGCGATGTCGACGGCGTGCGAGTTCCGTTTAACGTGACCAGTTCTCAGCCGGGCCGTCGGTTGACCTTCCAGGTGGACGATGTCCGGCAGAATGTGCCCATCGACGACTCCAAGTTTGCCAAGCCATTTTCGAATGGCCCTGGGGCGCACTAATCAACCGGCACTCACCGACCCACCTTCCGGCCCTCCCGCGCTTCCATTTCGAAACTCACAAAACCAACGGGTGCCCATCAAACTGAATGTCCTGATACTCTTTTGCCGGCCAAACCCGAACCGCGAACTTGCGTGGCGACGATCCGCGTAATTTTGAACCATCGGCCAGCCGCATCGTAAAGCGCCGGGCGTGGTCATTCCACGTCATCACAATTCCCGACCATTCTCCTCGCCGATACTCGAAGGAAGTTCCGTCATCTTCGTAAAGCGTAAACGCAGCGTCGGCGCCCGGGAAAATAGAAAGGCTGATCGGTGCGTCCACGTGCTCGCCGGTATGTTGTTTTACCGGACCAAGCGGAATGATCGACCCTTCCCGAACGTACAGCGGCATGGTCGCCAGATCAACGTCGCGGGTGATTTCCTTTCCGCCGACAATCCGTTCTTCCGTCCAGAAATCGTACCAATTGCCTCGCGGCAAATAGACACCGCGGGAGGTTGCTCCCTTTTCCACCACCGGTGCCACCAGAATGTCGCGGCCCCACGTGTATTCGTCACCTCGGGCGACGGCGATCGGATCGTCCGGATAATGCAGCCACAGAGCGCGCATCACCGGAACACCGGTGGTACAGCACTCATGCACCGCGCTGTAGAGATAGGGCAGCAGCCGGTAGCGCAATTCGAGATATTTTTTGCAAATGGGCTCCGCTTGCGCGTTGTGCAGTTCGCTCGGATCGGGATCGGCGACGTCGTTGTAGCCGTGAACTTCTTCGGGTGCCATGTCGCCGGTGTTCCATCCCCATGGCAAGCGCAATTTCCAGGTGCGTCCGTGGGAACGAAACAAAGTGCAAAACGCGCCGAACTGGAACCACCGTGTGTACAACTCGCCCGTCAGTTCCTTGGTTGGAACGAACCCTCCGATGTCGGTGCCCCAGTACGGAATTCCGGTGAGTCCGGTATTGATCGCGATGGGAATATGCGTGCCCAGTGTTTCCCAAGTGGAGTAGACATCCCCCGACCATAGAAATGCCGCGTAGCGCTGCATCCCGGCGTAGCCGTTGCGGTGCAACGCGTAGGGCCGCTCGTTCGGACGATCCATCTGCGCGCCCTCCCAGTACATCCGGATGCGCGTAAGCCATGACGGAATATCCATCGGATCGCCTTCATCCGGCCACCAGCCATCCACGCCGGTGGCGAAAGCGGCCCGGTGCATATCCCAGTAGCAACTGGAGGATTCCTCATCGAAGCGCGCCAGTTCGCAGGAATCCTTCACCGTGCCGCGCAGGCGATCGGCGAGGATCACTGCGTGCAACACCACCTTAAAGTGCGCGGCGTGCAATTCCTCGATCATCACCTGCGGATCGGGGAACACATGGCGATTCCAGTCGAAAGAGCCGTTCGCCGTATTCCATCCGGAAGGGCAGAATCCGGTGCCGAGGTAAATTAGCGCATCGCACGGCAGTTGTTTTTCGCGGAATGTCTGCGCTTCTTGCAGCACTTCCTCGCGGCTGGCGAGCGTTCGATGCGATTGCTGATAGCCAAGGCTCCATAATGGCGGCAGCTCCGCGTGCCCGGTCAGTTCGGCGAATTCGGCCATGATGGTCTGAGGGTCGCGGCTGCCGGTGACGAATAGGTCCAGCGGCAGTGCCGCTTCTGGGTTCGCGGGCTGGAATTTGCCTTCGCTCCCGTTGAGATCGAACGTGCCGAATGGCGCGTGAAAAAACATCGCCCAGCCATCTGTGCCGATCAGCCAGGGAATCGGAACGCGGGCGCCGTGCGTATGGAGTTTGTATCCGCCCTGGCCGCTCCGCATGTTATCGACGCTGCCTCGCCGGTCGAATTGCGCGCCGCCTTCTCCCAGCCCAAGAACGGGAGCAGAGCCCAACATGAAAGTTACGGTTCCCGTGTCCTTGTTGATGCGCAGAGTTTGCACCGGCGCGTCGTCCGCGGTCCTGATGATTACGGCGAGCGGCTCAATCGTGACGTGAATACGGAGATGTCCCGCAATGATCGGTTCAGACCCGGGCGCTCGGTTGCCGGACACGCGGGTGGCTTTGCCTGGCCAATTTTCCTGCACCAGCGAGCCATCGGAGGGAATCTCTGCGCCTCCGGCGCCACTCCGTGGAGGCGCGATCACGGTGAGGCGCACCGTGTTCGCCGTGACTTCCGCGATTTGCAGTTCCACATCCCGCCCGGCAACACGGATTGGGAAACGATGCAACAGTGACGAAGAGAGTGGCACGACACCCAGTGCGCCGGCGACAGCGCCGAACTTCAGCAAATCCCGGCGTGGAATTATCTGCTGTCCGAATTGCGTCGATTTTTTCATAGGTAACTTTGTTACCAGAGAGTCGCGCGGTAGTCAAAATAAACCGAACGGAACAAAAAGAACGTTGTTATGCGAGGCGCTCAAGGCGCAGAACCAAACCTACGACGCGCAGTTCGTCGAGCGGGAATTTCAGGCGGCGTGGAAGGGAACCGACGCGAACCTGCGGCTCGATGATTTGATGTAACTGAACACCCGGCGATTACTTCGCCGTTTGGCTCTGCGCAAACGGCGAAGCCACTTTCGTGTAACCCGCGGGGACTTCGAATATGCTAGCATCCAGTTCCGTGTCGGAGAACGACGTGACCTGCATAGTCATCTCCATCAGTGAGCCCGGTGTCGACGGTGGCGGCGGAGGGTTCTGACTGTTCGGGCTGCTCTGGCTGTTCGGATCCGTCGCGGCGTCGTTCTTTTTCTTCCTTCCGCCAAACATTCCGCCCAGTCCCTTGATCATCGCGTCCGACGCGCTGGTTGGCGGGTTGCTCGAGGTCGGCCCGGATGCGCTGGAATTCGACCCGTTAGGATTTTGCGCATCGGTAGTACTTCCCGGCGGCAACACCATCGACGTCGTTACGTATTGCAGGAGCGGCAAACCCCTGAGCGTGCCTTGGTTCTTTTGCAGCTCTCCCAAGCTCTCTGACACCCGCGGGTCAACGTGAATACTGGCTGGAGGAACCCAGTTCGTTTCCTTCCCCATTCGCATGTAGAACTCTCCCAGTTCCTTATATCCGGGCACATCGGGAGCAACCCACGTATCGACGGTTGTTGAAATCGTTCCGCTCACCGGCGCGGCGGATTGTCCGCTTGGCTGTGCATTCGCCGGCGCGGAAGCCTGGCCGCCGTTCGTCGGCTGCGCGGTCACTTCCATATCGATCTGAACTTTCATTTCGTTGGCCATCTGGCCCAGAATCTTCCAAGTAGCGGTGCCCGGAGTGACGTTTACCTTCGCATTCACCGTGGCCTTTGCGTCTTGTGGTCTGGAATCCTGTGGTTTTGATTGCGGCTGTGGCTGTTGTTGCACTCGTTCCATGGTCCTGTCCATCGCCGCCTTCATCTCGTCAAAAGTCATCTCCGAATAAGTCTTCTTTTGCGGATCGATTTCGATGAAGCGGCGGCCCTCCAGATCGATGATCTGGATTTTTCCATCGGCATTCTCGGTGCGCAGACGGTTTCCCTTTACCGCGTGTGCTGTGGTGGTCGGTTGCGTGCTCTTGGACGCCTGCTTGCTGAACATGCTCGCCGCTTTCATCATGCTCATCAAACTTCCACCGGTCATCTGCGTCGTCTCGGTATATTTGAAATCCGCGTACGCCGGCACGCTTCCCAACATCAGCGTTGCGCATACAGCGGTAGCAATGGTTCCCTTCATGGTTGGCCCCCAATCAAGTGCAGATCCTCGGAACGTCCCGCCGTCCAGCGTGAACGGACGGGTTTGTGATCGCACATCATCGAACAGTAGTGCGGAAACCGCAAGGGCATGCAAATCGAACCGAATGTGCCGGGCGGCAACCAGTACGCCCGCGACAGCGACCCATTTCTGTCCCTCCGGCCAGTAGCAAGTCCGTGCTAAACGCCCGTACGCTGCTTGGTATGCCGACGTGTGCCAAACGCGAACAACTCAAGCAGTGGGGCATTTCTACTCGACTCGCGTTCCGTTCTGCCTTGCAACTCCATCTTCTTGCTCTTCTAGTTCTCGTGGTTTTGGCCATCCTGCTGGCTGGTTGTGCCGGCGTAACCAAGCCACCCTCCGCGGGTCCCGGCACCGCTCCAACGATCAGCGAGTTTTCTGCGAGTCCTACGAGCATCACGGCCGGAACCAACAGCACGTTGAGCTGGAGCACCACCGGTGCGACAAGTATCGCCATCAGCCCCGGCGGGTTGACCTCCACCGCGGCAAGTGGCTCGACCAGCGTATCGCCGTCAGTAACCACGTCCTACACGCTGACGGCCACGAACAGCACCGGTTCGATAACCAGCGCAGCCACGGTCACCGTGACGGCACCCGCCAGCGCGAAACCGACCATCACTTCGTTCATCGCCAGCCCTGCGAGCATCAGCGCAGGAGCAACCAGCACGCTGAGCTGGGCCACTAGCGGCGCGACAAGCATCGCCATCAGTCCCGGCGGATTCACGTCGACCGCGGCGACCGGCTCGACCGTTGTGGCCCCCTCGGTGTCAACGGGGTACACGCTGACGGCTACCAATGGCGCTGGCTTTATCACCAGCAACGCCACGGTCACCGTCACCGCCGCAAGTGGAGGCATGCCCTCCGCCTGCAGTGGGATGAGCCTGGGCGCACACGCCAGCTTCAATGGTTTTGTCCCGTTCCCTAGCAGCAATCCATGGAACGAAAACATTTCATCGGCCCCAGTCGATCCCAATTCCTCCGCGATCATCAATTACATTGGCGCAAGTACCACTCTGCACCCGGATTTCGACAGCACCGGCGACGGGATTCCGTACATCGTCGTCGATTCCTCAGTGACTCCGTTGGTGACAGTAACTCTTGCAGACTCTTCCGAGAGCGACTTGATGCCGATGCCGTTCCCCGCCGATGCTCCAATCGAAGGCGGCTCCGATCATCACGTGTTGGTCGCGGATCGCAATACCTGTTGGTTATACGAAGTGTGGGAAGGCGCGTTCAGCGGCGGCCAGTGGTCGGCGAACAACAGCGCCGTGTGGGACCTGCAGAATTACAACAGCCGCATATATACCTGGACCTCCGCAGACGCCGCGGGCTTGCCCATTCTTCCCGGCCTGGTTCGATACGACGAAGTATCCGCCGGCGCGATCAATCACGCGCTGCGCTTCACCGTACCAAATACCTGGGCGGCGTTCGTTTCCCCTGCAACTCACTGGGCGCAGACCAACAGCGGCTCGCCAATTCCGATAGGCATGCGCATCCGCCTGAAAGCCAGTTTCGATATTTCAGGCTTTTCCGCCGAAAATCAGGTGATCCTCACAGCCATGAAAACATACGGCCTGATCCTCGCCGACAACGGCAGCGCGATCTACGTCACCGGCGCCGCCGACACGCGTTGGGACGACGACGATTTGCACCATCTCACCACGGTGGTGGGATCGGATTTTGAAGTCGTCCAGATGCCCACCGAAATCGATTCCGGCAACGTGCCCACCGGTGCCGCGCCGGTAATCAGTAGTTTTACCGCATCGCAGAACACCGTTTCCCCCGGCACCACGGTGACGCTCACCTGGAGTGCCAGCGCCGCTTCCTACCTGTTCATCGATCCCTCGGTCGGCACGCAAGTCGGCACCGTTCGCGGCACCAGCGCAACCGTGAATCCAACGGCCACCACCACCTACATCTTGAACGCCACCAACTCCTACGGCCGCACCACCGCGGCCGTCACCGTCCAGGTACAGTAATCGCCTGATTCGCCGCAGCGCTCCCCTGCCTGCACAGAGCCATGACCGCGTCATCTACAATTTGGCACGAACGCCTCGTCTCCGTTGGTCCTCTAGGTGTAAAGTAGCTGGCGTCTCCGAGCTCGAAACGAGGTATTCCATTTCCATGCGCATATTTCACCTCAATCTTCGCGTCGCGCTATTCGCCGTTTCGTTCCTGGCGCTGATCCCGTCCGCTCATGCGCAGTGGACCCCAATCAATCCGGTGACCACGGTCAAACAGCAGCCCGACGCCGTGCTGATCTCGATGCTGACCGGAGTGATGCGCGTTCAATTTTGTTCCGATTCGATCATTCACGTTACCTACTCGCCCACGTCATCCATTCCGGACGAGCCACAATTCATCGTCAACAAAACGAACTGGTCGCCTGTGCAGTGGAGCATGCAGGCAACCAACGACCAGGTGAAGCTCTCAACGCCGCGCATGAGCGTGGTCGTCACCCGCAAGAACAGTTGGACGCTCTTCAGCGACTCGGCCGGAAATAGACTCTTCGAAGAACGAAACCTTTCCATGACGCCCGCCGTGGTGAATGGCAAAAAGACCTATCACTCGGAAATGTTTTCCGATCTGTGGGACTCCACCGAAGCATTTTAC